>Ga0209172_10001133_pt1 | contig 61285 bp, 54 predicted proteins | sample LarsenN4metaG_FD_184113 | JGI IMG/M metagenome (GOLD analysis project Ga0209172, IMG submission 184113) | Hot spring sediment bacterial and archeal communities from British Columbia, Canada, to study Microbial Dark Matter (Phase II) - Larsen... ...
TCCGGCTAGAGAGAACTCACGGAAGATGCGCGATGGCCGACTCCGCTGTCTACTCGGGCGGCCTTACTGAATTTCCACCACGTGCTGGGACTCTAACAGAAATAAGCGGGTCGCTCGCCCCGCGCTTCGTTCTATACATCCAGCGGAATATTCCAGACACGGCATATCTCTCGATCTAAAGCAGCCACGCTGCTGCTGGCCCAGTCGGCCGGAGATCCCATTCACGCGGGGGACGTGCGGAGCTCCTCGGGTTCGCTGCGGGCCGAGCAGGTCGTGTTCGGGGTCATCGCAGCACACCCGGGCCGATGTGACCGTCGCCCCTCGTCAGTCGTCTACCCTCCACACGGGGTTGATTCCACAATGAACGGAGGCAGCGATGTTCGACCACGGTCGACACCCTGAGTTGCATCCAGCCGCGTGCCCGGAGTGCGGCGGGCCGCACATTATGTGGCTGCGACGGATGCAACGACGGAGTCCGTCCAACTACTGGTTTTCCTGCGAACAGTGCGGCCATGTGTTCGTAGTCGCGTCCGACGACTCTTCTGAAGAGGGCTCGATATCGCCCGCGGCGCCGGGGCAGCAGTTTTAGGCCGACGGGGCGCGATCCGGGAGTTCAGATGAGGTTGACGGCTGCCGACATGCCGCGGCATCGCCGTAGGAAACCGAGCTCGACCTTATCGCCGCCGCTCGCGGTGGCACAGGCTCAGGTCACGTGTCCCGGAGGATCCTCACTTCGCTGTCGGCGCGCGGAGGGCTAATCAGGGGTGCCGCAGCGCTCATAGTGATGCTGGTACACGAATGGAACGACTGGTCCTTGCTGAAGCGTGGCGGTCCCCCAATGAGCCGACGTGTACTCGATTGGACCCGGGCACACGAATCCCCTCGTCCCTTGGGCACCCGAGGTCGTATTGCCGGACACGTCACCGCTCGAGATGCCGTCGATCGCCAGATTGTGGACCGCACCGGATATCACGTTGTTCGACACGCGTCCCCCTTCAACCGTAATCGCGGTCGTCCAGGGATGCATGCCCGCGAGGATCCCGAAGCCGAGCATATCGGGGGCGCTTCGGACGGTGTTGGACAAGACCCAGCTCGTGGCGTGTAGGCCCGGGAAGCCCTGATTGAAGTACCCCACGAAGATCCCGGCAAAGCCGTACTGCCGCACGTGTTCAATCGTGTTCGTCTCGATGCCGCAGTAATCGCCGCCTCCCGTGATCAGGTCGACGTCCGTGTTGTCGAGGAGGTAATTGTCGTACACATCACCGCGATCGCAGCTCAAGAGCGTAATCCCGTCGGCCCATGGTTCCGGACCCGGACCATACTCGGCGCCATTGGAGCGGAACTGGCTCCCGCGGATCACATAGTCAGACCCCTTCGCCTCGAGCGCCGTGCCGCACAGCGTGTTGTTCGACTGCACGCCGCGAATGAGCCAGCCGTGGCCACGCGCCTGGATATTCGAGTACGCGCCTCGGTACCCCGAGCACAACGACGCGTACCACCGGTTTGCGCGGTTGCCGTCGAACACCAGGTTCGACACCTCCCAGTTATCAGCGGTGTCGGCGACGACGAGCATCGCACCTCGCAGGCCTGGACGCGCCCGCAGCACTGGGGCCACGCCGTTGACGAGCTGACCCGTAAATATCAGGTTGTCGCGCGTCAGGTTCAACGACGAGCCGATCTCATACGTGCCGCTCGCCAACACGACCGTCGTCGCGTTTCGCGACAGGCATCGGTTGATCGCTGTCGAATCGTCTTTGCCGTCGTTGGGAACGGCCCCGGCGCAGCCATCTGGATTCCTCGTCGCGGCTACGGACGCAACCGGGAGCATCGCGATCGAAACGTGAGCCAGCAGAATTGCGGGAATCAGGCGAGAGACACCCGTGGGGGAAAAGAGCACACGACCTCCCGTTGAACCTACAGAACCTGCGCGGAATCATAGAGACGGTCACCCGTGCCGTCAACCGGGCGTTCGCGGGCCTGGGCGTCCCCGTTCGCATACCTGTTGCGTCCCTGGTGTTGACCCTGTTGTTGACCCCTTGACCGGCCGCGACCCATGCCGTAGCCTCATTCGTTCCACAGGACAATTCCGAGGCTCCACGCAATGCCACCAGAGCTCCGCAGGGTCATTGCCGTTACGGTCGTCGTTGGTTCGCTGCTCCTTGCCCCATGCGCCGATGCGCAGCTGGGCGGCGGCGACGCGGCGTCGGAGCGCATTTCTGTCTTCGGCCAGGTCGTCGATGCCGGGAGCGGCGAGCCGATTGCCGACGCGATCGTCGCGTTCACAGCGGTTGGGCCGCGTTCGTCGACGCGTCGCCCGAGTCCCGTGGCCATCCGCGGCGAGACGCTGACGAACGATAGCGGGGCGTTCACCGTCGCGGCGTCAAGCGCACAGTCGATGCGCTTGACCGCCGCCGCCGAGGGGTACATACCGGGCGCATACGGCCAGCGGTGGCCTGCTGGACCGGATGAAGCGGTTCGAGTGTCATCGGCTCGCCGCGACGTTGTCATCCGGCTGTGGAAGTATGCTTCCCTGAGCGGAACGGTCGTCCGTCAGGACGGAACGCCGGTCGACGGCGTCAGGGTCGACGCGATTCCCGTATCGGCATTCGCCGGCACGATCGAGTCGACACGCACTGACAGCGACGGTCGCTATCTCATTGATGCGTTGCCGCCAGGGACGTACTACGCGGCGGTGACTGCCGTGCATACCACAGTCCCGCGCCGCATTGCCGAGCGACTGGAACAGGGTGGCGCAGCAGCGACGGCTCTGCGCGTGGAGCTCGCACGATCGGATGCCTCGATCCCGGAGAGCCGCGGTATTCCGTCCGGCAGCTGGGAGCTTCATGCGCCTGACGGTTTAGCACCGCCCGACAGCATCGGCCGATTGGTGTACCGCACGCGCTTCTATCCGGCCGCAACGAGCATCGCTGGCGCCTCGCCGATTCGGCTGCACGCAGGAGAAAACCGTCAGCAAGTGGATTTCCACCTGGATGTCGTCCCTGCCGCCCGGGTCAGTGGCGTCCTGCTGAGCCCCGCCGGCCCCGTCGCGAACGTGGGTGTACGCCTGCTGGCGGCCGGCAGTGATGCTGGACTGTCCAGCGAACCGGGTGTCATCGCATCGACTGTCTCCGACGCGGCAGGGCAGTTCACATTTCTGGGTGTGCCGGCAGGCTCGTATGAACTCCGTGCGATGCAGCAGCCCGGCGGACCACCCGCTGGCCCCCTGCCGCCGCACATCCCGGGAAGCTTCGCCAACGACACCCGATCGCTGCTCTGGGGCTCGACACCAGTCCTGGTCGATCACACGAGCGTCGATGGCCTCCAGGTCCACCTCGCACCGGGGCCGGTTGTCACGGGGAGGGTCGACGTCACCGCCGGCGACCGCCGCATCGGGAGCGCGCTGCCGCCGACGCTGATACTGCAGCCGACGGACCGGCGACGCGCGTCGGTTCATATCGCGGTCGCCGCCGACGGTACGTTTCGCGCCAGCGCCGTTGCTCCTGGTGACTATGTCGTGGCACTCCCCGACGGCGGCGAATGGGCGCTCTCTTCCGCGGAGTACGGTGCCCGCGACGTGTCCCAAGAAGCGATCTCACTCACCCGGGGCGAGTACTTCATTGCCGTCAAGAGCACGGATCGGCAGTCGTCGCTGATCGTGCGCGTCGACGCACAAAACGACACGGTGCCCCTGTTCATCTTCCCGGCGCGCCGCAGTAGGGGTTCGCCACAGGCGAGCTTTCGCCATGTGACCGCGACCGGGCCGGAGCTGCAGGTCCGCCAGGTCCTCCCCCCCGGCACCTACGCCGTCGTGGCTGCGGCGGAAGGTGTGTTCGATATCGACTGGAGAGAGCCCGAAATCATCGAGCTCCTCGACAGGGTCGCCACTAGAGTCACGGTTGGCGAGGGGGAGACTGCTGAAGTCCGCGTGCAAGCGGTCGAGCTGAGATAGCCGTCAGAGGGCCTGCCGCGTCAGGCTCAGAATCCGGCACTCCGTTCTAAAGCGTTCCGCCTCGCCTTCCTTGTGGATCAGGTGGAACGAGCCGGTCATTGCGTTCTTGCTCTGGTCTACCACGGCATGGAACGCGTCCAGATTCATGCCGCCCTGTACGCCCGGAAAGAGTTCGGCGCGCCACTGCAGCCGGCCCGACAACTGCACGGTTACGCCGGCCACCACACCCGAGACGTCACCTGTCGCGTGAGCCTCGGATGCGAGCGAGTGCCGGTCGAACGTCCCGTGGATATCGTCGCCCGTCTGGGTCAGGGTCAGCGTGAACTCATACTCCGGCTCTCCGGCTTTGAAGCGCGTCGAGCAGGTTCCCGCCGGCCCGGTGCAGGTGATCTCCCGGTAACGTCCGGTCCATACGCCCGCGACCGGCGCCGGACTCGGTTCCGTCGTTGGAGAGTCTGCGCACCCGGTGAGCAGAAGAGCCGATGCCACGACATAGCTGAGGAACACGCGGGTCATAAGCCGATCTCCAGCCCTTTCCGCAGCTTCTCGTCGGGGTGACGTGTGGGTAGCGCTGCGTCTTCAGGTTCGGCTCGCAGCCATTCGGACGTTGTGTCCGCTGGAAGCTCCCAACCGGCGGCGCGGCGGCCTCCGCCAGCACGCGAACCCACGCCGTCAACCTGGTGCTGAAACCGACCTCGTCAACGGCTGCGGCAGCTCCGGATGAGGTTGACTCGGAGCTAGGACACATACCCGCGGGAGATTTCAAGCGCGGCTGCTCGTGCGGCCCGCGGCTGAGCGCCCGTCGGTCCCCGACTCGACAATTCCAACGACGGCACCGGATCGATGATGTCATCGACCTGATGTCGGGCGCCCGCCCCGCGCTCCAGGCGCCGAACGACTCGCGCTCACCATACGCCCGGCCACGGCTTGCCGACGACAAACGCCGGGTTTGCGCCCTTGCGCGGCGTATACTTCTGCACGCGGCCTGCGCGCACCTCGGCGGTGTAGAGATTCCCCTCCCTGTCGGCGGCGAATCCGTGCACGCCCCACTGACAGCCCTGACACGTTCCCCAGGTGCCCCACGAATAGAGGAAGTGGCCCTCGGGGTCGTAGGCGAGGAGCTTGTTCGATCCCTGGTCGGCCGCCCAGAGAATGCTGTCGGCGCCAACGTAGATGCTGTGAATGTTCATTGGCGGCCGCGGGCCGAAATCCCACTGGTCGAGGAACTTGCCATTGACGTCGAAGACCTGCACGCGCCCGTTGTCGCGGTCGTTGACGTAGACGCGTCCGAGCTTCGGGTCGACGGCGATACCGTGCACGTTGTTCATGTAGCCGGGACGAATCTCGTTGCGAGGCGTTCCCTTCTCGCCCCACTGCAGCAGCTTCTTGCCGTTGCTGTCGTACTTGATGATGCGGGTGTTGTCGTAGCCGTCGGCCAGGAACATGGTGCCGTCGGGCATGAACGCCAGGAACGTCGGCCGGGCGAAGTGCGTGTCGTCGTTGCCCGCCTGGCCCGGCGTCCCGAGCTGCATGACCATCTTCTTGCCGTCGTTGGTGAACTTGCCGACGAAGTGGTTGTCGGCGTCGACGATCCAGATGTGCTTTTCCGCATCGTAGGGACTGATTTCGACGTCGTGCGGGCGCCCCCAGATCTTGTCCCACTGCGACCAGTCCTCGACGATCTTCCCGTTGCGGTCGAACACGACGATGACGTGCTCCCATTTCCAGTCGATCCCCGGCCGGCCGTCGCTGCCATCGGGCGCCGCGCGGCCGCTGCTGGGCGTCGCGCTCGCCGCCTCGCGCAGCGGCACGCCGATCCCCGCCGGGTACCTGAGGCTGGGGCCGAGCTGCGGCAGCCAGGTGGTTGGCACCCGCTGCGGTAGCACGGGCAGCAGCCCCTTCTGCGCGACGATCACGCGATCGGGACTCTCGGGAAACACATCGGTCGCCTGCGACCAGGTCCATCCCTCGTACTTCGGAAGGCTCTCGGCCAGCGGCCTCGGCCAGTTCTGCACCGGATCGTAGGGCCCGAACGGATCGTGGCCGCCCTTCAGACCCGGAACGGCCGCGAAGCCTTCTCCGGCGATTCGTCGCTGCCGCCCTTGCAGGACGTCGATCTGACCGCTGACCAGGATGCCGGCGACGAACGCAATCGCGATCGCGCCAAGTCTTGCCGCTGCCTTCATACATGCCTCCGCTGGCGCGTACTGTACATTGGGCGCGCTATTCTTTCAGCGGTAAACAATCCGGGAAGCCTTCGCTGGAGGTTCGAGATGGGTCGAATCGCGTTCGTCGTTCTGGCCCTGACATGTGCACCGGTCGTGACGGCGGTACAGACCCCGTCGCGACAGGCGATCGAGGAGGCGGCCCGAAGAGCGTCGCCCCGGTCGGGCGAGGAGGCGCTGAAGTACTTCGAGGCGGAGTTCGCCAGGAAGACGGCCGAAGCGACGAAGCGCGTCTACGACCCGAACACGCCGGCCGCGACGAACCCGCCCCGTACTCCATGGGGCGCGCCGGATCTGCGCGGATACTACCTGACGGCGACCTATACGCCGCTCGAACGTCCCAGCGACATCACCAGACCGCTGTACACGGTCGAGGAAGCGATCGAGGCCTTCATGTTTGCGAGCACCGCCGACGTCCGGGTCGACCCGGCAACGGTTCACTACGACTGGAAAGAGTTCGCGATGGAGGCATGGCAAAGCCCCGTTCGGCCGAACCTGCGGACGTCGCTGATCGTGGATCCGCCGGATGGGAGGATGCCGCCGCTCACACCGGACGCACAGAAGCGGCGCGCGGACAGGGCCGCGCTGGCCAAGGTGAGAAATCCGCAGACCGGCGTGCGGACACTTGGAAATCTGGAAACGCGCTGCCTGATCGGAGACGGTGCCGTGCCGCTCGTCCAGGGAGGATCGCCGGGCTCGAGCTCCGTCGGGTCCGAGGTGACCACCGAAATCCAGATCTTCCAGACTCCGCAGCACCTGACGATCGTTCATCAGTCGATGAACACCGTGCGCATCATCCCGCTGGACGGGCGCCCGCATCTTCCGCCCTCCGTCCGTCTGTGGGCCGGCGACTCGCGCGGCCGCTGGGAGGGCAACACGCTCGTCGTCGACACCACGAACTTCAACGACAAGAGCCCGGCAACGAATTTCCAGGGGTCGACCGACGCCCTGCAGCTCGTCGAACGCTTCACCATGCTCGACGGAGAGACGCTGCGCTACGAGTACACGGTGACGGATCCGCGGACGTGGACCAGGCCGTGGTCGGTCGAGGCTCCGCTCCCGCGGATCGGCCCGCCGATCTACGAGTTCGCCTGCCACGAGCAGAACTACGGGCTGATCAATGTCGTCAAGGGCGCGCAGATCAGGGAGGCCGAGGCGCGCCGGCTGCGGTGACTCCGGCCGCCGTCGTTCGAGGCGCGCGAGTCGCCGCGCCGGGTAGACGGGAGGAAGGAAACCGCGGGCAGCTTTCGGGATAAGGTAGGGGCGTGTTCCGGGGCCTGCGAAGTCTGCCGGTGTCACTCCTGCTGGCGGCGTGTGGAGCGTCCACTCCCGGGGAGGTCGCACCCGAAGGGCAGTTCTACCGCGAAAAGACTGTCAGCATCGTCGTCGGCTCCGGGGCGGGCGGCGGGTTCGACACCACCGCACGCCTCGTCGCCCGCCACATCGGCCGGCACATCCCGGGCACCCCCACGGTCATCGTCGTCAACATGCCGGGCGGCGGCGGCCTCGTGGCCGCGAACCACCTGTTCAATGCGGCGCCGAAGGACGGCACGGTGATCGGTCTTTTCCATGAAGCGCAGGTGATGAACCAGCTCACCGGCGGCGAAGGCGTGCAGTTCGATCTCCTGCAGTTCAACTGGCTGGGCAGCTCCTATGACGATCCCAATGTGTGCATCGTGCGCGCCGACGCGGCGGTGACGTTTCACGAGCTCATCGGACGCGCCGAGCCGATCGCCATCGGGGGCACCGGCATCGGCTCCAACAGCCACGACGCGCCGCGCGTCCTCGCGAAGGCGACGGGCGCCAGCCTCAGGACGGTCGCCGGGTACACCACCACGAACGACGTGCGGCTGGGGATCGAGCGGGGCGAGGTGCACGGCATGTGCCTTGGGTGGGAATCCGTGCGGTCGACGGCGGGCGAGTGGCTGAGAAACAAGTACGCGCACGTCTTCGTGCAGAACGGGACCGCTCGACACCGCGATTTGCCGGACGTGCCGCTGGCCCTCGAGTTCGCCCCGGACGAGGACGGCCGGGCCCTGCTGCGGCTGCTCGACGCGCCGAGCTCGATCTCGAAACCGTTCGCCCTGCCGCCAGGCGTCGACGCGCGTCGCGTGCAGATGATGCGCGACGCGCTGGCCGCCACGTACCGCGATCCCGCGTTTCTCGCCGAGGCCGCCGCCCTGCGGCTCGAGTTCCAGCCGAAGACCGGGGTGCAGATTCACCAGGTGCTGCGCGACGTGCTGGCCACGCCACCCCATATTGCGGCAAAGTATCGAGAGACAATTCAGCCATGAGAATTGAAGTCAACAACGCCGTCTTTTCGCTCCCGTATCACGTCGCCCAGGAAAAGGGATACTTCCGCGACGAGGGACTGGAGGTCGAGCTCGTCCCGGCCGGTTCGGGCCGCGACCGCGACAAGGACGTGCCGGAGCACCCCATCGAGGATCAGCGGCTGGTGAAGTCCTATGGGTGGCACGAGGGGATCGAGCGCGGAGAGTTCTGCATGTATCGCGCCTGCGAGTGGGGGCAGATCCGCCGGACGCAGGACAGCCGCGAAGGCGCGCGGGTGATCTCCAAGCGGGCCGCCGTGGCGACGCAGGCGATCGTCGTCACGGGCGATTCGCCGTACAACGTCCCTGCAGACCTGCACGGGGTGCTCGTGGCCGTGAACATGCACGCCGGATCGCACTACGTGACGCTGGCGCTGCTGGAGGGATCGCTCAAGCGGCGCGAGATCAGGCCCGGACACGTCGGCGGCCCGAAGCAGCGGCTGCGGTTTCTGGAAGAGGGCAGGGTGGGCGCGGCCGCCCTGATGGAGCCGTGGATCACGGTCGCCGTCAAGCGCGGACACAAGATCATCTGCGAGGCATTCTATGAGGGGGCCGAGGTGGGTGTGCCCTCCCTGGACCCGGACGGCTATGCGCGCGTCGATCGCGCCATTCGCCGCGCCGTCGACAGCATCAACGAAGGGATCGAGCCGTACCTCAAGTACATGATCAGGGAAGTCCCGCGGGAGATCGCCCAGCTGCGCGAAGCGGACTTCTATCCCGGGCGATTTCGATACGTCTATCCGCGGCCGTACACGCCCGAGGAGTACGAGCGGATCTACGAGTGGATGGTCGGCTGGGACCTGTTGTCGCCCGAAAGTCGTTTCGACGTGATCGTCGACCCGAGCCGCGTCAGCGCCTGAGAACGAACACGGGGATCCGCGCACAGCAATTTCTTTCTCGCCGGCGTAGCGATGGCGATCCTGACGCTCACGATTGGTCTTGCAACGGCGCTGTATCGTCGCTCTCGTGGCCGAGCTTCGCTTCTCTGTTCGCTTTAGGGGAGGTGACCAGCGCACGCGACACGGTCGCCGCAAAAATTTTTTGCACGCGTGTCGAAATTCGCTTGACACGCCACTGCGCGAGGACTAGAGTTCGCGTCGCTGCGCACGTCGGAAGACGACGAGCGAGCTTCGCGGGTTCGGAGCGCCAGGCAGATGCGTCAGTGATCGGTGGCGGCTCTTCGCAAGAGGAGACGCGGCGGGTCGCGGGCGTCAGATGTCAGTGCTCGGAAGAAGAGAACGCGACGTTTCTCGATCAGTAAGATGCGGAGCGTGAGTGTTCGGCGACGATGCGCAAGCGTCGTTGCGGGATGCAGGCGCGACGTGGCTTGTTGACCGAGAGGTGAAGGGTTCTCGGAAGCGAAAGGCGCGCAAGCGTCTTTCCACCAGCAGGCCGCGCGTCACTTTCGGCGTGCGTTGCGTTTGTACGGGGTCAGAACAGCCTGAGCTGCCTCCGCCGAGGCCGCACGCGTGCGTCGGCCGCGGTGTCGTCGAAGACGGTCCGTCCTCCGAGCGAGCCGCTGGCGCGGCGGTCCTGCGCGATCGCCTCGTCGACGTCGGCGGTCGGATCGAGATGCTTCTCGATCCGCCGAGTGAACGCGTCCAGCCGCGCGAATCCTCCCAGCCGCTCCGATCGATCCACGTTCGCGGCGTCGAGCGCCCCTCTGAGGACGGCGATCGATTCGTCGTAGACCCGGAGCGCCACGGGGAACGGATGGCCGTCCTTTCCGCCGTGCGCGAACGAGAACCGCGCCGGATCGGTGAAGCGCACGGGCGTGCCGTGCACGACCTCGGCGATGAGCGCCAGCGACTGGAGCGTGCGCGGACCGAGTTGCTCCACGAGAAGGAGCGAGGCGAAGTCGCGCAGGTCGCGCTCGTGCGCGAGCGCGAGCACGGCGCCAAGACGCTTTTCGTCGATGTCGCGCGCCTCCACGTGGTGCCGCGCCGGCATGACGAGCCGCCGGGCGTCGGCGAGCGTCTTCGCCGGATCCTGCCGCGCGATGGCGAGGAGCGCATCCTGCGCCGGCCTGGCGCGACGGTCGACGAGGTTCATGATCGTGCCCGCCGGCTCACCGACGATCGCCGAGTGCGGGTCGGCAGTGAAGTCGGCGACTGCGGCGGAATGCCAGTGATAGCGGCGCGCCAGTCGTCGCGGCCCGTTCATCCCTTGCTGGACGACGGCCCATTCACCGTCGCGCGTCAGGACGAACGAGTGGAGGTAGATCTGAAAGCCGTCCGCGATCGCGTTGTTGTCGACGCGGGCCGTGAGGCGGCTGATGCGCGCCAGCGCGTCGCCTTCGAGGCCGGTGCGTCCGGCGATCGCGCGCAGCTCCGCCGGCGTCTGTCGCGACTGCCGGCCGCGTCCGCCACACACGTAGACACCGAGCTCGTGGGCGCGCGGATTCAGGCCGCGTTTGAGCGCGCCCATCACCGACGTCGTGATGCCGGACGAGTGCCAGTCCATGCCGAGCACGCAGCCCAACGCCTGGAACCAGAACGGGTCGCTCAATCGTGACAGAAGGGCGCGGCGCCCGTGGTGATGGAGCACCGCTTCGACGATGGCCGTGCCGAGCCGCTCCATGCGGGAGGCGAGCCACGGCGGCACGCGGCCGCCGTGCAGCGGCAGATCGGCGGTCCCCGAGCGCTTCATACGCTCATTGTCCCATGTGGCGCGAGCCCCTCGGGTTCGCGCGGGCGAACCTGAAAGGCTCGCCCCACAGGCATGTCTCGACGACGATCAGGCGATCTGTCGCCGCGGGAGCGGCGGGCCGGCCAGCACCGCCTTGATCGCACGCGAGGCGCCGGGAAGCGCGATGTAGGCGCCATCCCGCGTCTGCACGAGCAGCCGCTCGGCGACCAGCCGCTCGAGGACCGACTCGCACGTCGTGCGGTCGACCTGCCAGAGGCGGCACGCTTGCGCGAGCGTCAGGCGCAGGCCGGGCATCTCGGTATACTCCGCGCGGATGCGCGCGGTGAGCGTCTCCATGTCGGGCTGCGCGTTCACGATGAGCTTCAACCCATCGCGGACCGTGGCGTGATCTTCGGCGAGCAGCACCCTCCGCTTCTTCTTCACGGTCGTGCCGCGCGAATAATCCTATGCTAGGCGCTTCGTCACAGTCAGGATCACGATGGCCGAGCGCGATTTCGTCGTTGTCGGGTTGGGCGCGTCGGCCGGAGGGATCCAGGCCGTGCGCACGTTCTTCGAGCGCGTGCCGAAGGACAGCGGCCTGGCCTACGTCGTGATCCTTCATCTCTCGCCGGAGCACGAGAGTCATCTGGCAGAAGTGCTCCAGACGTCGGCCTCGATTCCGGTCGTGCAGGTGAGCGAGCGCGTGCGGGTCGAGCCGAATCGTGTGTACGTGATCCCGCCCAATCAGCGCCTGTCGATGGGCGACGGACACCTGGCGCTCTCGGATGTCGGCGGTGCCGGCGAGCGGCGCGCCCCCGTCGATTTCTTCTTCCGCACGCTGGGCGACTCGCAGGGCGCGCACGCCGCGTGCGTGATCCTGTCGGGGACGGGCGCGAACGGCTCGATGGGGCTGAAGCGCGTCAAAGAGCGCGGCGGCCTGTGCCTCGCGCAGGACCCGTCGGAGGCCCAGCACGACGACATGCCGCGGGCCGCCATGGCGACCGGTCTCGTCGATCACGTCGTGCGCGCGGCCGATATGCCGGCCATTCTCATGGCGTTCAGCCGCGCCGTCGAGTCGCTCCCCGCGGTCGACGATCCCGCGGCTCGTACCGCCCCGGACGAGCACGCGTTGCGCGAGATCTTCCGCGAGGTGCGCCGCCGCACCGGCCACGAGTTCTCGAACTACAAGCGATCGACGGTCATCCGGCGCATCGCCCGCCGTATCGCGGTTCACCAGCTCAGCGACGTGCCCGCGTACGCACGCTACCTGTTCGAACGGCCGGACGAGACGCGGGCGCTCCTCAAAGACCTGCTCATCAGCGTCACCCACTTCTTCCGCGACCCGGAGGCGTTCGCGGCGCTCGAGCAGCTCGTCGTTCCCAGGCTGTTCGAAGGACGCAGCGAGGAGGATCAGATCCGCGTCTGGGTGCCCGGGTGTGCGACGGGGGAGGAAGCCTATTCCATCGCCGTGCTGCTGGCTGAACGCGCGGCCGATCTGCCACGCCCGCTACTCGTCCAGGTGTTCGCCACCGACATCGACGAGGAGGCGATGACGGCTGCGCGCGAGGGCGTCTATACGCTGAACGACGCCGCCGACGTGCCGCCGGAACGATTGCGCCGCTTCTTCGTCGCCGAAGGCCAGGGGTACGTCGTACGGAAGGAACTTCGGGAGATGATTCTGTTCGCCCACCACAACATCCTCCGCGATCCACCGTTCGCGCACCTCGATCTGGTGTCGTGCCGGAACCTGCTGATCTATCTGAATCCCAGCGCGCAGGAGCGACTGCTCGACGTGGTGCATTTCGCCCTGCGGCCGGGCGGGTATCTGTTTCTCGGGACCGCGGAGTCGATCGAGGGACGCGCGGAGCTGTTCGTGCCCGTCGACCGCGAGGCGCACCTGTTCCAGAGCCGCGGCGTCCCGGCTCGGATTCCGATCCCGCTTCCCGGGCTGACGGTGGGGGGCCACAGCGAGCCGCCGGCGGCGGGACCGCGCGCGGGGCAGCCGATCAGCCGCGAGCGGCTGTCGTTCGGCGAGCTGCACTACCGGCTGCTCGAGCAGTACGCGCCGCCGTCGATTCTGGTCAACGAGGCCTACGACATCGTGCACCTCTCGGAGCACGCCGGGCGCTATCTGTATCACGCCGGCGGCGAGCCGTCGCGCAACCTGGTCACCGCCGTCCGGCCCGACCTGCGCCTGGAGCTGCGGACGGCGCTCTATCAGGCCGCACAGCAACGGGTCCCCGTCCAGGCGCGCGGCGTGCGATGCCAGATCGGCGACCGGACCGAGGTGATCGACCTCGTCGTCCGTCCGGTGCTGCGCCCTGACGACCCGGCACGCGGCTACTTCGTCGTGCTCTTCGTCGACTCGACCGTCGTCGAGGTGGCGGCGCCGGCGGCCGTCGTCGGCGCAAACAGGAGCTGAAGATCAAGGTCGAAGAGCAGGCGCAGGCCGCCGACAACATCAAGAATCTGATCAACTCGACCGAGATCGACACCGTCTTCGTCGACCGGGGATCGCGGATCAAGCTGTTCACGCCCCGGGCGCGACATCTTCAACCTGATTCCCGCCGACTGCGGGCGCCCGCTCACCGACATCAGCCATCAGCTCGCGGACCTCGATGTCCACAGCGACATCGACCGCGTGCTCGGACGTCTGGAGCGCATCTCGCGCGAAGTCGCCACGCGCGACGGCCGCTGGTATCTCATGCAGGTCGTGCCGTATCGCACGGTCGAGGATCGGATCGACGGCGTCGTCTTCACGTTCCTCGACATCACCGAGCGGAGGCGGGCGGAGGAGGAGGTGCGCCGGGCGAAAGACGCCCTCGAGCGGCGTGTGGAGGAGCGCACCCGTCAACTGATCTCGGTGCAGGAGGAAGAGCGCCGCCGCATCGCGCGCGACCTGTACGATCATCTCGGCCAGCAGGCGACGGCGCTCGGTCTGAAGCTGGAGGCACTCATGGCACGCGCGGCGCCGCCATTCCGCACGGCCCTCGAGGAGCTGCAGGAAGGGGTGAGCCGCCTCGACCGCGAGATCGATTTTCTCGCGTGGGAGCTGCGCCCCGCGGCGCTCGGCGAGGTCGGCCTGGTCGTCGCGCTGGCGAACTTCGTGCGCGAGTGGTCGAAGAACTACGGCATCCCGGCGGACTTTCATGTCGCGGGCCTCGAGGGGCGGCCGCCGCTCGAGTTCGAGGTCGAGACGAACATCTACCGCATCGCGCAGGAAGCGCTCAACAATGCCCACAAGCATGCGAAGCCAAAGCGCGTCGCCGTGCTCCTGGAGCGCCGCGAGCAGGAGCTCACGCTGATCGTCGAAGACGACGGTCGGGGGTTCGACCCGGGGCAGGAGATCGAGGTCAAGCCGGGCGATAGGGGGCTGGGGCTGGCCGGCATGCGCGAGCGTGCCGCCATTCTCGGCGGGCGGCTCGAGGTGGAGTCGGCGCTTGGCCAGGGCACGACGATCTTCGGGCCCGTGCCGCTCGGCTCGGCACGTGCCGCCGCTGCCGGTGGCGCCTAGGATTCTACGGTGGCGGATGACGGGTATGGAGCACGCCGTCCACCGTATCGACGAGATAGTCGGCCTGACCGTTGGACGGCGCCCATGCCGCGGCGCCGCGCAGACAGGCCGTGATGCCCGCCCGATCATCGTCGGAGAGGACCACGATGGGAGGCAGCGGCGGGCCCGACTGTGCGCGCAGCACTTCGAAGGACGGGACGTCCGCGAGCACGAGCACAGCCCGAAAGAGGTCGGCCGGGCCTGGGCAGGCGCTGAGGACGCGCACGTGGTAGCCCGCCGTCCGGAGGGCGACCTCGTGCTGGAGCCGCGCGTACGAATCGACTTCGATCAGCAGGACCGGTGTGTGGTGCGCCGACGCCCGGTGCCGGTCGATCGGCATCCAGGACGGCAGAAGCATGCCGCGTGCCTATTTTGCCGGCAAAAAAGCCACGGGCGTGTTTCCGAGGCGCGTCCGGTCGAGCCGGTTCTGGCCCATAATGCCCGCGGCAGGAGGGTCTCTTATGACAACGCGACTGTGGCTCTCGTTGGGCCTTGCGGCGCTACTGGCGACGTCGACGCCTGCGCAGGATGCGCGGGGCGTCCTGCAGGCGGCCGCCAAGGTCATGGGCGTCGAGAACATGCGGTCCATCACGTACTCGGGTTCGGGCTGGCAGGGGATGGTCGGCCAGAACTTCACGCCGGACCGGGACTGGCCGCGCGTGGACCTGCAGAACTACACGCGGACGATCGACTTCGACACGATGTCGTCGCGCGAGGAGTACACCCGGACGCAGGGCAACCATCCGACGCAGGGGGGCGGCGCCGGCTTTCCGTTCCTCCAGCCGCAGAAGGTCGTCAACTTCGTGAGCGGCAATTTCGCCTGGACGGTGAACGCCCAGGGGCAGGCGGTGCCGCAGCCCGACGCCGCGGAGCTCCGCCAGATTGAGATCCTGACCACGCCGTTCGGGTTCCTCAAGGGCGCGATGGCGCCGGGCGCCAACCCGACCATGGTCACGCGCCGCGAATACGACCAGCGCGTGACGGTCGTGTCGTTCGTCGCCCTCGGCAAGTACCGGATCAACGGCACCATCAACGCGCAGAACATGGTGCAGCGCGTGCAGACGTGGATCCCCAATCCGGTGGTCGGCGACCTGTACTACGAGAACGTCTACACGAACTACCGCAACGTCAACGGCGTGCAGGTGCCGCGGTTCCATCAGCACCAGGACTACGACGACGGCGGACACCTGCCGAACGTGAGCGGCGGCGATCACGGCTTCGGTCTCGAGACCATCTCGAGCGTCACGCTGAACCCGCCGAATGCGGCCGTCACCGTGCCCGACAACGTGCGAACCGCGAAGCCGCAGCCGGTGCGCGTCGAGACGCAGAAGCTCGGCGAGGGGTTGTATCTGCTCGCCGGCGGCAGCCACAACAGCGTCCTCGTCGAGTTCAACGACCACGTCGCCGTCATCGAGGCGCCGCTCAACGAGGACCGATCGATCGCGGTTATCAACGAGGTCTACCGGCTCGTTCCGACGAAGCCGATCCGCTACGTCGTCAACACGCACCATCACTGGGATCACCTGGGGGGCATTCGGACCTACGTGCACGAGGGCGCGACCGTCGTCACGCACGAGGGGAACAAGCCGTACTACCAGGAGATCCTGCGCGCGCGTCCGTGGGTGCTGCAGCCGGATCGGTTTGCGCTCAACCCGCCGGAAGAGTGGTCCGAAGGCTATATCTTCGAGACGGTGCGCGAGAAGTACGTGCTGAGCGACGGCTCACGCGTCGTCGAGCTGCACAACATCCAGGGGCTGCCGCACGTGGCCGGCATGCTGATCGCGTACATTCCGCGCGAAAAGATCGTCGTGCAGGCGGATCTCTACAATCCGGCGGCGGCGGCGCCGAACGCGAACAACCGGTCGTTCCAGCAGAACCTGCAGCGGCTCAAGCTCGACGTGGCGAGTATCGTCGGCATCCATGGGATGCCCGCGACGATGGCGCAGTTCCAGGGGTTCGTGAACAAGACGCAGTAGCAGAGGTCCGGCTTTAGCCGGACTCAGAATCCGAGGACGGCGCCGACGCCGAACCGGAAGGCGTTGCTGCCGTCCTCGGTGCCAATCCGCATGTAGCTCCCCGCGATCCGGATCCCGACCGCCTCGATCAGATTCAGCGTCACGCCGCCGCCGGCTTCGAGCGCGAACTCATTCGACGATTCCGATTCGTCGATGCGGATGGTCACCGGCGGGAGGCGTGGGATCGTGCTGGGAATGGTGGCGGATCCTTCGACGTCGACCTTCCCGTGCGCGACGCCGAAGAGGACCTGGCCGAACGGCACCACGCGCGGGAGCTGCCGGGCGCTCACGCGGACGCCCCCCAGGAACGTATGGACGTCGACCTCCGCGGTCACGTCGACGCGTGCGCCGAGCTCCGTGATGGCTTCCTCGAAAGTCTTGTAGGCGCCCGCGACATCGCCGACGAGCGCGATCGCGTTCGTCACGTTCCAGGCGACGTCCGCGTACCAGCCGGCCGCGAGCGTTTCGTCAAACTGTTCGTTCACGTCGGTGGCGTGCAGCAGCCGCCAGCCGGCGGACAGCTCGATGCGCGGGAGCCCTTGTGCCGCGCTTGCGGCAGGCAGGGCCGTCGCAAGGCCCACGAACAGGATTCGGCACAGCCAGGTGGCACGCAGGCTCATCGGTGTCGCTTCTCGGCGCTGTGATCTTAGTCCAGCGGGAGTCGACGAGCGGGAGTAGAATCGTGCCGAGCCAAGGAGGTCTGCGATGGTGAGAGTGGCCCTCGTCATGGTCGTCCTGGTTGGCCTTGTGTGGCAGCGCGCCCCCCTCGCCGCAGGCGAAGCGCTGCTCGACGGCAAAGTGATCTCCTCGAGCGGCCAGCCGCTGGCCGGCGTACCGGTACGGGCCCATCGCGACGGCGGCACGATCACCGTCAATGTCTATACGAACGCGCGCGGGGAGTACGTCTTTCCCGAGTGGTCGTCGCTCGCGGCGGGGCGTCACACGGTCACGATCGAGCTGCCCGACTTCGAGCGCGCGGCGCAGCCGGCGACGCTCATCGCCGGCAGGACGACGAGAGTCGACTTCACGCTGCGGTCGCGGCCGCCGACGCTCGACGACGCCACCGCGGCGGAGATCGTGGCGGCGCTCCCGGGCACCGACGAGCAGAAGCACCTCGTCATCCAGTGCGACAACTGCCACTCGCTGCAGTTCGCGCTGCGGACCGGCCGGACGAAGGACCAGTGGATGCAGATCATCCGGCGGATGGCGGGAGAGCGCGCGATCACTCGCGAGACGCCCGGTACACGCGCCTTCGGCCAGAAGAAGTACGTCGAGCCGCTCGCCGAGTATCTCGCGTCGATTCGTGGGCCCGGCGCCACGGAGCCGCTCCCGTTCAGGCTGCGCCCGCGCCCAACCGGCGATGCGGCTGCCAGGCTCGTCGTCACCGAGTACGGCATTCCGCGGGCGGGGCCGCGCGACCTGAACATCCTGCGCGGCGATCGCCGGTTCGCGTGGCCACACGACATCCTGCTCGATGCGAAGAGCCCGTACGCCTACTACACCGATCACTTCACGTTCACGCTCGGCCGGCTGGATCGCCGGACCGGCGAGGTGAAGGAGTTCCCCTATAGCCTGCTGCCCGGGATGGGCCGCGAGGAGGGCGGCGCAATCGCGGCGGCGCAGCTGCGGGCGGGCAATCCGGGCGGCGGCGCGCACGACATCGCCTGGGACGCCGACGGCAACGTCGTCATCGGCATGGGCGGCGGCACCGTGCGCTTCAACCCGCGCACGCAGGAGTTCACGCCGTGGGCGGTGGGCAGCAACATGTTTGGCGTCGATCCGGCGGGACGCGTCTGGTTTCTCGACAAGGGGCTGCACTCGCTCGACATGCAGAGCGGCGAGATCAGGCACTACCAGGTTCCCGAGGGGACCGACGACGACACCTACGACATGGAGACGGATCCGAAAGGGCGCTCCATCATGAACCTGTGGCGGCTCGGCAAGATGGGCGTGTTCGATCCGCAGACGAACCAGTTCTCCGCGTATCAGGTGCCGACGCCAGGGGCGGGGCCGCGGCGCGGCGATCTCGACGCGCGCGGACGTGCGTGGGTGACGCTCTACTGGGCGGGTCGCATCGCCATGTTCGACGCCGACTCGCGTGAGATCAAGGAGTACCCGCTGATTCCGGGACACCAGCCGTACACACCGCCGTTCCCATCGCCGTACAGCCTGGCGGTCGACGACAAGAATCAGGTCGTCTGGACGAACGACTTCAACAGCAGCCGCATCTACCGGATCGATATGCGGACCGGCGCCTCGACCGAATTCGTGATGCCGGAGCCGTACGAGATTCGCGATCTCACGGTGGATGAGGATGCGACGAGGCCGACGGTCTGGATTCCCGTCTACAGACCGCCGGCCAAGATGGTGAAACTGGAGGTTCGGCCCTGAAGTTGTCAGTTGTCAATTGTCAGTTGCCAGTGTCAGTAGGTATCTGACAACTGACAACTGACAACTGACAACCGGATCGCTTACTTCGCCAGCGGGTCCGGGCGCAGCTGGAACTTGACGACTTTACTGGTCGTCCCCGGCCCCGTTTCCATGTGGAACGGCGTGCGCGTGCTCACCGTCGTCCACAGTCCGCGCCCTTTCCAGCCCGCGTTCGGATCGTCGATGCGGCCGTCGAGCCACTTCGTGTAGAAGCCGGTCGGATACGGCACGCGCAGCACGACCCACTTGCCGTCCTTCAGCACGAGCAGGCCTTCGGCGGCGTTCCCCGTATTGATCGGGACGTTGCGCCCCAGACCGAGCGTGTCGAACTGATCGACCCACGTGTAGTAGCTCGCCTCCGCGCTCCCCGAGTCGGTCACGTTCTTGAAGTGCGGCACCGGCTCCTTGTAGAACGCCCAGCCCTCGGGGCAGTGCTGTCCGGTCGCCTTCGGTCCGTTGAGCGGCGCCTTGCACTTGCGACGGTCGAAGCTCGCCATGTGGCCGCTGGCCATCGGGAGCCACGCGACGCCGTTGCGGTCGATGTCGAAGCCTCGCGGCGAGTAGCCCTCGACCGGAACGCCCGCGGCGTCGACCGGCGGCTGATAGACCTCGGCCAGCGTCGTCTCCGGCGGGTTCGATCCGGGGTTGATGCGCACGAGGGCGCCCGGCATGCCGATCACCGTGCCCCACACCGATCCGTCCGGCGCCGGCGACACGCCATAGAACCCGCCCGCGTACCGCCGGTCCTTGGTCGGGTCGAACGGCGCGTCGGGCTCGGTGTACGGATCACGCCGCCCGTTGCCGTTCGTGTCCATGATGAGCGCGGTCCATCCCTGCGACCGCACCTCGTCGCCCGTCTCGTCGAACATCTTCGTGTTCAGCCATCCGACGACCTGGCCGCCGCCGCTCGTCCAGAGCGTGCGATTGGCATCCTCGGCGAACATGAGGTGGTGCGTGCCGAAGCAGGTGCTGATGTGCGTCAGCTTCTGCGTCTTCGGATCCCAGACGGCGAGATGCCGTCCCGCGTTGTTGATGGGGAACGCCTTCGCCGACGGATGCGTCGACCCCTCCTTGCAGAAGTCCGGATTGGCGGGCGGCCGCACCGCCGACGTGATCCACACGCGCCCCAGCTCGTCCATCATCGGGTTGTGCACGTTATTCTTGCTCGTCCAGACGACTTCCTCGCCGAAGTACGGCGACGGCGCCGGCATCTTCGGCGCGGCGGCCGGCGGCGTGTTCGGGTCGCGGACCGTCAGCTTCACCTGCGACGGCCGGTGTGTGCGCGGATCGAGGACCGGCAGGTAGTCGGCGCTCAGTTCGAGCGCGCCGTAGACCGGGCCGTTCGGATTGACGCGGGGATTCCGGCGATCGGTCGAGACGAGATCGTGCAGGTACGCCTTGGGGTCGGCCCAGTCCCACTGTGTGATCACGACGTTGCGCTCCTGGCCCTGCGGGCGCGGCGGTGCGGGCGGCACTTCGCCGGCCGCGATCCGATCCGTCCAGTCGGCGAACATCGCCAGCGCGCGGCGGCGGCCCATGTTGTTGATGCCGTTCTCCATCTGGCTGCCCGCCTGGCCCGACAGGATGCGGCGCTCCCACGCCGCAATCGACGAGCCGAACTTACCGAGCGTCGGCGGCAACTCGCGGGTTCCCTTGGTCCCGAGCTGATGGCACGTCGTGCAGCTCATCGACTTCATCAGCCGCAGCCACTCCGCCTGGTTCCTGACGTTGGGGTTGATGCCGTTGCCGTCAGGCCCCGTGCCCGGGAACTCGCTCTTGTCCGGCACGCGCGCCAGCGCGTACCAGTGGCCGGCGGGATAGATCTCTGCCGCCGCACGCGGATTGGGCGCCGGAACCGCGGTGTGGTTCAGCGTCCTGCCCGGCGCGGATTGCACCTTGGGTGAGTCGATCAGCCCATAGCCGCGCACCCAGACGCTGTAATTCGCCTTGGGCAGATCCGGAATCAGGTACCGCCCCCGGTCGTCGGTCACGACGATGCGGCTGAACTTCGTCGGCAGGTCGGTCGTCTCGGCGATCACCCAGACACCCGCCTCCGGCCCGCGCGGGCCGGTCACGACGCCGCCGATGTCGTCGTTGTCGATGGCGACGGCGCCAGCGGCCTGCTGGGCGCTGGTCCGCGCCGGCGATCCAATCCACAGGACTGCGAGGGTGCCCGCTGCTACAAGTGCAAGCGTGAAGGCTCTCTTCGTCATACGCTCGACCTCCTCCGTCGACGCGGTGCGATACCCCGCGACGATACGACCGGTCGCGGAATTGGTCAAGGTTGCGTTACACTCCGGTCGCATGCGGCTTGCGACCCGGATCGTCGTGCTCGTCGCGCTCGGATCGGCCGTCCAACCTGCGGCGGGCCAACAAGTTCCGGCGCTTCGAATCGAGAACTTCTATCCGCATCACGTCCCTCAGGGTCAGACGACGCTCCTCACGGCCGTCGTGACGAGCCGTGAGGACGTCCAAGGGGCGGAGATCACCCCCTCTGACGGCATGACGGTCGTCGACGTGAGGCGGCTCGGCGGCTTTCAGGGCAACGCCAGCTGGGTGGAAGTGCGCGTGCAGGTGGCCGGCACTGCCGCGCCCGGCCCGCGGACGCTGGTGCTGGACGTGAACGGACGCCGCACGGCACCCGTTACGCTCACCATTGAAGACCACGCGCCGCGGATTGCCGACCTTCGCGTGCGGGCCGGCGTTCCCGCGGGCATCGACGTGGATCTGGCCGCCATCGACGCCGGATCGGATCTGGGCGAGCTGCCGCACGTCTGGTTCACGGTCGCGTGCGGCGGTGAGCCGCTGCGCGGGGTGGTGCGCGGCCGCGCCGACGGCAAGGAGATGGGGCAGAGCGTCGTCCGCGCCACGCTGCCGCGTCCCGCCGCGACTCGCGACAGCTGCGACCTCGCGGTGCGCGTGACCGACGCCAACGGCACCGACAGCAACACGCTCCAGACGGCCGTGGCCGTGCCGGCGTCGACGCAGGCGTCGTGGCCGCACGCGACGGCAGCCGTCGCGGCGCCGGAGGGGGGCGGCAACGGCGACTGGATCGAGTTCGTCAGCCGCGAAGAGCGGTTCACGGCCGTGTTCCCGGGACCGCCGACCGTGACGGAGACGCCGTGGCTGTCGCAGTTCGGCGCGGTCCTGCCGGCGCGCGTCTACGCCGTCGCGCAGGGGCAGGGCCGCTACACGATTACCGTGGTCGATTACCGGCTCGTCGAGCGCGTGCAGGTCGAAAAGGCGCGCGCGTGTCCCGACGGCGCCAACACGTGCCAGGGCATTCCCGACTGGGGCATCGGCTACTGGAAGAACGACGTCCGCGGCGCGATCGTCTACGGCGTCTCGAAGTTCCTGATGCGCGACGCGAAGGTGACCGAGATCATCTGGAACGGCATCGCGCTCGTGCAGGGACAGGCGCTGCAGCTCACCAACACCGCCGACAAGTCGCAGACCTTCGTCGGCGTCTACATGCACGACGACCGGCTCGTGATCGTGGAGGCGACGGTGCCGGCAGCGTACCCCGCGCCGGTAGCCTTCACCGAATCGATTGGCTGGATCGACGAGCGCGGACGGGCCGTCCGCTACCAGACGATGTACGTCAACATGCCCGACGTGCCCAAGCCTGCACCGCGATAGAGACGCGATAGCGAAGGGGGAAGCAGATATGCGCATTCGATTCTGGGTCCTGGTGGCCGTCGCCGCCGCATGGATGGGCGGTTCGGCGCTGGCGCACCACAGCGTCCCGGGCACCTTCGACGTCAACAAGACGACGGTCATCAAGGGGACCGTCTCGAAGGTCGACTGGATCAATCCTCACATCTATATCTATGTGGACGTGAAGGACGCGGCGGGCGCCTCGACCACTTACAAGGTGGAGACGCTCCCCACGAACCACATGCGGCGGGCCGGGGTGACGCGGGCCGACATTCTCGAGGGGGCGAAGGCGGGCGCGGTGACGATCCACATGTACCCCGCGCTCAAGAACCCGACGGCCGGCTTCCTGCTGAGAATCACGTTCCCGGCGGGTCATTTCTTCCATCTGTTCGGCGAAGACAGCGAGATCGCGCGCGCGTCGAACTGAACGACGCGCAGGCTGAAGCCTGCGCGCTACGGGTGAATGTAGAGCGCACGCTTTAGCGTGCGCGGGAGAGGTTGACGATGAAGCGGCACATTGCAGGTCTCATGATTCTCGCGTTCATCGGCGGCGCGGCGCTCGCGGCCCAGACCGCGAAGCCTACGCCGCGCACGGCCGATGGCAAGCCGGATCTGTCGGGCATGTGGTACCGGCGCGTGGCCGGACCGGTGACGCAGCGCGTCGGCAATTCCATCGTGCGGGTACCCGGCAATGCCACCGTGCCGGATCGCTACAACCCGGGCAGGCCGAAGTACAAGCCGGAGTTCCTCGCCCGGGTGAAAGAGCTGACCGACGACCAGATCAACGTCGATCCAGCGTTTCACTGCGGACCTCCGGGGATCATTCGGATCGGCCCGCCGCAGCGCATCATCCAGACGCCGCGCGAGGTCGTGATCCTCTACGATGATCTGAACGGCAGCTTCTTCCGCGTCATCCCGACCGACGGGCGCAGGCACCGCGCCGGCATCGAGCCCTCGTCGCTCGGCGACTCGGTCGGCCGATGGGAGGGCGATACGCTCGTCATCGAGGTGCGAAACATCCTCGACAGCACGTGGCTCGGCGACGACGGTCTGTTTCACACCGAGAACACGAAAGTCACCGAGCGCCTCACGCGCAAGGGCGATACGCTCACGTGGGAGGCGGTCGTCGAGGATCCGGAAGTGTTCGCCGAGCCGTGGAAGGTGACGCCGCGGACGCTCACGCTGATGCCGAACACCGAGATCGAGGAGGCGGCGTTCTGCGAGGACCGCGGCATCGACGATCGCGTGACGAAGGACTATCACGGCAACGTGCGGTAAGGCACCCGTGGGTCCCCTGGTCGTCCTGGTTGTTGCGCTTCTTTCAGCCTCGGTCGCGTCGGCGCAGCAGACGAGCAGCATCGGCGGTGTTGTCGTCGACGCGTCGGGAGGCGTCCTTCCGGGAGTAACGGTCGAGGCCGCCAGCCCCGCCCTCATCGAGAAAGTCCGGACCGGCATCACCGACAGCGACGGGCGGTACAACATCGTCGATCTCAGGCCGGGCACGTACACGGTCACCTTCACGCTGCCGGGGTTCCGGGTGTTCCGGCGCGAGGGGATCGCCCTGACGTCGGGGTTTGCCGCCACCGTCAACGCGGAGCTCCAGCTCGGGTCGCTCGAGGAGACGATCACCGTCAGCGGGGAGGCGCCGCTCGTCGACACGCAGAGCGCGCGGCGCCAGACGGTCGTCTCCGACGAGCTGCTCGACATCCTGCCCACGAGCACCAAGAACTGGAGCACGCTGGCGACGCTCACGCCCGGCATGAGCAGCCAGCGGATGCCAGACGTGGCGGGGCAGCTCGATCAGACCGTCGGCCGGACCTTCCATGGACGCACGGGGACGCGCGTCGAGATCGACGGCATGGGCGTCATGAACTGGGCCGGCAACGGCGGCAACGAGGGCTACCTGATTCACACGGCGGCGGTCGAAGAGCTCGTCGTGCAGACGAGCGGCGCCTCCGCGGAGAGCAAGGCGGCCGGCGCGCTCGTCAACCTGATTCCGCGCGAGGGCGGAAACCAGCTGCGCGGCAGTCTCTTCGGGCTCTGGACCGGCAAACGGCTCAGCGGCTCGAATCTCGACGCGCGGCTGCGCGCCCGCGGCCTGACCACCGAGAGCAAGATCCTCGAGATCTACGACGCGACGGTCACGCTCGGCGGGGCGATCGTCCGCGACAAGCTCTGGTTCTACACGGCGCACCGCGAGTGGGGGAACCGCCACCAGATGGCGGGCGTCTTCTGGAACGCAACGCAGGGAACGCCGTTCTGGACGCCGGATCCGAACCGGCCCGCGGACCGCTACCAGTGGTACGAGTCGCACCTGGGCCGCATCACGTGGCAGGCGTCGGCGCGCAACAAGCTCAATTACTTCGTCGACTATCAGAACACCTGCCAGTGCCGGTCGTCGGGCGCCATCGGCTCGGCGCCCGAGGTGGGGACGGCATTCCACTTCCGGCCGAACGCGCTCGTCCAGTCGTCGTGGACCTCGCCGCGGACCACGCGCCTGCTGCTCGAGGCCGGCTTCTCCGCCGCGATCTCGCACTGGCCGCAGTACCTCGCGCCGGGGGTCGAGCCGCATCACATCTCGATTCTCGACCAGGCGACCGGCATCCGCTACAACGCGCCGGCGACCTTCTTCCCGCTCCGGAACCACACGCGGCTGTCGCAGCGGTTCTCCGTGTCGTATGTCACCGGCACGCACTCGTTCAAGGCCGGCGTTCAGACGGAGCAGGGATTCCGCGACTCCGAGACGACGGTCGCGGGTGACGTGAACTACCGGTTCAACAACGGCATCCCGAACCAGGTGACGCAGTACGCGACCCCGTACCTGACGAAGGAACGGGTGCGCGACGTCGGCCTGTACGCCCAGGATCAGTGGGCGCTCGGCCGTCTGACGCTGAACCTCGGGCTCCGGTTCGACTACTTCCACGGGTTCGTCCCGCCGCAGGACGTCTCGGCGGGGCAGTTCGTCGGGGCTCGCAGCTTCGGGGCGGTCAAGAACGTCCCGAACTGGAAGGATCTCAGCCCGCGCCTCGGCGCGGCGTACGACCTGTTCGGCGACGGCCGCACGGCGATCAAGGGGTCCTTCGGCCGCTACGTCGGCCGGACCACCGTCGACATCGCCGCCAGCAACAATCCGATCGCCACGTCGGTCAACACGGTGAACCGCGCCTGGACGGACACCAACGGCAACTACGTTCCGGACTGCGATCTCCGGAACTTTGCGGCCAATGGCGAGTGCGGCCCGATCCAGAACTCGAATTTCGGCAGGACCAATATCACCACGCGGTACTCGGACGAAGCCATCACGGGGTGGGGACGCCGCGACTACCACTGGGACACGTCGGTGGAGCTGCAGCATCAGCTCGGCTCGAGCATGTCGGCGAGCGTCGGCTACTATCGCAACTGGTACGGCAACTTTCTCGTCACCGACAACCTCCTGGTGACGCCCGCCGACTACAGCCCGTATTCGATCGTGGCGCCGGCCGACCGGCGCCTGCCGAATGGCGGCGGCTACGTCGTGAGCGGCCTGTACGACATCTCGCCGCTGAAATTTGCCGACATCGACAACCTCGTCGTGCCCGCGTCGACGTTCGGCGAGCAGAGCCAGGCGTCGGACTTCCTCAACGCCAGCTTCAACGCCCGCTTCGGGGGCGGCGCGCAGCTCGGCGGCGGTGTCGACACCGGCCGCACCGTCACCGACAGGTGCTTTGTCGTCGATTCGCCGCAGCAGCTGTTGAACTGCCGCGTCGAGACGCCGTTCGCGGCGCAGACCGATCTGAAGCTGCACGGCAGCCTTCCGCTGCCGGCAGGGTTCGTCGTCAGCGCGGTCTATCAGAACATGTCGGGCATTCCGATCGACGCGATCTACGCGGCGACGACGGCCGAAATCGCGCGGACGCTGGGGCGCAACCTGGCTGGCGGCGCGAGGACGGCCGAGGTGCCGCTCGTCGCGCCGAACACGATGTTCGAGGACCGCCGCACGCGCCTCGACCTGCGTTTCACCAAGCTCCTGTCGCTGTCGCGGCGTCTGCGGCTGCAGGCGAATGTCGACGTCTACAACGTCGCCAACGCGAACGGGATCCAGCAGGTGACCGGCACCTACGGACCACGGTGGCTGCTGCCGCAGAACATCATCGAGCCGCGCATCGTGCAGTTCAGCGGACAGTTGACCTTCTGACCGCCCAAATCGGCTATCCTAACAGCAGGGTCGGGCGAGCTCGGGTCCGGCCCCGACCCAACTCGACAACCTAGGCGCGCTCTCCTGTCGCCGTGTCTGGTCCGCGGTGCTGGTGACGGCCCGTGAGGCACGATGACACTGATACGCGTCGTTTTCCTGTGTGCGTTCGCCCTTCTTCTGTCGTTGCCGCCGGCGGCGGCTGAATCGATATCGGACGTCGACAAGACCCGCGTCCGCATCACCGACCCGTGGATTCGGCAGCTCTTCGCGGCCGGATTGGCCGGTTCGCCAACGTTCCGATCGCTCGTTGAACGGATCGAGGAGTCCGACGTCGTCGTCTACCTGCAGACCGATCCGTACGGCATGCCGGGGCTCGCGGGTCGACTATCGTTCCTGTCGGTCGTCCGCGACACGCGCTACCTCGTCATTCGCCTTACGCCGCTGCGCTCGGCCGTGCAGCAGCTGGCGATGATGGGGCACGAGCTGCAGCATGCGGTGGAGGTCGCCGACCAGCCGGCGATCGTGGATGCCGAGTCGATGTACCGGGAGTACCTGCGCATCGGCTACCTGAACGGGTCGATCGGTTCAGGCGTCGGGGTCGACACGAAAGCCGCCATGGAGGCGGGGGGACGGATCAGCGACGAGCTGCGGGATGCGCCGTTCGTGTTTCCGCCCGCCCTGTTACCATAGGCGGTTGGTACGAGTCTCGAAACGGCTCTGAATGGATGAATAACGCAGTCCTCCGGAGACGACGGAGCGATCAGCCCGACTTCGTCCAGATCGACGTCGACATCGATCGTCTGGCCGAGGCCATCTTCGCGCGCTATGCGGGCGAGCAGCCCGTCGTCATCGATGGGAGTACGTCGGCTGCCACGTTCTTCCCGGAGCATCCCCACCAGTGTCCCGAGTTCCGCGTGATGAAGCTGGCAGGAGAGCTCGCGCTTCGCGTCACGCAGCATGCCGCGGGCGACGCCGCCCAGCCGGCCATCGAGCCCCTTCGCGTTTCCATCCGCGACATCATGCTGGCGGCGCTGCTCCACGATCTCGGGAAGCAGCACGAAGACTGCGCGCCGTTCCTTGAGCTAATAAGGCGGACCGATCTACGTGGAGAGGCAGGACCCGCCGCGCGGGAGCGGCAGCACTATCTGCTCGAGATCGTCCGCGACGTGCACTGCCGCAAGGGGCCCTGCATGATCGACCGCCTTCGTGACGCGGGGCGGGACGAGCTCAATAATCCGTTCATCGCCACCGTCGCGCGGCGCCACGGCCACGATTACGAGGTGAACCGCGGCGCGAAGCAGGGATGCTGGTGGGCGCGCGAGATCAACATCGTCACGATTGCCGACGACTACGATGCGTTGACGTCGGCCGGCCCAGAGCGCGCGTACAAGGCGCCGCTCACCGCCTCGCAGGCCGCCGACTGGCTGCGGGCCGGCGCGGCGCGCGGACGCTACGAGCCGCAGATCCTCGAGGTGTTTCTCACTGATGTAGTGGGCCGCAGGCGGCCTGCTATCGTCCCACGGTCGTCGCGCGTCCCTTGAACACCTCGTCGATCGCCGCCTGTCCGCACTTCTCGCCGTCGCCGCTCGACACGCCGATCGCGCCGATCACCTGACCGTCGAGCACGATCGGCAGCGCGCCCGGCTGCGGAAAGTCGTCCATGAAGGTCGGCGCCAGGTTCTCGCCGCTGCGCACGATCCGGTTCGTTTCCGACGTCGGCCGGCGCCAGCGCAGCGCCGACTTCGCCTTCAGGAGCGCGGTATCGATCGCGTTGGCGGCGACACCCTCCATCGCGTGCGAGTCGATGACGTTGCCGCCCCAGTCGAGCACGGCGATGGCGACCGACGTCTTGTTCCGCTCGGCCCAGCCGGCGCACGCGTCGACGAGCGCCCGCGCACCGGCGCTCGAAATGACCTTGATGTCGCGGGTCAGCCGGGTCTCGCCGCGCGTCTGCGCCGAGACCGCGACCGGCGCGAGGACCAGAACCACGAGCAACAGGAGCGACTGGATACGCATGACGTCTCCTTCTATGGCGACGAACTCCGAACTTGCAACTTCCGAGATTCCAACTCCCGAGGCGGCCGCATCATACCTTGACATGTCCGTGATTCGGCGGTATCCCTAACGCCATGACACATGCAGCCCTCGCCGCCGCCGTCGTTCTGCTGGCGCTCGCCCCGCGCCCCGTGGCGGCGCACCACGCCTTTGCCGCCGAGTTCGACGCCAACAAGCCGGTGAAGTTCGACAAGGCGGTCGTGCGGAAGATGGAATGGGTCAACCCCCACGTCTGGATTCACATCGAGGTGCCACTGCCCGACGGGAAGACGGAGATGTGGGCGATCGAGGCGGGCACGCCGAACGTCCTGTTCCGGCGCGGGTTCACGAAGGAAGCGCTGCTGCCGGGGACGGTGATCGTCGTCGAGGGTTATCGCGCGAAGGACGGCTCGCGGCGCGCGAACGGCCGCGACCTGACGCTGCCGGACGGCCGCACCCTGTTCCTCGGATCGTCGGGCACCGGCGCGCCGGTCGAGAAACCCTAGGGCACGCAGCGCGCCGCTTTGTTCGACGGATCGATGTTGGTGCCGCCGGGCTTGTCGCGGTAGACCTCATGGCAGCGCAGGCACGCGTCGGCGATGACGTTCGTCACCTCGATGACCGCGTCGCGGTTTCGTGACTGCGACGCGCGGTACGCCGCGCGCCCCGCGTCCGCCATTTCCCGTGTGAACTGAATCCAGTCCGGACGGTCGATCGGCACTGGCCGTCCGTTTTCGCACCGTCGTCCTGGTGTCAGCAGGAGGGGCGCCGACTCGGCGATGGCGATCGCCGCGTAGTCGACGAGCTCCCATCCGGAATAGATGCCCGCGCCCCAGTCGGCCCAGCCGAACGGCGTGTCGCCCGGCTGCCAGCCCATCTTCTGCTGTCCCGGGTCCTGATTCTGGACGTTGAAGATCAGGTTCGAGCTCGGAAACAGAATTCCGCGCATCACCTGCGCGAGGTTGCCGGGCGGCGCGGGTATTGCCGGCGTGCCGCCGGCCGGTGCGACGAGCGCAACGGCTTTGAGCGTGTCGTCGGACCGGAGGTCGCTGCCGCCTGCCTTGAAGCCGCCGACCTTCAGCATGTGCGCCGCAACATCGGTCGCCTCCGCGCGCGACAGCGAGCCCGGGCTCGTCGCGGGCATCGTCTGCTGAATCTTGTCGACGAGATCGATCAGCGGACGTGCGTCCCACGCGCGCAGGAATCCCGCGCCGGCGAGCGGCGGCGCGAGCCCGCCGGCGAGCGTCGCGCCATGGCACGCGGCGCACTGTTTCTCGTAGATCGCCTGTCCGCGCGCCGCCTGCGCATCGGTGTAGACGCCCTCGGCGATGGTGCGCTGCGCCTGCGCCGCGGCGACCGCCACGAGCCACAGCGCGAGCGATCCGCCGAGCACGCCGGCACATCGGAATCGCATGCGGGGCGCGATGGTATCACGGAGTTGACACTGCCCGGCGCCGCTCTCTACTATCCGGGAGCGAGTGGAGGAGCTATGAGGGTTCGATTCGCCGCGCTCGTCTTCACGACTGCCGCACTGTCGATCGCCGCCCTCGGCGCGCAAGGCTCCTACACGCCGCCGAAGACGCCGTGGGGCGAGCCCGATCTTCAGGGTATCTGGACGGGCGAGACGCTCACGCCGCTCGAGCGGCCCGCGAAGTTCGCGAACAAGCCGGTACTGACCCCCGAGGAAGCCGAGGCGGTGGAGAAGGACGTCGCCAACCGGCCTGGCCGCGACGATCGGTCGCAGCGCGGCACCGAGCGCGACGTCGCGCAGGCGTACAACCAGCACTGGCTCGCGCCGGCGACCAGGCTCTCGGACCGCCGCACGTCGCTCGTCGTCGATCCGCCGGACGGGCGGATTCCCGCGCAGACGCCGGACGCGCGGAGACGGCTGGCGGCGATGCGCGAGTACCTCGAGGCGCTGCTGCAGGGGACCTCGGGCGGGCGGCCGGGACCGATCTCGCCGCGCCGCCGCGAGCCGCCGCCCTACTACAACATCGCCCGCATGAACCGGTCCGACGGCCCGGAGGATCGCCAGAACAGCGAGCGCTGCTTCGGCGCCACGATGCCGAACCTCGGCGCGACGTACCGCATCGTCCAGTCGCGGGGCGTCGTCGGCATCTACCACGACTCCGGCCAGGGACAGGGCTTCGTCCGCACGATTCCGGTCGACGGCTCGGCGCATCTGCCGGCGAAGATCCGCCTGCTGCACGGCGACTCGCGCGGGACGTGGGACGGCAATACGCTCGTCATCGACACGACGAACTTCACGCAGAAGATGGAGTTCCGCGGCTCGCGCGAGAACCTGCACATCGTCGAGCGGCTGACGCGGGCGTCCGACACGCGCATCACATACCGCGTGACGGTCGAGGACCCGACGACGTGGTCGCGGCCGTGGACGTTCGACGTGCCGTGGGAGCGCCTGCCCGACCGCCTGAACCAGGCGTTCGAGTCCACGTGCCACGAAGGGAACTACGGTCTGCTCGGCATGCTCGCGAACACGCGCGCCGCCGAGCGCCTGTTCCGCGAAGGGAAGGGCCCGAATCCGGACCTGCAGGACAACGCCACCGGAGGCGATAGCGACGGCGATATCGGGCGGTAGTGTCCCTGTCGATGTCCTCGTGGATGCAGTGGCTGGCGGAGACCAACTGGAGCATCGCGCTCCACGAGTCGCAGTACGCCTACGCCATCATCGAGTCGGTGCACGTCTGGGCCTTGTGTCTGTTCGTCGGCTTCGCCGTGCTCCTCGACCTTCGGCTGCTCGGCATCGTCTTCCGCGAGGTGCCCATCACGCACATGATCCGGCGCGTGCTGCCATGGACGCAGCTCGCCTTCGGCGTGATGCTCGTGAGCGGAATCCTCCTGTTCTATGCGATTCCGTTCCGCACCTATCACAACGTGTTCTTTCGCGTGAAGGCGGTCCTGCTCGTGCTCGCGGGGCTCAATGCCTTCTACTTCCACAGCCGCACGTACCTGACCGTCGTCGACTGGGATACGACGGTGCCGACGCCGCGCGCGGCACGAATGGCCGGCCTGGCCTCGCTCGTGCTGTGGACGGCCATCGTCTTCTCGGGACGGATGATTGCCTATAACTGGTTCGACTGCGGGAAGCGGCAGCCGGCGCTCATCAGCGCGGTCGCGGGCTGCACCCCCGACATGATCGACCCCTACGCCCAATAGCATGCTGTTGCCGCTCTTCGAGCGCCTGGAAGCGAGCGCGATGGGCGAAGCCGTGCGGAATTCGCTCTGGCTGTTTCCGGTCGTCGAGGCGTTTCATCTCATGGGCCTCGCCGTGATTGGCGGCGCCATTCTGGTCGTCGACTTCCGGCTGCTCGGCCTCACGCTGCGCGACCACCCGGTGGCGCGGCTCGCGCGCGACATGCAGCCATGGGTCGTCGGCAGCCTCGTCCTGATGGTCGTGTCCGGGGTGCCGCTGTTTCTCTCGGAAGCAATCAAGTGCTACTACAGCTTCGCGTTTTGGGTGAAGATGACGGCGCTCGTCGGCGCCGTTCTCTTCACCTTCACGCTCCGGCGCGCGGTCGCCGGCGCACCCGACGGGCGCTTCTCGCCGGCGTGGAATCGCGCGGTCGCCCTCACGTCGATCGCCCTGTGGTCGGCGGTCGGGTGGGGCGGCCGCTGGATCGGATTCTCTGGTTAACGCGTAGCGGCGGTCGCCATCCCCCGGAATGTCAGCTTCTGCATGCCGGCGCCCGTCCCGGCGACGTAGATGTTCCCTTTCGAGTCGGTGGCGATCTGGTGTCCGGCCCCGATCATGCCGGGCGCGTTGATCGAGCCGACGATCGTCAGCGACTTGCGGTCGACGACGGCAATCTCCTTGCCGTCGCCGACGTAGAGCCACTGCTGGTCGGGCGAGAGCGCCAGGTTCCGCGCGAACGGCGTGTCGGGCTTGTAAATCTGGTTGATGAACTTCCCCTGGGCCGTGAACACCTGCACGCGCCGGTTCTCGCGGTCCGCGACGTAGACCGTGCCGTCCTTCGCCACGCGCAGCGCGTGGACGATGTTGAACTGCGCAGGACCTTTGCCCGCGGGGAAGCTCTTCGGCGACGTCACCATGCAGTTGTCTTCGTCGGTCGGCGTCGTGCCGAAGGCGCCCCACATCCGCTTGAAGGCTCCCGTCGTGGCATCGAACACGGCCACGCGGCGGTTGCCGTAGCCGTCGGCGACGAACAGCTCGTTGGTCGCCGGGTGTACCTGGACGTCGGCGGCGCGGTGCACGTTGCGCGTATCGGCGTTCCCCTTGCTCTCGCTCGTCCGGCCGATCTGCAGCACGAACTTGCCGTCCTGCGTGAACTTGAGGATTTGATCGTCGGCGACCGGCCTCAGGTTCTTGATGCCATTGGTGGGGCAGTTGTTGCCCGTGACCCAGACGAACCCCTGATGGTCGATGTGGATGCCGTGCTCCCGCTCGACCCACTGATAACCGGCGCCGTCGCCGCCCCAGGCCCGGATGAAGTTGCCGGCCGCGTCGAAGACGACGACGGGCGGGGCGGCCATCTTGGCTTCCTCCGGCTTGAGCAGCGTCCGCGGACGATGGAGGAGCCACACGTTGTCCTTGGCGTCGATGGCGAAGCTGGAGGGATCGCCGACCTTGTACTTCGGCGGCAGCTTCGGCCAGGCCTTGTCGACTTCGAAGCTCGGCAGGCTCCGCATCTGGGCCTGCAGTCCGAGGGTCGAGAGAACCACTCCGACGAGTACGGCGGCGCAACGGAGCGTGCGAATCACGATGTCCTCCTTACCAGCCAATGACCATGTCCTTGGTGGTGGTGTTGAAGCAGACGGGGGTCCGGTAGAGCACGTCGAGCGTGCGCGTCTCGGGCGAGGCGCGGCGAATCGCGTACGCCGGCGGATAATTCGACGCCCAGAGCATCGTCCCGGCGCCGTCGTGGTGACCGAGGAATACCGTCCCGGGCTTGAACGTCCGTACCAGCTCGACGAGCGGCGGAATGCCCGCCTCGAAGTTCACGTACGGAAGCATGGCCACATCGACGCCCGTCAGCGTCCGCATCGCCGCTCGCTGCGCATCGGTCACCGGGCCCGGGCTGTCCGCGAAGAGCACGCGGAAGCGCCCGTCGAAGGTGAACAGGTAATTGATGACGCCGCTCTTCGCGATCCCCGGGGCGCGGCTGCCGCGCGCGCGAATCGCCTCGGCGCGCGCCGCTTCGGCCTCGGAGTACGACGTCTGCAGCGCCGCCGCCTGCAGTGCGGCCTGCTGCCTGTCGAGAAAGCCTTCCGGCACGGTCGAGGCGATGACATTGTGATGCCCGAGCACGGTCTCGACCCTGACGCCCGGCCACTGCATCGTCTCGCCGCCCTTCACCGGGACGAACTGCCGCGCCGGGAGCTCTGCCTTCGACAGCACCTCGGCGGCGTACGGCGCGCCGACGACCGCGGCGCCGGTCCGGCGAGCGACGGAGGCGGCGTCGGCTATGTGATCGAAATGCGGATGGCCGATGAAGAGCGCGGTGGCGATGGTCATGTCCGCCGGCGCGACCCCGATAGGGTGACTGCGCGGCAGGCGATCGAAGTACGCGTCGAGCAGGAAGACGCGTCCACGGTAGGTGAGCTCGTAATTGGTATGCCCGAGCCACCGGATGACGAGCGTGTCGGCACTCGTCGGCAGCGGCCCGCCGGCGGCTGCGGGCCTCAGCGACTGACAGGCGGGATCCTGCTGCATCGCGTCCCGGACGCCCTGGGCTTCAGGCGCCGCGGCGAGGACGATCACAAGCGCGACGACGATCGAGACGAGTACGTGCATCAATTCCCCAGATACAGCTCTTTCGTCGCCGTGTTGATGCAGACCGGCGCGCGCATCAGCGGTGCGATTGCCTTCGTCTTCGGCAACTCGTTCCGTATCGCGAGGCCGAGCGGGCCCATCGGCATGTCGAGCATCCGATTGCGATGGCCGTCGTGGTGCGTCGGCAGCATCACGTCGGGCTTGAACAGCCGGATGTACTCCATCGTGATCGGGATCGCCAGCTCGCCGCCGTAATAGGGAATCAATCCGACGTCGATCTTCGGTCGATCCTGCATGATGCGGCGTTCGGCATCGGTGGTCGGCCCGGCGCTGTCGGTGTAGAAGAGCGTGAAGCCGTTGGCGAAGGAGAAGAAGTAGGCGATGGTGCCTTCGGTAATGATCCGCTCGCGCTCCTCGGCCGTCGTCGGCACCATGCCGCCCAGGCGCTTGTCGTGTGCCTGCTGCTCGGGTGTCAGGCCGCCTTTGAGCGTGCCGGCCATGGCGGCCGCGCGATCCTTCTGCATGTAGTCGTTCGGCACCACGTTGTGATGGCCCAGAACGGCTTCGACCGTGAAGCCGTCGAACCGGAACGTCTCGCCGCCCAGCCCTTTCACTGCGGCCATCTTCGCGTCGGCGACCCGGCCGGTGCCGCGGATCCACCGCATCGCAATCGGGTCGGCCACGACCAGCGCCCCGGTCTTCTCGGCGATGTACGGCGCATCCCACACGTGCTCGCCGTGCGCGTGGCCGATGAGGATGGCGTCGACGTCCTTCGTCATCATCTCCGGCGTGACACCGTTCGGCTCCCACCATGAGAGGAGATCGATCCCCGCGTCGAGCAGGATGACCGTATCGCGATAGGCGATCTCGTAGTTGGCCACGCCGAGGAACCGCAGGACGACGACGTCGGGATTGAGAGGACGCGGACCGCCGGCGGCTGTCGGCGTGAGGGTCTGGCATGCGGGCTCCCGCTCGAGGGGAGGATATGCCTGGCGGGCGAAGGCGGCGGGAACCACGCAGATCGTGAAGGAGACACACAGCGCGAATCGAAGCAGCATCGCAGGCGCGTCCGGACAGCGACACTCTACACCAAAGCGTATAATCGCCGGCACGTTGAGATGAGATGGGAAGGGGAGGTGCCGCCATGACTGCCCGACCGCGTCGTGCCGCGCTTGTGCTGCTCTTCGTCGTGGCGGCCGGCTCGACCTCGCCGGCCCAGGACACCCGCGCGGCAATCGAGCGCTACGTGGCGTCGAATCAGCGCGCGATCGTCACCGAGCTCGTCGACCTGATCGCCATTCCGAACACCCCGGCCGACACCGAGAACATCCGGCGCAACGCGCAGCTGCTGCGTGACATGCTGCGGCGGCGAAGCTTTACGACCGAGATCCTCGAGACCGACGGCAACCCGCTCGTCTGGGGTGAGCTGCGGACGCCTGGCGCCAAACGCACACTCCTGATCTGGGCACACTACGACGGTCAGCCGGTCGATGTGCGCGCGTGGAAGCAGGCGAATCCGTTCAGTCCCGTGCTGCGCGCGGGGCGGCTCGAAGAGGGTGCGAAGGAGGTCCAGGGCATCAGGTCGATCACGAAGTTCGATCCCAACTGGCGGCTGTACGGGCGCTCGGCCGCCGACGACAAGGCGCCGATCGTCGCGCTGCTCGCGGCACTGGACGCGCTCAAGGCGGCGGGCGTGATGCCGACCTCCAACATCCGGGTGGTCTTCGACGGCGAGGTGGGGTCGGCGAGCCTCACCGCGGTGTTTCCGAAGTTCCGCGACAAGCTCGACGCCGATCTCATGCTCCTGCTCGAAGGTCCGGCGCACCCGAGCGGGCGGCCGACCATCGCTTTCGGCGTGCGCGGCCTGGTTGCGCTCGACATCACCGTCCACGGTCCGAAGGTCGGCGTCAGCAGCGGCAACTACGGCAACTGGGTGCCGAACCCGGCGCTGCGGCTCGCGCACCTGATCGCGTCGATGAAGGACGACGAGGGGCGCGTGCTCGTGCCAGGGTTCTACGACGGCGTCAGTCCCCTGACCGCCGAGGAGCAGGCGATGCTCGACGCCGTGCCCGACGAGCCCGCCAGCCTGATGAAGGTGCTCGGCTTCGCGGCGCCCGAGCGGAAGGATCTCTCGCTGCAGCAGGCGCTGCAGCTCCCCGCGCTCAACGTTCGGGGACTGGCGAGCGGGGTCATCGGCGGCGACGCCACCGTCGTCATTCCCGATCGCGCGACCGCGTTCGTCGAAGTGCGGCTCGTCAAGGAAACGCCGGCGAAGGCGATGGTCGAGAAGCTCCTCGCGCACATCCGCGCCCAGGGCTATCACGTCGTCCACTCGGAGCCGGATGACGAGACGCGCAACCGATACGCGCATCTCGTGAAGGTGGTGGTGCGGGGGGGCGCCGGCGACGCGTGGCGCACGCCGCCGCTCGCGCCCGAGGCGCAGATGGTCACCGCCGCCGTTACCCGCACGCTGGGCGAGCCGCCGGTGCTGATTCGCACGATGGGGCAGCGGATGAGTACCGCGCAGTTCATCGAAGGGATGGGCGCGCCGGCCATCGTGCTGCCGACCGTCAACTTCGACAACAATCAGGCAGCCGAGAACGAGAACCTGCGCCTCGGCCATCTCTTCACCGGAATCGTGACGATCGCCGCGGTCCTGACGATGTAGTTGCCAGTTGCCAGTTGTCAGCTGTCAGTTGTCGGCCACACCATCCACTGACAACTGACAACTGACAACTTCAGAATCTGAAGAGCCGCGTCATTTTTACCACGAAGGCGCGGTTTTGCAGCATGACGGGCCGCGTGCTGGCGATCTCGTGGCCGTCCGAATAGACGACGAAGAGATCGCTGCCGGGCCGGTACTCCCAGCGGAACCGGACGTTCGACGACAGCGTGCCGCTGCTCGAGTTGTACTGGATGAGCGCGCTCAGCGCTGCGCGCGTGGTCGCGGTGTACGTCAGGCGAGAGCCGAACAGGCGGGTGGTGAACCGCCCAACGGGCAGGTCGATCCAGTTGACCGACACACGCGGCTCCACCGCGAGCTGTGACGTCAGCTCGATGCGGCCGTCGTAGCCCACCTCGTTGCGGGTGCCTCCATAGAAGCTGCCGCTCCAGACGTTGAACCGGCCCGTGATGGGCCACTGCGGCGGCACGAAGTACGTGCTCTGAATCCCGTGGAACCGGTACTCGCCGGGGGCGATGACGACGCCGCGCGCGATCTCGAACGGCCGCTGGATCAGCTCGTCGTTGCGCGTGTAGTCGCTCCACCAGAACGCGCCGTTGTTGAACTCGAGGCGCCACGAGGTCTGCACCTCGCGCGTTTCCAGCCGGCCGTTGGGATCGGTGATGTAGTCGATGCTCTGTTCGAGCGAGTACTTCCGGAGCCACGTGCTGGATCGCGGCCGCGGGCTGATGCGAGCCTGGCCGTAGCTGCGCCGGAACGCCTCGCGGCGCAGGAACCCGATCTCCGGATTGAACGCGTCGCCGACCGACAGGTGCTCGACGTTCAACCCGTACTTGTCGCCCGCATACTGGAACTGACCCAGGTAGCTGCTGTCGTCGCCCTGACGGCCGGGCGTGCGGCTCCGCGCGTAGTAGCTGTTGATCGTGATGTTCTCGTAGAACGCCAGCGCGGCGTCGACGCCGACAACCTGGTTCGACTGCTGCCCGACGGTCCGCGGCGACCGATGCGTGCCGATGAAGCCGATGGCGCTGCGGCGCAGGAAGTCGCGCCGCAGGCGGACGACGGAAAAGTTCGTGGCGGCCGCGCCGGCGGCGGGCGTCGCCTCGGTCTGGATGTTGAGGGCGCCGAGGGCGTAGCGCCCCTGTCGTCCCGTGACGCGCCCGCCCGCGAGAATCGGCACCCGCTGTCCGCGGTTCAACCCGATCTGCCGGCTGAAGAAGACGACGGGGAGCAGCGTCGTCGCCGCGCCCGAGAAGGTCGTCTCGCGGCTCGGTCCGAACTGGAAGATTCCCGAGCCTTCGAGGAAGAAGTCGCGCTTCTCCGGGAAGAAGAGGCTGAACCGCGTCAGATTGACCTGCTGCTCGTCTTCCTCCACCTGCGCGAAATCGGTGTTGTAGGTGAAGTCGGCGGTCAGGCCGCGCGTCAGGCCGTACTTCACGTCGACGCCGGCGTCGCCGCTGACGTCGTTCGAGATGACCGGCGTCGCCAGACGGTTCGTCGACACGCCCGAAATCGCGTACGGCTTGATCTCGAGGTTCCGGCCCGAGGGCGGCACCTCGAGGCCGACGAGCGTCGCGGCCGATGACAGCTTGTTGATGCCGCGGCCCCCGTACGACGCGGGGACGCCCGAGAGATACGACCGCTCGTTCTTCCAGCGCACCTGGCGCTGCATGTTGATGCCCCAGGTCTGCGCCCCGCTCGCCCGGTAGCGGAGCGATTTGAACGGAATGGCGAACTCGGCGCTCCACCCTTCGTCGGTCCGTGCGGCCTTGACGTCCCAGACGGTATTCCAGTCGGTGTTGGTGGTGCGCTCGTCGCCGATTTCCTGGTCGCGCAGCGCGCCGAGCGGGTTGGTCTGGAACGAGAAGCCGCTCCGGCGGTCGTAGAACGTGTCGATGGCGAACTGGACGTTGTCGTTCTGAAAGATGTTGCCGTCGCGCCGCATCTCGTTGGCGATGATGCGGTCGGGCTCGCTGTCGTAGCAGCGCACCGACAGATACAGCGTGGTGTCGTCGAAGAAGATCCAGAGCTCGGTCCGCTCGGTGGCCGGCTCGCCTTCGTGCGGTTCCTGCTGTACGAAGTCGCCGATGGCCCGCACCTGCGAATAGACCGGATCGTCGAGCAGGCCGTCCAGGACCAGCGGTTCGGCCAGACGGACGGCGCGCACGGTGACGCGCCCTTCGGCGTCGCGGGCGACGACTTCAGGCGCGTCGGGCGGCGCGGGCCCGAGGATCGTGACGCCGTCCTGCGCGCGCGCGACGAGAGGGACGAAAATCAGAAAGATCAGCAGGGCTGCCAGCAGCCCTGCTGATCCCGTGGAGCGCACGACGGGGCGGGTGCGATCTTACTGGGTGGCCGGGGCGACCGGCGGAGGTACCAGGTTGACCTGATCCACCGGGCCTGTCTTGACCGACGGCTTCGTCCAGCGGACGACGCCGCGGACGTTGTCGTTCGCGGTGCCCGCACGCGAGAGCGTCAGCGTGTAGTTCTGATGCTCCTTCGGCGCGAGGCGGTTGAGGCGCCACACGGCGACGTTCGCCTTGAGATCGGCGTCCTGACGCTCGCCCTGATAGTTCGCGCCCGTCGTCCGGATGACTTTGGCGCCAGCCGGTATGACGACGTTAATCGTCAGATCCTCGGCGGTGAGCCCCTTGCCCGGGAGGCCGATGTTGCCGACGTCGATCGTGTAGGTCACTCCTTCGGCGCTCGCGGGGCCGGCGTTGATGCGCCCCTCGACGCCCGGACGGAACCCGAGATCCTGTGCCCACGCCCACAGCTCGCGCAGCAGCGACTCGGGAATCCGCTGGGGGCTGTAGTCGCCCATGCGGACGCGGATGGCCGGCTTCTCACCGAGGATCTGCCACTGCTTCGGCATCGCGACGGTATGGCCGTAGACCATCGACGTGAGCCAGCTGAAATCGGCGCCCACGGCGCCCGCGTCCTGGCGCGGGCCGTTGAAGATCGGGCCGTGGCACTGGAGACAGCCGATCGTGGCGAGGCCGATGCGTTGGCCGGCGGGCGCGTTCTGCGGCACCTCGAAGCGCCACGGTCCCGGCTTGGCCACCGCAGGGAGGGTGTTGAAATACGCGACCAGATCCGCCATCTCCGAATCGCTGATCTGCGATTCGATGAACGCCGGCATGATGCCCCACGGCTGCCGCACGGCGCGGATGAACTGGGCGACGGTCAGCCCACGGCCCGCGAGGTCCGGGCCGAACGCGCCTTCCCCGTTCTGCCCATGGCAGTTGCGGCACTGGGTGGCCGGCCCCTCCCACAGTGCTTTTCCTGCCTGCGCATTGCCGGTCTGCGCAGCGGCGCTGCCTAACGCGAGCGGGACGAGAAGGAGCGCGAACAGCAATGTGCGCATGAAAGTGCCCTCCTGACTGCCGCCTACTCTACACGAATCCGGGCGGCCTGGCGCAGGGAATGTCTTCAGAAACGCCAGCCGAGGGCGACTGCCGGTCGAAGCAGCCAGCCCCCGCCCACGTTGCCCGTGTCCGACACGCCGTGCACGCGGATGCCGGGCATCAACACGACGTGCGCGGTGAGCTGGATGCGCGCTTCGAGGCCGGCGACCGGGCCAGTCCCGTACGTGGTCGTCTGGGTCGAGTTCGGCACGACGATTGGGGCAAGAGCCGTCCGCTGCGTGAACTGGAATGCGAGGGTCTCGGTGGCGCGCGTAAAGGCCACGCCCCCGAGGTAGACGAGGTCGACGCGGCTGCCGACCGGCTGCGCCACCCAGAGCACCGCGTCGAGCGTCGCGTTGCGGCGCGACACGCGCGTCGTTGACTCGAAGATCGGAAAGACAGTACGGATGGTGTCAGCAGGAAGCACGACCCCGGGACCGACCCCACCGGTGGCACTGACCTGATAGCTCCTCAGCAGGGGCACCGGGAAGCCCTGGCGCACCTCGCGCTCGATCTCGGCCGCGCGGGTGAATTCCATCTCGACGCCCCAGCGGTCGGTCACGGCGGTCCCGGCGCGCAACGACAGCGCGATGGCCTCTCCGTCGACCGATGGGCCGTCGAAACCGCCTGCGTCGACGTGACGCGCCCGGAACACGTCGGCGCCGATACCGACAGCCACATACGCCGACTGCGCGAGCGCGGGTGTGCCGCCGAGCAACATGAGCAGACAGAACAGCCATTGCCGCATCCAGATCCTCCTGCGCGCCAATTGTGGTCCGAGGAGCGCCGTTCACGCACGCACTTGACACATTCCGTAAATGGAATATGATCGCCGTATGCCCCGTCCACCCGCGGCCGCCGACGTGTTCACGGCGGTCGCCGATCCTCACCGGCGTCAGATGCTCGTCTATCTTGCCGCCCGCGAGCGCGCCGTCGCGGAGATTGTCGAGGCGCTGCAATTGGCGCAGCCCTCGGTGTCGAAGCATCTCAAGGTGCTCCGCGAGGCCGGCCTCGTCGAACCGCGGCGCGAGGGCAAGCAGGTCTTCTACCACACCCGCGCTCACGCGATCCGTCCGCTGCACGAGTGGGCGGGCATCTTCGAGCAGTACTGGCGCCATCAGCTGGCGCGGATCAAGGAGCGGGCGGAGGGACGCAAAGGAGGCAAGACATGATCGTGACCGCACCGACGCTGGAGAACTTGACCTTCACCCTCACGCAGGAAACGCGCGTTCGCGCGTCGCTCGCGGACACCTTCGACGCGCTCCTCGAGCAAATGGGGCCGGCGAACGAGACACCTGACGGCACCCCGCTGCCGATGGTGCTCGAGGCGCGGCCGGGTGGCCGCTGGTTTCGCGATCTGGGCGGCGACAACGGGCACTTCTGGGGCCTCGTCCAGGCGATCAAGCGCCCGACCCTGCTCGAAATCACGGGACCGCTGTTCATGTCGTACCCGGTCGTCTCCAACGTGCAGTACCGGCTGAAGGAAGTCGATGGTGGAACCCTGATCGCGTTGCAGCATGTGGCGCTCGGGTTCATTCCCGATGGTTATCGGGAGGGGCTGGGCCGCGGCTGGATGGCCCTGCTCGAACGCGTTCGGAAGCAGTTCGATCACACCCGCTGACGAAAAGGAGGATCACATGTCGATGGTCGAAGCGCTGTTGCAGGAGCTCGAGCACGAGGCGCGGACGACGCGCCGTGTGCTGGAACGCGTGCCAGGCGACCAGCTCGCCTGGAAGCCGCACGCGAAATCGATGTCACTCGGCCAGCTGGCGCTCCACGTGGCGACGACGCCCGGCGCCGTGGCGGCGATGGCGCAGCAGTCGCCGTATCAGGTCGGCGCCTTTCAGCAAGCGAGCGCCACGAGCGCCGCGGAGCTGCTGCCCGCGCTTGACGACAGCGTAGCGAAAGCGCGGGCGTTCCTGCGCGGCGCAGCCGACGCCGATCTTGCGACAACGTGGCGTGCCATGTTTCAGGGCACGGAGGTGATGGCGCTGCCGCTCGGTGTAATGCTGCGCGGCATCATGTTCAACCATTGGTATCACCACCGCGGGCAGCTGTCGGTCTACCTGCGTCAGGTCGGCGCGCTCGTGCCGTCGATCTATGGCCCGAGCGCCGACGAGAATCCGTTCACGGCGACAGCTTCGCCAGCAGCGCCCGCGCTTTCGTCTTGAACTCTTCGTCCTCGGGCGCCCATTCCGGATCGACGGGCGCGTCGAGCACCAGTTGGAGCGCGGCGCGCGCCTCGGCGCGGCGGTTCATCTCGAGCAGCGTTTCCGCGAGAAAGAAGTGCGAAGCGGTGCTCTGCGGGTTGTAGGTGAGCGATCGGCGCAGGTGCTCGACCGACTTCTCGTCGCTGCCGCCGAACAGACCCGGCACTTTCATGTACCAGCGACCGAGGGCGCGATCGGCGGAGCCCTGCTGAAAGCCCGGGTCGAGGCGAAGCACCGTCTCGAGCGCGTCCTTGATCGCCCCCCGGTAGCGCAGCCCCTGTCGCAGGCCGAACGACTCGGCGAGCGCGCCCATGTTGGCTGCCATCCAGAAGTGTCCCTCGGGCCGCCCGGGCTGCAGCGCCGCCGCGCGGCGCCCGGCGTCGACGCCGCGCTCGTACTGCCGCCGCGGGTCGGCGGATGCCCCGTGCCCGCCCAGCCAGTAGCAGGCGCGCGCCAGCTTCCACGCCGCCTCGAAGTCGCGGGCGTCGCGCATCAGCCGCTCTTCCCAGATTGCCGCGGCGCGCTGGGCGCTGGCCGGATCCGTCCGGTTGGCGTAGAGGGTGTCGGGATTGTCGGCCTGAGCAGCCGATGCGACGACCAGCAGCACGGCGGCCAGCATCGGCTGCCTGCCTAATGAATCACTTCGCCGTCGACCACCTCGTCGTCGAGGACTTCGAGGTGGGGGATGTCCAAGGTACGTACCGCCTCAATCGCGAGCGCGAACGTCTGATCCGCGCTGCAGTCGGTCTGGGCGTTGCGCAGCCGCTTGCGCGCCGCGCGGAGCGCGCGCAGCACCTGGGCCCGGTCGAACCGCTGTCCCTGGCAGTGATCGCAGAAGCTCATGTTTGTAATTTTACGGTATCCTCCAGCACGGCTTCTGCACCCCAACGCGCAGTCGGCGCGTTGGGGACCCCGTTTTCATGGAGGTGCGGACGTGCTTCGGCTTCTGCTTGCGGCTGCGCTTGCGGTATTCGCCGGTTGGGCGGCTGAGATTGCGGGACAGGCTCCCGCGGCCGACGTGACGGTCGACCGTGACGACATCGGCGGCGTCGTCCGGGGCGCGGCGGGCCCCGAGGCCGGCGTCTGGGTCATTGCAGAGACAACCGACCTGCCCACGAAGTTCGCCAAGATTGTCGTCACCGACGATCGCGGCCGGTATCTCGTGCCCGATCTCCCGCCCGCCACCTACAGTCTATGGGTGCGCGGGTACGGGCTCGTCGATTCGCCGCGCGTCGCAGGCAAACCCGGGCAGATCGTGCCGCTGACGGCCACCCCCGCGCCAACGCCGGCGCAGGCGGCGGCCTATTATCCGGCGATGTACTGGTTCGCGCTGATGCGCGTGCCGCAGAAGAATGAGTTCCCGCTGGGCCCCGTCGCCTCGCAGGGGCAATGGCTCAACACGATCAAGACGGGCGCGTGCGGCTCGTGCCATGCCCTCGGCACGCCGGGCATGCGGACGGTTCCGGCGGCGTTTGCGGCCGAGACCACGCCGGTCGACGCCTGGCGGCGGCGTCTCGAGGCGGGCAGCGCCCGCGCCCTGATGGCGCGCGACATCAACCGGCTCGACGGCCCGCGCGCCCTCGCGCTCTTTGCCGACTGGACGGAGCGGATCGCCAAGGGCGAACTGCCGTTCGCGCATCCGGAGCGGCCGCAGGGGATCGAGCGGAACTTCGTCATCACGCTGTGGGACTGGAGCCGCCCGACCGCCTATCTGCACGACGCGATCTCGACCGACCGGCGCAATCCCCGCCTCAACGCGCACGGAAAAATCTACGCCTCGGCCGAGGACAGCACGGACGACCTGCCGGTGCTCGATCCGAACACGCATACCGTGACGGAGATTCACCATCCCGTGCGCGATCCGAATACGCCCTCGTCGAAGACGAACCCCTTCGGGCCGTCCGCGTACTGGGGCGCGTCGCCCATCTGGGACAGCAAGACGCTCGCCCACAATCCGATGATGGACGAGCGCGGCCGTGTCTGGTTCACGTCGCGGATCAGGCCCGCCGAGAATCCGGAGTTCTGTAAACAGGGATCGACGCATCCGTCGGCGCGTGTCGTGCCGCTCCAGCAGTCGAACCGCCATCTCGGGGTGTACGACCCGGCGAACGCCAGGTGGACGCTCATCAGCACCTGTTTTGCCACGCACCATCTGAACTTCGCGCAGGATCGCGACCGGACGCTCTGGCTGAGCGGCGGCATCGAAGGCCCGGGGGTGATCGGCTGGTTGAATCGGCGCCTGTTCGAGGAGACGGGCGACGAGGTGCGTTCGCAGGGGTGGACGCCGTTCGTGCTCGACGCCAACGGCAATGGCCGTCGCGACGCGTACGTCGAGCCGAATCAGCCCGCCGATCCGACGAAGGACACGCGCGTCATCATCACGACCTACGCCGTCGCGATCAGTCCCGCTGATGGCGCGGTCTGGGGAACGTCGGTGGGATACCCGGGTGCGATCGTGCGCGTGATGCCCGGACCGAATCCGACCGAGACCGCGCTGGCCGAGATCTACCAGCCGCCCGCGCCGGGCTTCGGTCCGCGCGGCGGCGACGTCGACAGCGCCGGCGTCTACTGGGTGTCGCTCGCGAGCGGGCATCTCGGGCGCTTCGATCGCCGCCGCTGCAAAGTGCTCAACGGCCCGACGGCGACCGGCGCACACTGCCCCGAGGGGTGGACGCTGTATCAGTTGCCCGGACCGCAGCTGCGCGACGTGACCGACGGCGGGAGCGCCGAGGCGAGCTACTACGTGTGGGTGGACTGGTTCGACACGTTCGGTCTCGGGAAGAACGTGCCGATCGCCATGGGGAATCTCAGCGATTCGATCCTGGCGTTCGTCGACGGCAAGTTCCTCACGCTGCGGATTCCATATCCGAGCGGGTTCTTCGCGAAGAACGTCGACGGTCGCATCGACGACCCGAACGCAGGCTGGAAGGGGCGCGCGCTCTGGTCGACGTCGGGGACGCGCACGATGTTCCACCTGGAGGGCGGCAAGGAGAACCGGCCGAAGGCGGCTCGGTTCCAGCAGCGGCCCAATCCGCTCGCGCGCTGACGTTCCAACTGGAGGAAGGCAGGACATGCGTCGACTGATTCCGGCGGTACTCGTCGCAGTCACATTCGGGGAGCCGGGGTCCGCGGCTGCGCAGGCGCGGGCCGGCATCGACCGGGTGGACGCCTACAAGCAGGAGGCGATCGCCTCGGTCGACTCGATGGCGAAGATGGCGCAGGAGATGGTCGACTCCGTCTTCAGCTTCTCCGAGCTCGCGCACCAGGAGGTCGAGACCTCCCGCTATCTGACCGCCATCCTCGAGAAGAACGGCTTCACCGTGCGACGCGGCGCGGCGGGCATGCCGACGGCGTGGGTTGCGACGTGGGGATCGGGCCGGCCCGTCATCGCGCTCGGGTCGGATGTGGACGGCATTCCGCAGGCGTCGCAGAAGCCGGGCGTCCCGTACCGCGACCCGCTCATTGCCGGTGCGCCCGGACATGGCGAAGGACACAACAGCGGCGTCCCGCTCAACATCGTCGCCGCGCTCGCCGTGAAGCGCATCATGGAGCGCGACAAGCTCCCGGGCACGCTGATGCTCTGGCCGGGGATCGCCGAGGAGCTGCTGGCTGCCAAGGCGTGGCTCGTCAGGGAAGGTGTCTTCAAGGACGTCGACGTCTGTCTCTTCGTGCACGTCGACAGCAATCTGAAGGTGTCGTGGGGTGGCGGCTCCGGGAACGGCCTCGTGTCGATCGAGTACACCTTCGAGGGCGAATCGGCGCACAGCGCGGGCGCTCCCTGGCGCGGCAGAAGCGCGCTCGACGCGGTCGAATTGATGAACGCGGCCTGGAACTACCGTCGCGAGCACCTCCGGATCCAGCAGCGCTCGCATTACGTGATCACCGACGGCGGGGATCAGCCGAACGTCGTCCCGAGCCGCGCGACCGCCTGGTACTTCTTTCGGGAGACGGAGTATCCCCTCATCAAGCAGATGTGGGAGCTCGGCAACAAGATGGCCCAGGGCGCGTCGCTCATGACCGACACGACATGGACGTCGCGGATCATCGGCGCTGCCTGGCCGCAGCACTTCAACAAGCCGGTCGCGGAAGCGATGTTCACCAACATCCAGCGCATCGGCCTGCCGAAGTGGACCGACGACGACCAGGCATTCGCGCGTGCGGTGCAGAAGGAGATCGGCGCGCCCAACCAGAAGGGGCTCGACGTGGAGCTCGCGAAGATCGAAGAGCCGGTTCCTGACGAGGACAAGCGCGGCGGCGGATCCGACGACATCGGCGACGTGTCCTGGACCGTGCCGACCATCTCGCTCCGCTATCCCTCGAATATCCCGGGTCTGCCGGGTCACAACTGGGCCAATGCCATTGCAATGGCGACGCCGATCGCGCACAAGGGGGTCGTCGCCGGCGCGAAGGTGCAGGCGATGACGATCCTCGATCTCCTCCTCACGCCGAAGCTCGTTTCGGACGCATGGGACTACTTCAGGAACGTGCAGACGAAGGAGACGACGTACACGCCGTTCATCGCCGCCGACACGCCGGCGCCGACGTGGCTGAACAAAGAGACGATGGAGCGGTGGCGGCCGGAGCTGAAGAAGTTCTATTACGACCCGTCGCGGTACAAGACGTATCTCGACCAGCTGGGCATCACGTACCCGACGCTCCGACGCCCCGACGCGTCACGGTAGTGTATCGGGTCGATCTCGAGACGGCGCCGCTCCACGTGGTGCGAGCGCGTCAGCTCGCGCGGGTCAACGCGCTTCTCGCGGCGATCCTGCCGGCGAACGCCTTCTATGCGACCAAGTACGGTGCGCTGCGGCCGCCGATCTCATGGGAGACGTTTCATCGTCTTCCGTTCACGACGAAGGCGGAGCTCGTCGCGGACCAGGCCGCTCGACCGCCGCTCGGCGCGATCGCCACGTATCCCGCCGATCGTTACACCGTGTACCACCAGACGTCCGGCACGACCGGTCGTCCGCTCGCCGTGTTCGACACCCCCGAGAGCTGGGCATGGTGGGGCGAGTGCTGGCAGTACGTCTACGCCGCGGCCGGCGTCACCGCGCGCGACCGGATCTTCTTTGCGTTCTCCTTCGGTCCCTTCATCGGGTTCTGGAGCGCGCATGAAGCCGCGCGCCGGCTCGGCGCGATGGTGATCCCGGGCGGTGGCCTGGATTCGAAGGGACGCCTCGAGCTCCTGCTGCGCACCGAGGCGACGGTGCTCGTGTGCACGCCGACCTACGCGCTGCGGCTGGCGGAAGTCGCGCGCGAACATGCGCTGCCGATTCGCGACTCGGCGGTGCGCGTGGCGATTCATGCGGGCGAACCCGGCGCGTCGATTCCGGCAGTGCGCGCGCGCATCGAGGAGGCGTGGGGCGCCCACGCGTTCGATCATGCGGGCGGCACCGAGATTGGCGCATACGGCTTCGCGTGCGATCGGCGCGATGGCCTGCACGTCAACGAGGCCGAGTTCATTGCCGAGGTGGTCGACGCCGACACGGGCGAGCCAGCCGCGGAAGGTGCACACGGCGAGCTCGTGATCACCAACCTGGGACGCGCAGGCTGGCCGGTCGTTCGCTATCGCACCGGCGATATCGTCGTCGCCGGTGCCCGGCAGTGCGATTGCGGCCGGACGTTTCTGAGGCTGCCGGGCGGGATCGTCGGCCGGACCGACGACCTGATCATCCTGCGCGGCGTCAACGTCTACCCCTCGGCCGTCGAGGCCGTCGTCCGAACGTTCGCGGTGGGGGAGTTTCGCCTGGTGCGCACGCGCGAGGGCGCCCTCGACGAGCTGACCGTCGAAGTCGAAGCGGGTGTCGACGTCGCCGCTCAGATCGCCCGCACGTTGCACGACCGGCTGGCGGTCCGCGTGCCGACGCGCGCCGTCCCGCCGGGGTCGCTCCCGCGCTTCGACCTCAAGGCGCGGCGCCTGGTCGACGCGCGCGTGCCATAATCGCGGCTGCTTACTGCCTTCCGCCGATGGCCTGCTTCAAAGGAGGATGCCGTGCGACGGTTCTACCTGCTTCCGGCGGCGCTGCTGCTGGCCTCGCCGCTGCTGTATCTCTTCGGTGACGGGACCTTCTCGGCGCCGGCGCGCGCGCAGGCGCCCGCGCCGCTCGACAACCGCAGCGCCCCGCGGCTGCCGTTGGAGGTCGTCGAAAACTTCCTGAAGTATCCGCCATCGATGAATCTCGGCGAAGTCCTGGGCGTGGCGGTGAACTCGAAGGGCGAGATCTTCGTCCTGAACCATCCCGGATCGCCGACGACCGGTCCGCTCTACGGCAACGCGACCACACAGATTGTCGTCTTCGACCGGAACGGGGGGCTGGCGCGCGAGATCGGGCAGAACGTGTATGGGCTCGGCTACTCGCATGCGATCCGCATCGACCGCTACGACAACATCTGGGTCGTCGACAAGGGGACGAACGCGGTCGTGAAGTTCAATCCGGCCGGGTACGTCACGATGAACCTGGGACGGCGACCGGAAGGGTACGAAGGGGAGTACCACCGGCCGGAGCCCGAGAAGGCCGTGCACGTCGACGGCTACTTCAACGCGCCGACCGACATCGGCTGGGACGCCGACGACAACATCTACGTCAGCGACGGCTACATCAACTCGCGGATCGCCAAGATCGACAAGAACGGCAACTGGATCAAGTCGTGGGGCGCGTACGGGGAGGGTGGCGAGCACGCCAATCTGAACCCGGGCCGGTTCCGCAACCCGCACAACATGCAGGTCGACCGCCAGGGGAACGTCTACGCGGCCGATCGCGGCAACCGCCGCATCCAGGTGTTCGACAAGGACGGCAATTTCCTGCGTTTCATTCACCTGAACGTGCCGTACGACAAGAAGCGGCAGCCGGTCCTCGGCAACCTGACGCCGAACCGCCCCGACGAGACGGCGCCGTGGACCCTTTGCATCACGACGAACGGCCCCACGCAGTATCTGTTCGCGGCCGACGCGGAACCGGGTCGTCTCTACAAGCTGACGCTCGACGGCAAGATTCTCGGCTGGTTCGGCGAGTCGGGGCGCCAGTGGGGGCAGTTCAACTGGCCGCACGGCATCGCGTGCCCGTCGGAGAACGAGATCTACGTCGCCGACCTGAACAACTGGCGCGTGCAGAAGCTCGTGATGCGCGGTACCGCGACACGGTGAGGGTACACTCGAGAGAATGACCACAGGTTCGGCGCCCGGTTCCCCCAAGTTCGCCGCGCTCCACGTCCCGGCCTACAGGAACTATTTTCTCGTGCTGCTGCTGTCGATGATGGCCGACAACATCGAGCACGTGATCAGCTACTGGGTGATGTTCCAGGCGTTTCGCTCCCCGGCGCTGGCGGGCTTCGCGGTGATCAGCCACTGGGTGCCGTTCCTGCTCTTCTCGCTGCACACGGGCGCGCTCGCCGACCGCTACGACTGCCGGAAGCTGATTCACATCGCGCAGGCGCTCTTCATCAGCGCGTCGGTGGCGTGGGGGCTGCTGTTCCTCACCGACACGCTTCAGATGTGGCACGCCGTCGTCATCCTGCTCGTGCACGGGGCGGCCGGCGTGATCCTGGCGCCCGCCTCGCAGCTCATCATTCACGAGATGGTCGGCCGGGAGCAGCTGCCGAGCGCCATCCGGCTGAACGCCAGCAGCCGCTATCTCGCGATCCTCCTGGGGCCGGCCGTCGGCGGCGGGCTGATGCTCCTGCTCGGCCCGGCGTGGGGACTGCTGGCGAACGTGCTGATCTACCTGCCGTTCACGATCTTCACGCTGCGGACGCCGTACACGGGCCACGGCGAACGCGCGGCGGGCCGCAGCGCGCGGCCGTTTGCGTGGAGCGACGTGGGGCGCGTGCTCGCAATCGCACGTGCCGACTCCCGGATCATGACGATGATCGTACTGGCGGGCGCCTCGTCGTTCTTCGTCGGCAACGCGTTCCAGGCGCAGATGCCCGAGTACGCCACGTACCTCGGCGCCGACGACGGTGGGGCGCTCTACAGCATCCTGCTGGCGGCAAACGCGGCGGGCGCGATTCTCGGCGTGATCTGGCTCGAAGGGGGCGCGAATCTGCGGCCGAGCGTGCGCGCGGCGGTGCTCTTTGCGATTCTCTGGGGCATCACGATGGGCCTCTTCCCCCTGGCGCAGAGCTACGTCCCGGCGGTCGCGCTCCTGGTTCTCTCGGGTATCTTCAGCATCGCGTTCACGTCGATGGCGCAGACGCTCGTCCAGCTGCTCGCGCCGGCGAACGTCCGGGGTTCGATCGTGGGGCTCTTCAACACCTCGATGCTCGGCCTTCGCGCGGGTGCCGGCTTCACGGTCGGCGTGCTGGGGACGTTCATCGGCGTCCACCGATCGCTGGAGCTGTCGTCGCTGGCCTTTGTGCTCGTGGCGGTGTGGCTGCTTGCGCGCGAGCGGGGGATCGCGAACGGGAGTCCGGCCACCGTGGTCATCGCCGAAAGCGAGCCGAACTGACAACTGACAACTTCGTGAATGCTGGAAGTCTGGTTCCGGTTCTACGGCGAGCTGAACGACTTCATGCGGCCCGAGCGCCGCGCCCGCCGGTTCGCGCATCGGCTGCGTGCCCCCGCCTCGGTCAAGGACACGATCGAAGCGCTCGGCGCTCCACATCCCGAAGTCGACGTCATCGTGGTCAACGGTCAGGCAGTCGATTTCGGCTACCTGGTCCGTGATGGCGACCGTGTCGCGGTGTATCCACGCTTCCGGTCGATGGATCTCGGCGACGTGGCGCGCGTGGGGGAGCCCGAGCCCGATCCGATCCAGTTCGTCCTCGACATCCATCTGCAGAAGCTTGCCTCGCTCCTTCGCCTTGCGGGGTTCGACGCGGAGGTACGCGACGAGGACGCGGAGATCGCGCGGAGCGGTGGCCGCGAGGCACGCGTCGTCCTGACGCGCGACCTCGCGCTGCTCAAGCGCAACGAGGTCCGCTGGGGCTACTGGGTGCGCAGCACCGATCCGCCGCGCCAGTTCCTGGAGCTCGTCCGCTGGTTCGACCTGGCGGGGCGTGCCGAACCGTTCTCGCGCTGTCTGTGCTGCAACCGGCCGCTGCGCGCGGTGGCGAAGGAAGAGGTCGTCGATCGGCTACCGCCGCGCACGCGCGCGGCGTTCAACGACTTTCACCTCTGCGATGGCTGCGGGCGGATCTACTGGCGCGGGTCGCATTACCAGCGCCTGCAGCGCGTTCTTCAGGACGCGATGGGCGGCCCGCACGGCCGGCTGTCCTCTCCCGCGGAATGACGTCGCCGTGCGGCGGGGTCACCTTCCGGTCGTCCGAAGGGAATCGCGGCTCATCCGATTGCGACGTGGGGCTGGTGTCGTCCATACAGACGCGAATGCAACCGCGATGCTCATTTCCGGCTACAATTCGGCGCCTGGAGGCATGTGTGACTGAGCTGCGCCGCGCCGCGATCGTCGTCGGCCTCGTGGGTGCCGTTGGCCTTGGAGCGCGTCTCGTGGACGCGCAGGGGCAGCCGCCGCCCGATCGTCCGGCGGTTACGGTCCGCGGTCAGACGTACACCCCGCGCTCGATCCTCGCGCGCAACATGGGCACCGAAGCCGATCAGACGACGGCCTTTCCGCCGCACAAGGTGATTGGGAACATCTACTACATCGGCACGCGCACGCTGAGCTCGTTCCTCATCACGACGCCGGAGGGGCACATCCTCATCAACACGACCTACGAGCGGAACCTGCCGGTGATCGAGAAGTCGATCGCCGACCTGGGGTTCAAGCTCCAGGACATCCGCATCATCCTCGGCACGCACGCGCACGGCGATCACCAGGAAGGCGACGCCGCGGCCAAGCAGAAGAGCGGCGCGCAGGTCATGGCGATGGCCGAGGACGTGCCGGCGCTGCAGGCAATGCGCCCCGGCGGCAAGGAACATCCCATCGATCGCGTGCTGAAGGACGGCGATCAGGTCTCGCTCGGCGGGACGACGCTGACCGCGCGGCTGACGGCGGGGCACACGCGGGGCGCGACGACGTGGACGACGACCGTGCAGGACGGCGGCAAGCCGTACAATGTCGTGATCTTTGCGAGCCTGCGCGCGCCAGGCACGATCTCCCCTGAGGTGGAAAAGGAGTTTGCGCGCACGTTCGCGCTGGTGCGGTCGCTCCCGTGCGACGTGCCGCTCGGCGATCACCCGGCGCAGTACAACATGCACGCCAAGCATCAGAAGCTGCAGCCCGGCGGGGCGAACCCGTTCATCGACGCCGCGAACTGCAGGCTCGAGGCCGACATTCAGGAAGCCATGTTTCGTGCAGCCTTGGACGAACAGAGAGGGGGACGACCATGAAGCGGACAGTACTCGCGGTGCTCGCCTGCGCCATCCTGGCCAGCCAGGCCTGGTCGCAGCAGGCGCCGCAGATCGAGGTCCGGAAGGTCGACGGGACCGACAACGTCTACACCTTCCGGAACCAGAACAGCCAGGCGATGTTCATCGTCACGAACGAAGGCGTGATTGCGACCGATCCCGTCGGCTATGGGCGGCCGCAAGGCGGCGCGCAGTATGTCGCCGAGATTCGCAAGGTGACGAACCAGCCGATCCGGTACCTGATCTACAGCCACCATCACTTCGACCACATTGCCGGCGGCCGCGCGTTCAAGGATGCCGGCGCGCGCGTCGTCGCGCATCGTCGAGCGCTCGAGCGGCTGAAGGTGCTCAACGATCCCAACACCGTGCTGCCCGACGAGGCCGTCGATCGGAATCGCACGATCACGCTGGGGGGCACCGCGGTCGAACTGACCTACATCGGCCCGAACCACTCGGACAGCACGCTCGTCATACGCCTGCCGAAGGAACGGATCATCTTCCTGGTCGACCTGATTCCGGTCGGCGGCGCGCCCGGCCGCGGCCTCATCGACTTCTTCCCGCTGGAGGCGGAGCAGTCGATCAAGCAGATCATGTCAATGGACTGGGACCGCATGATTCCGGGCCATCCGGGACCGGGCGGCCGGCTCGGCACGAAGAAGGACGCGCAGGAGCAGCTGCAGTACCTGCTCGACCATTCGGCCGCGGTGAAGAAAGAGGCGCAGCAGGGGCGCTGCTGGGAGCCGGCGGAGAAGGAGATCAAGCTCCCGCAGTATGCGAGCTGGCCCGGCTACGACGCCAACGTGATCTTCGTGCTCAGGCGGTACTGCGCGCTGTGGGGCAGGGGGACGTAGAGCGTTCTGTACGTAGGCCGGGTCTCGCGGCGGGCACGATCCAGCCGCTGCAGACCCGGCCTCGATGATCACTGTCCCGGAAATCCCTCGCGCGCCGCCTCGGGTCCGCCCTGAATGAAGAGCGGCTTGTCGGGGGTGTCCGCTTTCGCGATCCGCGAGAGCGCGCCGTGCGATTCGACGACCTTCCCGCCGTAGCCCTCGAACACGACCTTGTCGCCGGGCAGCAGCGTGTTGCGCCCCCATCCCTGCCGCTGCACCGTGTTCGGGCTGGCCATCTCCATGTTCCAGTTCGTCACCTTGCCGCCCGCGTCGGCGACGTCGATGTAGATGTGCATGTGCGGGTTGGTCCACTCGATCTTCGTGACCACGCCGTTGAGCTTCACGCGCTTCTTGGCGTCGTACTCGGTGTCGAACCCGTGGTGCGCGGCCGCCGGGGCCGTCAGGCAGACGAGGCTCACAGCGGCGGCGATGAGTCGGTGCTTCGCAATCATGTCGGCGCCTCCTACTTCTGCTGCTCGAGCTTGCCTTCGGTGTTCAGGCGGTACCCGCCGGCGATGCCGAGCTGATTGTTCTCGGTGCAGATGTACTCCATGAGCTCGATGCCCGGCGCGGCGAGCCGGGCCTCGAACTTCAGATTCACCGGACGCGAGAAGGCACCGGGGTCGTCGAGGGTGAACGCATTGACGAGCGTGCCGTTGTTGATCCGCGTCCAGCGCTCGATGGTGTGCAGCTGCTCGGTGTGCGGCGTGCCGCGGGCGTCGAGCCAGAACTTGTCGTTGTAGCCGACGGTGTCGATGACGAGGGTGTCGCGATCCCACCAGCCGATCGAGTGCCCCCACCATGTCGGGAACAGGCGATCGGGCTCCGGGTGCTTGCGGCCGTCCATGTAGACCACGCGGTGCGCGCCGGCGTCGCCCGCTTCGTGAAGGATGTAGATGTGCGTGAGGCCCTTGGCCGTGTAGCCCATGACGAACTTCCACGGGTACGGGTTGACGCGCGGGACGCTCATCGGGAGGCAATAGATATACGGCTCCTCGTACTTCGCCTTCTCGCGCTTCGCCCGCAGCGCGCGCGCCCAGGGCAGCAGCGGCAGCTCGCCCGGCTTCAGCCCGCCTTCGGTCTCGATGTCGTTGTCGGATCCGCCGCCCACCCAGGGACCGGTCAGGTCGGGCCGCCCGTCGGCCAGGCGCGGCGTGGGCAGATTGATGATGTTCGGGTCGGTCGTGACCGGGCCGGGACGTCCGGCCGGAATCTGGCGGATGCGCTCCTCGTCCTGCGCCTGTCCCTGCGCATACACCAAGGCACCGGCGGCGAGTCCGATGATTGCGGCGACGATCACCAGGCGCTTCCTCACGTGACACCTCCTACCAGCTAGCCGTGCGGCATTATCGGCGATCTGGTGTACAAGTGGTCCCGCAAATTGTCCGACGAGGTGCAGCGATGAGAAATGCATGGCGAATGGGACCGGCGAAGGCATCGGTGCTGGGGTTGGCGGTTCTGGCGCTCGCGGCGTCGCTGGCGCCGAGCGGTGACGCGGCGGCGCAGGCGCTGCCGAACCCCTACCGGATGGTGGAGACGTGGGCGAAGCTCCCCGGCGGCCGCGGCATGGGCGCCGTGGGCGACGTGACGATCGATCGCGACGGCCGCCACATCTGGGCCGTCATCCGCTGCGAGCCGCTGGCGGATCCGGCGCGCTTCGGGGACGAGTGCCGCGATTCGAAAGCGGACGTCGTCTACAAGTTTGCCCCAGACGGCACCGTCGTCTCCAGCTTCGGCGGCGGCGGCCTGTTCATCTGGCCGCACGGCATCGACGTCGACCCCGACGGCAACGTGTGGGTGACCGACGCGGTCGCGGCGAACCGCATTCCAAAGGGCGACAAGCGCGGGCACCAGGTCGTGAAGTTCAGCCCGCAGGGCAAAGTGCTCATGACGCTCGGCATGCCGGGAATGTCCGGCAGCGATCAGATGCACTTCAATTCCCCGGCCGACGTCGTCGTCGCGCCGAACGGCGACGTCTTCGTCGCCGACGGCCACAACGAGAACGGCAACAACCGAGTCGTCAGGTTCTCCAAGGACGGCAAGTTTCTCAGGGCGTTCGGCAGGACCGGCTATGGTCCGGGCGAGTTCCGCACGCTGCACGGCATCACGATGGACGCGCAGGGACGCCTCTTCGTGGCCGACCGCTTCAACAACCGCGTGCAGATCCTCGACCAGGACGGCAAGCCGATCGCCCAGTGGCTGCAGTTCGGCCGGCCGAGCGGCGTCTTCCTCGACACCGTGCGCGGCCGGATCCTCGTCGCCGACTCGGAATCGGACGACGTGCAGAATCCGGGTTTCGATATGGGGATCCGGATCGGCGACCTCAAGACGGGCGCGGTGCAGGAGTTCATTCTCTTCCCGTGGGCCGACCCGCGTGATCCGGCGGGCAACGGGGCGGAGTTCGTCGCGGTCGATCGCGACGGCAACATCTACGGCGGCGAGCCGCGGCCGAAGATGTTGCGGAAGTACGTACGCGTGAGGCCGTAGCGCGTGCCGGGTCTGCGGCCGTTGGAGCAAGCCGGCCGCGAGACCCGGCCTACGTACATCGTACGTAGGGCGGGTCTCGGCGAGCGGTCATCGCGGGCGAGCCAGACCCGCCGAACCCGCCGGTCACCGCGGGCGAGCCAGACCCGCCGAACGCGCGGGCGCTAGTTCGTTCCGCTCTTCCCGACGAACTTCAGGAACTCGGCGAACGGGACGACCCGCCCGTGCAGCGGCGCAATCGTCTGGACGTCCAGGCGGTGCGCCATGATGTTGTCGTAGAGATTCACCGCGGCGGGCGGCGGCGTCGCCGGCAGCTGCGCACCCATCGCCGGCGGCGTATAGATGTCGGCCTCGATCAGGATCCGCTCGCGCGGCAGATAGGCCATCACCATCCCCTCCGCGTGCGGGCTCCCCTGGACGTAGTAGATGTCCAGGTTGCGCGTGCCGTCGCTGATCGTCCCCTTCATATCGATTGTCTCGAGCTGGTACCCCTCGGCGAACTCCGTCGGGGGATGGAGCGACAGGCGATCGGGCTCGAGCATCCGCGGCGCGTACGTCAGCACCTCCTGCTTGTAAAAGTCGCGGTTGCTGACGTGCGTCACGATCGCGGCGCCCTCATGGAATGCCGTCCGGATCCCGCCGAGATGATCGAAGTGGTGGTGTGAGTTCACGACGTACCGAATCGGCTTATTCGGGATCGCCTTGTAGGTGGCTTCGATCACCGCGAGCGTGCGCTGTTCGTTCTGCGGCGCTTCGACGAGCACCGTGAAGTCGCGGAACTCGACCGCCACGCTGTGGTGCGAGCCGCCCGCCAAGTAGTAAACGCCCTCGGCGAGCTTCGTGGTCTGCACCTGCACGGGTGGCACGGTGGCCTTCTGCACCTCCTGCGGGGCGGTGATCGGCTCGCCGCAGTCGTTGACGCGGATGTCCTTCACGTTGAACGTCAGCGAGTTGTGCCCGCCGTTGTAGTTCGGCGGCTGCGTCTCGTCGTCCCAGTCGGTGTGGTGGTGGAAGTTGCCTGGGAATTTCACGCCCATGACGTCGCGCCACTGCGTGTATTCGCCTTCCTGGTTCATGTCGCCGCGGACCGGATTGGGAATCCACGTCTGCACGCGCTCGACCAAGTTCTGGTCGTTGATCGTGGCGTTCACGCGGTACTTGCCGAGCACGGTGATCGAGATGACGTTGAGGCGCCGCAGCCGCGTGGCGTTCAGCCCGCCGAGCGCGCCGCCTTCATAGCGGGTGATGAGCACGGGGTTGGCGCCGGGGGCCATCGCCGCCTTGATGAAGCCGTGCGGATTGAGCCAGAGGTCGAGCTGCCGCAGCTCGGCGGCCTGCGGCGCCGGGACCGTGTTCGTCCCCTGGATGTTCCAGGCGACCTTGTCGGCCACGAGCTGAATCTGCCGCTGCTCGCCCTGAATCGGAATGCCGCCGCCGCCGCGGGCGGGATAGCTGCCCTGGCGGATGACGCGCTCCTCGCGCGCCGCCCGCTGCTCGAAGTTGATCGTCCGCGTGTAGCTCGCCAGCTCGACGCGGGCCCAGTCGTCGCGAATGTCGTAATTCTGTCCGACCAAGCCGACGTAGCCGGCGCCGGTATAGGTGACGCATCGCAGATTGTTCGTGCCCATCGCCTGAGCCGCGGCCTGGAGCACTGTCTGCGCGCTCTGCGCGTCCGTCACCTCGGGCATCGTCGCCGCAAGCGCGATCGAGAGCCCTGCACAAATCGCTGTCCGTCTCGCCATACCGCCTCCTTGCACCCTGCGCGCGCAACTCTACCACGACGCCATCTGGCGGCTCACTTGCTTGGAGGGCGGCTGGAGGACGGACACATGAAAGCACTCGTAGTCACGCTGACTCTTACCGTCGCGTTCGCAGCGCCAATAGCGGCGCAGTATCAGAACCAGACGCAGCCGCAACAGCAACAGCAGCAGCAGGTGCCCCAGTCGCAGACCGATCTCGAGCGGCAGGATCAGTCGGCCCAGCCGCAGAGCGATACGCCGCGCCAGGATACGGGCACGACCGGAACCGCGGGGCAGTCCGGCGCCGACCCGCAGGAGCTGCCCGCGACGGCGAGCCCATTCCCGCTTGTGGCGCTTGCGGGCCTCGCGTCGCTGGCCGGCGCCTGGGCGGTGCGCCGGCTCCGCCTGTAGGCACCACTCCCCGTTCCGGGACCGTCCAAATCCCGGGGTCGAACGTCTAGACACCATAGAAGAGCGGAGGGCCGCCGCCCTCCGCACATTGGAGGTGCATCTGATATGCGTACGACGCGTATTGGACTGGCGCTTCTGATGGCGCTGGTCTTTTCGATCCCTGCCTTCGCGCAGACCGACGCGCCGCGGCTGTCGGTCAACGCGCTGGTCGGGCCCTCGTTCGGCAACGTGGGGACGACGTTCTCGACCACGGGTGAAATCCAGTACCGGCTGAACGACCGCATCGCGATCGGCGGTCAGGGCGGCATCATGCCGCATGCGCCGTTCCGCAAGGCGGGCGAGATCGCGCCGGCGGCGCCCGTAGTCGCCTGGGGTCCGGTGATCGGCTCCGAGTCGACCTACGTGAACGCCTACCACTGGAACGGCAATATCAAGGTGTGGCCCTTCGAGATCGGCCGTCTGGAGCCGTACGTGACCGGCGGATTTGGCGGGTTCATGGCGTCGACGGTGGTGAACAACCGCCTCAACGGCGGCGCGAGGGCCGACGCGTACAGCCGCTCGACGCATCCGGCCACGAACGTCGGCACCGGTGCGATGTACCGCGTGAACGACTGGATCGGTGTGGGGGCCGACTACCGGACGTTCTTCGTCCACCGCGACGGCGACACACCGAAGGTCCACCGCTTCACCGCGGGGATCTCGCTTGTTGTGGAGTAGGCAGTAGGCAGTAGGCAGTAGGCAGTAGGCAGTAGGCAGTAGGCAGTTCACCGTAACTGCCTACTGCCCGTTGCCTACCGCCTACCATCCAACGGCCTGTCCGTCCTTGCGATGGTCGGAGCCGGCCCGGTAGATGCCGTTGACGGGCAGGTCGTCGGTGATGCTGCGGCGGTCGAATGTCGGCTCCGGCAGATTCGGATCGCGCGTAAAGAGAATGCCCTGGTACCCCCCGACGGCCCCGCCGTCAACCGGCTGGACGAAATGCCCCTTGGCGCGCAGCGCCGCGCCCACGACCTGAAAGAGACTCGCCTCGAGCGAGACGACGTTCGCGTTCTGGCTGTGCGTCACCCGCGCGGCATCGGTCGTCATCTGCACGTTCATGCCGAGATCGATCAGGTTCAGCATGTGCTGGGCGTGCGACTCGGGCTGCACGCTCCCGCCCATATTGCCGAACGCCATGAGCGGCCGGCCCTCCTTCATGACGAAGCCGGCGATGATCGTGTGGAACGGCCGCTTGCGCGGCGCGACGACGTTCGGGCTCCGCGGGTCGAGCGAGAACTGGCTGCCCCGGTTGTGCAGCACGAAGCCGTACTTCCCGACGGTGGCGCTGCTCCCGTACACGCTGTAGACGCTGTGGATGAGCGACACCATGTTGCCCCAGCGGTCGGCGGTCGCGAGGTAAATCGTGCCGCCATCGGTCCGCACGGCGGCGCCCGGCGTGGAGGCGACATTCGGATCGATTCGGCTGCAGAGGGTCGCTGCGTACTCCTTGGAGATCAGCCGCGCCACCGGCACCTGCGCGAACTTCGGGTCGGCATTGTGCGCGTAGAGATCGGCATAGGCGAGCTTCTTCGCTTCGACGACCAGATGCCAGTACATCGGGTCGGTGTGTCCGAGCTTCGACAGGTCGAAGCCGAGCTTCGGCACACACACCTCGAGGATGTTGAGCATTTCGAGGACGGCGAGCCCCTGGCCGGGCGGCGGCAGCTGGAAGACGTCGTAGCCGTGGTAGCTCGTCGAGATCGGCTCGACCCATTCGGGCTGGAACTCGGCGAGATCGGCGCGCGTCATCACGCCGCCGCCGGCCTGCACCTTGTCGACGATCGCCGCGGCAATGTCGCCCTTGTAGAAGGCGTCGCGTCCCTGCTGCTGCAGCAGCCGGAGCGCCGCGGCGAGCCCCGGATTCCGGATGATGCCGTACAGCGGCGGCGCCTCGCCGTTGGCGAGGAAGGTGCGGGCGGCATCGGGGTCGGCGCGGAGCGTGCCGGCCACGGCGAACAGATCGTCGTGGCGGCGCTCGGCGAGCGCCCATCCCTCGTCCGCGATTCGCGCGGCGCGCTCGAACGTCTCCTTGAAGGTCATCGTTCCGAAGCGCGTGAGCAGCGCGTCGTAGCCGGCAATCGCGCCCGGCACCGTCGCGGCATTGACGCCGCGGCCCGGAATCGACGCGACCTTCAGCCGCTCGCGGAAGAATGCCGGGGTCCAGCCGGACGGCGCCCAGCCGGCGGCCGCCAGCGCGTACAGCTTCTTGTCGCGCGCCGACCAGACGAGCGCGAACAGATCGCCGCCGATGCCGGTGTCGTTCTGCGACGTCACGTCGAGCACGGCGCCTGTGGCGACCGCAGCATCGATCGCGTTCCCGCCCTTCTGGAGAATCTCGAGTCCCGCCTGCGCGGCGAGCGGATCGCTCG
>Ga0209172_10001134_pt1 | contig 61271 bp, 54 predicted proteins | sample LarsenN4metaG_FD_184113 | JGI IMG/M metagenome (GOLD analysis project Ga0209172, IMG submission 184113) | Hot spring sediment bacterial and archeal communities from British Columbia, Canada, to study Microbial Dark Matter (Phase II) - Larsen... ...
GGACGTTTGACGATCAAGTGCCCATCTACGCCGATTCCCCCGCCCGTTACGAAGCGGGATTGCAGAATTGGGCCGGGATCATCGGCGCGGGCGCCGCGGCCGCCTATTTGCAAGATAAGATCCAATTGATCCACGATCATCAGGCGGCGCTCAATCGATGCGTGTCCGAGGCGTTGTGGGAATATCACGAGGCTGGTCTGATCACCATCTTGGGTCCACGCGATGTCCACAAGCGCAGTTCGATCTGCACCGTCGAGGTGCCGGTCCGGGCCGGCGAAGATCCCTGGAAGGTCGAGGAGGAGATCATCGACCGCTGCAGCGCGGCGAACATCATGTTTCGCACCGGGGATTTTTGCGTGCATCCCTACTGCTTCCCGAGGAATGCGGCGCGCTTGCGGCTGTCGTTTTACCTGTACAACACGCTCGACGAATGCCAGACGTTTCTGGAGATCTTTCGGCCGTACCTGGAACAGCGCAGTCGCGCATAGCATTATGGCTGACGAGCACGAAGTCCGCATGAAAGGTGAAAGGGGTTTCCCGGCCGATCGCCAGGCCATCCGCTACTACCAGAAGCTGTGGTCGGAAGGTGGGTTGATGGGCAAGCCCGAGCACTGTAACGGCACCGGCTTCGTCATGGCATGTCCCGCTCGCAGCAGCGATGTCATCCATATGTATGTCTGGATCGATGCGGATTGCATTCAGGAGGCGCGCTGGCAATGTCATATGTGCGACCCCTGGATGCAGGTGGCGGGCGATATTCTCTGTCAACTGGCCAAGGGCAGCCGAGCGGACGAGGCCCTGCAGTGGCGTTGGGACGATTTCGCACGGGTTCTGGGCGGCGACAGCGGCTTGATCAGGGAACATGCCGGGGCCGCTATGCTCACGCTGCATAAAGCGGTGATCGATTACCAGGTGCGCGCCTGTCTGGCGACGCTTCAGGACGGCCAAGACCCCCTGGCACCGAGCCATAAACTCCGCGAGCTTGGCTTGGGGGGACGTAAGGGCCAGCAGCGGCTGCGCCACCTCGTGGAGGCGACCTTTGCACCGTTCGATCTACGCATTCCTTTCGTCAAGGCGCAGGAGTGGGTGGCCATGGGTACCGTTCAGGACGTCAGCCTGACGGTGCAGGCGTTGCTCGAACGGCCGGTTATCCAGCGCATTCTGGCCCAGGGGTGCGGCTTTCCGCGCAGTTTCGAGGAGCAGCTGGCCCGCCAAGGATAACGAACACGAGGGCAGGGGAAGAGGCATATGCTTGAAACCTTGAAGCGCGATATTCAGGCGGCGTTTGAGCGCGATCCCGCGGCACGCAGCACGCTAGAGGTGGTGCTGTGTTATCCCGGCGTGCACGCCCTGCTTTTCCACCGCCTGGCGCATCGCCTGTGGAGACGAGGCTGGTGCACACTCGGGCGCTTTGTCTCGCACTTGGGCCGGTTCTGTACCGGCATTGAAATCCATCCCGGCGCGCGCATCGGCCCAGGGTTGTTTATCGATCACGGCATGGGCGTGGTGATCGGTGAGACCACGGAGATCGGCGCAAACTGCACGCTCTATCAGGGCGTGACGTTGGGCGGCACCAGCCTGAAGAAGGAAAAGCGACACCCAACGCTTGGCAACAACATCGTCGTCGGCGCCGGGGCCAAGATCCTCGGTGCCATCCGCATCGGCGACCATAGCAAAATCGGGGCGGGGTCGGTGGTGATCACCGAGGTGCCACCGCACTCGACGGTCGTGGGCATTCCGGGGCGGGTGGTGCAACAGAGCGGGGAACACGTGGCCGAGGCCATCGATCTGAACCATCACGTGCTGCCCGATCCCGAGGCCAAGGCCATCAACTACTTGGCCGACAAGGTGCGTGAACTCGAGCGCGAGCTCCACCAGCTCAAACAAGATCTGCGACGCACGCGCCACGAGTTATATCAGCCCCGCCCCGCGGCCGTGCCACATCCGGAGGAATAACGGCGTATGAAGCTTCCCATCTACCTGGATCATCAAACCACGACGCCGTTGGACCGCGCCGTGCTCGAGGCGATGATGCCGTATCTCACCGAGCAGTTCGGCGATCCAGCGAGTCGCAGCCACGCTTGGGGATGGGCAGCGGAGGAGGCGGTCGACAGGGCGCGGGAGCAGGTGGCGGCGTTGATCGGCGCGCAGCCCGAGGAGATCATCTTCACCAGCGGCGCCACCGAGTCCGATAACCTCGCCATTAAGGGCATCGCGCGTGCCTACAAGGACCGCGGCAATCACCTCATCACGCAGCAGACGGAGCACCGTGCTGTCCTCGACTCCTGCCGCACGCTGGAGCAAGAGGGGTTCGCCGTGACCTACTTGCCAGTGGACCGCTACGGCCTCGTCGATCCCGAACAGGTGCGAGAGGCCATTACCGATCGGACCATCTTGGTGAGCCTCATGCACGCCAACAACGAGGTCGGCACCATTCAGCCGCTGGCGGAGATCGGCCAGATCGTCAAGGAGCGCGGCGTTTTATTCCACAGCGATGCCGTCCAAACCGTCGGTAAGATCGACTGCCAGGTCGAGGCCCTGCAGGTCGACCTGCTGTCGATTTCCGGGCATAAGATGTACGGCCCAAAGGGCGTTGGCGCGCTGTACGTGCGTAAGACTCGGCCGCGACGTCTCAAATTGGTGCCGCTGTTCGACGGCGGCGGGCATGAACGAGGCCTGCGCTCTGGAACGCTGAACGTCCCCGGCATCGTCGGCCTGGGCCAGGCCTGTGAGATCGCCTCCCGCGTTTGGCAGGATGAGGGTGAACGTTTGACCCGGCTGCGCCAGCGCTTTATCGATGGTATCTTTCAGAGATTGGATCATGTGCACCTCAACGGCCATCCCACACAGCGGCTGCCCCAGAACATCAACCTCAGCTTCGCCTATGTCGATGGCGAGGCGCTCATTATGGGCATGAAGGAGGTGGCGTGTTCCGCCGGCTCGGCCTGTACCTCGACGACGCTGGAACCATCCTACGTGCTCAAGGCTATGGGGCTCCCTGACGCACTGGTCCATGCGTCCATCCGCTTCGGCCTAGGGCGTTGGACCACCGAGGAAGAGGTGGATTATGCGGTGCACATTGTGGCGAGTCGGGTCACGCGTTTGCGGGAGATGTCGCCGCAGTATGAGCTGGTGCGGCGCGGCCGCGATCCGCACTCGCCTCAGTGATCGCGGCGTGCCCCTTCCTTCCAGCGTGGAATCCAGCCTGTGCAGGGGTGTGAGTGGTCACTCTAGAAGGAGTCTCACATCGACGTGAAACGCATCTACCTCGATTACAATGCCACGGCGCCGTTGCTGCCCGAAGCGTTGGAGGCGGCCCTGCCTTATTACACCGCGTCGTGGGGCAACGCCTCCAGCATTCATTGCTTGGGACGCGAGGCTCGCCTGGCGGTCGAAGAGGCCCGTGAGCAGGTGGCACAACTGCTCGGTGTCTCGAACCCGCTGGACCTCGTCTTTACCGGCAGCGGCACCGAGGCGGTGAATCTGGCGCTCCGTGGCTATGCGCTGGCGAATCGAGCACGCGGCCGCCATCTGGTGACGACGCGGGTCGAGCACCCCGCCGTGGTGGATACCTGCCGGGCTTTGCAGCAGGATGGTTTCGATGTGACGTATCTGCCGGTGGATGGTCAAGGATGCGTCGATCCCGTCTCTTTAGCTGCCAGCCTACGTGCCGACACGGTGCTGGTGTCCGTGACGTATGGCAACCACGAGGTCGGCACGCTGCAACCGCTCGCCGAGCTGATCGAGGTGGCACATGCCCGTGGGATTCCCGTCCATGTCGATGCCGCGCAGGCCGTGGGGCGAGTGGAGATCGATGTCCAGGCCTGGGGAATCGACTTGCTGTCCCTGTCCGGCCATAAGTTCGGCGGCCCCAAAGGCATTGGCGCCTTGTTCATTCGCGACACCCTGGGAGGGCAGATGCAGGCCGTCATCCATGGCGGGCATCAGGAGCGCGAGCGCCGCGCCGGTACCGAGGATGTCCCGAGCCTTGTCGCGTTCGGACGGGCGTGTGCTTTCATCCGCCCACGGCTGGCCGATGAGGGCAAACGCTTAGCGACTCTGCGCGACCACCTGGAGCGTGAAGTGCTCGCCAGGGTATCAGGGGCGCGTGTGCTAGGGCGAGGAAGCCTGCGGTTGCCGAATACCTCCAATATGAGCTTTCCAGGGGTGAAGGGGGAAGCCCTGGTCTTCAACCTAGATTTACTCGGCATCGCAGTCTCGACCGGGGCATTGTGTACATCGCGGCGGGGGGTGCCGTCGCAAGTCCTCGACGCCATGGGGGTGTCGCGCGCAGAGAGCGAGGGCTCGGTCCGGTTGAGTCTGGGGTGGGCGACCACCGAGGAGGAAATCGAACAGGTACTCCAGGTGCTGCCAGCGGTCGTCGACCGGCTGCGGCGCTTATCACCGATGTAGTGCGCGACTGAGCCGCTTTTCTACTCTGTCCTCAGCACTCATCGCGATCTTTTCTTGAGGTTACCTCATGGCACTCACCGGAAGTGGCTACAGTCCGATCGTCATCGAACATTTTCAAAACCCGCGCAATGTCGGCGAGCTGCCGGATGCCAACGCCCAGGCCTCGGTGACCAATCCGGTCTGTGGCGATGTCTTGCAATTGATGTTGAAGATCGACGACGGGCGGATCGTCGAGGTCCGCTTCAAAACCTTCGGATGCGAAGCGGCTATCGCTGCCAGCTCGTTGTTGACCGAGATGATCAAGGGCAAGACGCTCTCCGAAGCGCAAGATCTTACACCGGACATGATCACCGCCGCCTTGGGTGGGTTGCCGAGAGTCAAACTCCACGCTTCAGCGCTGGCGGAAGAGGCCTTAAAAGAAGCCCTTGAAGCGTATGGTGCATCGCATGCCTGAGCCGATGATCTACTTCGACCACAACGCCACCACGCCGCTCCATCCCGAGGTCTGGCAGGCGATGCGGCCGTACTTAACCGATGTCTTCGGCAACCCTTCCAGTCTGCATAGCGAGGGCCAACAGGCGCGCGATGCCATCGAAGAGGCCCGGGTGCAGGTGGCGCAGCTCCTTGGCGCCAGCGCCGAGGAAATCATTTTCACCAGTGGCGGCAGCGAAGCGGACAATCTCGCCATCGTGGGCAGTGCGCTGGCACGCCGTCGACAGGGGCGGCACATCATCACGACGCAGATCGAGCACCCAGCGGTGCTGGGTAGTTGCCGTTTTCTAGAAACCCAAGGCTTCGAAGTGACCCGCCTCCCGCCGTCTTCGACCGGTGTGCTCGATCCCGATGCGCTGGCGCGCGCTATGACCGACGACACGATCCTCGTGAGCATCATGCACGCCAACAACGAAGTGGGCACCATTCAGCCTCTCCGCGAATGCGCCGCGCTGGCTCGCACCCGCGGCATCTGGGTGCACACCGACGCGGTGCAAAGCGTCGGCAAGATTCCGACGCTGGTTGACGATCTGGGGGTCGATCTGCTGGCCCTCTCGGGGCATAAGATCCATGGTCCGAAGGGGGTGGGGGCGCTGTATGTCCGGCGTGGCATCGCCCTTGAACCCATCATCACTGGCGGTCCGCAAGAGCAGGGACTACGCGGTGGTACTGAACCCGTGGCCGCCATCGTCGGCCTCGGGGTGGCGGCACACCTGGCGCGCACGCGAATGCCGGTGGACATGCCACGCATCGCCACGTTGCGTGACCGCTTGGAGCAAGGCATTCTGGCCGCCATTCCCGAGGTGGCGGTCAATGGTGCCACCGCACCGCGTCTGCCTACCACGACAAACGTGAGCTTCAAGGGCGTCGACGGGCAATCGTTGGTCGTCGCCCTCGATCTCAAAGGCATTGGCGCTTCGACCGGTTCGGCATGTAGTTCGGGAAGTCTCGAGCCATCGCATGTCCTCATGGCCATGGGCTTAACTTCAGAGTGGCTGAAAGGGGCGATCCGCTTCAGTCTCGGTTGCTATAACACGCCCCAGGAGGTAGACAGCCTCTTGCAGCTTCTGCCCCCGATCGTCGCCCGTCTGCGCCAACATGGTGGTGGTTCGCTTCGTCATGCCACGGGATCGCCCGCATCTGCGCGCCAGCAAGTTTGAGCGTCAGCTCGTCTCCCTCTACCTGTTGGGTATTCGCTCCCACGGCTCTCCCCAGTGGCCGATCCTGCCTCTTTGGGGGAAGGCAGGGCCGGCCCTTTGTCCAGCGGAGAATGGGGGTGTGGCCTTCAGTCGCATGAGAAATCAGGGATGTGAAGTGCCGATGCACCCCAAACGATAGGGCTTTGACCTTGACAGTGTGGCAGCGGTAACGCTAGCATGGGGACAAACTGTCACCTGTACTGACATCGCGATCGCGGACACCTCTGGCGGGAACTCTGGGGAAGGCAGTGTGGTGGGACGCATATGGGATGGGGATAATGTCGCCCAGGAGATATTGCGGCGGGTGCGCGACGAAGTCACCTCGCTGCGGCATCAAGGGCACCCTCCTCCCACTTTGGTTGAACTCAGGGTCAGCGACGTGGCGTCGAGAGACCCAATGCAGGCGCTGCAGGAAGAAGCATGTCGTGTCAGCGGCATCTCCTATCAGGTGCGTTTCTTCCCCCTCACAAGCGATCACGGGGTCATCGCTCGGGCGCTGGCGGATCTGAACGCCGATCCACGGGTCACCGGTATCACCTTACATGCGCCGCCATCGGTCTCTCTGCTCACATTGACTGCAGCGCTGACGCCAGAGAAAGATGTCGACGGCTGGCATCCGCTGAACTTGGGGCGCCTTATCACCAATAAGCGCAAACGGCGGTGGGCGCGCGGCATGGAGGTGGTACACCTGCTGAAACAGGCCGACACCCAACTCGTGGGCGCGCACGTCATCTGCATAGGTAACGCTTCCGGTCTGGCCGGCGTATTTGCCATGTTGTGTTTACACGAGAACGCCACGGTCACAGCGTGGAAGAGCGTTTCTACATGGCCGGGCGATCTGCTGCAGCGTGGCGATGTATTGCTCATCGACAGCGACGAGTGGCCACCAATGGATCCTGCGGCGTTCAAGCCTGGGGCTGTGCTTATCGATGCTCGTCACCCCCCACATGGGCAATCCCTCGCACCCGACGAGCGGTGGTTGGATGTCGTGTCACTGCTGATCCCCCTGCCTGGTGGCGTTGGGCCTGCCACTGTGGCTCTACGGTTGTCCTCTCTGGTGGCGTTGTACCGCGAGCAGGTGTGCATCCCGGCAGATTCCTAGGTGATCGCCATGGAGCAGGCGTTCCTCCCGTTTGCCGAACGGACGATCCTCACCGTCAGCGAACTGACCGAGCGCATGAAAATCGTGCTCGAAGACACGTTCTTCGATCTTTGGCTCGAAGGGGAGATCTCGAACCTGCGGACCCCTTCGTCCGGCCATACCTATCTGACCCTCAAGGATGACCAGAGCCAGATCCGCGCCGTGCTGTTCAAGATGCAACGCCGCTATTTGCGCTTCGATCCCAAGGATGGCATGTTGGTCATCGCGCGCGGACACGTCTCGCTGTACGAGCCACGCGGCGAGTATCAGCTGGTGATCGACTACATGGAGCCCAAAGGGGTCGGGGCGTTGCAGATCGCCTTCGAACAGTTGAAGGCGCGGCTGGCCCAGGAAGGGCTTTTCGATCCGACGCACAAAAAACCGTTGCCCATGCTTCCCCGCGCCATCGGCATCGTCACCTCCCCTACGGGGGCGGTGATCCGCGATATGCTGCACATTCTGCGCCGCCGCTTTGCCAATGTGCATGTCTGTCTGTATCCGGTCCGCGTTCAGGGCGATGGGGCTGCCGAAGACATCGCACGGGGCATCGACGCGCTGAACGGCTACCCAGGCATCGACGTCATCATCGTGGCCCGGGGCGGGGGGTCGTTGGAGGACTTATGGGCCTTCAACGAAGAACACGTGGCGCGCGCCATCTATCGGTCCAGCATTCCGGTGATCAGCGCTGTCGGCCATGAGATCGATTACACCATCGCCGATTTCGTGGCCGATGTGCGGGCGCCGACCCCTTCCGCGGCGGCTGAGCTGGTGGTGCGGAGTAAAGCCGAATTGCAGGCGGAACTCCACGGCATGGCCCAGCGCCTGGAACGCGCCATGCGCCATCGCCTTGAGAACCTGCATGCCCGCCTGGAAGCTTGCCAGCAGCGCCGTGTGCTCAGAGATCCGTGGGCGCCTATCCATACCCTGGGACAGCGGCTTGATGAGCTCAATGCGCGCCTGGTGCGGTCGATGCAGCTGCTCCTGCAACGTCTGCACGATACCGTCAGCCGGTCTGAGTCGGCGATCGCTCACCTCAGTCCGCTGATGACGATTGGCCTGCTGCGCCAACGATTGGCGGTCTTGGAGCACCGACTGCGCACCGAGCAGCACACGCACCTGCGACGGCGGCATGAGGATTTGCGACGCTTGGCGGCGACCCTCCAGGCCTTGAGCCCGCTGGCGGTGTTAGCGCGTGGCTATAGCATTTGCCGGACGCGGCCTGACGGTCAGATCATACGCGAGGCCAGCGCGGTAACACCTGGTACGCCGGTCGAGATCACCCTCTGGCAGGGCACGCTGCAGTGCACCGTCGAGACGGTACTGACGAAAGGATCGGATCATGGATGAACCACTCAAAGATGAGCCGACGTTTGAAGAGGCCCTGAAGCGTCTCGAGGAGATCGTGGCACAATTGGAAGGGAACCGCCTGGCACTCGAACAGTCGTTGGAGACGTTTGAAGAAGGGGTCAAGCTGGTGCGCTTCTGCGCCGACCGCCTCGATGCCGCTGAGCGGCGTATCGAGCTATTGCTGACCGATAAAGAAGGACGTTTGCACGCTGAGCCATTTCCCGAAGAGCCTGTGGATGGCGCCGATGATGCGGCGCAGGTGTGAACCCGGAAAGGGAGGCACATGGTGGAGATCCAGCGCTATCTGCAGGAACGCAAGGCACTCGTCGACGACGCGTTAGCGCGTTACTTGCCGGGGGAGGAGCATTACCCACCGGTCATTTTCCAGGCCATGCGCTATAGCCTGTTCGCCGGCGGCAAACGCGTGCGGCCGATCCTCGCCATCGCTGCCGCTGAAGCCGTAGGGGCGACGGCAGAAGAGGTCATGCCCTTGGCTTGCGCCTTGGAATGCATTCATACCTACTCGCTCATTCACGACGACCTGCCAGCGCTCGATAACGACGATTACCGCCGTGGTCGATTAACCAACCATAAAGTGTTCGGCGAGGCCAATGCGATCCTGGCGGGGGATGGCTTATTGACGTTTGCCTTCGAACTGCTGAGCGATGCCCGGCACTGGCCGCATTATCGGCCAGAGCATATTCTGCCGGTCGTCTACGACATCGCCTATGCCATCGGCGGCTTCGGGATGATCGGCGGCCAGGTGGTCGATCTTCAGGTGGAGGGGCAAGAGGTAGACCTCCCAACTCTACAGTACATCCATGCGCATAAGACCGGCGCGTTATTGCGGATCTCAGTGCGCAGTGGGGCGATCCTCGGCGGGGGCACACCGCGGCAGGTGGAGGCGCTGACGGAATACGGCCGGCATATCGGGCTGGCGTTTCAGATCATGGATGACATTCTCGACGTGCGCGGCGATGAGCACCTGATGGGCAAGGCTCTGCGTAAAGATGAGGAGCGCCACAAGGCAACCTATCCTCGTCTCGTGGGCTTGGCCGAAGCGGAGAAGCAGGCCCAGGCGGCGGTGACGGCTGGGATCGCCGCCCTTGAGCCCTTCGGAGCGCGGGGGGAACTGCTGCACGCCTTAGCGCAATTCATCATCACCCGGAGTTCCTGAATGGCACGTACCGGCATGCGTCTGGATCAATGGCTGGTAGCGCATGGCTACGCGGCGACGCGCAGCCGCGCACAGTGGTTGATCGAGGCTGGACACGTATGGATCAACGAACAGCCATGCGGCAAGGCGGCGGCAGCGGTGTCGGATCACGATAGGGTAAAAGTCCGCGGCACGGGACTACCCTACGTCAGCCGCGGCGGACTCAAGCTCGAACGGGCCTTAAAGGCGTTTCGCCTCGAGGTGGCCGGGCTCGTCGCACTCGATGTCGGGGCGTCAACCGGGGGGTTTACCGACTGCCTGTTACAGCATGGCGCACGCCGCGTCTACGCCCTCGATGTTGGAATCGGAAGCCTCGCGCCTGCTCTGCGCCGGGATCCCCGTGTTGTGGTTTTAGAGGGGCGCAACCTTCGCAAGTTTGAGCCCGCAGAATTACCGGAGCCAGTGGAGCTGATCACCGTCGATGTGTCGTTTGTGTCGCTGACGCTGATTTTGCCGTTATTACCCCCGTTGATGCGGCCGTATGGACGTGCTATCGCCTTGGTCAAGCCACAGTTCGAAGTGGGGCCAGCACGCGTGGGGCGGGGAGGGATTGTGCGCCACGCCACCGATCGTGTCCAGGCGCTGAACCGGGTGCTGAACGTGGCTGGGGCGATCGGCTTTCGTGTGCTCCAATGCGTTGAGGCGCCGCGCTCCCGAGAACAGGGGAATCAGGAAGTCTTCATTTCGTTGATCTGGGATGGCGCCATGACACATAGGACCGGGGAAACGTTTGCCTCAGCCTGGCAGGCGCACGACCCGCAGGCGGCTGGGCCATATCCCGTGCATGCGGCGGGGCTTCGATCAGCGCAGCCTGGCAGCCATCGGGCTATGCCTTGAGCAGGCCAGCACGCTGCCGAGTGCGCTGCGCTGGGCGACGCATAAACGCTGTGGTTTTCGGCAGCCTGCATGTGGCGGCTAAGCCATCATAGCGCAACATACGCCAACGAGGGTGTTATGCAGTCTGGACCAAGTAAACCGTTGGTGCTAGCCGTAGACGATGAGCCTGCGGTGCTTGAGGCGTATCGCATTATTTTGGAGGACACATGTGAGGTCCGCACAGCCACGGATGGGGCTGCTGCCCTGAAGCTGCTTGCCCAAGAGGATATCCATCTCGTCATTCTGGACCTCCGGCTGCCCGACATGGAGGGGCTTGAGGTCTTGCTACGCATGAAAGAGATGGACGAATATGTAGGGGTCGTCGTCGTTACCGCCGTCAGCGATGTGAAGACCGCCGTGCGTGCCATGCAGGCCGGGGCCAGCGAGTATCTCGTCAAGCCCTTCGATATCGAAACACTCCAAGCAGTGGTGTCCCGCACGTTGGAGAGGCAAGCGCTCATGAAAGAGGTCCTCTACCTCAGGTCGGAGATGGAAGGCTATCATCCTTTCGTAGACATCGTCGGCCGCGATGAGAAAATGCTGGAGATCTTCGAGTTGATCAAGCGGGTGGCGGACAGCGATGCCACCGTGCTCATTACGGGTGAAAGCGGCACTGGCAAAGAACTCATCGCACGTGCCATCCATCAGCATAGTCACCGTGCCCAAAAGCCCTTTGTGGCGGTGAACTGCACGGCAATCCCCGAGAATCTGATCGAAAGTGAGCTCTTCGGACATGAACGCGGCGCGTTCACGGGTGCCGTCCAACGCCGCATCGGGAAATTCGAGCTGGCCCATCACGGGACATTATTCCTGGACGAAATCGGCAGCATGCGGCTCGACATGCAGACCAAGCTGCTGCGCGCCCTACAAGAACGGGAAATCGAACGCGTGGGCGGAGAACGCACCCTGAAGGTCGATGTGCGCGTCGTCGCCGCCACCAATGCCGATTTGCGGGAATTAGTCAAAGCTCGCACCTTCCGCGATGATCTGTACTATCGCTTGAACGTCATCCCGATTTATGTGCCGCCGCTGCGCGAGCGCCCGACCGATATCCCGTTGTTGGTGCATTATTTTTTGGAGAAGTATAATCGCCAATTCAACCGGCATGTCCGCGGCTTTTCGCCAGCCGCCATGGAGGTGTTACAGGCGTATCACTGGCCGGGAAATGTGCGCGAGTTAGAGAACATCGTGGAACGCTTGGTGGTGATCAGTAATCATGAGATCATCCAACAGCGTGAGCTGCCCCTCGATCTTCAATCAACCCAGACACATTTCGTCGACGCACTCGACGAGGAGGAATGCGACCTGCGTAAGGCGGTACAGCAATTTGAGCGCGAATATATCCGGCGCGTGCTCGAGAAAACCCGCTGGAACCAAACGGCCGCTGCGCGGATACTGGGAATTCACCGCAACACCCTGCTGGGCAAGATCGAACAACTCGACTTACGGTAGTCCAGGGCCGTCGCCCTGCTTCCCTGCCCCTCGGTCTCCATGCGGGTAAAGCTGCCCAAACCGAGATCGTCCTTTCATCGTCTCTCTCTGCCAAAAGATCAGTGCATGTTGCCCAAAAAAATGTGCAATCGTCGAGACCTCTGATCCATATTGATAAAACCCTCTGTTCACCAACCCATTATCGCCCGATCCTCTGTGCACTTCTCCCAAAGCCTTATCTGCCAACTTATCGGCTGGTTATCCCCTCGATGTACGACTAGCCTACGATTTGGCCATCTCCCTCATTATGGGCATACGCCTTGCTCTTTATAGGGGGGTGTGTGCTCACAATACGTGTCAAGGTGAGGGCGTCTCGCCATTGTTCGTACATTCAACCAACCGGTAAATCATGAGCGACGACAAGGGAGATGAAACCATGCGTAAAATCATCGCTGCTTTGCTCATTTCAGCTGCCGTTATCCTGTCTGGAGTCTCGATGACGACGTTTGCGACAGGTCAACTTACTAGTGGCGTATGGGCCGAAGGTGGTGGCGAGTAAGGTCTTGCACCAGGCTGAGCCGTGCGTGCGGTAGACAAACGCGAAGAGCTGCTGGTGGTCCCTGTTGCGAATTTAGCAAGGGACATAACGAGTTGAACCAATTACGGCGAAGGTTTTTGCGCAAGAAAGGGTGGGGAAGAAAATCCTCACCCTTTTTTTGTGCTCCTATCGATTTCGTAGGAGAGGGTGGAAAAAACGACAGAAGTCGATTGATTTTTCTCAGCTACTATGCGAACCTCTATATCAACATCTTGGTTCAGGCCTTGAGCCAAAGCGGTCCGTGCGTGTATAAGCCTCACGAAGGAAGTGAGACGGCTCCATGAAGCGGGTAGCATGCAAGGGCCACCGAAAGGTTCGCTTTGCCTTGATAAAAACGAGGTGGCCTTTTACCCATTGTGAAAGAAGTCCCTGGATGGCTTCATTGATTTTATGGGTCGGCCGTCCACTCCGTACGTTCACCCTGATGCTATTTCTTGGGTTATCTGTAGCGATTTCTGCCTGCAATCAACAAGATGGGGTCGAGAAACCACGTGGAGCGCCGTTGGAGAAACCCGTCGAGCCTTCCGCCGGCGGAACATATCGTCGGCCTTTAGGAAATGACCCCGCCACCCTAGACCCTGCGCGGATTACCGATTTTTACGCCGTCGCTGTCGTCAATCAGATTTTCGATAGCCTCGTCGAGTTTGACGAACGCCTCAATATCCTCCCTTCCCTTGCCCAATCCTGGTCGGCTTCGCGAGATGGCCTGGTGTGGACGTTTAACCTCCGGCAAGGGGTTAAGTTCCACAATGGTCGAGAAATGATCGCTGATGATGTCGTGTACTCGCTGGCGCGGTTACTCGCCCCCACGGTGAAATCTCCACGGAGTTGGTTCCTAGATAAGGTGAAAGGGGCGTTGGCGTTCCAAGAAGGGACCGCGACAACGCTCGAGGGCATCAAGGCTGTCGAGCGTTATACCGTGCAGATTATCCTCTCCGAACCCTTTGCCCCCTTCACCAGCGTGCTTGGCCTGCCCCACTTAGGGATCGTGCCGCGCGAGGAGATCGAACGGTTGGGCGAGGGTTTTAGCACGGCTCCCGTCGGCACCGGTCCCTTTCGATTCGTGCGTTGGGAACGGGGGCAAGAGATCGTTCTCAAGGCCAACGAGCACTACTTTCGGAAGCGTCCCTCCCTCGATTTTATCCGATTCGTCATCTTTCCAGGCAATGTCGTCGACGACATGTTCGCGGCGCTTGACCGCAAAGAGTTGGAAGAAAGCCCGATCCCCGCGAGTAGACGGAAGCAGATTCTCGATTCAGGCAAATTCACCGTCATTCGTAAACCAACACTTGGCATACGGCTGTTCGGGTTCAACCTTGATCTCCCCCCTTTCGATCAGCCTGAGGTACGGCAGGCGTTCAACTATGCCATCGACACGACTGAACTCAACCAGGAGATTCGCGATCGACGCCATGAAGTCGCTAGAGGTATCTTGCCACCTGGGATGCCGGGCTACAATCCTGAGGTGAAAGCGTATTCGTACAATCCCGAAAAGGCCAAAGCCTTGTTAGCACAGGCAGGCCACCCGGAGGGAAAAAACCTTGCGCCTGTGACACTGGGGAGCAGTGTCAAGTCAGCGGTCTCGTATCAGGATTACGAAGGGATACGACAGTATATGGCCAGGGTTGGAGTACACGTCGAATTGAAGGAGTTCGATGATTGGCCAACGTTTCGCAGCGCTCTTCAGCAGGGAAAACTGCAGATATTTCGCTATGCCTGGTTTGCGGATTATCCGGACCCCGATAATTTTCTCTATCCGCTCTTTTACTCGAAAAGCCAAACCAATTATTTTCGTTACCGGAATCCTCTGGTGGATCGTCTTTTGGACGATGCCCGGCGTGAGCTGGACGATTTGCGTCGCGTGAAGCTCTACCGCGAGGCCGAACAGCTCATTCTGAACGATGCCCCTGGAATTATGCTCATGCATCATACCTATGAAGGGTTGTTCCAACCCTATGTTGATGGAGTGACCGTGAGTGCGCTTGGGGAATGGTATATCCCTATGTGGAAAATCCACCTAAAACCCATCCCACGAGCCGGTACCCAAAGGTGAGGCAAGGCGTGAACCTCCGCGATATGCGCCTTCGTACGAAGCTCGTCATCTCGATCGTCTGTCTTGTGGTTCTGTTGACCGCCCTGGTCATGGTGGTCGTTGAATACCGTGAGCGCACCGCCATCGAGGAGCAAGTACGCAAACGCGGCATGACTATCGCGCGCAATCTCGCAGCGCTGAGTGCAAACGCCCTGCTGACCTATAACTTTGTGACCCTGGAACAGCACGTCGGGCGCTTGGCTCGCGAGGACGACGTCGTCTACGTGATCATCCTCGACCGCGAGGGACGGGTCGCAGCACATAGTGACCGCAGCGACCTCCAAGGCCAACGCCTCACCGATGCCCTGAACGCCCGAGCCTGGCAAGCCCAGGAACCGCTCATTCAGGTAGGCGCAGACCCGCATGCCCCAGGTCAAGAGGGTAACCTTCTCGACGTGGCTATCCCCGTTTTCCCTGTCGGCGAAAGCGACAAATGGGGCACCGTGCGCATCGGCATCTCGCTGCGGGGCATGCAGCGCGAGATTCACCGCACACGCCTGGTCATCTGGGGACTGGGCATCGGTATGGCTTGTCTGGGCGGCCTCGCCGCCTTCTTCCTCGCACGCCGTATCACGTCGCCCCTGGAAAAACTCCGTGCAGGCACGTTAGCCGTTGCGGGTGGCGATCTTTCGCACCGTCTCGAGGTGACCTCTAGGGATGAGATTGGCGAGCTTGCGGCCACCTTCAATCAGATGACCAGCGACCTGCAAGCGGAGCGCACGGCATTGCAGCGGGCCAATCTCGAGCTCGATGAACAGCTGAGGGCGGTCTCCAAGTTGGAACGGTATAACGACCGCATCCTCACCTCAATGACGAATGGGCTCGTGACGCTGAACCTCGAGGGGCGCATCATCAAATGGAATGACATGGCAGCGCGCATCACCGGCTATTCGGTAGGCGAAGTGGAAGGCAAGCTGTGCCAGGAGCTGTTCGCCACCAATCAGGCGTTTGTTAAGGTGCTGTTGGAGGGATTGCATAGTCGGCGGGTGGTCTGGGACCGCAGCATGGTCTTTCTCCGGACTGATGGGCGGGAGGTACCACTGGAAATCAATACGAGTCTATTGGAAGACGACACAGGCCAGGTGAGTGGCGTCCTCGGTGTCTTCCGTGACCTGTCTCTGGTCCGCGAGCTCGAGCAGCGCCTGCGCCGGGCGGATCGGTTGGCGGCGGTCGGGCGTATGGCAGCGATGGTGGCCCACGAGATCAAAAACCCCCTGGTGGCCCTGAAGACCTTCGTCGAGATGGTGCCGCGGCGCGCTCATGATCCTGCCTTCATCGCCCGGTTCCAGGACATCGTGCCCAAGGAAGTCGACCGCGTTAACAACATCATGGAAGATCTACTCGAGCTTAGCCGTCCACCGCGTCTTTCTCCCAGGCCACTCCATGTCTCTGAGATCATCGAGCGTTGTGTCGCCTTGTATGAGGAGGAAGCTCTCGAACGCGGGGTAACCATTGTCCAGGAGCTCGCCTCGGACACGCCACGGATACGCGCCGACCCAGAGTATCTGTTGCGGGCTCTGGGGAATTTGACGATTAACGCCATCCAAGCCATGGCGTCGGGTGGGGTAGTGACGATCCGCGCAGGCAACGGCGTGCCTTGGCAATCCACGCTGGATGGGACGACGGGGTACGCTGATCCGACGGGACCGGCCGATCCAACACAACCCTTCGTCTTCATCACCGTGGCCGATACCGGCACTGGCATGACGCCTGATCAACTGGACTCACTGTTTACACCCTTTTTCACAACGAAGGAGAAAGGAACCGGTCTCGGCTTGTCCTTAACCCATAAGATTATCGAGGAGCATCACGGTTATCTCCACGTCGAGAGCCAGTTCGGAGTAGGGTCGACCTTTACCATTCTGCTACCAGCCTGGCTCGAGAACTGAAGGCTACACACGATCATCTTGCAGTTTACTGCACAGCCTCGTGTGCACATTGCACGAGATAGGAAAGTATAGTCTAATGATTCTCACGGCTTCAAGTTATGCTATAAATTGTTGAGAAAAATGTCACAGTGAATACTTCTGCTATAATGTGACAATATGATACATCAAACGAGCCGTCAGGTCCATGAGCTAAAACGGCATCCCTCTTGCTTGCATGAAATGACCATACGTGTACTCACCTCAATAATGTCAGCAAAGGAGTCCCAAAGGAGGTACTTCAGTATGGGTAGTATGCATCTGGTCGGAAGCCGTCTATTGCAGTGTGCTGAAAAGACTTATATCACGAAAGTCTACCGACATCCCAAGAAGAATGGCGGTTTCATCCATACGGCTGAAACAATGCTAGATTCGGGTGATCACATCGTAAGCGATGGCGTTACGATGGAAGAAGCCCTGGCCAAGCAGCGGCAGATTCTGCCACTCGCCCTGTTTTCGCGGGATGTATTGCGCCGCGTGATGAGTGGGACACGACGAGATACCTATTCCCAAAGCGCCTAAGGGGGCGTGAGCGAGAGGCGGTGAGCGGGTCCGCGGGCATCATTTCCCGCGGGCCTACCGGTGTCGCCATTGTTTATCCTTACCAAGACAGCGTCCATCATCACCTCATCTACAGTTATCCCCGACACTTCGTGAATATCACAAGCGAACCTCGCGCTATCTGGGAAAGATCGCTGGGCCGGTTTTCCCCGATCTCGAGGATGGCAGCGAATGCCGCCTATCATGCTCAACCTTCTGTGCCCGCACCGGTCCTGAACCCCGAAGGGCAGCCTAATAATTATCAAAACTTATCAAAGAGTTAAATTTGACTACAAGACTGCCTGTTGCAAAGCCTGAGTGTCGCCGTTAGGATAGGCAGAAGAGAATATCCCCACTAGGCACAACCGGAAAGCTCGGTTGCTAACGAGGGCATCCATATACAAGGGAGGGCTCGCATGCGGCAGTGGGTCATCGGCACCTGGGTGCTACTCATCGCACTCTTCGGCTGGTGGCAGGGAGCTGAAAGCGAGTGGGAGTCAACCGGTGTCCTCGTACTCGACATCTCACGGTCGATGCAGGACAATGACCCCCATAATATTCGCGGCGATGGCGAGCAAACGTTCATTGATCTGCTTAGCAGCGTAGAGGGAAGCCACCTTGGCATTATCTTCTTTGGCGCTAAGGCCCGTGTGATGACGCCTATTACGCCCATTCAGCGGGAGACGACCAAGCGTCTCAAGGATGGTCTGCCGCCCGTCGATAGCCGGGCCCAACGCACCGAGATCGGCTTGGGCATAGCGCGGGGATTGGAGGTTCTGGAAGGACGCGGGGGAACGCGCTACCTAGTAGTGATGAGCGATGGGGAACTGGACCGCTCCGGTCGGGCGGCGCAGAAATGGACGCACGACGATGAGTTGGCGTTGCGCGAATTGCGGGCGTTGTATCCGAAGCTGCGCCAAGAGAACATTCCGGTCTTCACCATCGCCCTGACTGAGGCCTCACGCAAGGCGCTCGCTGGCGGCGCTGAACCTGCCCCCCATGAGCCAGTGCAAATGACCGCAGGCGAGATGCTGCTGCAAGAGATCGCTGACAGCACGCATGGCAAATTCTATCGCATCCTCCGCCAACGAGACTATCTGGACGCGTTCCTGGATATTTTCTTGCACGTCCGTCCGCCCACCCTGTACACGCGCCCGCGCCAGGCGGATGCGAAATTTTTCCTCAATCGCTTCGATTCGGAAGCCATCGTCTTTGGGCCACGAGACATGGTCATGGTGACCCCCGACGGGTCACGCTTTGGCCTGGGGTTACCGGCTTCCGCCAAGAATACTTGGATACGAGTGTATCCGTATCAGCATTGGTCGCTGGCCATCGTCTCACGGCCGCTTGGCAACTTATCGACCTATGAAGGGACCTATCAACTCGTCGATCAGAGTGGTAATCCCGTACATGACCACAAGGTGTTGGTCCATTCCGCCATTACCCTCGCGTGGGAACATCCCCCGAAACCCAAGTATTCCTCGTACGAAGTCTTGCCCATTGTCGTGAAAGTGCAATCGCTCGGGATGTCGAGTCTGCAGGAGGATCCATCTCTTGCCGAGTTTCTCCAGGGTGCCGAAATCGTGGCCAGCGTGTGGCTCCCGCATTCACCGTTACCGATGTCGCAGCGTCTCGCCCCCCTCAACCGCGATGGCCAGTTCGTGTTCGCCGGGGCCTTTGAGGAGACGACGCGCGAAGGGGAGTATCGTCTCGAAGTCGAACTCCTCAGCGAGCAGCATCCCAGCCTCAATCGCAAGCTTTCAGCCGTTTTCACAGTGGGCTCGCCGTATTTCCACTTCGCCATCTTGCGCCACGGTCCAAAGGCGTCGACGCGCGTGCTGGAGTCGCGCAACGGCCTAGCGCAGACGCCGGTATATGCGGGCGATCAAGTCGAGCTGTTGGCGGAACTAGCGGGTGGCACCGTGGTCGACTTCCACCGGGAGCCGACGGTGCGGGCCGAGGTCATGCGCGAAGGGCAACCCTGGCAGGTATTGCCCCTCGATCGCGTCCGAGAGGGGGACACCGTGCGCTATCGCAGCCGACTCATCACTGTGCCAGCAGCAGGGACCTATACGGTGACGTTCCGAGCTGAAGGCAGCGCTATGGCGGAGGTCTGGGACGATCGGCTGGTCAGCACCCGGAGCTTACGAGTGAACCCCGTACAGATTGTCTTCCCAGGGCAGTTACAAGTATCGCCACTACCCTGGACGATGGGCCGGATCGTGAAATATGTCGCGCTGGGAGGAAGTGCGATAGGCCTAGCCGTCGCCGCCGGCCTGGCCGTCATCGCCCAGTTCGTCCGTGTCCCGTTGCGCGGCTGGCTCTTGTCAACGGGGCAGGGCACCCCGCAACTCTTGGTCTTGAATGGCAACCCCAGGGGGAAGACCTGGCGGCGCCTTTTTCCAAAAACCTGCGTCACCATCGGCACCGATTCCCGATGCGACTATCCGTTGGAGCTGCGCGATACGGGCGTCGAGATCGACGCCGAGGTCTACGTTGGTCCCTGGTGGGAGCGTACTGGAGCCATCTATTTGCGGAGCCGACGCCAACCCAGTCATATCTCCGTCAACGGCGCCGAAGTCATCGGCACAGAGGGCGTCCTCCTCAAGGATGAGGAAACGATCGAGAAACCGACCCATGTGCGGTTCGGTCACTATGAGATGACCTTCGATGTGTAGCAGCAGGCATCGGGGCACCAAGGCGTCGAGGCATCGAGCCAGACAGGGGGCTAAGAGCTGAGTCAGAGGTGCTCTCAGTCCTCGGTGCGCATCGCTTGGGACTGCTTTTAAGAGGGGGGAGACGATGAAGAGAGCTGCCAGTTCGATTGCGGAGCTTCGACCCACCCTGGTCGTCGGTATTGGCGGCACCGGCTATCTTGGGGTGACAGCGATCAAAGAGAAGATGCTCCGGATGCTCCCAGAGCTGGTGGAAGAGGGATTCGTACGCTTTCAGGTCATCGACACGCCGAGCCAGAAGATCCGCAAGCTTCCTCCCTCGGAGTATTTTTCCTGCGGCGGCTATAACGCCAATCGCATCCTGGATGCGATGCACCGTGAACACACCTACGAGCATATCCGCCCCTGGTTCCCTCCCACCTTGCGCCCAGGGCAGATCAGCTCGGGGGCAGAGGGCATTCGTCCCGTCGGTCGGCTGTGCTTTTTCCTCCGTCGGCGCCGCATCGAAGAGATTCTCGTGGGCAAGATGCGTGCTCTTCTCGATGAGAGCCTGCCACGCCGAGCGGCTGAACTCGGTGTGCGCTATATCACCGGCGAAGGCCTGGACATCCATGTCATCTCCTCAATCTGTGGGGGTACAGGCTCCGGCATGCTCCTCGATCTCGTCTACAACCTGCATTGGTGGGCCGGCAAGCTTACCGATGGCGTGCGCGTCGATGGCCATTTGGTGCTCCCTGAGGCCTTTAACGTCATCGGCTCGAAGGATAAGCTGCGCAAAAACGGCTACGCCACGCTGGCAGAGATCGACTATTTCACCCGCACCGGCGAATGGCGGGCCGATTACGGCGATGAAATGATGGAACTCACCAACCAAGCGCCGTTTCGGTATACCTATTTACTCGATGGCCAAACGGAGGAAGGGACGATCGATATCGAAAGCTTGGCCGGCGTCATCGGCGAGGCGGTGCTCACCTTTATCTACTCGCCTGTAGGCAAACAAATCGAGGAACGCGCGGCCAACTACCTGCCTGCCGAGCTGCAGACCCTCGATGACAGGGGGATGATCTGCGCCTATAGTACCTACGGCATCTCGGTCGGGGAAATCCCTTTCGACGAAGGCGTGCTCCGCGCGGCGATCACCGGTTGCCTCAGCAGTGTGCCGGTATCCCCGGAGGTGGTGCGGGAGGAAATCGAGCACTTCGTGCGCGGTCACGAGATCCGGCTGGACCTGCTCGAATCGATGGAACCGCAGATTCGCCCCATCGAGTGGGGCCGTGAGCTGCCGCGGAAAGCCGGCGATTTGAACCCCTATATTCGCCTCTTCGAGCGCCAGGTCAGCAATTATCTGGAAGCCTACGAGGGCGAGCTCGTCAAGGCTCGAGAGCGCCTTGAAGCCTTGGATATGGCCTTCCGAGCCGCCCTGAAAGAGCGCGTATGGGAGATCATCGAGCGCCCAGGGCAGCGCTATCCGATGGCGCTGGAGTTTCTCAAAGCTCTACGGACGCCGGTGGAGGCCATCGAACGTCATTGTTTAGAGCAGATCGAGCGCTTGGCTAAGGCGGCGCGCACGGCCGGAGAGGACTTCCGCAACGAAACCCTCGAACATGCCGTCGTCAACGGCCAGTTGGCGACGTTTGCCGAGCGCTTACAAACCTACCAGCGCCTGGAGAAGCAGCTCCACTTCTACCGTTCGCTGCGGAAGTTTGCGTTCGAGGCTACGGAGTTTCTCAAGACGGTGACGACGAACCTCGATACGCTGCAGCGTGAGATCACCCGCCTGGCAGGGGCACAAAACCAGTCCTGGGATGGCCAATACCGTGTCAACGCGCGCTTTCCCATCTGCCGCTTCGACGACGTCCAGCAGCTCGTCCTGCCGAAGGTAGAAGAGGCGGTCACCTTGTTCTTGCGGGAAACGAAACGCTTGCACCTCGATATGTTGGTCGGCGAGGATCCCCAGGGGCCGCGTAGTTTGGCCGAGCGCATCCACCATCTGGCCACGGCATGCTATCGCGAGATGGCTCGGATGCTCGACTATGAGGATATCCTCTTCCGCACCAGCAACGTCGAAGAGACCCTTGAGGCCCAGATCAACCGGGCCTCGCCGAATTGGAAGATCGATCCAGCATACCCGATGATGAACAACATCGTCGAGGCCTCAGCGTTCGGCCACTTCATCACGTCGCGCACGGGCGCCCTGCTGACCCAGTTGGGTCTGACCCACCTCGAGCCCTCGAATACCTATGACTCCGACCAGTTGATCATCTTCCGGACGGCGCACGGCGCCTCGTTGCGTGGGCTGCAGCGTCTCCGGGATTACCAGGAATTGTATCTCTCGGAGAATCTAGAGGAGCGGGCCCGGCTGCACATCAATCGGACCATGCAGATCCCTCTCATCGTGCCGCGTGCGGAGGAAAAGAGCCCGACGCTGCGCGCCTTCGCACTGGCCTGCTGTCTACGCTTGATTTACCAGGATCTGCACGATTTTTACCTGGATGAAGAATCTGCACCGCTGGGGCGGGGGCGACGGCAGGCCTACCTCACCTTTGAGCACCGCTATCAGGATCCTTCTTCGACCTTCAGAGATGAGATCGAGGAGATGTTGGAGAAGAAGATGCGGGAGGTGAAAGGCATCGCCGATAACAGCGCGCTGGCGGCGGCGCTCGACAAGCACGTCGCCAACCTCAGCATCATGGCGGCGGAGATGCGGAAGGACCGCGACACGCACTCCCCCGAGGATGTCGAGCAAATTCTTCTCGAGCGCATGGTTCTGCAGCGGGAGATCAAACGCTTGGTTCCGGAGTGGAACCATCAGAAGCGCGAGCCGCGCAACGATTGAGGGCCAGAGCAACGGTAGGACGGCGGCCGTTATGCCAGCTCAAGGCCGAGGATCGTTTTGTAGGCTTTGAGGGTGTTCGCCAGCAGCATCGCGATGGTGAGCGGCCCGACCCCGCCTGGCACTGGGGTCACCAACGCCGCCTTGCGCGCCACCGGTTCAAAATCCACATCCCCTACGGCCTTGCCTTCAACCAGGGAGATGCCGACGTCGATGACGATCGCGCCCGATTTGACCATGTCCGCGGTGATGAGTTTCTGTTTGCCCACCGCCGTGATCAGAATGTCAGCTTCGCGGGTTAGACTGGCAAGATCGCGCGTGTATTTGTGGCAGAGCGTCACCACGGCGTTGTGGTGGAGCAGGCACAGGGCAAGCGGCTTGCCAACGATATTGCTGGCACCGACGATCACAACCCGCTGATCAGCGATGGGTACCCGATGCGTCGCCAGGAGCTCCAAAATCCCCGCCGGGGTACTCGGCACCAGGTACGGCCGCCCCTCATAGAGTTTCGCCACATTCAAGGGATGGAAGCCATCGACGTCTTTGAGCGGCGTGATGCTCTCGATCGCCGTGGCCTCATGCTCGGGCGAGGGCAACGGCAGCTGGACGAGAATGCCGTGGACGTAGGGGTCGTCATTGAGTTGCTCGATCCGGTCCAGGAGGGTTTTCTCATCGGTGGCGCTGGGAAGAAGGTGGGACATGGAGCGGATCCCCACCTTCTCGCAGGCTCGTTGCTTGTTCCGGACATAGATCTTAGAGGCTGGGTCATCCCCTACCAGAATGACAGCCAGCCCCGGCGGATAAGGGGCTTGCCGCGCCAGACGTGCGATCTCCGCCTGAACCTCAGCGCGAATCCGATCGGAAACCGGTTTCCCCAACAAGAGGTGCCCCATAGTCGCAGCCCATGCCTTTCCGCCTGTCGCCTCAGTTGTCACTACTTCCGTTCGCACTCTCGCGATGCGCTCTACCCAGCCTTGACATAGGACTCCCACTTGGCTTCCAGGCCCGGATCCTCCACCGTCTGCATCAGGTACTCGCCAAACTGGGCACTGGTGGCACCGTTGCTGCGGCCGGTCATGACGATTTTTCGCTCGTACTGCCCGCAAACATCCAAGGCCTTATGCAGCTTCGCCCCCAATTCGGGGAAGCCGATGTGCTCCAACAGCATGGCGCCGGCGCGGATCATCGAGCTGGGATCGGCGTACTGGGCGCGGCCTTCCGCCACCATCCGTGGGGCGCTGCCGTGAATCGCTTCGAACATGGCGTAGACCTTGCCGATGTTGGCGCTACCTGCCGTGCCCACGCCGCCCTGAATCTGGGCGGCTTCATCGGTCAGGATGTCACCGTAGAGGTTAGGCAGCGCCAAGACCTGGAATTGCCGCTGGCGGGCTGGGTTGATCAGGGCTGCCGTCATGATATCGATGTACCAACCCTCCCACTTGATGCCCGGGTAACGTTCGGACACCCGACGGGCCACGTCCAAGAACTTCCCATCGGTGGTCTTCACGATGTTCGCCTTGGTGACGATGGTCACCGAGTCTTTGCCGGTCCGTTTGGCATGGGCAAAGGCAGCGTCGATAATCCGCTCGGAACCCTGGGTGGTAATCACCCGGAAGTCGATGGCCAGGTCATCGGTAACGTTGATTCCTTGGCTGCCAACAGCGTACATATCCTCGGTGTTTTCCCGGAAGAAGGTCCAGTCGATGCCGCGTGAAGGGACCCGGACCGGACGCACGTTGGCGAAGAGGTCTAACTCTTTACGCATAGCGACGTTGGCGCTTTCCAGGTTGGGCCAGCCATCACCTTTTTCCGGGGTGTGCGTCGGCCCTTTGAGGGTGACATGGCACTCTTTGATCTGGGCCAGTACGTCGTCGGGGATGGACTTCAGGTGTTTGGCGCGGTTTTCGATGGTCAAGCCTTCGATGGTGCGGAATTCTACCTTGCCGCTCTTCACCTGGTCGCGGAGCAGATATTCCAGCACTTTCTGCGACTCGATGGCAATGGTCGGGCCGATGCCATCGCCGCCGATCATGCCGATTCTGATGGGTTTAATCTGGTTGAAGTCCAGCCAGTCGGGCTGTTGTTTCAGGCGCTCCACCCTGGCCAGCTGCTCTTCCAAGATCTTGCCAAAGTGGGTTTTCGCTGCGTCGATCTGCGTTTCGTATGCCATTGCCGCTCCTTACTTGACGTCAATGTGATCGTGACTCAAAGCACACCATGTATTCTGGGGCATAATGACCGCTGATGGCAACAGTCGTGGAAGGGAGGTCCGTCCACCAGAGACCAACTTATACACCACCTGTGGCGTGGGGTCAACGGGGACGCCCTGACTTAGAGCAGACCTGAGCGAGATAGACGGCGGCACGCCAAGATTAGACGTGTTTTTTCAGCGACAAAATACGCTCCCAGAGCGGTGAGGCTTCGTTGTCCCGGTTGAGCTTCTCGAGCAAAAAGGCCAGATGCTCGATGGCATCCACGAAGTCCGGATCGATCTTCAACACCTTGCGGTATTCATCGATGGCCTGCTCGTACATCCCCTGCCGCTCGTAAATGCTTCCGAGCTCGAACAACGCATTGACGTTGTTGGGCTCCTTGCCGAGCACATCGGTGAGGCGATGCAGCGTTTGATCCTGGGAGGGAAGATCGCTCTGCTTCGCGGTCAACTGTTGCAGGAGCGCCTCCGTCGATGGCCTGTTGGACAGGCGTTCAGCACGCACCCGTTTCAGCTCATCTTCGAGATCGGCGATGCGCTTTTCGGCTTCCTGATATTGACGTTCCAGTTGAGCCTTGTCATGCTCGAGTTGTTGTTTCGCCTGTCTGAGTTGCGCAACCAAATCCGCGATCAGCAGGATCTTCTCTTCCAGCTCCTTGAACCGCTCAGGAAACATAGGTGCGTGACCCCTCCGCCCAGGGTTGCCCTATCGGCGCTGCCGGTCTCTAGTACTACGACGTGGCTGACGTTCCATCGCCGCGATGTAAACGGTCGAGCTGCTGAATGGCACGATCAAGCAGCTTAAGCGCCTCATCACGTTCCTGCAAGACATGTTGAAGCCGAGTCTCGGTGGCCCTTAAACGGGCCTGCAATGCGGCCTCTTGCCCCTCATGGCGCCGACTCTCCTGGTTGACCTCCACCACCGCGGACGCAGCCGCTTTGGGCCGGAGGATGGTCCTGGCGCGGTGGATTTGCTCGAGGGAGACATTCGCGTGGTAGATACCGTCGGACTCAATCACCGACAGGATCACATAATCATCCCCTTCGAACGCAAACACCTTGCCGACCTCCAGTGCTTCTCGGTCAACCTGGAGGTTCACCTTGGTCGTCCGATTCACGAAGCCATAAAAGGCGCAGGTCACAACCATTGTCATCGCCCCGCGACGTCGGTATTCACACGCGCGCCTTACGTAGCGCGTGCGTCAGGCGGTCGATATCCGCCGTCAGACGCGTATACACCCCCTTGACCAACTCATGGTGCGCCAGATCGCGATACTTCCGCCGCCAGATGACGCGCACTTTGTCAGCGAGGGTACGGTTGAAGAAGTAGTACGTGTCCCCGATCCTCGTGATGAGGACGCGGGTGCCGATCTTGGTCGGCTGGGCCTTCCGACCACGCGCCATAATGACGTTGTTCTCTTCATCCTCGATGAGAGCAATTTGTAGGGGCGAACGAAAGCCTTCAGGGGCAGTATAGAGCACGGTGTAAGTCTGCAACACACCTTCCCGGGTTGCGGCCTCAGGATCCCGTTTCGGTCGGGTGGAAGGGCTGACGGCCACCTGATAGGAACTCTCCCAGTTCACTGGGATGACGCGCTTCCGATCGGCGCGTTCGAGGATGGTCACAAAGTTGTTATGCGCTAGCCCGCCGGTGCTCTGGGCCAGAGCGGTGTTGGCGCGCGGTACCTGGCGCCGTCTCTCGACCTCTCGCCGCAGTTGCCAGACGATCTCGACGATTTGCGCTAGCCCCGAGGCCCCAACTGGGTGTCCACGAGCCTTCAGGCCGCCTGACGGATTGATGGGCAACTCCCCTTCCAGCGCGGTGGTGCCTTTCTCCACCGCCCTCGCACCCTTGCCGGGTTCGAAGAAGCCGAGATCCTCCGTGCCGATGATCTCAAATGGCGTGAACGCGTCGTGGACCTCCGCAAAATCGATGTCCTGTGGATTGAGGCCGGCCATGTCATAGGCTTTCTTCGCCGCCACCTGCGTCGAGCGGAAGGCTGTAAAGGAATCACGGAATCGTATGCCCAACGTATCCGTCCCTTGGCCGACGCCAGTGATTTTGATATCCGTGGGATCAGTGGTCAGCACGACGGCTGCCGCTCCGTCGCTGATGGGAGCGCAATCGTACAGCCGGAGCGGCGTGGAAATCATCCGACTTTGCGCATACTGTTCATGCGAGATCTCGTCGCGGAATTGCGCGTAGGGATTCATCGAGCCGTTATGGTGATTTTTCTGCGCCACCGCAAACAGAATACGCTGCATGTGGGGGAGCGAGAGTTTGTACTGGCTCATGTACCGCTGGCTTAACATGGCGGCGAGCGCCGGCATCGAGGCCCCGCAGTTGCGCTCGTAGCGCTCGATCACTTCGGCTAAGATACGCGTGGTGCGAGAGGTGCTGAGGTGGGTCATCTTTTCACCGGCCAACACCAGGACGTTCCTGAAATAGCCAGAGGCAACTGCGTAAAAGGCAGCCTGTAACACCGCAGCCCCGGTCGCGGAGGCGGTCTCGATGCGCAAAGCGGGAATCCCCCACAGGCCTAAATAATCGGCGATGACAGCCGCGATGTTGCTTTCGCCCGAGAACTCCTCAGGGTTCATCACCCCGATGTACAGCGCATCAAACGTCTCTCGGCCGTCGCGTGCACGCGCCATCTGGGCCGCCTCGGCCATCAGCGCTGGCAACGACTCGTCGCGTTTTCCAAAGGCCGTCATACCGACGCCGGCAACATACACCTCGGCCATCACACCGCCCCCCTCCTGTTCGACGCGTGAGGCAAGACCTGCTTTGGTATCCCAAGCTGGAAGGGAGGACACCTCGCAAATTTCTGACCGTCGCCCTACCTTGCCAAACTGCACCCACAGAGCCTTGACGCGGGCTCTTAGGCTCAGTGTAAGGTGAGCCCTATTATGATGTCAAATCATTTTTTCCCGCCCCAATGGTGGCCCTTGACGGCTTCAGGTGCAGGTTTGTCGGCCAGCAGGCAGAGGGTATCGGCTCGGAAACGGCGTGGCAAGACAGCGGCACACATCTCATCTTGTTTGAACGATTGACATCCTTGATGCGATTCGTTACATTCAGGCGACGCATTTTGGTGCGATTATGCTTGGGTTGGCACTCGCCAGCGCAACCGTGGGTGCGAGGGCGCGCGTGTGAGGCTCGATCATGACGCGGCGCGGCCGGTGGACGATCGTGGCAGGCCGGGAGGACGGGTATGGGGCAAGTCGTCTTGCCGCCACCGGTTAAACTGATCATCGGGCTCATCGTCGTGGCCGATGAGGCGATCGTCGAAGGCATCCGGACCCTCCTTGAAGCGACGTATGGAAAAATCGATCTCGCATCCAGCAGGATTCCCTTCATGGCCACGCGGTATTATGAGCGCGAGATGGGGCCTAACCTCGACAAGATCTTTTGGAGCTTCGAGACACTGATCGCGCCAGAGGCACTGGCCGCGATTAAACGGACGACCAACGCGTTTGAGCGCACTTTTGCCTTGAAATGTGGCTCTGAATGGCGACGTCGGGTGAACCTCGACCCCGGCTATGTGGATTTGGCCAAACTGGTGCTCGCCACGACAAAAGACCGCCAGCATCGCCTCTATCTCGGCCATGGCATCTATGGCGAAGTGACGCTGCGCTTCACAGGCGGTCACTTTGCGCCTTGGGAATGGACGTACCCGGACTATCGGGCGCCTGAGTACCTCGCCTTCTTTGAGGCCGTGCGCCGGCGCTATCGCCAACAGCTCACGGCACTGCGCGCGGAGCCCCACCATGTCTGAGTTCGCCTGGACGATGAGCTGTTATACGCCCGAATGCCCCCTACACTGGTGGGACGGAGATGTCGGCTGCCGTCGCGAGACCCCGCAAGGCGGGGCGTGCTCAGCGATGATATCCATCTCCATACCTCGATAATCCGCATCAGTGTACGGAGGGTTATACCATGCAACAAGCGGTACTCGGAACTCAAACGCAAGCCCTGATCGACCGGGCCAACCTCCATGTCGCCACCACCTACGGACGCACCCCCATCGCCCTCGTTCGCGGCGCCGGCACGAAGGTCTGGGATGCCGATGGCAAGATGTATTATGACTTCTTGTCGGGGTTGGGCGTGAACAACCTCGGCCACTGCCACCCGAAGGTGGTCGAGGCCATTCGCCAGCAGGCCGGCCAACTGCTCCATGTCTCCAATCTGTACCACATTCAGCCGCAGATCGAACTGGCCGAGATGCTCTCTCATCTGTCCTTCGCCGACCGCAGCTTTTTCTGTAACAGTGGCACGGAAGCCTGCGAGGCCGCCATCAAGCTAGCCCGCAAGTACTCCCACGATCATTTCGGCGACGGCCGCTATGAGATCATCACCTTCGAGAACTCCTTTCACGGACGCACCATGGGCTCGCTGTCGGCGACGGCGCAACACAAATATCACAAGGGCTTTGAGCCGCTGCTGGATGGCTTCAGATATGCCCCGTTCGACGATCTCAAGGCCCTGGAAGCGATGATCACCCCCAAGACCTGCGCCATCATGGTCGAACCCATCCAGGGTGAGGGCGGGGTAAATGTCCCCAGCCCGGGCTATCTCCAGGGGCTCCGCCAGCTGTGCGAGGCCCATCAGCTCTTGCTGATCTACGATGAAGTGCAGTGTGGCATCGGCCGCACCGGCAAGCTCTTCGCCTATGAGCACGATGGCGTATCCCCCGACATCATGACGCTGGCCAAATCGTTGGCTGGCGGCGTGCCCATCGGCGCCATGTTGGCGCGCGAGGAGGTGGCGAAGTCATTTGTGCCGGGCACCCATGCCGCCACGTTCGGTGGCAATCCCCTTGCCACGGCCGCCGGCGTGGCGGCGCTCAAAGCCATCCATGAAGAGGGCATGTTGGAGAACTGCCAGCGCGTGGGCGCGTACTTCATGCAGCGCCTCAAAGACTTGCAACAACGCTATACCTTCATCAAAGAGGTGCGGGGTAAGGGCTTGATGTTGGGCATTCAGCTCGATTTCCCTGGCAATCAGTTTGTGACCGACTGTCTGGAGCGCGGCTTTCTCGTCAACTGCACCGTCGATACGGTGCTACGCTTCCTGCCCCCTCTCATCGTCACCGAATCGGAGGTGGATCTTCTCGTGGGCACACTCGATGAGCTGTTCGCGAAGGTATAGAGGGGGACCCGGTATGAAGCGCGACTTGCTGACGTTGGACGATCTCACGCGGTCGGAGCTCGCATCGGTGCTGCACACCGCCGCCAGGCTAAAGGACTACCTCAAGCGTGGCATTCCCCATCGCTATCTGGAAGGGCGCACCCTGGGGATGATCTTCAAAAAGCCGTCCAGCCGGACGCGGGTGTCCTTCGAGGTGGGGATGTTCCAACTGGGCGGCCTGGCGCTGTTCCTCAATGACCAGGACCTCGGCCTGGGGGTGCGGGAGAGTGTAGCGGATATCGGCCGCTTGTTCTCCCGGTATCTGGATGGCATCGTCATCCGCACCTTCGACCAGGCAGAGGTGGAGGAGCTGGCGCGCTATGCCACGATTCCGGTGATCAACGGCCTCACCGACCTGCATCATCCCTGTCAGATCCTCGCCGACCTTTTGACCATCCAAGAGAAGTTCGGTCGTTGTGAGGGGGTGAAAGTGGCGTGGGTGGGTGATGGCAATAACGTCGCCAATTCTTGGCTGCAAGGGGCCGCCAAGGTGGGCATGCACTTGGCGCTGGCGTGTCCACGCGGCTACTGGCCGTTGCCCGATCTCCTCCGCAAGACTCAGGAAGAGGCCGCGGCCAACGGAGGCAGCATCGAGATCATGGAAGATCCCTTCCAGGCCGTGAAGGGGGCGGATGTGATCTACACCGATGTGTGGGTGAGCATGGGCCAGGAGGCGGAGCGACGCTGGCGTCTGGAGGTGTTTCAGCCGTATCAGGTCAACCAGGTCCTCCTGAACGCCGCCAAGCCATCGACGCTAGTGATGCACTGCCTGCCGGCACATCGCGGCGAGGAGATCACCGCCGATGTCATCGACGGCCCACAATCGATCGTCTTTGACCATGCCGAAAACCGTCTGCACACCCAGAAAGCCATTCTACACTTTCTGCTCAGTCGCGGAGAGGGCTGAGTCATGAGGGCTGAGGGCTGAGGGCAACATCTCAGTCCTCAGCGCTATCTTCGGAGCGGCGACGATGCAGCCAGAGGTCAAACGGATCGTGCTGGCGTACTCAGGGGGTCTCGATACCTCGGTCATCCTCAAGTGGTTGATCGAGACCTACCGGTGCGACGTCGTGGCCTTCCTCGCCGACCTCGGCCAAGAGGAAGACCTCGAAGGATTTGCGCGGAAAGCTGAGCGTCTGGGGGCCGCGAAGGTCTACGTCGAGGATCTGCGCGAGGAATTCGTGCGCGACTTCGTGTTCCCTGCCTTACGCGCCAACGCCGTCTATGAGGGCGGCTATCTGATGGGCACATCGCTGGCCCGCCCCCTCATCGCCAAGAAACAGTTGGAGATCGCTGCTGCCGAGCAGGCCGATGCCGTGGCGCATGGCGCGACCGGCAAAGGCAACGATCAGGTCCGCTTCGAACTGACCTATTTCGCCCGCAACCCACACATCAAAATCATCGCCCCCTGGCGCGAATGGGAGTTCAAAGGGCGGCAAGATCTGATCGACTATGCACTGGCCCATAAGATTCCCGTACCCACTACCCGCGAAAAACCGTATAGCACCGACCGCAACCTCTTCCATACCAGCTATGAGGGAGGCATCCTCGAAGATCCCTGGCTGGAGCCCGATGACAAGATGTTCCAGATGACGCAAGCGGTGCAGAACGCCCCTGATCGCTCGCAATATCTGGAGATCGATTTCGAACACGGCACGCCGGTGGCGGTGAACGGTGAGCGATTGGCACCGTCGGCGCTACTTGGGCGCCTCAATGACATCGGGGGGACGCACGGCATCGGCCGCATCGACATGGTGGAGAACCGCTTCGTCGGGATGAAATCGCGCGGGGTGTATGAGACCCCCGGCGGCACGATCTTGCAGATCGCCCACCGGGCGGTGGAATCCCTCACCATGGACCGCGAGGTCATGCACTTGCGCGACTCGCTTGTTCCCAAATTCGCTGAGCTGATTTACTATGGCTTCTGGTATTCCCCGGAGATGGAGCTGCTGCGCCAGTTCATGGATGAGGCCCAGCGCAATGTCACCGGAACGGCTCGTCTCAAGCTCTACAAGGGTAATTGCTGGGTCGTAGGCCGCAAGTCCCCCTCCTCGCTCTATCACCCCCAGTTCGCCACGTTCGAAGCGGACGATGTCTATCGCCAGGCTGACGCTGAGGGCTTCATCCGTCTGAATGCGCTGCGCCTGCGCATCCGAGCCATGCTGCGAGCATGACCCGTGGCCCCCATTGGCTGCGTTCGACTTCTCTCTCATCGCCGGCACCACGATGCCATCTCCGCCGATCATCTCGTCCTCCTCTCCTTCTGGAAACACAGGCGCTAAGATCAGGAGCGGGGACGAAAAACCTACCCCTTCGGCATGATGGGGCAGGATATAAGCAAAGGATAACCTGTACTCTCGCCAGCGAGGACAGCCATGCTCGAACTCGTGACCATCGGTGGATTGGTGCTGGTGGTGCTTGTTCTGCTCATTCTGCAATTTCGTTCGGGGGAGCGACATGCACCGACCGATGTCGCCAACCGTTTGCAGGGGCTCTCTGACAGCCTCGTCCACCTGCAGCAGACGCTCGACGCCCGTATCGATCACGTGACCCAGGCTCTCAACACCTCGCTGGTCACCGGACTCACCCAGCTGACCTCGCACCTCGTATCCCAAATCGATCATGCCCGCCAGGAAAGCCAAACCGTCATCGATCAGCGTATGCAGGCCGTGCATCGCGAGCTGCACCAGCAGTTTGAAACCTTGCGCACGCAGGTCCAGAACAGCCTGGGCGACAGCCGCCGCGAGTTGTTTGACATGGTGGTGACCCTGCAACAGGGCGTCGATCAGCGGCTGAGCGACAACGTCACCCAGCATACCACGCTGTTTCGGGAGATGGCGGAGAAGCTGGGCGAGCTTCGCGTCACCAATGACCGCATCGTGGCCATCAGTCAGGACATCAACCAGCTCAGTCGCATTCTGGAGTCGCCGAAGCTGCGGGGTAACCTTGGGGAGTTCGAGTTGGAACGTATGCTGGGGAACGTCTTACCACGCGCGCTCTATCGCCTGCAGGCGTCAGTCGGGGACGTGATCGCCGATGCGGTGATCGTGCTCGAAGGGGGCTGTCTCTGCATCGACAGCAAATTTCCGCTCGACAATTTCCGGCGCATGGCCCAGCCCGAGTGCAGCGCCGATGAACGCCAGCACTGGCGTAAGCTGTTCCTCAGCGATGTGCGACGCCATGTGACGGACATCGGCCATAAATACATCCGGCCGCCGGCGACGCTGGATTTCGCGCTGATGTTCATTCCGGCGGAAAGCGTCTACTACGAGGTGTTGTTGAGCGAGGACGTGCTGGAATTCGCCAGGGCTAAGCGGGTCATCCCAGTGTCGCCGAATACGCTGTATGCTTACTTCCAGGCCATTGCCATCGGCTTTCGCGGCTTGAAAATCGCCCAGGAGACGCGTCGCATCGAGCAATTGCTGCTGGGGTTGCGCAAGAATTTCGACGAGTTCAAGGAGCATTTCCGGCTCATCGGCCGGCATCTCGACCGCGCCCGTGGGCAGTTTATCCAAGCCGAAACCGACGTTAGCCGCTTCGACCATGCCATCGGCGGCATCCAATTCGGGATCATCGATGACCAGCTGCCGCCGGCCGAGAAACCGAGTGCGCGGCAGACCGATGCCGACCCCGAGGCACAGGATTGATGAGCGGATCTGCATTCGACCTTTCGCTCCCTCTCCCTCCGGGAGAGGGCTGGGGTGAGGGAAGTTTATGAGCAGCTCGGGCTCGGGGCCACCCTCACCCTAACCCTCTCCCAGGGGGAGAGGGGACTGGCAGTGCCTCCCACCGCTGAACCTGGCGCTCATGTCCATCAAGACGGAGGGCACCTCGCGGCAATCAGCCGACCTTGCTATAGTCAGCCGTGGGAATGACCGGCCGTGAGGGCTCGGGCGCCGTAATGTCCAGCGGAATCGCCTGGCCGGGTGTAGCTTTCATGAAGGCCAAGCCTTCCTCCTCAGTCGCGAAGGTATCGCAGAACAGCTCCATCATGATGCCATCGGGGTCCAGAAAATAGACGCTCCGCGTCATGCCATGGTCCACGATGTGGTCGATGGTAGCACCGGCCTCCACCAGCCGTTTGTAGGCTTCTTGTAAGGCCTTGTAGCTCTCCACCTTGAAGGCGAAGTGATTCAAGCCGATCTGCCCTTTCTGCCTGGGCTGAGCCCCCTCGGGCGCTTTGAAGAGGGCGAGGTTATGGTGCACGACGCCGCAGGTTAAAAAGGCGCCGCTCCCATCTGGGCGGTACCTGGCCACCTGAAATCCAACTACATCGCGGTAGAACTTCGTGGAGCGTTCGACGTCGGTGACGTTGAGCACGAGATGGCCGATCTCTTTGGGTGCGCTCATCCTGCTACCCTCCTTGTCTCATCGTCGGTTGACCCTCTGGACGCACAGCGCTGGTCGTCTCAGCCGAGACGACCCGGCTCAGCGTCGCGCCGGCGCATACTTCCCCTCCAATTGCGGGGTCGTGCCCTCGAGACCTTTCTCCTGTCGCTCCAACCGCGTTTCCCGGGCCCAGACGCGTTTCAGGTCGTCGCGTACGTGAAAACGCAGCCGCCCCAAACCTTCCGTTTCGATCTCGATCAGATCGCCGTTCTGGAAGGCACTGAGGCCGCGGTGGTTGGTCCCGGTGGCCACAACGTCGCCCGGTTCCAAGGTGTGGATGGAGGTGATCCACTCGATGACGCGCGGGATCTTGTGGGCCATATCGCTGGTGTTGTAGTTCTGCTTGAGCTCACCGTTCACCCACAGCCGCACCTGGAGGTGGTGGGGGTCGCGGATCTCGTCGGCGGTCACCAGATAGGGCCCCATGGGGGCGAAGGTATCCCGCGACTTCATCTGGTAGAAGGTATTGCCCGCCGGGGGCAGGCCGCGCGCCGAGCCATCGATGAAATTCAGATAGCCGAAGACGTAATCCATGGCTTCCGCCGCTGGGACGTGGGACGCCTGCTTACCGATGACCAGCGCCAGCTCCGCCTCGCCCTCGAAGATGGTGGCCGGCACGTCAGGCAGCACCATGGTGTCGCCATCGCCGATCACGGAGTTCGGGGACTTGTGGAAGGCATTGATGGGGGCTGGCTCAGAGCGGGTGCCGTCCTCCATGTAGTTCACCGCCATGCAGACGATGTTGTAGGGCTTCGGCAGGGGTGGTCTGATCCTGACCTGGCTGATCGGTACCCCTTTGCCTCGATTCGCCGCGGCTTCCAGCCGTCCGCGATAGTCGGCGAAGCGCTCGATTAGGCCGCTGATGAGGTTGTGCGGTCCGGTGTGCGGGATATCTCGCACCACATCCGACACGTCAACCACCATATCTCCCTTGAGTATGCCCAGCTTGAAGTCGTCGAAGAACAAGAGCTTCATGGTGTCTCCCTCCTTGTTAGAGATGGATTCTCTTGACTACGCCGATCGACTACACCAACACGAGCCTGTTCCGTCTCTGTGGGACATGCTCAACGCCAAGCATCGACCGATACGGTCTTTTGGTAATTGCAGCCCATGATGCGCCAGTAGCCGTTGGTCTCGCCGCCCACCACGACGACGTGGATGTCTTCGCGGCGGAACATCGGGATCAGCTCCTGCGGCAAGGCCCTGAGTTTCGAGGCCCATGGCTCCTCGCCGAACGTTGCCCGTGGATAGATGTAATTCTGGATGAGCTGGTAGTCCCAGTACTCGCTGGCGGGCATGCGGGCGTTGTCGTAGAGCCAGTCGATGAGCTGCTCCTTGGCGGTGAAGCCGCCGCGGTCGATGAACTGCCGCGCTGTGATCGGGTCGAGCAGGAGGGTCGGCGGGTTGTGGGGGTCCATGCCGCGCAGCATATGGCGGGTATGCTCACGCCAGTGCTTTTCTCTCAGCCCGAGCGTGAAGGCGGTCGAGCGGCAGCCGGTGAACACGCTGACCGTGCTGTCCTCCGGCCGAAAGCCGTGCTGCACGTGGAACGGCTCCCAAGGGCTGCGCTCCTCGTTCTCGGCGAAGGTGACGTTGTTATAGGCGTAGTTATTGCCCTGCGACCCCATGTAGGTGAGGCCCGGCACCGAGCCGCCCTGCAAGTTCTGCGACAGCAGGCCGTAGGCCCGCCCGATGGTGGCGTTGGCGTGGTTGTATGGCCCCATGGCGCCGATGCCCCAATTCATGCCGATCTCGTGACGGATCGGGCCGTTGACCACCACCATGGCCGCCGCCGAGCTGGTGGTGCTGCCCCGCGCGCTCGCCCCCGTTGCCGCCAGCGCCAGGATCACCGGGAAGTACTCCGGTTTGGCGCCGGCCATCACGGCGTTGACCGCCACCTTCTCCACGGTGTATTCCCAGTATTCGCGAAAATGCGTGGCGCGCATATGGCCGACCACCTCGTCCGGCCGGTGACTGGTGTGGGCCAGCATCGCTGCCACCCGTTCCTCAGTCGGCAGGATGATCGGCAGCTGGTCGGTCCAGAGGTTCTCGTGAAATAGGCGGTGCAGGTTCTCTTCGGTGTCGGGCTCGACCAGCCGCGGCGTCGAACGCTCGAAGGTGACCTCCTTCAGGTCCTCGTCGTCGAGCGGTCGCGTGAGGCCCTCGATCACCTCCTGCATGACGGGACGGCCCGTGATGGGGTCGATGCCGTCGATGTAGGCCCGCAGCTGTTGCGGCGTTTTACCCATCACCGGTTGCGGCACGAAGACCTGCCGAAAGTGGGGCATGCCGCTGACCTCCGCCACCGACCGCACGACGCGCTCGAAGGGTTGGGTATGAACCGCGACCGTCGGGACGCCATACGTGCCGTCGATCGTCATCCCGTGCACGGCGACCGCCGGTGCACAGGTGCTTCAATGGCCGACGCCGATGATGGCGGCGTCGCCGCGGGCTTTGATCTCCTCCCAGGTCGCTGGATCGTCCTTGGTGTACACGCTGGAAATCGGCTTGAACACCGTTTTAACGCCGGGCATGTGCTCAGCGAACCAAGCCTGCATCTGCTTCAGAAAGACGTCTGAGTCGTCGAAGCGGCAGTCGACCAAATAGACCGTCTTGCCGTCCAATGCCCCGACACGTGGCGCTAAGGGCTTATGGGTCACCTTGGGCGGGTACCCCATGGGATTCAGCACTGTGATCTTATCGCTTCGTGCCATGCCGCCCTCCTTCTCTCATCCAACGCCTTCGCCCACCCAACTGGTGTGACACATCGCCCCATGATAGGCTACACTCGAACCGCAGTCAACGGCTTCACCCGGGACGCACGCCATACCGTCGCCCATTATAAACGTTTTCCGCCGCCAACGATATATCGGAGTCTACTCCGCCTCAACACTTGCGCAACTCCTCCACAGCAGGGGCTGTGCTCCAGGCTGTAGTGCCGCCGGGAACCTCTACACACCTCTCAGGCTGAGAGCGCTATCTTCGACGGTGCTCTCATAATGAAAAATGGGAGCTGTTCGAGGCCCGAAAGGTCCTTACCTGGCCAGGATCACTCAACCCGCTCTTAGCGAGCCATAGCCACACATCTCGCCGGTTCCGGTCCGTTGAGCGATCGTGCCTGGCATCGTTCTTGCCCAAACTTTGGCTGAATGTATTCAACGTCGGCCATTGCGCCGTGTCGGCCGTACATGCGCTCGGTGGGGGTAAACGCTCGCGATGGCCGGCGGAACGTAAGGAGGCTCGCTGCGCGGTGACTCAGCCGCCGGTGCCGCAGGGAACGGCCGACTACACCGAGACGGCATACCGCCTGTGAAGCCAAAAGCCTCCGCTGGGGAAGCCCGATGTCCAGAGGGGGAGAAGGAGAGCAAGGGTTGTGGCAAGAAGAGATTCCCGAGGATAAGCGGGTATGCCCGTTCCGGGAGAAAACCTGCTGTCTGGCCACCTTCGACAGCTGCCGGCAGATGCTGGCACACTGCCGGGAGAAGCATCCTGATCAGCTCCCTTTGGGGACGAATTTCACCCCGGGCGTCGTCGTGACGGACACGCTTGGGAAGGCGCTGAGCTGGGAGGAGATTCGGCAAATCATCGATCATCCGGCATTTTGGCCGAGCCCGCAAGAGCTAGTCCCATCGCAGCCGCGCGAGGAAGTGGCATGAAGTCGAAAAGGAACTAGCCAGCATGGAGGCACACCCCCAGCAGCTCGCCACGCTCCTCGCCGACCCACCCACAGCGACCAAGGTGGCCGGGCTGCGCTACGTCATGGACGACGGTCCTGGCATCCGGCGTCAGCATGCCGGCCGTGGGTTTCGTTACGTCGGCCCGGACGACAAGCCAATCCGCGACCCACAGGAGTTGCAGCGCATTCAAGCGCTGGCGATACCGCCCGCCTGGACGGCGGTGTGGATCAGCCCCATCCCGCACGGCCACCTCCAGGCCACCGCCGCGATGAGAAAGGGCGTAAGCAGTATCGCTACCACCCGCGCTGGCGAGCAGGACGGGATGAAGCCAAATTTGGACAAATGGATTGACGACCTTGCGCGACCGCCACGTCGACTTTGCGGGTGCGACGGTACGTTTTCAATGCTTTTCTCCGGCATGCCCTCCTCCAGGGCCCACAGGGGTAGGCTTGGTTGGCCCCTATCCACTCCCACCCAGGGAGACGTTCGCGCCTAGAAAAACCCAGGTGGCGCTCAACAGCATGGTTTATCTCCCGGAGGCCGCCTTGCCGCCGGGGTTGGGGGTCGCTCCGCGCATCCTATGACCTACGTAATGTGAGCGCGCAGCCAGGAAGCCCTCTAGTTGTGGGTTTCCTGTGCAAGGCAACGGTGTCGATTCCCGTTCCTATACCTCGGGGCCGGAATCGTGAGGCTATGTCAGCCTCGCGACGATATCGACGTAAGCGCGTACGCGCTCCTCGTCCACCCGCCCATCCCAGCGGTCCGTCTTGAGGCAGGCGCCGACGAATGCTCCATCGGCCTCGGCGAGCCGACGGGCAACGTTCTCATGCGTCGTGTGTCCCCCTAGGATCACGGGCAGCTGTGGCATGGCCTGCTTGATCTCCCGCACCAGCCTGGCATTAGCCTCTTCATCCGTATGCGCCACCTCCACCGCCGCCGCGCCAGCGCGCGCTGCCATGCGGGCGATATCGGCCGTGGAACGTTCGCCCAACCAGCGAAAGTGCCGACTATTGACCTCAGCAATCAGTTTCACGTGCTGGGCGCCTATGGTATTGCGGTAGGTCAGAACGTCATACGGATTGGCTTCGATCATGCCTCCCGCCGAAGGGGTTGCCCCGACCAGCGCCGTACATCGGATGAACGAGCCGTCGCAAACTTTCGCCACGGCCAGAGAGGCCTTAAGGGCATTGACCATAATCTGGACACCGATCTGAAAGTCGGGGCCGGTGGCGTCGGCGACGGCCTTCGTGATCGTGGCTATGGCTGCTACCCGTGCGTAGTCAGCCTCATCGCCAGCGGGATAGACCCGGTCCACCGTCTGAATTAAGCAGCCATCGGCGCCGCCCTGGTAGAGCGCCGTAGCATCGGCGACGGCGTTCTTCAACGTCTGCTCCAGGGTACCTTCCTGGTAAAACGGCGTCCCAGGCAGCGGGGCGAGGTGCACCATGCCGATCACGACTTTCTTCTTACCTAGCATGCCAAAGCTGCGCATATGACCAGATTTCCTCTCCCGATGCTACCCCCAGAACGTCGATGACTATCGCGCTCGGCCATGGCCCGCTCTGAACGACTATCGGCCGGCTCGCATGTCGGACTCACCTGCGCTGGTACCATCCCGTACGATTACCCTATGTCGCTGCTGAAGAAAAGGAGTTTCATCGCCGGCCCGCCCAATCGTCTCGGCGGATCATCACGGCATCCAACCGTGCCGGTCGCCGAGTTGACTCGATCGCCTCGAGGATGTACCCTGCGACCACTGGCCCATCACTCTTTGAGGCTCACGGATAGGGAGACGCGTATGTGGCTGCCAGAGCGCATGAAATTTGGCATCTTCCTCGGTCCTTTTCACCGCGTCGGGGAAAATCCAACCCTAGCCCTCGACCGCGATCTGGAGTTGATTCAGTGGCTGGATTATTTGGGTTATGACGAAGCCTGGATTGGCGAGCATCATAGCGCCGGCTGGGAGATCATCTCCTCCCCCGAGCTGTTCATCGCGGTGGCGGCCGATCGCACGCGCCATATCAAGCTCGGCACCGGCGTGGTCAGCCTGCCGTACCACCACCCCTTCATGGTCGCCAACCGCATGGTGCAGCTCGATCATATGACCCATGGTCGGGTGATGTTCGGTGTCGGGCCCGGAGCCTTGCCGGGCGATGCCTACATGATGGGCATCGACCCCACCACGCAACGGCGCCGTATGGATGAAGCGTTGAGCATCATCCTGCGTCTGTTCACCGAGGTCGAACCGATCACCTACAAGAGCGATTGGTTCGAGTTGCGCGAAGCTCTGCTGCAACTGCGGCCCTACCAAAAACCCTACATGCCCTTGGCGGTGGCGGCCGTGCAGTCGCCGGCCGGTGTGGCGCTGGCCGGGAAATTCGGGGCGGCCGTGCTGACCATCACCGTGCCGCGCGATCCCTCCTCCGGCGGTGCAGACCTCGGGATGCTGTGGACCATCGCCGAAGAGTCCGCCGCCGAGCATGGCCAGCAGGTGCGGCGCGAGGACTGGCGCTTGGTGCTGCCCGTCCACCTGGCGGAAACCCGGCAAGAGGCGATGGACCAGGCGCGGCTAGGGGCGGGGCGCTACCAGCGGGAATATTTTGAGAGCACCATGGGGCGCGCAGCCGTCGTGGACGGCCCTCTTGAAAACGTCATCGAGGCCATGGTCGATCGCGGCGCCTGGATCGTCGGCACGCCGGACGACTGCGTCGCCGGTATCAAGCGGCTGGCGGAACAGAGCGGCGGCTTCGGCGGCTTCCTGGTGCAAACCATCGACTGGGCGCCACGCGACCAGATGCTGCGCAGCTACGAGCTGCTGGCGCGCTATGTCATGCCCCAGTTTCAGGGGACGACCCTCGGCACCGCGGCGTCGAACGCCTGGGCTTATGAACGGCGCGACATCCTGCTGGCCGGACGCACGCAGGCGATCGAACGCGCCCGCGAGGACTACGCCCAGCGCCACGCCTAGCCGGGCGTGGCGTCGATATCTGCCGACTGGCCTGGCATGTGGCTAACATCCCCTCTACCTGGAAGGTGCTAGGCGGGTCACGATAGACTCTCGGCATCTGCTGAACGCAGCCGGCATCGATCCGGAGCAGGATGGAGTGCAGATCGGACCAGTGTCGGGGACGAGCGAGGCCGCCATCTCGTTCGGCGTTACGGTAGCCAGCGCCCTGGAAGAAGGTACAGAGGAGGTATTCCAAGATGGCTCTTGCCCTCGATCGTCAACACACCGCGCTGCTCATCGCCGACTTTTACGCCGCCATCATGAGCACCATCCCCCACGCCGTCGACCGCCAAGTGGTCGAGAAGACCCAGCGTCTGCAGCGTGCAGCACGCGAGGCGGGGATCTTCGTGTGCTATTGTGCCACCGTGTTCCGGCCGGGGTACGTCGAGATCAGCGAGCGCAATAAAACCTTCCGCGAGCGCAAACACTCCGGGCAACCACCGGTCAGCGACCCCGTGCGGCTTATCCACCCGGCGGTGCAGCCCGCGGAGGGCGAGGTCGTGGTCGGTAAGCATCGGGTCAATGCCCTCTACGGTACAGCCTTGGACCTCATCTTGCGCGCCAACGATATCGATTCTCTGATCATCCTTGGGTATGCCACCAGCGGCGTAGTGCTCTCCACAGTGCGCTATGCCGCCGACCTGGACTACCGCCTGGTGGTCGTGGAGGATTGCTGTGCCGATCAGGACCCCGAGGTCCACGATTTCCTCACCCGGCGCATCTTTCCCCGCCAGGCTGAGGTGGTCACCGCCGCCGATGTGATCCAGGCCTTAAGGTCCTGACACCTCGGAGAAGCCTCAAGCATTCCTGCTGCAGCGCATGGGCTATAGCAAGTTCCACCTGGGGTTATGGGCAGCCTCGGCCTTGAGACGATCCACGAGCCAATCCCGCACCTCTGCCGCGACATAGAAGGTCGGGCGGATGAGCTCGGCCTCGTCGGCGATGAGGCCCTCCTCTAGCGCCCTGGCGGCCACCGCTGTGCCGGGAAGCATGCTGATCCCAATCCGCACGTTGGCCATCGCCGGGCTCAGGGTGCGCAGAAAGGCTAGCTTGCGCTCCACGGTCTGCTGCGTCTCTCCGGGTTCACCGAAGGCCTGCGAGATGGTATAGTGCAACCCGCCTGCTTCGCACAGCGAGCAGGTCTCCCGCAGCGCCCCCAGCGACTCCTCCAGGGCTACCATATCGCGGCTCTCTCCACCCATCCCGCCGAGCAAGACGAGGGCACAGCCGGCGCGCTTCATCAGCTGGATCAGCTCGGCATCGCAGCCATAGGGCGCCAGCGCAGTGTTCCAATGTACAGGCAGGGCGGCATCGATCAGTGCCCGGCAGAGAGCTTTCGCATGGGCCAGGGGAATGTTGAAACAATTGTCGATAAAAAAAACCTTGTGCAGGCCGAAACGGGCCCGCAGATCTTTGACCTCCTGGACGACCTCGGCAACCGGGCGAATCACCCGCCAGGCCCCGTCCTCGGCTGGCATGCCCGATGGCGCCGTGGGGTAGTAGAAGCCTCCGAGCTTGGTCAGCACGCCGATGCCGAAGCCAGCCTGTTGGTACCGTGCCATGTCCAGATCTTCCAGCCTCGGCGGCCGACTGAAGCGGGAGGCAGCCGGTGTTCCAGCGAAGATGATCTGGTCCTTGTCGCGATACACCAATCCCGGCAAGTCGACATACGAGGCGTCGCCTCGCTCCAGGCGGTCCGCCAGTTCGGCAAAGGCCTCCCCAGCATCGCCAACGACGCCTAGATCCGGCTCGACATAGGCGAAACACTCCTTCGGCAGAAGGCTAAAGGCCGGCCCGCCGCATACGATAAGGGCCCTGCTCGTGGCGCGGAGTCGTTGGATCACGGCTTTTGTAATCGGTAACTGCCATTGTGGGTCGAGGTAGCTGTGGTTGCTCAGGTTGCGGATGGAGATCCCCACCAGCTGGGGCTGGAACGCTCGGACCGCCTGCTCTACCTCATCCAGATAGTTGTCATCGGAAAACATCAGATCCAACATCTTCACAGCATGCCGGGCCTGGTCCAGATACCCCGCAATGTAGGCCAGGCCGATCGGCAGCGGTTGGGCATTCATCCGACTCATGAGGCGCTTGTGACGGTTCGTGGCAATCAGCAGGATGCGCATAATCCCCTCCAGGAGCGTCCGTGTGGCGCAAAATCGATGCCCTCTCCCGACTCCCCTCATCCCAGCCCTCTTCCAGCAGGACAGGGAGCAAAGGGCGAGCCCTGGCATACCCACGCAAAACTCTACGGCAGAGTCCCCCCCGATGGTGGCGCGATTTGTCGCAGATGGCAAGACCATTCTTGATTCTTCGCCAAATCGGGTATAATCCGCTGCACCGAGAGGCAGCTGAGCAATTCCGTCGCAGGAGGGGATATGATGGCAGAGAGAGATGACTTCTTATCATCGCAATGGCAACCGAGGATGATGCGCGGTGAGCAGTCCCTCCAAACGACAGCATTGGGATCCCAGCTTCCAGGTCATGGAACATGCAGCGTAAGGTCCGTGAGGAGCCATTATGCCGAAGACAGTGCCACAAGATTATCAGTCGAAAATGACCAAACCCGCCGACTTCGACGCCTTCTGGCAGGGCGTGATGGAACAGGCAGCCACGATTCCCCTCGCCGCCGAAGCGATCCCGGAACCCCTGCGCACATCGGATGACGTCGAAGTATTCCAGGTGTTTTACGACAGCCTCGATCGGGTGCGTATCGCGGCGTGGTATTGTCGACCCACGCACCGGGCGGAGCGAGCTCCGGCACTCCTGTTCCTGCCAGGCTATCAAATGGACCCGCCCATCCCGAAAGAGTGGGCGCGGAAGGGCTACATCGCCCTATCGGTAGCGCCGCGCGGCAAACTGCGCAGCCTTCGCCAATTCAACCCTGGCTATCCGAATTTGTTGACATATAACATCGTCGATCGCCACACCTACGCCTATCGCGGCTTTTATGTCGACGCCTGGCGGGGCATCGATTTCCTCCTGTCGCGTCCAGAGGTCGATCCCAGCCGTATCGGCGTCACCGGCACTAGCCAGGGCGGCGGCCTGACGATCTGCACGGCCGCCATGCGCCACGAGGTGCGCGCCGCGGCAGCCGGTGCCCCGTATCTCTGCGGTTTCCTCGACGCTATCGAGCTGACGCATACCTATCCCTATGAGGAGATCAACGATTACCTGCGCCAGCATCCCGAGCGCCGAGCCGAGGTCGAGGAAACGCTGGCCTACTTCGATGGCCTCAACTTCGCCGATCACATCACCTGCCCGATCATCGTCAACATCGGGCTGCAGGACAACGTCTGCCCGCCGGAAACTGGCTACGCGCTGTTCCATAGGATCGCCGCCACCGATAAGCGCTTGTACACCTATGACGGCCATGGCCACGACGCCGGACGGCTCCAGCACAGCGCCATCGTCGACCAATTCTTCGCACACCACCTGCAGTCGGAGAGGTAACGCAATGGACATGAAGCCAGCGGATTTTGAGCGGTATTGGCAGCGGGTGCTGGACGAGTTAGCCACCTATCAGGCGCGGCCTGAGATCGAGTTGTTGCCGCTCCGCTGCACCGATTTCGCCACGCTGTATGGCGTGCGACTCACCAGCATCGGCCCCTATCGCCTCTTTGGCTACTTGAGCATCCCGACTGGGGAGGGTCCGTTTCCCGCCATCTACTATGCCCCGAAGTATCAGAGCGTGTTGGAGATCATCCCCCAGGGAACGGCGAACCTCCAGCGCAGCCGGTACATCACGTTTGCTCTAGCTGGGCGCGGGCAGCGCAACTCCGACACCCCTTACGCCGCCATGTTCCCCGGCCTCCTCACCGACGGCATCGATGATGCCGCGTCCTACCTCTTCCGGGGGATCGTCGCCGATAGCGTGCGCGGTCTGGAATTCCTGCTGACCCGCCGCGAGTTGGACGCCACGCGCGTCGTCATGGTGGGCAACGATCTGGCGCTGATCACGGCGGCCCTGCATCGGGGGGCAACGCACGTAGTGACGACGCCGGGGTTGTTCTATCGCACCGCCGAACTCGCCCCCAAGACCCAAGCCTACCCGCTGGAGGAGATCAACGATTACCTGCGTGCCTTCCCGGGGAGAGCCGCTGCCGTCCTCCGCACCTTGGCTTACTATGACCTGCAAGCCTTCGCGCCACAGGTGACGGCCACTACGCTGCTGATGGCTGGTCCCAGTGGCTCGCTGCTGGATGGATCGGCGCTGGCGCCGCTGGTCAAGGCCATGGGCGGGGCGACGACGGTGCACGAATCAGAGCAATCCACCTATAAGGATGGCCTCTACGCCGAAACCTGGATGGCCGAGCAATGCGGGATTGCAGAGGTGTGGCGCATTTTGCCGGAGCATTGGCGCTGACCGCGCTAGGCCTTGGCTTCTGCTTACGAGCCTTTGAGCGCCGCGGTGGCTTTCTTGGTTCGGGCGTAGCCTTAGCCGGCAGAACCAGTGCCAGATAGTGAAGGCGACAATGGCTTCCGTGCCATCGCCCTGATGCCATGGATGGCTGAGTTCAAACTGTTGATTGGCCTTCTGGAGCGCTACTTGGGCGATCCGCAGTGGCCTGGCGGCTGGGGTCGCCACCACCGCCATCTGCCTGAGGAGCTGCCTGCCCTCGGCGACGTATGGATAAATAAGCTCTTATGTCCCGGCGTTCTCGGCGTTAGTTGGCCGATTGGCGCCTCAGCTGATGGATCAAGGACCAGCGGATATCTTCACCTTCTTGAATTACCTTGACATCAGGGTTGTCTTTGAGAAAGCCTAAACCTTGTTCCAGCCCCGTCATCAAGAAGTCATTGATGGCCACCATGTAGGTCTCACGCTCATCCAGCGCTCTATTCTGAATCGTCCAGCTATTATGCTGTTCGTCCCATCCCACATTGGCGGTCTGGAGATACCCACCACGGCCTTTATTCGCCCGCCCAATCGTTAACACGTCTTGCAGGACGCGGCCTTTCATCGTGACGGTTAGTAGTTTTCCGCCAAACGGTAAAATCCTGATCACATCGTACTGCGTGATCGCACCGGGTGGCAGGATGTCATCGATGCGAATCGATCCGCTGTTAAAAATGGCCAGTTGCGCGCCTGGCGCCGAGGCGAGCATCCCTTCGGCGATCAGTTGGGTCAAATTGGTGGCATGATTGCGCACACTGGCTTCCGTTCCATCCAGAGCCACCTTGGTCGTAGCGATCACTTGTCGTGGCGAGAACCCACTGGCTTCAAACGCCTGAAAGCCCACGTCGACCCAGTGTTGGATGACCTCAGCGAGCTGGGGGTCGTCCGGGATGTGGTGATCGATCAGCTTCAGCTCCGATTGTACGCGTAATCGTCGGTTCCCGACGCAATAGGTCAAGTAATGGATATAGACCGTCTGAGCGTTGGCATCGGCTTTCATGATCGGGGTAAAATTCGATCCTCGCCAGAGCTGCATATTCTCGTGTTCGTGCCCGCCGATGATCATATCCAGTTCCGGGAAGCTCTGCGCTAGGGCGATGTCTTGGTCATAGGGTAAGTGGGTGATGGCGATGAGGATATCGACTTGTGGCCTCAGCAGCGCGATCTGCGTTTTGGCGGCATCGAGGTGAGGGGTGTATTGCACATAGGGTTTGGGGTTGCTGTTGATCGTCAGCCCAAAGAATCCGACCTTCACTGCGGCCCCTTGCTCCCCCGGCACGGTCAGGATATGGTTCTTCTGGGTCTTGGGAAACAGATTCCCATGGGCGTCCAGCACATTGCTCGTCACCCAAAGGGCGGTGGATTCCTGCAGGCGTTGTAAGAAGTCGGCTTCGTTAAGGTCGAATTCATGATTGCCAAACGTGGCGAAATCTAATCCCAGTAGATTCATGACGTGCACCATCTGCCGGCCGTTGAGGCGTCGGCCCTCCACTACTGCTGTCCCCAGCGCCGAGGGGCTGAAGAGATCGCCGGCCAGCACCGTGAAGGTGTTGGGATGTTGGGTGCGCAAGGCTTTCTTCACCGTAGCCACCCGCGCCAAGCCCCCCAAGTTGCGGCCGCTGCCCGGTGTGAGTTCATACACGTCATTCATGTGGAGGAGCGTGAACGCGACCGTTGGCCCTGCAGTGCAGGTCGCTCCAAAGGCATCCGCATCGAGGGGAGAGATCCAGCATACGCTGAGGAGAACGATCCACGTCGCCGTTTTCCATCGCATGAGTGCCCTCCTGGTCTGGTCAAAGATGACAGCGCCCCAATCACACCGACATCCACCGAACACGGCCCGATGTTCCAAGATCCAGGCGACCTGCCCCTAGCATCCTCACCAGCTCAAATCCATCGCTACGCCCCGCGCGCCCGCCGAGAGCGACCGTAGCCAACGAGCTTGTGGCGCCGTCGAATGATCTAGACGAACACATGCCTCGCAGGCCATCATCTTCCGCCCTAACGGAAGCTCGCGGTATTATCGCATAAGGAGGGGCAGGCGTTTGGGGAAATACCTATCTTACAGCACGACGAGCGTTTTCGAGTGCCCAATAACGTACACCAAGATCTCTTACCGTTCGCAAGCGGTCGGTGTCCCCCCTTCCGCACAGCTGGCGCCTCGCACATGTCGTTTGGCCTGACCACATATACCCGCTGACAGGTGCTCACCACCGTGGGGAAGCCAAAGGGGGTGTGCCTGCCGGCAACGATTGACACCCATCAATAAGCACCCTACACTAGCGGGATCGATCCCTGGCCAACGCACAACATGCTGAGGAGGTATGATCGCGATGAGCCGTCTGTCCAGACACCTGGTTTATGGTTGCCGTGGCATGGTCTGTTCCAACTCCCCGCTGGCCGCCAGCGCGGGCCTCAAGGTGTTTTATGAAGGCGGTAATGCTTTCGATGCGGCGTTGGCGGTCGCCGCGGCCGAGACGGTCACGCTCGTGCCGGCATGTGGGTTGGGTGGCGATGCATTCGTCTTGCTATACGAAGCTGCCACCGGCGAGATCACCGGCGTGAATAGCAGCGGTGTAGCAGCCACCGGCGCCACCTCTGCCTACTATCGAGCCCAAGGGTATCGAACGATGCCTCTCGAAGGGCCGCACGCCGTCTCTGTTCCTGGCGAGGTTGCTGCCTGGGAGTTGATTCACCGGCGGTTCTGCACCAAACCCTTTGCGCAGTTGCTAGACACCGCTATTGGCTATGCTGAGGAGGGATTTCCAATCCCGCTCGGGATCGCCCGCAGCTTCGCCACCAACGCGGCCAAGCTGGCGCAATTTCCCTCTACGGCCTCTGTGCTGTTGCGCACGGGCGCTCCCCCCAAAGAGGGGGATCAGCTCGTCAATGCCGATTTAGCCCGCAGCTTGAAAGCGGTCGCCGCAGGGGGCGCCGATGCGTTTTACCGCGGAGCCTTGGCGCGCCAGATGATCCAGGGGTTGCAAGCGGCTGGCGGTCTATTTACGGCCGCCGACTTCGCGGCACACCAGGCCGATCTCTATGAGCCGATTGCGACGACCTATCGCGGCTACACCGTCTATCAGACGCGTCCGCCCTCACAGGGTTTTCTATTGCTGGAAATGTTGAACTTGGTGGAAGGATTTGAGGTCGCCACGCTAGGCCAGAACAGCGCTGCTGCCATCCATCTCATGGCAGAGGCCAAGAAGATTGCCTACGCCGACCGCAACCGTGTGGCTGGCGACCCGCGCTTCGTCGATTGGCCACTGCCAGAGCTGATCTCCAAAGCCTACGCTGATGCGCGGCGCAGCGAGATTCAGCGGGATCGCGTGAATGTTGACCTGGCCTCCCAGCAGCCGGTCGAGGTCGATGGCGACACCTCATACTTCTGCGTAGCTGACGGTGCCGGCAACTGCGTGTCATGGATTCACAGCCTGTCGAACGCCTTCGGCTCTGGCTATATGGCCGACGGCACCGGCATACTGTTCAACAACCGGGCGGGGCGAGGCTTCAGCCTGCAGCCGGGACATCCCAACGAGATTGCCCCCGGGAAACGCACCATGCATACCCTCAACTGCTATCTCGCCACTCAGGAGGGCCTACCGGTAATCATCGGTGGCACACCAGGTGGAGACTTCCAGCCTCAATGTGGGCTCCAGATCCTCACCAACCTCATCGACTTCGGCATGGACCCCCAGGCTGCCGTGGAAGCGCCCCGCTGGTGGAGCTTCCCAGGCACCGATCCGGCCACTATCACCAGAGAGATGGAACTGCGGGTAGAGGCGGAGATGCCGGACGCCACGGTGCAGGCTTTGGAGGCGTTAGGACACCGGGTCGTACGCCGTCGCCCTGGCATCTACGATGGGAAGGTTCAGTTGATCGCGCGCCATCCTCAACGTGGTATCCTGATGGGCGCATCCGATCCGCGCGGCGATGGCGCGGCAGTGGCGCTGTAGCTTGCACGGATTCAATGGGCCTCTGGTGCCTAACCGCGCCAATCCCTGAGCTATCGCGAGGCTGGCGGCCATGGCGATCTCGCGTGGTCGGCCTGCCTTAGCCGAGATCCGTATCCTTGCCCTCCGCTACAGGGTGTCCTCAGTCTCTGCTGGGATCGGCCCATGTCCATCGCCTAAGGCAGGTCCCTATGAGCTGATCGTCTGTTCGCTCCCGGCATCAGCCAATGGGGGATGCCGTCGTCGATGACTGGGGGCTCACGGTAGTCCTCTTCGCTATCCCCATACATCGCTGGCTGAATTACCGATCCTACCACGAAGGGCATCGCCCGCAGCATAGCCCTATACTTCATCACTTGACCCCCTTGTCTTTACAACGTCACCGCCCTTGATCCTAAGAAGGTACCGCTTGCGAAAGGCACATGGGCAGCCGGAGTCGCGTTAATTCACCATCCCCTTAGGTGCCGCGGCGCGGAACGTTGTGATCTTACCGGGGCAAAAGGTTTGAGGCTCGCTGCTTGGGTGGGCTGCTGTCTGCACATACTGGGGGGATTTCACCCAATCTTTACATGCGATTTAAGCAGGAACCTTGTGTGGACGATATTTGGGGCATTGCGTCAATTCGGATGGTATCCGATGAGCTAACCTCGATCTCCACTGTCGGGAAGTATACTCAAACCCACATACAACATTCCTAGGGGGAAAAATACCAGAACGACACTCGGAGAGATCCTTTGGTTGTGAGCACAGAGAGGCAAGAGGAAAACAGCATGAGGTCAGTCAGATCCTTGAGTTTGATGATGTGCGCCGTTGTGTCGATGGTGTTGCTCGGAGGATCAGCTTTCGCACACCAGTGGGAGAGCCCTCGGAAGATCGTCGTCTTCCAGAGGGGGATTTCGGGTGAAGCCCAACGACAGATCGCAGCCGGTGCACGGGCGCGGGTCCTGCATATGCTTCCTATCGTCAATGGGATCGCTATAGAACTCCCATCAGGACGTCAGGCACAGGCATTGGAGGAATTACGGTGGCATTCGGCGGTGTTCGGGGTGTACGAGGATCACGTGATCACAGCAACGCATAGCGGCGTATCCATTACCCCAGTAGAGACCCCGGCGACGGAGATCTTCCCTTGGGGTGTTGAACGGATCGGCGTGCCGGCGGTCGCTGGATTTCTGGGCTCAAAGAACGGCCCGAGGCCACGTGTGGCGGTTGTCGATACGGGCATTGATCCGAAGCATCCTGATCTGTCGAGACAGATCGCTGGTGGATATAACGCCCGTGCTGATGGGAATCCAGGCAGTTACCAAGATGATAACGGGCACGGCACTCACATGGCGGGGATCATCGCTGCGACGGCGAACAACTTGGGCGTTATCGGCGTGGCTTCGCACCCCGCATTGGTGGCGGTGAAGGTGCTCGATCATACCGGCCACGGTTATCTCTCCGATCTCATCAATGGCCTGCAGTGGGTGCTTAACAAGGGGATTCGAGTGGTCAATATGAGCCTCTCATTCTCCGAGGATAGCCCCTTGTTGGAAGAGGTCACCTATAAGCTGTACCAGGAGGGAGTGATCTTAGTGGCTTCCGCTGGCAACCGGTGCACGTTTACTCCCCAAGGCTCTGATGCCAATGACGCGGGCGGCGATGATGCGGGTGGCGACGACGCGGGCGGCGATGATGCGGGTGGCGACGACGCGGGCGGCGATGATGCGGGTGGCGATGACTGGAGAAAAGTCAGCTGCGATACCTCGTTAGATCCTTTGCAGGGCGGTGTCAATTATCCTGCCCGCTATGATTGGGTTCTCGCTGTAGGAGCCACAGACGCTAACAATCAAGTGACGAATTATAGCCGGTCTGGGCCAGAGCTGGACGTAGTCGCCCCCGGTGGGACGGAGGCCTCCGGCAAAATCCTCTCCACCACTCTCGGCAGAGGCTACGGTGTGGGCGCAGGAACCAGCCAGGCCACCGCCCATGTCACTGGGGCTGTCGCTGCAGTGTTAGAGCTCGCGCCGGAACTCTCCGTTGACGAAGTCATGCAGCTCCTACGGAGGACCGCTACCGACCTCCATTATTCGCCCGAACTCCAGGGGGCTGGACTGATTGCCGTAGATACGATGGTCTATAAGTTGTTAGGCGACGGTAAAGACGCCAATGTAATGGACAATATGCTGTTGGGGCTTCCATAAGCGTACAGTCCTTCTCGTCAAACCCTCAAGAGGCTAAGGAGAGTTAGATGGCTATGCTTATTCGCGCAGCGCTCCCGGCAGTCCTGTGGGGCTTCTGCTATCTACTTATCCAAGGCGCTTTCGCTTGGGCACAAGTCCCGACGAACTTGGAGCCGGGAGCAAAGTTCGGAGGGACTTACCGCCGGGCGTTGGCCAATGATCCCGCCACGCTGGATCCCGCCTTCGTGAGCGATATCTACAGCCGGACGGTCGTCCGGCAGATTTTTCAGGGCTTGGTCCAGTTTGATGCCCACCTCAATCCCATTCCTGCTATTGCCGATTTTTGGGAAGCCTCGAGGGATGGGCTTATTTGGACCTTTACCTTGCGCCGGGGCGTAAAGTTCCATCATGGTCGGGAGGTCACCGCAGAGGATTTCGTGTATTCCTTCACCCGGCTTCTTGATCCCAAGAATCCTAGTCCTCGGATTGAGTTCTTCCGACGTATCCAAGGTGCTGATGAGTTCATGGAAGGGAAGACAGCAACTATCCAGGGCCTAAAAGCGGTTGAGCGCTATACCCTCCAGATCGCTCTGAAAGAGCCATTTGCTGCATCTTTGGCCGTCTTGGGGCTGGGGAACGCCGCAGTAGTTCCACGGGAAGAGGTGGAGAGGTTGGGTGATGGCTTCGCACGGGCACCAGTCGGGGCGGGGCCATTTAAATTCGTCCGCTGGGAACCGCGTAAAGAAATCATTCTGGTAGCCAACAAGGATTATTATGAGGGCCGGCCGTTCCTTGAATCCATCGTATTCAAAATCGGCGACACCTTTGAAAAGGCATTTAGCGAGTTCCTCAAGGGAAATTTAGAGGAAACGACCATCCCAAGCGGGAAGACGGAAGAGGTCGCCACTGATCCCCGGTACCGACAGTATCAATTTGTCCGAAGACCGATGCTTGGCCTCCTGTATATCGGCTTTAACACGCAGATCAAGCCCTTCGATGATAGACGTGTGCGCCAAGCGTTCAACTATGGAGTGAATAAGGAAGCGATCGTACGGGAGATCACTAAGATGGGCAGTCAGCCGGCGACTGGCACCTTGCCCCCTGGAATGCCCGGGCATGATCCGGATTTGAGAGGATACTACTATAACCCTGCGAAGGCCAAGCGTCTTCTGGCAGAAGCAGGATATCCAAACGGAGCTGGCTTTCCAGTGGTACAGCTCTGGGCGTCATCCAAGGCTGAAAGCACTAAAGCGGAACTTGCCGCCTATCAAGAGCAGTTAGCCGAGCTGGGGATAAAGGTGGAGCTTCACTTTGTCCCCGAGTGGAAAGTCTTCGATGATATGCTGCGAGCCGGAAAACTTCCCATGTTTCGCCTAGCATGGTATGCTGATATCCCTGATCCCGATAATTTTCTCACCCCTCTCCTCTATTCCACCAGTGCACGGAATGTGACATTCTACGACAATCCCCAAGTGGATCGATTATTAGAGCAGGCCAGAGAAGAGTTAGATTATACGCAGCGGATCAAATTGTATCGCGAAGTAGAGCGCATCGTCATGGAAGATGCGCCGTGGATTACCCAGCATAATCATGTGTTCGAATACCTGTATCAACCCTATGTGCAGGGGGTGGAGGTCAGCCTCTTGGGCGATCGGTGGATTCCGATGAACAAGATTTGGCTCAAGAAGAGTCACGCAGAGGGTTCAACTGGAACCACGCTCAATGTTAAAGTCACTCGATAATCCATCCCTGCCCTTTCCGAGCATGGCCCGTTTGAGTAGCCTCCTGGAAATCGGATGGAGTGCTCTGGCACGCCTGCCACAACAGGTGCTCCACCTTGTCCGAGGCAATCTGCGGGCGAAATTCATGGTCCTCATCGTCTCCCTAGAAATCGTCCTGATGGGAGCTGTAACTTTTGTGGTGGAGAGCCATCAAAGCCGCGCGATTTTCGAGCAAGCCCGCCTGCGAGCGCTGTCACTAGGGACAGGTCTGGCAGCCATTAGTGAAGCCTATCTGGTGAGCTATGACTTCGTCAAACTCGAGCAAGCAACAGAGAGGGTAACGGCCAATGAAGCAGATGTGGTCTATGCCGTGGCGCACCTACGCGATGGGAAAGTCGCCGCCTTCAGTGGGCGGAGTGATCTCCAGGGGAAAATGCTCGACGACCCCATCAGCCAACAGGCAGTTGCAGCCGAGACACCTTTAGTGCAGCACACGAGGATTGCACAGACCAGAGAGCCGGGATATGACGTAGCCATTCCCGTGTTTGTCCCAGGGAGCACCCGGAAATGGGGAACGATCCGGCTGGGATTTTCCCTACAACGGGCCTATGAGGCCATTGAAGATACCAGGCGTGATATCCTCCTGCTGAGTTTTGCCGCAATCGTGTGTGGCACGCTACTTGCTCTCTTTTTGGCCAAGCGCATCTCCAAGCCGGTCGACCAATTAGTCGTCAGGGTGCACCAATTTACGGAGGGGGCATATGATCGTCCCATTCAGGTCGACACAAACGATGAAATCGGTTACTTGGCTCAGACTTTTGAGCAGATGCGCCAATCGTTACAGCGCCACCTGGCCTATCTTGCCGAGGAAAAAAGGCTCCTGGAGGAAACTAATCACCGCCTGCATATGACGCAGCAGCAGCTTGTGCAGAGTGAACGGTTGGCCGCGGTGGGGAAGTTGGCCGCCAAGGTCGCCCACGAAGTCAATAATCCTTTAGCGATCATCAAGAGCGCCATTCACTTCTTACGGCATCAAAGCCTGCAGGATGATCCGGCTGGTGGACATCTGGAGATCATCGAAGAGGAGATCAGCCGCATTGCTTACATCCTGCGAGACCTTCTTGATATTTCCCGTCCCAGTCCGACGGCACAACCGGTAGAGGTGAATGCACTGATCCAAAGCTTGGAACGCTTGCTTCTCCCTAATCTTAACGAAAAGCGGATCGTGCTTCAGGTGGTCTTGGATCCTGAAGTGCCGCAGGTTCAGATCTCTCCAGATCACTTGAAACAAGTACTCTTGAATTTGGTACGCAATGCAGAAGATGCGATGCCCAAGGGAGGGCATCTGACAATCCAAACGAGGCGGTCACCTGATGGGGTGGAGGTGAGTGTCTCAGATACTGGCTACGGCATCCCGCAAGAGCATCTCCCCTATTTGTTTGACCCTTTCTTTACCACAAAAGCTCAGCAGGGGGGTATGGGCCTCGGGCTATCGGTTCTGTATGGGATCCTCAAGAGTGCCCAAGGACATATCGATGTCGAAAGTGAAATCGGTAAGGGAAGCACATTTCGGGTGTTCTTGCCTGCTTGGGCTGCTTAAGAAGAATTCTTGGGAGGAGTGGTCGAGTGTACGAAGAGCGACAATCGATGGGTGACCAACCGACAATTCTCCTCATCGAGGATGAGGCGCGCTTGCGGAATTATCTGCAGATCCTTCTGCAAAGCGAAGGCTATTGCATTACGACTGCATCGAATGGCATGGAAGGGATCAAGCACATCCGGGAGGCGTCCTTCGACCTGGTGATCACTGACCTCGTCATGCCGGAGGTGGGTGGATTCGAGGTTTTAGAATATCTGAAAGCTTATTCTCCCGAGACGGTTGCGGTCGTGATGACGGCTTATGTATCGGCAGGATCGGTGATTGATGCACTCCGCAAAGGTGCCTACGATTACATTTCCAAACCGTTCGACTTCGAGATCATGAAGGCCACAGTTGCACGGGCTCTAGAGACGGCACGTCTGCAAAAAACTTTGCGACACTACATGGCGAATCTCGAATGCATGGTCAAGGAGCGGACGGCGGAACTACAACAAGCCAATATCCGACTCGAGGAAGCTAACCGCCTGAAGAGCGAATTCTTAGCCAATATGAGCCACGAGATCCGCACCCCTATGAACGCCATCATCGGTATGACCGACCTGGCCCTCGATACCGAGCTCACGACAGAACAACGTGAATACCTGGGCTTGGTCAAGTCATCGGCCAACGCACTCCTGACCATCCTCAACGACATCCTCGACTTCTCGAAAATCGAGGCGGGCAAGTTGGAGTTGGAGTCTGTCCCCTTCGACCTCCGGGAGAATCTCGGCGCTACCATCAAGACCTTGGCCCTCAGGGCACACCAGAAAGGATTGCGCTTGACTTTTACCGTCTCGCCTGAAATCCCCGAGGTGCTGATAGGGGACCCGGGGCGCTTGCGGCAAATCCTGGTCAATTTGGTAGGCAATGCCATTAAATTCACCGAGCAAGGGGAAATCGCCGTCGACGTCCAGCAACCGGTGGCGATTGTTCCTGAGGGGGCAGGCGCGAACGATCAAAGCGATGCAGAAGTGGTCCTACATGTCTCAGTTCGGGACACAGGGATCGGCATTCCACCGGAGAAACAGTCGATAATCTTCGAGCCCTTTACCCAAGTGGATGGATCTATGACCCGTAAAAATAGCGGCACCGGTCTAGGATTGGCGATCACCACACAGCTGGTGCAGTTGATGGGAGGGCAACTCCGGGTAGAAAGCGCTCCCGGACAAGGGAGCACCTTCCATTTTTCCGTCCGCTTAGGCTTGCCGCTTGGATCGTCACTATCCCTCATGCCGATGACGCCGACGTCAATCCACGAGCCTCCTACATGCTCCATGAGGGAGGACGCCAGGAACGAGCCGATCGACAGGAAGTATGTCGAACAGCATGAACCGGAAGCGATCTTGCCACAACCTGTGCGAGTCTTGGTCGCAGAAGATAATCCTGTCAACCAACGTCTCATTGTACGCATGCTTGAGAAACGGGGATACATGGTGGCGATAGCCAACACCGGGCAAGAAGTGCTGAACATCCTTGCTCAGCAACCTATTGATCTTGTTCTCATGGACGTGCAAATGCCGGAGATGGATGGCCTGCAAACGACGGAGACCATCCGGGCCCAAGAGCTGCAGCAGGATAGGGCCCTGCCCATCATTGCCTTGACGGCTCACGCTATGCCGAGCGATCAGGAGCGATGCTTCGCTGCCGGCATGGACGGCTATATATCGAAGCCCATCAAATCGGAAGAACTCTTTGCGGCCATTGCGCGAGTGCTTGGCAACACATCCATTCCCATGTCTCACACCGGCCAAGCTCGGACGAATTCACCACGCCCTCTGCTGTCAGCAAACAAGGCATGATTACCACTACATGCTGGATGGGAGCTGCCTGCCCCTTCCCTTCCACGCCAGCGCTAGGGGCGACGGATGATGTGCTTTCCGCCCAAGATGTCAGCATGGGGAAACAGCAGTCAAAATACCGGCCTTTCACCGATCGTCTCGACGATATCTCCCTATCTATCACGGGACCCCTTAGGCTGAGCCTCCAGCCCGCTGGTGGCTAGCCATCGTGAACGACAAAGGGCACCCGGCCGATGCGCTGAAACCGCCCAGCCGAGTGCCCTTCCCTTGCCACCGCATTACTCCATCGTCGAGGTGTGAACGCCTCTCACCGGTGCCCAGAGCCGTGTGTTTCCTCAATCCAGCCGCCCGCCTCCGCCTTTTCTAGGGCTGTGAGGATGGCCTTCACGAGGTCTCGCGCCGATTCCGGCGTGAGTTCCACGGCCACTCGCGCCCCTGGACCCGCCGCTTCGTTGACGAAGTCGATCGTGAGCGCGTGGTCCAGAGGGATATGGAACGGATGGTCATATCCCACGTTGACCTCACGCAGGTCGAACCAGCCATTGGGCCCCTTGCCACTGCCGGAGATCTTCGCCTGCGTCGTGATCATGGTGCACATCGTTACCCTCCTTTTCCGGCGCTGCTGACAGGCTACTTGGTGGCGAGGTGTTTCTCGAGGAAGGCCCAGATCTTATTCCAGCCGTCGACTGCTTGCTGCTGTCGATACGCCGGCCGGTCATAATAGAAAAAGCCGTGGCCAGCGCCGTCATACCGGTGGAATTCGTAATTCTTCCCGTACTTCTTCAGCTCCTCCTCATGTTGATTCACCTGGGCTGGGGTAGGAGCCTGATCCTCGTTGCCAAAGAGGCCCAGCAGCGGGCATGACAGATCTCGGGTGTAGTCGATGGGCGCCACAGGCTGCTTAGGGGTAAGCTCTTCCTTGGCCATCACCACCCGACCTCCCCAGCAGTCGATGGCGGCGTCAAAGCCGGTGGTGCGACAGGCAACGAGGAAAGTCTGGCGGCCACCAGAACAGGTGCCGAAGATCCCCACTTTGCCGGTGCAATATGGCAGTGCGTCGATGTATCGCCGCGCCCCTTCCGCATCACCCACCACCTGGTCATCGGCCACGCCCCCTGCCGCCCGCACTTTGGCCCCTACATCCTCCGGCGTTCCGTGGCCTTCGCGGTCGTAGAGATTGGGACAGATGCTGATGTAGCCGTGATGGGCAAAGCGGCGAGTGGCCTCTCGATACCACTCATCCCAGCCTGGGGCGTGATGGAGCAATACCATGCCTGGGTAGGGCCCAGCGCCCAGCGGCCGAGCCATATAGGCATGGATGAGGTCACCATTGGCGCCCTGCATCATGACGGTTTCCGCGAGCATCCCTTCGTACATGTTCGTCTGGTACATAGGCACCTCCACTTGTTGGCTTGAGGCTGATCGCTTCGGCCGATGGTGGATACACAGCGCAGGGGGTCAACCCTGCAGATGTCGATTCGATGCGTGCGCCATTATACACGACCTGCAACTGGAGCACTACTCCCTTGATGCCCTGCAGGTAATTGCCGCGAACGGCGTATAAAAAAGAGGTCAGCTCCGCTATCGATTCTCCTGCGAAAGCTGACTTTCGGAATTTTCAATGTCGGCCATCGATCACCCGGCTGTCTACGCTGAGTTACTCGATCTGCTGGCTGAAAGCGCCAACGCCGAGCGTGTGCTTGCCTTCCGTCTGTCTACCGAGGGGCAGGCCCGGCTGGACCAGTTGCTCGAAAACAATCGCGCGGGCACGCTGACCAACGACGAGGCGGCTGAATTGGACGCCTATGAGCGATTCGAGCATATCGTGCGTCTGCTCAAGGCACGGGTGCTTCAGAAGCAGGGCTGATGACCACTCCGCCCACGGCGGAGCTGAGACGTCAGGCGGTCGAGAGGGCGGGTAACGGCTGTGAATACCGTTTGCTCCCCCAGGATCTCGCGGCCGCCACCCATCCCCTGGATCACGTGATCGCCGAAAAGCATAGGGATCAAATGTTGCTCGACAACCTGGCGTTGTCCTGCACAGTGTGCAATCGCCGGAAGGGGAGCGACATCAACGCCATCGATCCAGAAACCAGGCACTCTCGTGTCGCTGTTTAATCCACGAACTCAGGGATGGTCGGATCACTTTAAGCGCAATGGTGTTCACATCGTCGCCCTGACCGACGTAGGCCGCACGACGGTGGCATTTCTCCGGCTGAATGCGTTCGAACGCCTGACGGAACGTGACGCCTTGATGCAAGTCGGCCGCTATCCACCCCAACGGACGACGCGGTAATCGAAGGAGCGGAGAAGGATGCCGCACCCCCGGCTCTTCTCACCGCGACAGGTTCAACCCCAGCGCCAGTTGTGGAGTCCGAAGCAGTCTTCATCTCCCAGCGCACCTGCACCGCGTACGTGCCATCCAAGAGGCGCAAGAGCGCTTCTAGCTTCCTCTGCACAGGAGAGAGCTCTGCTCACAGAAACTCCACGTGATTTTCCATCTCCTCCGGGGTCAGCACCGCCCAAATGAGGATCAACGCCCGAAGCATCTCCCCGATGCTCCGCGCTTGTTGGCGGCAATACACGATCCCCGCATGGGGAATCCCCCGCTGGTGCAGTCGAAGGTGGTCGTCATCAACTGCCTGGGGTCCTCTCGATATGTTGGGCCATGATAGGGTCCATCAACTTGTCCTCTGATCGTCGTCGTGCCATCATTCTATCATAGAAGGCTACTCCGCTATGATCCTGCTTTCCCGGGCGGAGGATGTTCCCTTAGCCTTGCAACACCAGCCCCGCACTTCCTCGATGCCTTCTACAGGAACTCTGTGTGCATCGTGGTGGGCATAGACAGGCGGCCCAACCGCTAACAAGGTAGCAAGTGTTACCAGCTTGGTGTATATTTCTGGTGCATAGGGGGTGCACCATGACAAGGTTGTCGATCACAGTGGATGCGGAGCTGCTTGAAGAGGTCCTACGGATTGCCAAGGCGCGGACGAAGCGTGAAGCGATCGAAAAGGCCCTCAAGGAATTCGTCCGACAGCATCGGCTCCAGGAACTGCAAGAGCTGGCGGGCTCGGGATTAGTCGCGATGGACCTTGAGGAGCTCAGGCGCTGGCGCCAGTCCAGCATCGAGCATCCATAAATGGCGCGCGGCATCCTGCTCGACTCCTCCGTGTGGATTTGTTATCTACGGCCACACGGGTGGGAAGAGATCAGGGCAGCAGTGCAGCAAGCGTTTGTGGCGGAACGGGTCTATACCTGCTGGGTAGTCAAAGCGGAGATCCTCATCGCGACGCGCGATGAACCGGCCTTTGCTCAGCTGTCCCAGACCTTACGAGTCTTGCCGGAGATCCCCATAACCGACCGGGTCTGGGAAGCAGCGGCTCGCTTGGGGTATACCGCCAGACGGCAGGGGGTCACCATCCCGCTGCCAGATCTGGTGATTGCGCAGGCCGCCATCGCTGGCGACCTTGTGCTGTGGCATGTGGATGACCACTTCGAACATCTGCGTCGCCATTGCCCTCTGCAGACGCGCAGTTTTTTGTCGGGGTCGCAAACAGGAGAGGTCTGATAAGGACCGATCGCCGTAGGACTGGACTGGCCATATACGCCCCAGGCACAACAAGCGCTGTGACGAGCATACGGCTCCGAGGGCGCATTCACAGGACGCATATCAGGCCGCTTCTCCTCGTTCGCGGCCAAGCCAGCGATGCCGCGAGGCGAGCATTGGTAACGGGTGGTCGGTTCCCTAGATAGATCTTTTGCCCATGTACGATGCCCTGCACAATGCCTTGCATAGCTTGCAGGCCACGGGGGCCGCAGGCTTCGAAGGACTGATCGTCGCCCTCATCGGCCGCCTCACCGGTCGCAGATTTTTCCTCGCGAAGAACGGCCCTCAAGCCGGCAAAGACACCAGCACAGCAGGCTTCGGTGAGACGTACATCGCTATCGAGTGCAAGCGCTATCGGCGAGGTGCATCTCCGACCGCACGAGAGTTGCTGGGCGGGTTTGACGAAGCCATCGCCGCAAGCGGAGACGGCCTCGATCTGTGGGTGGTGGTGAGCACTGGTGCCATCAGTTCTCAAGTGGCTGAACAGCTGAAACAAAAGGCCGACCGGGAGGCCGTGGCCGTTGACATTATCGATTGGCAGGAGGCGGGGCTTCCCCAGTTGGCCATCCTTTGCGCCGCTTTTCCGGAGAAGACCCTCGACGAACTGAGAGGGTGTTTAAAAACATGTCATGTGCGCCAGACGATGTACCATCAGGCGGATCATGGCGACGCGGATCATGGCTTCGCTGGTCTGGGTCAAATACTCATAATCCTTCGCCAATCGACGGTACCGA
>Ga0209172_10001135_pt1 | contig 61240 bp, 53 predicted proteins | sample LarsenN4metaG_FD_184113 | JGI IMG/M metagenome (GOLD analysis project Ga0209172, IMG submission 184113) | Hot spring sediment bacterial and archeal communities from British Columbia, Canada, to study Microbial Dark Matter (Phase II) - Larsen... ...
GGTGCCCGCACCTACCCCGACCTCATGCTGGCCGTCGCCCAGTGCCTTGACCGCTTCACCTCACAAGAATGCCTCCACTACTTCACCCATGCACACTATGGCGCAACCTAATACGGAAATGCTCTAGTATTTGCTTTGTCCAACCTGACGTGGACCTCGGGGCAAACGCACTTAAATCCTGCTTTTCCGCGCGATTGGGAAACGCGGACATCCTGTCCGCGTTCCTTCCCGATCAAGAGTTTCCTGCTCAACAACTTAAAGCGCGTTTGCCCTGAAGTGGATCTTTTGCTGTCTTGACAGCAAATAGAATGGTGCGATGATGCCGGCCATGAGAACCACCGTGACGATTGACCCGGACACCGAGAATCTCTTGCGGGAGGAAGTTCGCCGCACGGGACAATCGTTCAAGGAAGTCCTCAATCGTTCGATCCGCCAAGCCCTGCTTGCCCCGCCGGGCAGGACGGTTCGGGCCGGGATTACCCCCCTGTTCCCGGCCGCTTTTCCCGCGGAGTTGCGTGGGATCAATTTCAACCGTCTGGCCGACGAACTGGACGATGAGACGACCCTGCGGGAACTGGGCGCATGATCCTTCCCGACATCAATCTGCTTCTTTACGCCTACAACCCCCACGTGCCGCAGCATGCGGCGGCAGCCCGGTGGTGGACATCTGCGATGAATGGCGATGAACTCATCGGTCTGCCCAACGAGGTCAGCCTCGGCTTTATACGGATCGCCAGCCACCCCCGCCTCGGAGCTGCCGCCGTTCCCGTGGATCGCGCCCGGCAGGTCGTGGAGACCTGGCTTGCGCTGCCGCACGTCCGCGTCCTCGCGCCTGCTGCCGATCACTTCTTCCGTGTCATGAATCTGGTTGCCCAGACCATGGGTTCCGGTCCGCTGATCTCGGACGCCGTGCTCGCCTCCTACGCCATCGACCACCGCGCCGTCCTCTGCACCAACGATGGCGACTTCGCGCGCTTTCCTGCGCTGAAGTGGCACAATCCGCTCATCCGGTCCTCATGAGTGGCGGATGGGTCTTTGCCACCTCAGACGCCAGCGTTGAGGAGGGGAGGGCAATTTAAGATTTGGGATTTGGGATTTCACTCCGCTTCTCCGCGCCTCTGCGTTAAATGGGTTTGGCGCGGAGGGTGCGCCAGCCGAAGCAGGCGATGGCGGCGAAGCAGGCGAGCACGACGGTGAAGGAGAGGCGCGTGGCGGAGAGGCCGAGCGCGCCGGGCCCGTCCATGATCGCGCCCTGGAGCGGGGGCAGGAGGCAGCCGCCGCCGATGGCCAGGATGAGGCCGGCGGAGGCGAGCTTGGAATCGGCGCCCAAGCCGTCCAGGGCGATGCCGTAGATGGTGGGGAACATGAGGGACATGCAGGCGGAGATGCCGACGAGGCAGTAGAGGCCCGGCAGGCCGGGAGCCAGCATGGTGCCGAGGGTGAGGGCGCCGGCGGCGAGGGCCAGGGAGGAAAGGAGTCCGCCGGGAGAGAGGTAGCGGAGCAGGAAGGTGCAGATGAAGCGGCTGGAGACAAAGATGACCATGGCGAGGATGTTGAAGGACTGGGCGGAGGCGGCGCTCAAACCGGCTTCGTGCATGCCGTATTGGATGATGAAGGTCCAGCAGCAGATTTGCGCGCCGACGTAGAAGGCCTGGGCGATGACACCCTCACGATAGCCGCGGTTGCGCAGGAGGCGTCCGAGAACGCCGCGGACGGATGCGGGGGCGCCGGGACCGGGCTGGTCCTGGGGGAGGCGGGCGGCGAGGAAAAGGAAAAACACCAGGGTGACGACGGCGCCGAGGGCGGCGTAAGGCCAGACGATGACGGCGAGGTCCTCACGCTGGAGGGTGAGGAAGGCAGCGGGATCGGCTTGTTGGAGGGCGCGGCGTTCCTCTTCGGTGGCGGAGTGGAGGCGGGAGAGGATGAGGTCCTTGGCCACGAACATGCCGGCCAGGGAGCCGAGGGGATTGAAGGCCTGGGCCAGATTGAGGCGCCGGGTGGCGGTCGAGGCGGGCCCCATGGAAAGGATGTAAGGGTTGGCGGTGGTTTCCAGGAAGGAAAGGCCGCAGGTCATGACGAAGTAGGCGAGGAGGAAGGCGCCGAAGGCCATGCTGCCGCCGGCCGGCAAGAAGAGGAAGCAGCCGGCGGCGTAGAGACCGAGGCCCATGAGGATGCCGGCTTTGCAGCCGAGGCGGTGGATGAAGAGCGCGGCCGGGATGGCCATGAAGCAGTAGCCGCCGTAGAACGCGGCCTGGACGAGCGAGCTTTCAAAGTGGCTGACGAGGAGGATTTGCTTGAACGCTGCCACCATGGGGTTGGTGATGTCGTTGGCGAAACCCCAGAGTGCGAAGAGCGAGGTGACAAGGAGGAACGGGAGCCAGAAATTCCGGGGGAGCAGGACGGGGAGGCTGGGGCGGGCCATGCGCCATTTCAAAAGGCCGGAGGCGGAAAAGCAATGAGCAAGAGAGGAGGGTGGACCATCGAGTGCCGTCAAGAAAGGCAGTGGCCTGCAGGCCGAGCCGGGGACAGTTTACTTTGCCGCAAAGTAAACTGTCCCCTTTGTGGATCAATCTGGATGGGGCAGGGCGTGGAAAAGGGTGGAGGGGAGGGCGTGGAGGCCGGGATCGGTGGCTAGGGGGCTGCCTTCTTCAAGCAGTTGGAGGAGGGCTTTGGAGGGGCCGCGGAGGATGGCCTGGGGGGAGGCGGGGAGGTCTTCCACGACGATGCCGGGAGCCTGGATGCGGGCCAGGCAGGGGGATTTCAGGCGGGAGTAGAATAGGGTGGCGGCCTCCAGGCGCTGGCGCTTGGAGGTGAGGCCCTCAAAAAGAGCGGGCCCCGGAGCATCGGTCCACTGGAGCAGGATGCAGGCGGCCGCATCCGGCTCCGCGGCGAGCTGGCGCCGGAGTGTGTCATCCACCATGGCCCCAGCCTAGGAGAGGGCTAGATGCGGGTCAAATCCAGGTGCCCGGCGCCGCCACGGGCGCGGTCGGAGGCGCGGGTGAAAGGGCGGACGAGTTGTTGGAGGCGGGAGAAGAGGGCGGGGACGCTGGCGCCGAGCGCGGGGTCCTGCTGGAGGAGGAGGGCGGCGGCGCCGGCGGCAACAGGAGAGGCCATGGAGGTGCCGCTCATGGGTTCAAGCTTGCCGCCCGGGACGGCGGACCAGACGTCCTGGCCGGGGGCCGCCAGGTCGGGCTTGGCCAGGCCGGAGTGCTGGGGCACGGTGCCCCAGTCACTGAATGAGGCGATGCGTCCGGAGGAAGTGGCGGCGCCGATGCCGCAGACGATGTCGTAGTTGCCGGGGCTGCCGTGGTGGTTGATGCCATCGCGCCAGCTGTTGCCGATGGCGGCGACCATGCCGGTGCCGGGGACGAAGCGCGCATTGGCCAGGGCCGCGTAGAGGTAGCCGCTGTAGCCGGAGGAGCCGAGGGAGGCATTGACCAGATCCACGCCGGGGTCGCCTTGGGGGCCGCGGAAGGGGTGGGTGAGCAGCCAGTTCAGGCCTTTGCTGATCTGGACGAGGGTCCCGGAGAGTCCATAGGGGGTGGGGATGGTGAGGACGGCGGCCATGGCCAGGGAGCAAGCGGGGGCAACACCGGCCTGGTTTCCGCCGATCAAGCCGGCGACGTGGGTGCCGTGGTTGCCGGCATCCCGGGGAGGGCGATTGAGCAATGTTCCCTGGCGGTCGAATTCGGCAAAGTGCACCTTGCGCCCTTGGAATTCGGGATGGGCGGCATCGATGCCGGTATCGAGGATGCCGACGAGGATGCCGCGTCCGTCGAGTTGTTTGGCGCGGGCGGCCTGGATGCGGATGGCCGGGAGGTGCCAGAAGTCCGGACGGGAGGCGGAGCGGGAGGAGGCCTGCGCGGGGGCAACCAAGGGGATGTAATAATTGGGAAAGACCGTGGCGCGCCCGGATCCTTGGAGGGCTGCCGCATCGACGGTGCTGCTGTCCATGACGAGGGCCCCCAGGCCGGCCAGGATTTCAGGCGCCGGGGTGGCGGAGAGGGCACCGGCGGAGCGGGTGCGGCGTGTGCGGGTGGACAGGGCCTGACCGGCAAAAGCCTCCAAGAGCAAGGCCCGTGCTTTCAGCGGATCGGATGGTGAAGCGGAACGGCGGGAACGGGTGGCGGCGGCGGCGGGGCCCGCTTCCAGCCAGGCCGGGTGGGGGACGACCAGGAGCTTGCCCGGCTCGATGACCGGAGCGGAGGGTGCGGAACGGCGGCGGGAAGACGGCGGGGTTTTACGGGGGGATGGGGGCATGGCAGGGGAGGGGTTGGGGGTGGAGTTTGGGTTGGAGCTAGTTAGAATCAGGAACCGGTGAGGGCGCGGGCCTCGATGCCGATGGAGATTTTTCCGATGGACTTTCCGGCCAGGGAAATGTCCGGCTGGAAGGAAGCCGTCCAGAGCCCGGGGGCGGATTGGGTGAGGGGGAGGATGCCGGGCAGGTTCATGAGGCGCTGATCGATGGCATCCGGCTGGCCGGCGGGGTGGAGGAAGAGCAGCCCTTCGAAGGCGTAGAGTTCGATCGATTTGCCACCGAGCTTGGCCAGGATGGGGCCGAGGGCGGCGCTGGCTTTTTTCAGGTAGGCCTTGGCATCGGCGGCATCGGCTCCAAGAGCGGCGGAGAAGTCGATGGCCTGGCCGGCGAGGGTGAGGATGGCTTCCGGCTTGAATTCTTTGGGGGTGAGGGTGAAGGCGAGGGTGAAGGGAATGAGGTGGCGGTCCTGGCGGGAGGAATTGCTGCCGGTGGGGGCGACGAAGAGTTCGGCCTGGTGCCAGCGGAGGGTTTGGGCGGCCTGGAAGTAGCGGGCGGAGTAGTGGAAGCGGGACCTGCCGGTGCCGGCCTCGCAGTTGAACCAGTGGGCCTTGTAGTCATCGATCCACTGGCGGGCAGTGTAATTCCGGCGCGAGATGGTTCCGGCGCCGGGGCGGCTGTGGGAGCCGCTGGGGGGGCGGCTGACGGTTTGGGTGTTGAACTGGAGTTCGGGCGGGGCCACGCGGATGCTGACCGGGGCGCCGGCACGGGTGGGGCCGAAGTCCGCGATTTCCAGCGTGGCTTCCAGGAGGGTTTGTCCGGAGGAGTTGAGGCCGATGATGCGGAGGCTCATGCCGTCGATGAGGGCATTGTCATAGACGGCGAAGAATTGGAATTCCTGGTCATCGAGGATTTGGGCCTGGATAGTGGCCATCAGCGTAGAGACGAGCTGGGCGCCGGGGGCGATGGCGGGATGGAGGCCGGCGAGCGGGGAGCCGGCCAGGGCGGAGGCGAGTTTGGAGGCGCTGCCGAAGAATTTGCGGACTTCCTCGTCGGATTCCATAAGCTGGAGGGAGAGGGAAACGCGTCCCGGATGAATCCCGAGGTAGAGCAGTGTGCCGGAGGCTGCGGAGGCGGGCTGGCCCGGGGCCTCCGCCTTGTCCTCATAGGCGATGGAGGTGGACTGGCCGCAGCAGGAGATGTTGAGCGAACCCTCGCGCCGTCCGGAAAAGTCCCGGGAAGTGAATTGGGCGGTGTGGATAGTGAGAGATTTGAGGAAAATGCCGACCATATGGGTGGCGGCGGCAGGAGCGGGCGCACCCGGAGGCGTGGTCCAGGCAGGCAGGGGGCCGGGAGCGGGAGGGAAAGTGGCAAGAGCCGCTTGGGCGGTGCGGGCTGCGACGGTGCGGGCCGGGCTGCGCCGGCTGGAGTTGCGGGTGGAGGCACGGCGGCGGGTGCGGGCTTGGGTTGTCATGGACGTCGGACCTTTCGTGAGGTGGGTTGGGTGGATTTGCGGGAGAAAGCCGGGGAGGGGGAGGCGGGGGGGTCGAAGGCGCGGAGAATCCGCTCCAAGGCCTCCACAGTGGCCTTGGGGTTTTGATCCTTGGGCAGGCTGCGGAGGAGACGCAGGCGGATCCCAGGGCGGAGGCGGAGCGGCGAGGTGATGCATGCCGGGTCGCGGCTCTCGTTGTAGTAGAAGGGGCAGTCGCGGGGTGGACCGGTGTGGATGAGGCTGCGGCCCTGGAGTGCGGCCCAGTGGGAGGCGATGGAAGCGGCCAGCTCGTTGGCGATGACGCGACCGCCGTCCAGGCCGGTGGAGGGGAGTTCGAATCCGGCAGTGGAAAAGATGAAGATCGGGGAGGCGGGATCGCCGCTCCACCAATTGTAGAGGTGGAGGGTGTCCTCGTCGCACATCCACCAGTGGGTGATGCAGGCGAGGATATCGACGCCGAGTTCGCGGGGTTTGTGCCGGAGCTTGGCGGCCATGCGTTCCGCGTGGAGGAAGGTGGTGCCCTCATGGCGCTGCCAGACGCCCAGGGGCGTGGTGACCTCAACCAGCCGGAATCGGAAACGGTCCTGGGCACTGTTGATCCGTTCGAGGATATCGGACAGGCCGGTGAAATGACGGGCGATGTCGGCCACCCCAACGGTGGTTACGGGCCCGGGGGCACGGTGGGAAGCGGCAGCCGGGGCGGGAGGTGGTGTGGGTGGTTTGACGAGCGGGATGACCGCGCTGCCCGGCTGGCAGAGCTGCAAATCGGGATCGCGGGCATAGAGGACGGGAACCGCCCAGTCGATGATTTCGCCCTCGATGGAGTAATTGACGGCGATCCGGGCCTCGCGGGCGGCCTGGCCCAGGGTGGCTCCATTGGCCAGCGCCCAGTAAAATTGCTGGGCAAAGGCGACCGCGGAGGGATCGAGGACTTTGTATTGGTTGGCGACGACGGCGGGGAGGCCGCCCTGGACCAGGGCGGTGGCGACACCGCGGTTGAGGTGATGGTGGTCATCACGGGCCGTGTCGCAGGCGTTGAGGAAAACAAGCTGGAGGCCGCGGGTGCAGAGCAGTTCGCGGAGCGTCTGGGTCTCGACGATGTGGGTGCCGCCATCGGTGGAATGGAAGAGGAGGCGGCCTTCCTTGGCTTGGGAATCGAACTCGCCGTGGCCGATGAAGTGGACGATGTCGTAAGGCTGGCGGGAGAAGCCCTGGCGGACCAGGCATTCATGGAGGCGTCCTGGGGTGGCGCGGGGTAGGGCTTCGATTTCGGCCAGGCCGCTGTCGATCAGGGGCTGGAAACGGTGGCGGATGAGGTTGTGTTCTTCGTCGGCCGAGAGGGGAGCGGTGCCGGCGGGCTGGGCCTCAACCACCAGGATGCGGAGGCGGGAGCGCCCGGGGCTGGTGCGCTGCGCGGGGACGGAGGTGAGGGCATTGCGGACGAAATGGATTTCTTCGGTGGCGAGGAATTTGCCGCGGGCCGAGTCGAAAGCGAATTCCCAGGGTTTGGCGGCAACCCAGGGAATGGCGGAAGTGAAGATGAGGTTCAAGGGCTGGCCATGCTGCTCGGCGCGGGCCAGGTCGTAGAGGCGGCGGACGGCGGGGGTGAAAAGGGCTTCGAAAAGCAGGGACCCGAACTCGCGCATGCCGCGGTCATCGGGGAGGGTGGAGGGGGAGCCGTTGGCGAGGGGGCGGCCTTCGAGGTAGTATTGGATTTGTTTGTCCAGGGCGATGATTTTTTTGAAGCGGGTGCCGGCGCCGGGGCTGCCGGAATCCCGCAGGCCGAAGGGCTCGATGACCCGGGCGCCGTTGTAGGTGGCGATGATCTGGGCGGTGGATGGTGAGGAGCCGCGGGGCGTGGAATTTTCCGGACCAACGGAATCGATGATGGTGAGGTGGAGCGTGCGGTCGTTTTCACGATGGAGCGGCGCGGGAGCCAGGGCGGAGGCGGCGGGGGATTCCGGGGTGGAAGGGAGTGTGGCAACGGGCGCCGGCACAGGGGGAAGCGAAAGGAGGGGGCTGGGTAAAGCGGAGCGGATGCCGCGCCAGGGGCGGCGGCTGGGAAATGAGAGGGGATCGGGAAGGGGAGGGAAGCCGGGAGGCTGTCTGGCCAGGGCATGGAGGATGACTTGGGAGGCCAGGGGTTGAGCGAGGAGGTTGAGGTGGTGGACGGTGCCGGTGGCGGGCGGGAGGTTGCCCCCCGGACCAAAGCAGGCGCGGGCGGAGGCGGGAAAGGGGGCGGGGAGGGAGCCTTCGGTGGGAACGACAAGGTCGTTGGCGCCTCCGAAAAACGAATCGATCCCGGCGTCGAGCAGGCGGGCCCAGAGTCCTGCGGGAGGATGGTGATTGGCTCCGATGAAAAAATAGGAATCGGTCGGCGGCGTGGACTGCCTCAAGCTGGAGAGGAACGGGCCGGAGGGGTCCATGGCGGCCAGGCCGGGAAGGCTGCCGGTGGCGCGGGCGGCCAGCCAGGCCAGGCCGTCGGCGATGAACGAGGCAGCGGTGGTGAGGGGAGTCAGGGGGCTGTCTGGAATCAGCCCGAGAAAGGTGGCTAAAAATCCGAAAGTGTCCTCCCAGCGTCCGGGAGAGGCGAGGGGGGTGCCTGCCTGGGGGACAGCGGCAAGGACGGCGCGGCGGAGGCGGAAGCGATAGGCATCGGGCCCGAGTTCCCCGGGAAGCTCGGCCAGGGTGCGGAGGACGAGGCCGCCGCGGGAGTAGGCGAGGGCGTCGTAGGTCCGGGCTTGGGCGGGAAGAGCAGCCAGGAGCTGGCGGGCGTTATCCGAGGGGCTCCGGCTGACGGTGAAGTGCTCCCAGGCATAAACGCGTCCGCCATAGTCGTGAAGGAGGCGGCGAAGGGCACCGGTGGAAGCGAGTCCCGCGAACGAGCCCGCGGCATCGGAAAAAGTGCCGTGAAGCAGAAGAAGGCAGGGCCCGGGCGGCAGGCTGGCGGGTGAGGCAGGGGCCAACTGGAGGCGGTCTTGGTGCAGTGAGACGGAGTGGAGGCCTTCAGAGAGGCCCCGGCGTTTCCACCAGGCCTTTTCGGCTTCGAGGGCGGCTGACTGGATGCCCTGACGAATGACCTGCTCCACGGCCCGGGAGGCGATGCGGATGAGAAACATCCGAAGCGTGCTGTCCACCACGCCGCGGCGTGGGGTCAGGGCGGACGAAGCGGTCAGTGGAATGAGGAAGTGCTGTGTGCCCGGGGAGGAGGACGCACTCCGTGGAATCGCGGAATCCGGAGGCGATGGAGCATGGAAAGTCAGTGCGCCGGAGGGATGGCGCAGGATGGCGAGCGGGACAAAGCCAGGGCCGGCACTGGCAGAAAAGTCCAGGGTGGACGGGGGCGTGCCCCGGCGGGTTCTGGGGCGGACACGGTGTTCGGCGGTGATTTCCACTCCGGACTCAGACAAAGCCGCCTGCAGGGCAGGCGGCAGTGCCGGGCTGGTGGCGGACCTCCGCAGGCTCCGGGTGAGGGCGGCGGGAGCGGAGGCAGAGGAAGTCCAGCCGCAGCCGGGAGCCCAGTGGAGATTCATGCAGTGGTCGGGTGGATGGGGTGATATTTGCCGGAGTCTTGACGCGCCTAGGGTTTGCTTACGCCATCCAAGGCCGCCTTGGCCATAACAGAATGCTCCGTCACTATAAAGTAACAGCATCACCGCCTTTTAACGCTCTGGCGCGTAAAAAGGTGGTTTTAAACGATGAGAGGGAGTGAGGGATTTCCCGGGTGGGGACGTGAGCCGCTGGAGGAATGATTGCGGCTCTGACGGCTGCTTCGGCGGGCCAGGCCGCCGCCCTGTCGCGCCCGCCTCGGCGGATAAACTCTCCAGCGTGCTCCTACAGCTGGCCAGGCTTGTTGAGGGCGGGGAGGCAAGTGGAGCGGATCAAACGCGCAGCCATTGATCTGGTTATTGCGGGGAACTGGGGGAAGGCAAATTGCAAATGGGGATGGGGTTCTGTGGGACGCGGTTGGCAGCAGGCGGGGGGGATGGCCTTCGGGCTGCGGCAGAGAGGTAGGGTGCGGGAGCGTAGGTCACGCACGATGGCCTTTTCTGGAGTGCTCCGATCTTTTCGGAGCTGTGGGAACGCGCGGAGCGCGGGGCTTGGCGGTTCACCCTCGGACACCATCCCCCAACCCCGTCGCTCCGCTCCGCCCAGAGCGGCGAAGAATCGCCGCACTCCAGATTTCGTTTCCTGCTCCCAGGGTGGTGGGAGGGTTGGTGTGATGATTGTGGGGGCAGGGAAGGCAGTCGTGCGGTGCGCCTCCGCTGAAGCTATGGCGGGACAAGCGCGCGCTCTCCTGCAGATGATAAATTAGGATTCCCGGATGCGGACGGGGGAGGCGGGGAGGCGGTCGAGGATGGGAAGGCCGAGGGCATCGGTGCGGCCGAAGGCGAGGACGCCGGTGGGGCATTGCTGGACGCAGGCGGAGCAGCGGACGCACTGGGGGTCTTGCATAGGCAGGCCTTTGTTGGCGAAGTTCATGATATCAATGCCCTGGTGGCAGACGGAGGTGCAGACGTTGCAGGAGATGCACTTGGATTTCTCGGCGAAGATGCGGAAGCGGGAGAAGCGGGCGTAGATGTGCATCAGGGCGGCGAGGGGGCAGGCGAAGCGGCACCAGGTCCGTCCGGAATACCAGAAGTAGAGGCCGTAGCCGAGGATGCCGGCCAGGACGATGTCGATGAACCAGGCGTAGTTGAGGAGGGGGATTTTTTGGAAGCCCTGCTCGAAGGCGGCTTTGGCCCAGGCCACATCCATCCAGCCGAGGATGCGCAGCAGCATGAGCAGGGCGGCGAAGGCGAGGACGGCCTGGCCGATCATGTTGAGGCGGTTCCAGCGGGGGCCGTGGGGCATTTTGTGGCGGTGGCGGTCGCCAAGGGTTTCGGCGAGGGCGCCGCAGGAGCAAATCCAGCCGCAGTAGGCGCCTTTGCCCCAGCGCCAGACGAGGAAGGGGATGAGGACGAAGGTTTGGAGAAAGCCGACGATGAGCCAGCCCCAGAGGGGCTGGCTGGTGAAGGCGTTGTAAACGAAGAGGGGCCAGGCGAGGATGAGGCCGTAGGCGCGCCAGTATTCGCGCCCGTGGCCGTAGGTGACGGCGGGGAAGAATTCGTTAGCCACGGCTTGAAGCCAGCCGGAACTGAAAAAGCCGTTGTGGCCGAGGAGGGGGAGGATGATTTCCGGGAGGAGGAAAAGCGGGAGGCATTGGAAGGCCATGAGGCTGAGGGTTTGGACGGTGACGTAGGGGGTGCGGCGGGAGCGGATGCGGCGGATGCCGAAAAAGATGATGATGAGGCTGTAGGCGAGGGTGTAGTAGAAGGAAGGGCCGGAGGCGGAGATTTTCAGGGTGCCGAGGAGGGTGGAGGGATCGGTGGCGGCGGGGAGGTGGCTTTGAATCCAGGTCCAGAGGCCGGCGGGGTTCCAGTTGAGCCAATCGGGAAGCTTGCCGAAGAAGGGGAGGGCTTTGCTGCCTTTCCAGTGATAGAGCCAGGTGCAAAAAAGGAGGAAGGCGGCCAGAGCGGCGAAGTCCCGGAGGCGCCACTCGCCGCGGATGGGAATGCCGGAGCGGCGGAAGAATTCCAGGGGGGCCTCACGCCCGATCATGGCAAAGACGTGGTCGTTGGGCAGGGTCTCGGTGGCGCCATCGGGAGTGCGGAGGGTGGCGGTGGATTCGCCGACAGCGGCCACTTCGGTGCCGAGGGCGAGGCGGAGGGAGCCGGGGGCGGCCGAGCCGCGCATATCGGAGGAGGCGGCGGTGGTGACGCGTTCAGAGCTGGGATGTTCGACGGCGGCCGGGGCGGCGGGATCGGCGGTGAGGCGCTGGATTTGGGCGAGGTTGTCCGGCTTGGGGCGGGAGAAATCGTTTTTGCGGTAGGAGAGGGTGGTGTGGGCGCCGCAGGCGGTGAGGGCGATGGCGGCTTCCAGTGCGGAATCACCGCCGCCGACGACGAGGACGCGCTTGCCGGCGTAGTCTTTGGGATCGTGGAGGCGGTTGGTGACTTTGGGAAGGTCCTCGCCGGGACAGCCGAGGCGGCGGAAGTTGCCGCTGCGTCCGATGGCGACGATGACGCGGCGGGCGGTGAGGGTTTTTCCGCCGGCAAGGTGGAGTTCAATGGTGCCCCCGCGGGTGGAGAGGCGTTCGATGCGGGCGGACTCGATGCCGATGCCCGCCTGGCGGCGCTGGGCTTCCATTTCTTCAAGGAGGGATTCGCGGGTCTCGGCGGTGACCTGGAAGTCGCCAGCGGGGCGGAGATCGGTGGGGTAGGTGTAGATGGGTTTGCCTTTGGGGAAGTTGGCGATGGTGAAGAAGGGCTGGGAGGCCTCGAAGACGGTGAAGCGGAGGCCGTGTTTTTGGGCTTCGACGGCGGCGGCGATGCCGGCGACGCCGCCGCCGATGATGGCCAGGTCGGGAATTTGAGATTTGAGATTTGAGATTTGAGATTCTGCGGCGAGTTCGGCCGCGACCGCCTGGGCGGCTTTGGCACCGGAATCGGCGGCGAATTTGAGGAGGGGGATGCCGGTGAGATCGCCCACGATGCGGATGCCGGGGACGGCACAGGTGCCGTCTTCATTGACATGGGGGAGTTTTTCCACCGTGCCGGCGGGCCAGCGGGTGTGGAGCCAGTGGGTGTAGCGGCGGAGCAAATCCGTGAAGGCGGGCATCATCTCGATGGGAGGGCCAGCTTGGTGGAATATTCCAAGAAAGCCAGGGAGGAGGAAGGTCAGGGTGCCGGGGTGCGGATATCGGCGGCAGCGGTCACTTTGATTTGGAGATTGCCGCGGTGTTCATCCAGGCGTCCGGTGATGGTGATGTTTTGTCCGAGGAAACGCTCCAGGTATTCTTTGCGAAAGCCTTCGGGGTCGTCTTCATGGAAGCAGACCAGGGCGACGGATTCGCGGTAATCCTGGGTGAAGTTGATGTAGGTGATGGTGCCGGCGCGGTTTTCGCCCAGGGCAACGGGGGTGCCGCGAAGGGTGACAGTTTGGCCGATGAGTCCGCGGAGGACATCCAGCTGCTTGGGGTCGAGGGTGCCGGCGGCGGGCAGAATTTCCGGGGCGTTAGAAGGAACCTCCAGGGTTGCGGGGAGGGCGGCGGCAGAGGGTGTGGATGCTGTAGGGGGCAGGGGGATGGCGGGTGGGGTATGGACGGCTGCAGCGGCTGCGGCAACGGGGGCGGCAGCTGGGGAGGAGGCCTTCTCTTTTCCGGCCAAGAGGAAGCCGGCGACAGCGGCAAGCGAGATCAGGCCGACGGTGGCCAGGCCGAGGAAGACCGGGGTCCGGTTGCGCGCGATGGGGACAGGGGGAGGGGAGGCCACGGGGGCAGCGGGCGTGGGCTGGACAAGGGAACTGGTCCGGGAGCGCATCCATTCATAGAGGCCTTCAAGCGCTTCCGCGGAATCGTGGGGGCGGTGGGCGGGGACCCGCTGCATGAGGCGGTGGACCCAGCCGGTGAGGGCGGGGTCCACATCCGGACGGAGTTCTTCCAGGCGGGCAGGGGTGCCGAGCATGTGGAGGTTGAGGATTTCGAAGACGGTTTCGCCTTGATAGGCGGGGCGCCCGGCCAGGCAGGCGTAGAACACCTGGCCAAGGGAGTAGAGGTCGCTGCGGGCGTCCAGGGGCTGGTTTTCGAACTGTTCGGGGGCGATGTAATAGATGGAGCCGAGGACATGGCCGTCCTGGCGCGAGGTCTGGGCGGAGGGGGTTTCCTGGAATTTAGCCAGGCCGAAGTCGAGGATTTTGAGGTTGATGCCGCCGTTGGGGAGATGGCGGAGCATGAAGTTGGAGGGCTTGAGGTCGCGGTGGAGGATGGCGCATTGGTGGGCGGCGTTGACCCCTTCCAATGCCTGGCGGGCGATTTCGACAAAGGATTCCTGGTCCAGCGGCCCGCGCTGGAGGCGTTGGTCGAGGGTTTCCCCGTCGATGAACTCCATGATGAAGAAGGCGCCGAAGCGGTCCTCTCCGAAGTCGAAGAGGGTGACGATGTTGGGATGCTGGAGGGCGGCGAGGGCTTTGGCTTCCTGCCAGGCGGAGTCGGTGGGCAGTTCGAGTTCGGCCAGGTCACGCCGGAGGCGCTTGATGGCGACGCGGCGCTGGAGCTGTTCATCGTGGCCGAGATAGACATTGCCGATGCCGCCGGAGGCGATGCGCTGGAGCTGGCGGTAGCGGCCCTGGATGAGGAGGGAAAGGGTGTCGGTGTCCTGGGTGACCGGCATCCTGATGGGCATATCGCGCGGATGTGACAATCGGGTGGCTGAGGGGCGACATTCGGCGGTGCGTTGGAGGGGCTTTCGGGGCCGGAGGTGGTGGAGGAGAAAGCGGGCTGTTGGCGATGACGGAGACGCTGCCCAAGGCCCTGGCGGCTCCGGGTTTCTGGATGGATGAGACCAAGCTGCCCCTTTAGCAAGCTGCTGGGTTAATGGATTTTTTGGTGAAGGCCATGGGTTTCTCGTTTGCCTCAGGGGATTGGCTCCGTTTCAGGAGGGCGCGGGTGTTGTTGCAATCGGCTGCCGGCTGGGCCGCCAAGGCCTGAGTGCCCGCATGTGGCCTTCCGCTGAAGCCAGCCGGTTGCTGCCAAGTTAAATGCACCGGGGGGTGGCGGTGTGATTTTGTCCTTGGTTTGGGCACAGGCGCTTTTTAGGATCATTCGGGCAGATCATTCATGGGCAGCAGCCAATCCCATTCCTCCAGTCCTGGCCCCTCTTTGGGCCAGACGCGGGTTATTTTCCAGAAGCTTTCGCGCAACAGCCGCACCGTCCATTGGCGGATCAATGCCGAGGGCCTTTACACTTACATCAGCGATGTGGTGGAGGATCTCCTTGGTTACAAGCCGGAAGAACTGGTCGGCCGGGTTCATTATTACGACCTTTGCCCGGAATCGGAGCGTGCAGCGCTGCTGGAGGCGGCGGCTTCCATCATCCAGGCCAAGTCCACTTTCCGTGATTTGGAAAACTGCGCGGTCTCCAAGGACGGGCGCATCGTCTGGATGTCCACCCACGGGGTTCCGCTGCTGGGACTCAACGGGGAGCTACTCGGCTTCGAGGGCTGGGACATGGACATCACCGAGCGCAAGGAGGCGGAATTGCGCCTCAAGGATCTTTCGGAGCGCCTGCTTTTGGCCAAGCGTGCGGCGGGTGCGGGCATCTGGGACTGGCATGTGCTGGACAACCGGCTGGAGTGGGATGATGTCCTGCTGCGCATGTATGGGCTGGCTCCGGGGCCGCAGGCGTTCAGTTACGAGACCTGGAGGGGGGCGGTGCATCCGGACGACCGGGAGCGTGCGGAAAAAGAGGTTGCGCAGGCACTGTCCGGGGAGCGGGATTACCATACCGAGTTCCGCATCCTCCGTCCGGATGGCGAACTCCGCCATTTGAGAGGCAACGCCATCGTCCAGCGCGATGGGGCCGGACGGGCCGTCCGCATGGTGGGGGTGAATTGGGACATCACGGAGGCCAAGCTGATGGAGGCGCAGTTCCTGCGTTCCCAGCGCATGGAAAGCCTGGGAACGCTGGCTGGCGGCGTGGCCCATAATCTTAACAATGCACTTGCTCCTATTCTGGTGGCTGTGGAATTGATCCAGCACCATGGGGCGTCATCGGAGATATTGGAATTGGTCCGGACCATCGAGCTCAGCGCGCGCCGGAGCGTGGGCCTGGTCAGCCAGATTGTGTCGTTTGCCCGCGGGGTCGAGGGCGTGCGGACGCTGGTCGATCCCGTCAGGCTGATTGAAGAAGTCGCCAAAATCGTCCGGGATACTTTCCCCAAGCACATTGTGGTGGAAACCGGCGTGCCCGGGAAGGTTCCGCCGGTGCTGGCGGATGTGACGCAGATGCACCAGGTGCTGCTGAATCTGTGTGTCAATGCGTCTGATGCCATGCCGAAAAGAGGCCGGATGCGGCTGGAGGTGGCCCACGTGCGCGTGGACGCCCGCAATGCCTCGCGCATTCCCGAAGCGCGTGCGGGGGACTTCACGGTGTTCAGCGTGCAAGACACCGGCATGGGGATGACGCCGGAGGTGCTGGAGCGGATTTTTGACCCGTTTTTCACCACCAAGGAAGTGGGGAAGGGAACCGGGCTGGGCTTATCCACGGCCCGCGGCGTGGTCCAGTCGCACGGGGGTTTTTGGCAGGTGGAAAGCCGTCCGGGGGAAGGGGCCACATTCAGCATTTTTCTGCCGGTTTCCGACGGAGCGGTGGCGGTGCCGCCACCGGCCGCCACGCGCGCTTTTGACGGCTTGGCGGGACAGGGCGAGCGGATACTGGTGGTGGAGGACGAGGCGGGCGTCCGCGAGATCATTGTGCGCGCCCTGCGCATGGCCCGCTACTCAGTGGAAACGGCGGAGCATGGGCGGGAAGCATTGGAACGGATGGCGCGGGCAGAGGAGGCATTTGCCCTGGTCATCACGGACATGATGATGCCGGTGATGGATGGGGCTGCTTTCCTGTTTGAGTTGCGCCGCTTCAGCCAGGTGCCGGTCATCGTCATCACCGCGCAGGACGGCCCGGCGCTTCCTGAGGGTGTGGAAATGCGCTGCCTGCCCAAGCCGTTCGAGGTCTCGGCCCTGCTCGGGGCGGTGCGTGCGGCCCTGCAGCAGGCACCGCAGGCGTGATCAAAAGGCAGCATGGGTGGCGCGGCACCGCGCCAGCCCGGCTCTGGATGGAACCCGCTCTCCGAACTCGAGGCGCCGAAGGCCGCCGCGGCGCACTGGCTGCGCCATGGAGCGCCCCCTCCGCCGCCCCAAAAATCTGCTCGCCTCCTCTGCCGCCCTCGGGCAACCCTATGCGATGCGTGTCTTGACGGGAATCCAGCCCTCCGGGAGGACCCACATCGGCAATTACTTGGGCATGATCCGCCCCACCCTGGAACTCCAGGGCCGGGGGGAATCCTACGTCTTTATTGCCGATTACCATGCGCTCACATCCGTGTCCGATCCCGCCGCCCTCCGGGCCCACATCACCGAGATGGCGGTCGATTTTCTGGCCAGCGGCCTGGACCCGGGGCAGACTGTTTTTTTCCGCCAAAGCGCCGTGCCGGAGGTCCACGAACTGGCCTGGTATCTCTCCACCCTCACGCCCATGGGCCTTCTGGAGCGCTGCCACAGCTACAAGGACAAGACCGCCCGCGGCCTCCCGGCCAACCACGGCCTGTTCGCCTACCCGGTCCTCATGGCCGCCGATATCCTCCTCTACGACGCCGACAAAGTCCCCGTCGGCAAGGACCAGAAGCAGCACCTCGAAGTCGCCCGTGACATCGCGCAAAAATTCAACGACGCTTTCGGCCCCGTTTTCAAGCTTCCCGACCCCGTGATCCGCGCCGAAGTGGCCACCGTGCCCGGCACCGACGGCCAGAAGATGTCCAAGTCCTATCAAAACACGATCGACCTGGCCGATTCCGAACCCGCCTTCCGCAAAAAAGTCATGGGCATCAAGACGGACTCCACCCCGGTGGACCAGCCCAAGCCGCAGGACAACTCCACCCTCCTTCTATTGGCCGAGGCCCTGGGGGATGCGGGCTTGCTGGACCGCCTCCGCAGCCAGATGGCCGCCGGGGGCACCGGCTACGGCGACCTGAAAAAGCAGCTCTTCCAGGCCCTTTGGGATCATTTTGCGGATTTCCGCCGCCGGCGTGAGGACATCCTTCGTGAGCCCGCCCGGGTGGAGCAAGTTCTGGCCGATGGGGCGGCCCGCGCCCGCCAGGCCGCCGCCGCCACCCTGGCCCGGGTGCGCGCCGCAGTGGGGATCGCGCCATGATGGACCTGCCCACCGATCCCTGGCGCGTTTCCCTCCCCGTCTTTGAGGGCCCGCTCGACCTCCTCCTCTACCTCATCAAAAAAGCCGAGGTGGACATCTACGACATTGAGATCGCCAGCATCACCGACCAATACCTGGGCTACCTCGAGCAGATGGCCAAGCACGACCTGGAGATCGCCGGCGAGTTCCTCGTTGTGGCGGCCAACCTCATCTACATCAAGAGCCGCACCCTCCTGCCCGAGGACCAGCAGCCGCCTGAGGAGGAAGCCGAGGAAGAAGACCCCCGCTGGGAACTCATCAAGCAGCTCGTCGAATACAAAAAATTCAAAGATGCGGCCGGCGACCTGGGCGAGCGCGAGCGCCTGCGTGAACTCATCTTCCACCGCGAGGCCAAGCCCGCCGTCGCTGCCGCCGCCCCCGAGGAGGAAGCGCCCAAAAAACCCGTCCTTGGGCGTGTCTCCGTCCTTGATCTGGTCAAGGCCTTCCAGACTGTCCTACAGCGCGCCCGCGAGCGGGATGGCTTCAAGGAAATCTTCGAGGACAAATTCAGCGTCAGCGACAAAATCCAGGCTATTCTCGACCTCATCGAGAAATCCGGGCGCCTGCGGTTTTTCGAGCTGTTCAACGACATGACCTCCCGCACCGAGATTGCGGTGACCTTTCTTGCCTTGCTGGAACTCATCCGGCTAAAACAACTCAAGTGTGTCCAATCCGATGTCTTCGGGGACATCGACATCCTCCGGGCCGGGGCCTGAGCACGCGGCCCTACCGAACGCCTTTGCCAAGACTGCCATGGAACTCGCGCAACTACTTGAAGCCATTCTCTTTGTCGCCGACAAACCCCTGCCGGCTTCCGAACTGCTCGCTCTTGCCCGCAAAAACGGGCGCGATGGCGAGCCCTCCCCCTTTGCGTCCGCCGAAGAGCGCCACATCCGCGAGGCTCTGGATGCCCTCGCCCGCTCCCTGGAGGGCCGTGCGTTCCAGCTGGAAGAAGTGGCCGGCGGGTTCCGCCTGGCCACCCGCCCGGACTATGGCCCCTGGCTTGGCCATCTTTTCGCCCACGAGTCCAAGCCGCCCAAGCTCAGCCAGCCCGCCCTGGAAACCCTGGCCGTCATCGCCTACCGCCAGCCCATCTCCCGCGCCGAGATCGAGGCCGTCCGCGGCGTCGCGGTGGGCGGCGTGCTGGAAACCCTTTGCGAGCGCGAAGTCGTCCGCGTGGCCGGGCGTGCGGATGTCCCGGGGCGTCCCCTGCTCTACGAGACCACGCCGTATTTCCTCGAACATTTCGGCCTTCGGGACTTGAATGACTTGCCGAACGCGGAGGAACTCAAGCGCATCAAGCTTCCCGAGCCCCCCGCGCCGGACGCGGAAGTCCAGCCCGAACTCATCCATGAACCTGCCGCAAATCCGCCAGCAGATCGACAAGATTGACGCGCAGCTCCTGGAGCTTCTCAACGCGCGCACCCGCCTGGCTGAAGAAGTCGGGCGCATCAAGCGTGCCTCGGGCCAGGCCGTCTTCGCCCCCGACCGCGAGGAAGTCCTCCTCCGCGCCCTGGCCAAAAAGAACCCCGGCCCCCTGGACGACGCCTCCCTCCGCGCCATCTACCGGGAGATACTCTCCGCCTCCCGCAGCCGCCAGAAGCGCCTGCAAATCGGCTACTTTGGCAGCGAAGGCAGCTACTGCCATCAAGCTGCCACTGGACGTTTCGGCAGCGGGGATGCCTTCATGGCCTGCCCCACCATTCCCGAAGTCTTTGCCCTCCTCCACCGCGAGGACATCGATGCCTGCGTCGTCCCCGTGGAAAATTCCATCGAAGGCGGCGTCAACGCCACCTACGACATGCTCGTCGGCACCCATGCCGTCATCTGTGGGGAAATCTACCTGCGCATCCGCCACGTCCTGGCGGCCCCCGCCCGCACCAAGCGCATCGAGACCATCTACTCCCACCCCCAGGCCCTGGGCCAGTGCCGCCAGTGGCTGCTGAAACACCACCCCCAGGCCCGCCAGATCGAGGCCTCCAGCACCTCCCATGGCGCCCACCTTGCCCGCCAAAACCCCCATGCCGCGGCCATCTGCAGCGCCTTTGCCGCCCGCGCGGCCGGCCTCAAAGTCCTGACCTCTGACATCCAGGATATCCCCCGCAACCTCACCCGCTTCCTGATCCTCAGCCGGCACATGCCCCCTGCCTCCGGCGATGACAAAACCAGCCTCCTCTTTTCCGTCTCGCATGAAGTCGGCGCTCTCGGTAAAATCCTGCGCATCTTTTCCGACCACGGCCTCAACCTGGAAAAGATCGAGTCCCGCCCCGCCATGCACAAAGAATGGGAATATCACTTCTTCGTCGATGTGCGCGGCCATGCCCACGCCGACGGGCTGAAAAAAGCCCTTGAAGACATCCGCCGCAAAACCCTCTGGCTGAAAATCCTGGGTTCCTACCCCCAGGCCCCCCGTGATGTCTGACACCCCCGCCCCCACACCGCCTCCGGGGGACACCCCGCCCGCACCCAAAAAAGGCTTCTGGTCCAAAGTCGCCTCCCTCGTCTCCTCCCCCCAATCCAGCCCCGCCACCCCGGGGCCGGACGCTCCGCCGCCGGCCCCCACGGCCAAGCGGGAGTCCGGCTTTGTCAAAAACTTCCAAGCCAAAGGCGTCTCCGCCGGCTTGGAACTGCCCACTCCTCCGCCCTCCTCCCCGCCCCCCGCCGCCAAGCTGCCCGTTCCGCCGCCGCAGGTGAGCAGCGAGAAGCCAGAAGCCAGAAGTCAGAAGTCAGAAGTTACTAGCCAGAAGGCCGAACCCGAAACGAGAAACCCGAAACCCGAAACCTCCGTTCCCCCATCCAAGGACCAAGGACTAGGGACCAAGGACCAATTGGTCCCCCCCCCGCCTCCGGCCATGTCCCCGGCGCCGGCCTCGCCACCTCCTGCCCTGGTTCCGCCCCCGGTTCCCTCCGTGGCCCTGGTCCCGCCTCCGCCGCCCAAGATTGCCCCGGCCTCGCCCGCGTCCACACCCGCCGCTGCCCAAGTCAAAGTCGTCCTGCCCCCGCCCCCTCAGACCGGAAGTCAGAAGTCAGAAGTCAGAAGCCAGAAAGCCGAGCCCGAAACCCGAAGCCCGAAACCCGAAACCCCCGTTCCTTTATCCAACGACCAAGGACCAAGGCCGAAAGACCAAGGGCTATCCGCCAAAGAGCGCTTCCTGTCCAAGCACGGACGCCGCCGCGGCCTGGTGGCGCCGGCGGAACAGAAACCGGAAGTTAGGATTCCCCAGCCGGAGGCCAAAACACCGCCGCCGGAGGCGAAGAGCGAAAAGCCCGCGCCGCCTGCCGCCCCGGCGCCAACGCCCAGCCCTCAACCGCAAAGCAAAAGCCCGCAGCCCGCGCCGCCTGCTCCGGCTGCGCCAGTTGCGCCAGTTGCGCCAGTTGCACCAATCCCCCCGCCCGCCGTCCCGCAAAAGCCCGCGGCTGCGGATGCGAAACCTGCGCCTGCCCCCCAGCCACCGGCCGCCAACCGCAAGCCCGAATCTGCTCTCCCTTCTCCTCCCGTCATCGCCGTCCCCGGTGCTCCCGCGGCGCAGAAACCTGCCGTTACTGCCGCAGGAAGCCAGAAGCTAGGAGTCAGAAGCCAGAAGGCCGAACCCGAAACCCGAAATCCGAAACCCGAAACCACCGTTTCCCCATACAAGTCCACGGCCCGCCGTGGCGGGGAACAAGGACCCGCTCCGGCATCCGTCGCGGGCGCCAGCGGAACCAAGGACAAAACCACCATCGCCGCCGCGGCCGTGGCCGCCAAGACAGCCGCAGCGGAGGAACACGCCCGCGCCCGCCGCCCCCTCCTGGCCAGCCCGGCCGCCCTCATTATTTTCCTGGTTCTCTTTGCCGCCGTCGCCGCGGTCTCAGTATATTATTTCACCCGCGAGACCCGCCTCACCCTCAATGCCAGCGGAGGTGATATCACCCTGAATCCCGAGGCCCACATCGTTTTCAACTTCGCCGGCAAGATCAACATGCTCCGCCGCGACTATCAAAGCCGCCAGCAGCCCCTCATCCAGCAGGTCGATGACCAGCAGCTCCAGCTCATCTCCGCCCGCGGCGACCTGGCCGGGCGCCAGCAGCGCAAAAAACTCCTGGATGACGCCCTGGCCCAATACCAGAAGGAAATCCCCGAAATCCTCCGCAAGGGCCAGGAGGCCCTGGACCGCTTCTGGAACCAAGAAGGCGAGGCACTGAAAGACGAATACCGCGACACCCTTGAAGCCCTGCACAAAGAGATTGCCGACCGTGCCCAGACCCTGGGCATCGCCTACTCCCGCAACACCGATCTCGACGCCATCGAAGTCGCCGCCAACGCCTTCCGCCTGGCCCTCTACAATGCCCCCGCCGCGGTCCAGGTCGATGAACAGCGCAAATGGGTGGAAAGCATCCTCGCGCGCTGGAAAGAATTCGAGGCCGGCTGGACCGAGCGCCAGCTCCAGCTCCGGGACAAAGCCATGGCCATCAAGCAGGAACCCGGTCCGAAGGTTGCCGCCGCCGAGGAGCGCATCGCCTCCCTCCGCCTGGAGATCGATGCCCTAGCCGTGGAAATCCAGGCCCTGGAAGGCGAAGTGGCGACCTATGAAGAACGGCTGAAAGAAGCGCAGACGGCCCTGGAAGCCACAATCCAGCCCTTCATGCAGGAACTGCTGAACATTCCCGGCCAATTCGAGCAAATTCCCCTCCAAATTCCGGCCTCCGGCCCGTTGGAACTGCGTGACCTGCAAGAGCGTGCCGACCTGGCCCCCGGCACTTACACCCTGCTGGTCCGCGGCACCCGGGAGGGCCAGGAATACTGGGCGGTGAAGGAATTCTCCATCACCGCCTACGAGAAAAACACCGCCAGCATCCAGCCCCAGGACTTCGTTCCCGCCCGCTCCTTCCTTCTGCCCAAGGAAAACTGACCAGCCCGGACTGGGGCTCCTTTATGGAAAGGGGCAATACCCAATCCATTCGAATGGGTGCGCTGGCTGCTCTGCGGCCTATCGAATTTCCAGGCCAAGGTGTTCGGGGAAAATCGGACTGAACAAGGACAGTTTACTTTGCTGCAAAGTAAACTGTCCCTGCCACGGTGCTGCGGCAGGTTGTCTTCAACCGCAGGGTGAGGTCTCCAGCTCGCGGGTGTCGAAGGGGGCGGCGGGGAGGCCGTCGCGGTTGACCAGATTGCAGCCTTCCGGGTTGTCCGCCCAGGCGTAGCGGACGGCGGCGGGGTGGGGCACTTCCGGATGCCAGGCTTCCAAGGTCTCCCCTTCGATGCGGGATTCGGCCCAGCGGAAGCGGAGGTCGGCCCCGGCGATGGCCAGTGTGCGGACCGGGCTTCCATCCCGGGTGGTGAGGCCTTCGGCATGGTCGAAGGCCAGGCGCAGGCGCCCGGGGGCGGCGGGGAGGCAGGCCCGCAGCAGCGGGCCGGAGGGCGGGCCCGCATGCCCATATTCCCGGCTGAGGGCCCAGCGGGCCAGGCGGAGGCCGACGGACTTTTTGTCTTTGGGGTGGATATCGGCGGCGTCGCCCACGTCGATGGCCACGGCCAGGCCGGTGCGGGGCAGGCGCAGGGCGGCGGCCTGGGCGGCGCGGAGTTCGGCCCAGCTGCTCTCGCAGGGTTCTTCGCGGGCGGGCTGGTAATTGGCCAGCTGGACGATGAGGAAGGGCAGGTCCCCCTGGCCCCAGGCGCGGCGCCAATCCTGGATGAGCAGGGGCAGCAGGCGGCGGTAGAGCCCGGGTTCGCCGGCGTTGGACTCGCCCTGATACCAGGTCCAGCCGCGGATGCCGTAAGGAATGAGCGGGGCCAGGCGGGAGTGGAATAAGGTGTAAGGGGCATTGGGCTCGCCGGGGCCCCGCCCGTTGGCGCCCAGGTCCGGCGGGGTGACCACGCCCCAGTTCTGCTCGATCTGGAAGCGCCAGTCGCCGGCCAAGGAGAGGGCATCTGCCGGCGCGCCTTCTGGGTGGAGGTTCATGCGGGTGCTGGGGCCGGTGAGTCCGCCGTGGTAGATGTGGGAGCGCACCCGCACGGCCACGGTGACCGTCCCCTCCTGGGTGAGGCCGGGAGGCACGGTGTAGGTGCGGGGCGTGCACCAGGAGTTTTTGTTCTCCCAGCCCATGGAGCCGGCGCGCTGGCCATTGACGAAGGTTTCATCGTGTTTGTCGATCGCGCCAAGGTTGAGGACCAGGGGGCGTCCGCGCCACGCGGCGGGCAGCTCGATGCGGCGGCGGAACCAGGCGATGCCGTTGAAATCATGGCCCGCTTCCTGCCAGCGCTGGGGCAGGGTCATGACGGACCAGGCGGAGTCCTCACAGGCGGGCAGGTGCCAGCCGTTCTCCAGCCCGTGGTTGATGGGGTCTTCGGGGCCCTCGGCTCGAAACCATTCGTCCGCGCTGGAAAAGACCTTGGGGTTGCTGCGGTCGATGCCGTAGAGGAGGCGCTCGTAGGGTTCGAGTTCCAGCCGGGCGGAGGGATCGGTCGAGAGGGCCTCGCGGGAAAGCCAGGCTTGGATGCGGGTGCCGCCCCAGGCGTTGGCGATCAGGCCGATGGGGATGCCCAGCCCGGCGTGGAGGGTGCGGCCAAACCAGCCGCCGACCGCGGAGAAGGCGGCCAGGGTATCGGGAGCGGCTGGGGTCCAGCGGGCGTTGATGGCGCTTTGGCGTCCGGCCCGGGCAGGGGTGGCCACGGTCAGCAGGCGCACGCCGGGCAGGTTCACGCCCTGGGATTCCCGGCCATGGGGGTCCACGGCGCTGAGGGCGTATTCCATGTTGGACTGGCCGGAGCAAATCCAGACATCGCCGATGAGAATGTCTTGATAGGTGAGCCGCTGGCCGTGGCTGTCTTCCAGGGCCAGTGTGTGCGGGCCGCCGGCGGGGAGGGGGGGAAGGCGCAGCAGCCAGGACCCGTCTTCATTGGCCTGGGTGCTGGCGGTGCCTCCGCCACAGGAAGCGCGGACAGTGGCGCCGGGTGCGGCCTGGCCCCAGACCGGGATCAGCATCTCGCGCTGGAGGACGGCGCCGTCTTGGAAGAGGGGGGCGGGCTGGAGCGGGGACGGCGTGGACATGGCCCGAAAGCATCGGATGGCGATTCCCGCTTGGCAAGCGCCGGGAAGGAGTATCCGCCAGTTCTTCCTCTCCCTCTTTGTCTTCCTCCCAGTCTCCGGCGCCTGGTCCCTTTAAAAAGAAGCAGGCGAAGAAGCAGACAAAGAGGAAGAGGAAGACGAAGAGGGAGAGGGAGAGGGAGATTGATTGGGCGGCCAGAGGGCACAAAAAAAACCGCCGCGGAGGGCGGCGGTTTTTGGCGGCGTCAGGGCCGGAAGGGGAATTCAGGACGCGCTGACGACGTGGACGCGGCGGTTGGCCTTGTCGAACTTGACCTGGCCTTCGGCCAGGGCGAAGAGGGTGTGGTCGCGCCCGATGCCGACGTTGGTGCCGGGGCGGACTTTGGTGCCGCGCTGGCGGATGATGATGTTGCCGGCGATGACTTGCTCGCCGCCGAATTTTTTGACGCCCAGGCGCTTGCTGACGGAGTCGCGCCCGTTCTGCGTGCTGCCTTGACCTTTTTTATGTGCCATGACGTGGGGTTCCTTGGGAGGGGGTTATTTCGCGGAAATTTTGCCGATTTTGACGCGGAGGCGGCGCTGGCGGTGGCCGACGGTGCGGTGGTAGCCCTGGCGGCGCTTGTATTTGAAGGCGATAACTTTATCACCCTTGATCTCGCCCAGGACTTCGGCGGTGACGCTGGCTCCGGCCAGGGTGGGCTGGCCGACGCTGACGGCATCGCCATTGGCGAGGAGCAGGACCTCGTTGAAAACGGCGGATTGGCCGGGCTCGATGTCCAGAAGCTCGACATCGATGGTGTCGCCTTCCTTGACCTTGTATTGTTTGCTGCCGGTGCGGATCACTGCGAACATAGAATTTCTTTCGTAAAGAGCCTTCCAAAATGCCTGAAGCGGGTGGGCAGACAAGCAAAATTGCGGTTTTTTTTCAGGCGACGGAGGGTGTGGGGTGCAATTGAGTTTGGCAGCAACCGACTGGCTTCAGAGGAAGGCCAGATGCTGGCACTCAGGCCCTGGCGACCCAGCCTGGGGACAGTTTACCCGCCTCAGGCGGGTAAACTGTCCCCGTTGTGTGCCCGCACCTGCTACCGATTGTGATTACCCCCGAGGGTGCGGGACGCGGCTTGTGGAAAGGGCGGGGCGGGAGTAGCCTGGATTCAGTGAAGGCAATCGTCCTGGCGGTGGTGTGGGCTGCGGGCCTGGCAGTGGCCGGGGCCGCGCTGGAATCCAAGGTTTTCGTCATCGGGGATGCCGATTTGCAGGAAGTGGAGGCCGCGGTGAAGGCCTCGCTCTCGCCCCAGGGCAAGACCGTGCTGCTCCCGCGGGAGCGGAAGCTGCTGGTGCAGGATGAGGCGGAGTATCTGCCGATGGCGGAGGCGATCATCGCCGCGTTCAATGCCCCCCGTCCGAACGTGCGGGTGGAAGTGATGTTCCAGGAGGCTGGCGGCATCGATGACCGCCGGCTGGAGGTGCGCGGGCGGATCGGCGGGAGGGACATCTCCGCGGGCAACCGTCCCGGGCCCAACGGATTGGAAATCGACGCGGTCAACCGCCGGACCACGTCCTCGCGCACGGCCAACCAGTTCTTGATGGTGCAGAGCGGGCGGACGGCCTCGATCCGGGTGGCCCAGGAAGTGCCCTTTGTGGATTATTTTTACGACTACGCGCTGGGATTGGGCTACGTCACCGGGGTGCAGACCCGGTGGCGCTCGATCGGCGCGCAAATGGCGGTGACGCCGCGGGTGCGGGGCGATTGGGTGGAGGTGGAATTGTATCCCCAGATTACCACCCTGGTGGACGCGCGCCAGGAGGTCATTGATTTCCGGGAGCTGGCCACCGTAGTGACGGTGGCCAGCGGGCAGGTGGTGCAGGTGGGCGGGTTCCAGGGGGCCAGCGAGGAATTCAACCGGAATTTCTTCTCCGGTGGCGGGCGGAGCGGCGGCAGCCAGACCTCTTCCTTCTCGGTTCGGGCGACCGTGCAATAAGCTTTAGAGCCGGAAAAATGCAGTTCAGGCAAAGGGCGCGAAGAACACAAAGCTAGAGGGATCGGCCATCAAGATGTTCAAAGGCAATCCCACCCCGGTATCATCGGGGTGGAAAAAGACTCACCGATCCGTGAACCTATTTTGTCAGTCCCACACCCCGATGGCTTCGCGGCCTTCGCGCTCTGCGCGGTAAACCAACGGCATGATTCCGGGTTAGGCGGCTGAATATGCCGCAGGGGCCGGGCGGTGGGGGTGCCAGTTGAAGTAGTGGTGTTTTTTGATCAGGGCGGCGACGCGGGCATCGACGAGCTGTTCCCAGGAATGATCGCCATTTTCGATGCGTCCGGCCACATCCCGGGAGGAGAAGGTGACGGTGGCCGGGCACTCGGTGTCCACATCGACGATGCAGCGGTTTTCCAGCAGATGGGCGTGAAGGTGGCGCAGGTGGCCGGGCACGGCCAGGGTGGAAGCTTTCATGAGCTGCCGGTGTTCGTTGAGCGCGGGATAGACGTAGAGGCGGAGGTCGTTTTTGAAGAGGCGGCCGAAGGATTCCAGAATCCCGCCCTCCAGGTCGGCGTAGTATTTCTCGTTGAAAATTTCGCTGAGGAGGCCGACGCCGAGGACGATGCCGATCATTTTTTTGCTGTTGCGGCGGAGGAAGGCGGCGAGGCGGTGGAACTCGGCGTAGTTGGAGATCATGACCGTCTTGCCCAGGGCACTGAGGATATCGACGCGGGCAAGGAAGTCGTCGGGATCGACATCGCCGGAGTGGAGCAGGTTGTTGACGGAGATTTCCATGATCTCGACGGGGGTCTCGCCGGTGTTCTGGGGCTCGGCCATGAAGGGGCGGTGGGCTGCTTCCATCATGTCGAGGTTGACCTGGGTGACGGGGCGGAAGTGGCCGCGTTCCAGGAGGATGGGCTTTTTGTAGAGGATTTCCGAGGCCTGGTGGATGCTGCGGTCGGGGGAGAAGACGACGGCGGAGGTGAGGTTTTGGCGGACGAGCTGGAGGTTGATGAGGCGGTTGTCAAGGTGGGCGAAGTCCTCGCCGCGGAATTCGAGCATGTCCACCTCGATGCGGTCGCGGGTCAGGCCGTCGAGCAGGGAGGCGATGAGGAGGTCGGGGTTTTCATTGGTGTAGAGCGCGCCGTGGATGAAGTTGACGCCGATGATGCCGAGGGCTTCCTGCTGCTGGAGGTTTTCTTTGTCATGGAGGCGGATGTGCATGATGACTTCGCTGGGGGCGGCACCGGGGCGGCGCTGGAAGCGGAGGCCCATCCAGCCGTGGCATTCATGGGTGCTTTTGTAGCCGCGGGCGGCGACGGTGTTGGCATAAACGAAGAAGCAGGTGCGCTCGCCGCGTTCCTGCTGGAGGCGCTCGATGAGCAGGCCGTATTCGTGGTCCAGCATGGTTTCCAGGCGCTGGCGGGAGACGTAGCGGGGGCAGGGGCCGTAAATGGCGTCGCTGAACTTCATGTCGTAAGCGGACATGCTTTTGGCGACGGTGCCGGCGGCTCCGCCGACGCGGAAGAACCAGCGGGCGACCTCCTGGCCGGCGCCGATTTCGGCAAAGGTGCCGTAGCGCTGCGGGTCGATGTTGATCTGGAGAGCCTTCTGGTGGGGGTTGAGGGACTCGCGTTCCATGCTCCGAGCGTAGCGGGAGGCGGAAAAGGATGCCAGTGCCGGGATGGCGGCGGCGGGGTGGCGTTTGCGTGGCGGCAAGGGGGGCAGGGCGGGCCAGAACGGTTGCCAACACGTGTTGGATTCGGCTTGCCCGGAAAGCGGGGGCGGGGATGATGAGGGGATGGCGTTTTTGGATGATGACTTTTTGCTGAACGGGAAAACGGCCCGGGCCTTGTATCATGAACATGCGGCGCAGGAGCCGGTCTTTGACTACCACTGCCATCTGCCGCCGGCGGAAGTGGCAGCGGACCGCAAGTTCCGTAATCTCTATGAGGTCTGGCTGGCGGGCGACCACTACAAATGGCGGGCGATGCGCTCGAATGGGATCGAGGAGCGGTTCTGCACGGGCGATGCGCCGGATTACGACAAATTCCTGGCCTTTGCCCGGACGGTGCCGCGGACGCTGCGCAATCCGCTTTACCATTGGACGCATTTGGAACTGCGGCGGGTCTTCGGCATCCAGGACCTGCTGGATGAGGGAAGTGCGCCGCGCATTTGGGCGGAGGCGAACGAGAAGCTGGCCTCACCGGAGTTTTCCGTGCACGGGCTTTTGAACCGCTTCCGGGTGAAGGTGGTTTGCACGACGGATGATCCGGTGGATTCCCTGGAGCACCACAAGGCCCTCAAGGCGAAGCCCGGGAAGCTGAAGACGAAGATGTATCCGACCTTCCGTCCGGACAAGGCGCTGGCGGTGGACCGTCCGGCGCTGTTCAACGGATGGCTGGCCCAGTTGGCGGCGGCCACCGGGCGGGAATGCGGCAGCGCGGCGGCCCTGATGGCAGCGCTGGAGGAACGGCATGCGTTTTTCCACAGCCTCGGCGGGCGGCTGTCCGACCATGGACTGGAAGCCTGTCCGGTGGGGACGTGTGAGGATGCGGACGCGGAGCGGATTTTCCAGGCGGCACGGCGCGGGGAAGCGGCGGGGCCGCAAGACACGGCGGCCTTCACCGGCTGGGCCATGCTGCGTTTCGGACGCTGGGACGCGGGGCGGAACTGGACCAAGCAGCTCCACCTGGGACCGCTGCGGAACAACAACCAGCGGCTCTTCCGCGCGCTGGGGCCGGACATCGGCTGCGATTCCATCGGGGATGCCCCCCAGGCTCGGGGGCTGTCCTGGTATCTCAATGCGCTGGAGGAAACCGGGGAGCTGCCGCGGACGGTCCTCTACAACATCAATCCGGCGGACAATTACGTGTTCGGCACGATGATCGGGAATTTCCAGGGCGGGGGGATTGCGGGGAAAATCCAGTTCGGCAGCGGCTGGTGGTTCCTAGACCAGAAGGAAGGGATGGAGTGGCAGTTGAACGCGCTCTCCAGCCTGGGCCTGCTGAGCCGGTTTGTCGGCATGCTGACCGATTCCCGCAGCTTCCTTTCCTACATCCGGCACGAATACTTCCGCCGCATCTTGTGCAACCTGGTCGGCACGGAAGCGGAGCGCGGGGAGTTGCCCGAGGAGATGGGCCTGCTTTCCGGCCTGGTGCGGGATGTGTGCTACCGGAACGCGGCCGGCTACTTTGGCCTGGAAGCGGACTGAGGATTTTTTACAGGAAGAACGCGAAGCAGCGCGAAGGGGGGACTGTTTGAGATCGCCACTTTGGGCGTATGGAGGATTGAGCAGTGCGAAGCTGCCGTTGCCTTGATTCCAAATCCGAGGCGCGGAAGATGTTCCAGGCTTGGTGCATTTCGCATGCGGCGCTTTGCCTTGATTCCAAATCCGAGGCGCGGAAGATGGCTATCGGTAACCCCCTCCATTGGAGGGGGTTACCATAGTTGAATCTGTTCGGGCATAGCCTCTGGCTCTCCTTCTTGAGCGGGGGCTCCATGGATGACAAAGGAGTTTTCCCACTGGGCGCGGGTGACAAAGACTGCCCGAACGGCCCCTTCGGGCGGCAAATGCCTCTTCAACCGGTCCATATGGGTCTCCTGGCGGGCGAAGGTCACGCAGGAACGGATATAAACGCTGAACTGCATCATTTGATATCCATCGTCCAGGAGGTAGTCCCGGAACTGGGTCGCCCGTTTCCGCTGGAGCGGGGTTTTTACGGGGAGGTCGAAGGCGACGACGAGCCAGCCCATTTTGAATTTTTCGGTGTCCATGGCTTGTAGAGGGAGGCTTGGCCTCCGATTACGGCGCGGCGGAAGCTCCGCACAACACCTTCAATGCACCCCCGAATCTCCAGGTTGAGGTTCATGTATTCGACTTTGCTGATGGGAAAGCCGGTGACCCATTTGCGGAATTCCGGCGTGACTTCGAACTGGCCGGGATGGTCTTTGAGCCACTGAACAACCCGCCAATCCACGCAGGGGCGGAAGGGTTCCATGAGGTCGTAGGCCAAGGGGGCGGCGCGTTCGCGGACAACGTGGTTGATGCCGAAGGTGGGGTCGAGCCCGACGGCGAAGAGTTTTTGCAGGATGGTGCTGAGGAGGACGGCGTAGCCGTAGTTGAGGAGTTGGTTGAGGCCGCCTTCGTTCCTCCCCCGGATGAAGGAATCCAGGTCCAGGAATTGGGCAAGCAGTGGCCAGTAGAGCCGGGCGCAGACGGATTCTTTATGGGCCTTCCGCCCTGTGGCGGCTTCGCGCAAAGACTTGCAGGCGTCCGCGGGCAGCAGGCTTTCCGCCAGAAGGGTCTGGTTCAGGCACTTGGCATCGACGGTCATATCCCAGAGCCTGGCTTTGATCCTGGGGGGCAGATCGACGAGTGCCCGGGTCAGCAAGGTGTCTGTGGAGCGGTTGGCTGGAAGGACCAGGCTGACGGGCTTGAAGGACTCGCAAATGATCAGGGCGACGCCGTGCTTGGCGGCCTGGAGGAAAAGATTGCTGTGAATGGATGCGGAAAAGCTGGTGACGATAATGGCGGCCACATCCTCCAGGGGTAGCTTGCGCTCACCGGAGGAAGTTTTGCAGGTCAGTTGCCCATCGCGGCAGCTGAGGCTGCACTCGGGACTGTCGATGCTGACGATGTGGTAGGACACAAAGGCAAAGCCGCCGTCCGGTGGACTTCCTCATGCAGATGGCCCCGGAACCAGGCGCAGCGGGAATCGTGGCCGTGCATCCGCTCCCAGACGGCCAGTTTGATCTCGGCGGCGTTGAGGCCGGGTGGAAGGGAGGCACGGATGAGCGCACAGGCCGTTTCATACATGGAAGCCGCCATTTCCAGCCGTTCCTGAGGCGTGCGCTGGGCGAGCATCTGGTGATGCCGGGCTTCCATGCTGGGGGTGGTGTCGTTCATGGTTGCTGAACTTTCTTCCATATCTCTAGCAGACCCAAGTCTCCGATCCAAGACTCGATATACGCCCGGTCGAACGTTCCGTGAAGTAGGGCGCGGACATCGCGCAGCTGATAATCGGACTGGGACTCCTGAGCCCAAGCCAGCTTGGAAAGGATCAGGTCCTCCCGGCTGACAATCCAGAGAGGGCGGCCCTCGATTTCGACGCGCCGGCGTCGTTCAAACTCGGTCAGGCGGTAGGCATCGGCTTTGCGAATGATGAAGTCCACTTTGATGGCTGTGGCTTCATGGAAGACATTGAACATGCCGTAACGGGCGGTTTCCAAGCGCATCATTTCGGGGTCAATCATGTAGTGAGGCTGAAGCGCCAGAGTGAGCTTTTCGGTTTGCCCTGGATGCAGGGCGATGACCACATCGATATCCCGCGTCATGCGGGGCGTGGCGTAGAAGGCCAGGCACATGGAGCCGGTCAGCATGTAGGGAAGTGCGGCGGCATCCAGCCTACCAGCGACATCGCAAACAACTTCCAGCTCGGGAGTCATGGTTGGTTGCTGCCTGCAGGCAATCCGGTCAGTCCCTTATCCAGGATGCGCATCCCATCCTAGACCAGGGTTTTCAAGAGCACGTTGATTCTTGTGCCTGGATTGCCTTGCTTGGCACGCGGGCTGTCCGCTCTGGCGATGTCCAGGAGGATGCCTTGGCGGGCGTTTTTGATGGAAAACACTTTCCAGGCGCCCGAATATTTTCCCGTCGGCATCTCAATGATCTGCCCATTGCGCAAATAGCGTGGGCAACCCAGGCCTTTCCAACGCTCTTGGACTTGGTGGTGGGGGATAACTTCCATTTTGGGGCCCAAGGTGACTGCAAAGTTATCCCCGATCTGCTTCGCTCCTTTGATTTTCCTGAGTTTCCCAGAGGCGCCTGGCCCGACGAGTTTGGACAAGGCCACCACTTCATAAGCCCACCAAAATTCGGATCCCTGATGGAGAAGGTTTTTCGGGGCTTTGGCTCCGGCGGCAGTATGCCGGATGCGTTTGACCAAGAGCACCTTGCCGCTGTCCGGGTTGGGCAATTCGACTTGAGCGAGTTGAGCCCATTTCCTCAATTTTTCAGCGGATGGGTGATGGTCCTCGGAGTCCAGCACGCGCCAGACAGTTTCCTCAGCCTTCAAGCCCCGCCGGTTAGAGGGGATGTGTTGCACCACACGGCACTCTGCGAGGACACGGCTAATTTGGTTTTTCAGCTGGGCGGGCAGGTCCTGGAGGCGGGCTTGTCCGTCCTGGCCCCGTTTGAACAGCCCGGTGGAGAGCAGTTCCAGGTTTTCGGCCTCGCTTTTACGGCGTTGAACCAGGGCTTTCCAGATGTTGCCCTTCTTTTCCAGATAGTGCGCCGCACAGGCAAGAACACAGGCATCCAGCGCGTGGTGCAGGTGGCTGATATCGCGGAGTTCCTGCTTGATGCTGACCGGTGCGGGTTCTGTTTTGCGGCGTTCCCGGAGTTCCGCGACTTCCGGGTTGGCCTGGGCAAGGCAGGCTTCGAGCTTCCAGGCTTTGCGGGTCTCCGCAGTGACCGAGCCCGGCATGGAAACAATCCGGGTGGAACATTGAACACCGCCGAATTCTTTTTTCAGTTCTTCCGCCGCCAAGCGCACGAGGTGGGAGGTCTGGGTGAGGTCCTTGGGGACGAATTCTTTTTCCGTGTAGTGCTCTTGCAGCAACAAGGCTTTGCGTCTTTTTTTGCGGGCCCGGTCCTGGTCGTGAATGCCTTTGGCATCCAGGCTTTCAACCAATTTTTGGAACTGGCTCCAGGGAAGGATTTCCAGGGAGCGTTTTTTCCCGTCCTGGACTTCGCGCCCTTCGAACTCTTTGATGAATTGGACGGCGGTGCGCTGGCCTTTCATCTCGTTGATGGTGCGTAAAGTGAGCACCAGGCTGTCGAGGGAATCGCTCGGGCGCAGGGAGCGAGGGATGATGTGGTCCTTGTCCACATGGCCGTGGAGCAGATCGAGAGCATCGTATTCCATGCCGGTGTAAGGGCAGGTCCAGTTCATGTCCTGGGCAATGCGGGCTTTGCGGATGAGCCCTGCGGAAATGGCAGTTACTTCCGGAAGGTCGCCTCGAAGTTTTTGAACCACTTTCTTGAAATCACCCAAGCGCTGGCCCATTTCCTGTTTCTTCTCCTCGGCGGTCATGCCGGAAAACGAGCGGAGGTCAGGATTGACCTCGATGGTGACCTGACTGATCCGGGAGGGGTCATTACCGGCGTAAGTGGCCAACATATCTTTCACCAGGCGGCGGAGAATGAGGAGGCGGTGCCGCAAAAGGTGGTTGTTGGTTTTTTCTTCGACGGTGCGGCGCAATTGGAGGGCGCGGAGTTCTTCGCTGCGGAAAAGTGCGCCGCCTTCTGCCATGGGATGGCGTCCGGCAAAGACATCCTTCACAGCCTGCTTCATCACCACCCGTGCATGGGGCGCACGCCCCGACAGGCGCTTCAGGGCATCTTTTTCAGGACGGAGGACAAGTGCCTTGTCCGCATCGGGAGGCATGAGTAAGGCCGAACCGTTGTGCCGAGGGCTTCCTACGGTGGCATCCAGCGTTTTGAGAAATTCACGCTTGGTGAGCTTGCCGGATTTCACCATCAACTGATGCAGTGACTGGCGCTCTTCCACGGATAAGGGCCGGGTGCCACTCGCATCGGCCACTTGGACATTGGCCAGAATCATCGCCCAGCGGAAGAGCAGGAACTCGCGGCTTTTCTTGGCCGGAACTTTGGCTTGGCGGACGGCCTGGTGCTTGGCTTCGTCTTCGCTTTTGCCCTCATCCAAGGCGCGCGCGTATTCCCGTTCGTAGGTCACCGGGCAGGAAGAAATGATGCGATTGTCGAAGCGGGGGATCAACTGGCCGAAGAGGAGTCCTCCTTCATAGCGATGGGGCAGACGGATTCCAGCCTCAGCAGCCAGATTCTCATGTCGGGCGTCGTCCATCAGGATGCGGATGGTCCGGGAGTCCAGGCCGGGCAGTTTGCCTTGGTGGTTTTCCAGGATGTGCCGCACTTCACTGGTGACGACACTGCGGGGGAAGGCGACGCCGCGTCCCTTGAATCGGAGGTTGGATGAACGCTTGTCCCCCCCATCGCTGCGTTTGCCTGGGCCGACATCCAGGACCGCGCAGACCGTTTCCGCCATGGTCTGGGTGTTGTGATCTTGCATCCACTGGCGCGCTGCTTGTTCGCGGGCGGTGTCTTCCTGTGCCTCGGTTTCGTCGCGTGCCCAGGCTCGATTGCCATCATAGCCGCGGTTGTGGGCATACCAGCGCAGCACGTCCCATAACTCTTGTGCGGAGAGCTTGACGCCCCCTTCGGGTTTCAAGACTTCTGCAGCTTTCAGCCAGGGCCAGGCGGTTCCGGGCTGATCCAGTTGTTCCCGTGTGAGAAAACCCACATGGGAGAGCAACTGCTTCATCCGCTCGATGCGCTGGCGGGTGGAACGGATATGGCGGCGCTGGCGCCGGTAGTCCCGTCGCTTTTTGGCCAGGCAGTCATCGGCACCAAAGATGACGGAGCCAGCACCCAGGGGCTGAAAGGGGTCGGATTGGAAGACCGCCCAACCGATGGAGCTGTGGCCGACGTCTAGGGAAAATTCTAAACTTGCCATGGCGGTCAATACTGTTTACATTATACTCGGAATCAAGACAAAGTTAGACAAGGCAACCCGTTTCCCTGCCGCAAGAGCGGTTACATCGTGGTCAAAAGCCTTTTCTCACAGCCCCGGTGCAAGCCGGGGCTGTTTTTTTGGGCTGGAGCAGAGTGACGAACAAAAGCCTGTTTTCACCGCGAAGACGCGAAGGAAGTATTTACTTGGGTGAGACTCTTTGTTGAGTTCAACAGCCCCTTGGATTCCACCCCCCCTCGCGCCCTTCGCGTCCTTCGCGTCTTCGCGGTTAATCCGGGGAGGTGGGGCTAGGCCAGGAAGGCTTTGAAGATGAGGAGGCCGAAACCGGCCAGGGCGATGAGGAAGGCGACGGCGATGAGGACGGGGAAGCCGCCGCCGCCGCCACTCTTGGGCTTGGGGAAGGGGGCCAGATTTTTGAAGTCCGCCGGACGTCCGGAGGGGGTGCCCGCCCCGGCAAGGTTGACTTTGGTTTCCGCCGCGGGCATGGGGGCCGCAGGGGCGGCGGTTTCCGACTCGTAGGTGAGGAGCATGTTCCCGAGCATGACGATGTCCCCGTTGCGGAGGGGGGACTCGGTGATGCGCTCGTCGTTGACGCGGGTGCCGTTGGTGGAGCCGAGGTCCACCAGTTTGTAGTCGCCTCCTTCCTGCCGGAATTCGGCGTGGTGGGTGGAGACGCTGGGGTGGGCGAGCTGGTAGGTGTTGTCCTCGCCGCGTCCGATGGAGACGGTGGGCTGGCTGAGGTCGAAGACCTGTCCGGCGAACTCAGGGGATTTGACGGTCAGCTTGGGCATGTGAAAGTTGCGATATTACCGGGGACCGGCGGCGCGTTCAACTTCTTTGCGGAATTCGTCGAAGAAATAGGTGGCATCATGGGGGCCGGGGGCGGCCTCGGGGTGGTATTGGACGGAGAAGGCGGAGGCCCCTTTGTGGCGCATGCCCTCGCAGGTGCCGTCGTTGAGGTTGATGTGGGTGAGTTCGATTTCTTTGGGATCGAGCTTGTCGCTGTTGACGGCGAAGCCGTGGTTCTGGGAGGTGATTTTGACCTGGCCGGTGGTGAGGTCCTTGACGGGCTGGTTGCCGCCGCGGTGCCCGAATTTCAGCTTGTAGGTGCCGGCGCCGACGGCGTGGCCGAGGACCTGGTGGCCGAGGCAGATGCCGAAGAGGGGGGTCTTGCCGAGGAGGCCGCGGACGGCTTCATGGGCGTAGGTGACGGCGGCGGGGTCTCCGGGGCCGTTGGAGAGGAAGACGCCGTCGGGCTTGAGCTTGAGGACGTCTTCCGGCGGGGTGGTGGCGGGGACGACGGTGATGCCGAAGCCGCGCTCCCGGAGGCGGCGGAGGATGTTGTATTTGATGCCGAAGTCGTAGGCGACGATGCGGTAGGCCACGGGGGGGAGGTGGGCCAGCCCGGGGTTGAGCTGGAGCTGAGAGAGGTCGTAGTAGGTGGGGCAATCGTCCCCGTTTTCGTCCCAGACGTAGGGCTGGGCGCAGGTGACTTCTTTGACGTAATCGACGCCGACGAGGCCGTGCCAGGCGCGGGCGGCATCGACGGCGTCATCAGCGGAGAGTTCAGTGGTGAGGACGCCCTTCATGGCGCCCTGGACGCGGAGGCGCTTGGTGAGGGCGCGGGTGTCGATGCGGGCGATGCCGGGGATGCCGTGTTCCTTGAGGTAATCGGGGAGGGTCTGGCGGCTGCGGAAGTTGCTGGCGATGGGGGAGAGCTCGCGGACGACGAGGCCGGAGACGTGGGGCTGGTAGGATTCGACATCCTGGGGGTTGACGCCGTAGTTGCCGATCTCGGGGTAGGTGAGGGTGACGATCTGGCCTTTGTAGGAGGGATCGGTGAGGATTTCCTGGTAGCCGGTCATGGAGGTGTTAAAACACACCTCCCCGGTGCGGGTGCCGGGGGCGCCGATGGAGGTTCCTTTGAATACGGTGCCGTCTTCGAGTGCAAGGATGGCGGTCATGGTCGGGTCTCAGTTATGCCGGGGTGGCGTGGCGGGGGAAGCAAAGTTTTTCCGGAGGGGAGGGGGTTCAGGGTTGGATGCCGGATTCCAGGGACCAGACGGTGCGTCCGGCGACGAGGGTGCGGATGGCGCGGCCTTTGATGGTGCGCCCGTGGAAGGGGGTGTTGCGGGATTTGGATTCGAAGCGGTCTTTGTCCACGGTCCATTCGAGGTCCGGATCGATGAGGGTGATATCGGCCACGCTGCCGGGGGCGAGGGTGCCGATGGGGAGGCCGAGAAGGCGGGCGGGGTTGACGGTGAGGCGGGCGATGAGGGCGGGGAGGGAGAGGATTTTGCGGTGGACGAGGGTGTCGAGGAAGAGGCCGAGTTCGGTTTCCAGGCCGACGATGCCGAAGGGGGCGTCATCGAATTCGACTTCTTTCTCGTAGGCGCAGTGGGGGGCGTGGTCGGAGGCGAGGATGTCGATGGTGCCATCGGCAATGCCCTCGAGGAGGCCCTCGATGTCGCGCTGGGTGCGCAGGGGCGGGTTCATCTTGAAGTCGGTGTCGTAGGACTGGAGGGATTCATCGGTGAGGGTGATGTGGTGGGGGCAGACCTCGCCGGAGATGGGGACGCCGCGTTCGCGGGCCTCGCGGAGGATGCGGACGCCGCCGGCGGTGGTGACGTGCTGGCAGTGGACGCGGGCGCCGGTGAGTTCGGAGAGGAGGGCATTGCGGGCGATGATGATCTCCTCGGCGATGGCGGGCCAGCCGCGGAGGCCGAGGACGGCGGACCAGTAGCCCTCGTTCATGACGCCGTCGGCGGTGAGGGAGTAGTCCTGGCAGTGGTCCATGAGGGGGAGGTCGAAGATGCGGGCGTATTCCATGGCGCGGCGCATGAGTTCGTTGTTCTGGATGCAGCGTCCGTCATCGGTGATGGCGACGACGCCGGCGCGCTTGAGGGAGCCGATGGGGGCGAGGAGTTCTCCCTGCATGCCCTGGGAGATGCAGCCGGTGGGGAGGACGTGGACGAGGGCCTGCTCGCGGGCGCGGGCCTGCATCCAGGCGATGGTGTTGGGGGCGTCGGCCACGGGGGAGGTGTTGGGCATGGCGACGACGGTGGTGAAGCCGCCGGCGGCGGCGGCCCGGGTGCCGGTGGCGATGGTTTCTTTGGCGGATTGGCCGGGCTCGCGCAGGTGGACGTGGATGTCGATGAGGCCGGGGGTGACGACGAGGCGGGAGGCATCGATGATCTCGGGGGTCGCTCCGGGGGGGAGGGCCTCGACGATCTGTCCGTCGAGGACATGGATGTCACGGGTTTCATCGATGGAGCGGGCGGGGTCGATGACGCGTCCGCCGCGGAGGGTGAGGGCAGGCATGGGATTAAGGGATTAAGCGATTGGGGGATTAAGGGATTGAGCGGAGGCGGGGTCGGGCATGGGGAGGCCGCCGCTGAGGAGGTAGAGGACGGCCATGCGGACGGCGAGGCCGTTGGTGACTTGTTCAAGGATGACGGAGTTGGGGCCGTCGGCCAGGGCGCTGTCGATCTCGACGCCGCGGTTGATCGGGCCGGGGTGCATGATGAGGACATCGGGCCGGCAGCGGGCGAAGCGTTCCTGGGTGAGGCCGAAGAGGGCGGTGTATTCCCCGAGGGAGGGGAACATGGTCTTGCGCTGGCGCTCGTGCTGGATGCGGAGCAGGTTGATGACATCGACTTCCGGGAGGATGCGGTCGAGGTCGTGTTCCACGCGGACGCCGAGTTCGCGGAAGATGGGGGGGACGAGGGTGGAGGGGCCGGCGAGGGTGACGCGGGCGCCGAGCTGGAGGAGGCAGAAGATGTTGGAGCGGGCGACGCGGCTGTAGAGGATGTCACCGAGGATGAGGACGTGCTTGTCCTGGATGGAGCCGAGGCGCTCGCGGATGGTGAAGGTGTCAAGGAGGGCCTGGGTGGGGTGCTCGTGGGCGCCATCACCGCCGTTGATGACATGGGCCTGGAGGCGGTCGGCCAGGAAGCGGGCGGCGCCGGCGGCGCTGTGGCGGAGGATGATGAAGTCGGCGTTGAGGGCCTGGAGGTTGAGGGCGGTGTCTTTGAGGGTCTCGCCCTTTTTGAGGCTGCTGGCTTCTTTGGCGATGCTGATGACATCGGCGCTGAGGCGCTGGGCGGCGAGCTCGAAGGAGGCGCGGGTGCGGGTGCTGGGTTCGATGAAGAGGTTGACGACGGTGCGCCCGCGCAAGGAGGGGACTTTTTTGATCGGGCGTCCGAGGATGGCTTTGAAGGCGGCGGCGGTGTCGAGGAGGAGGAGGATTTCCTCGCGGGAGAGGCCGCGGATTTCGATGAGGTCTTTGCGGTTCCAGGACATGGGGAGTGGGATTTGAGATTTCAAATTGGAGATTTCAGATGGGGGCGAGGCGGACTTCGTCCGGGGTGTTGTCGGTTTCCTGGAGCAGAACCTGGACGGTTTGGGAGCGGGCGGTGGGGAGGTTTTTGCCCACGTAATCGGCGCGGATGGGGAGTTCGCGGTGGCCGCGGTCCACCAGGACGGCGAGTTGGATGGCGCGGGGGCGCCCGAGGTCGGTGAGGGCGTTGAGGGCGGCGCGGATGGTGCGTCCGGTGTAGAGGACGTCATCGACGAGGATGACGGTCATGTCATCCAGGGGGAAGCGGATATCGGTGTCTTTGGGCAGGGGTGCGGCGAGGTCGTCCCGGTGGAAGGAGATGTCGAGGGAGCCGGGCTCAGGGAGCTGGCGGGTGGGATCGAAGCGCTGGACGAGGGCATGGAGGCGGCGGGCGAGGGGGACGCCGCGGGTATGGATGCCGACGAAAGCGAGCTGGGCGGACGGGGAGTTGCGTTCGAGAATTTCGTGGGCGAGGCGGTTCAGCGAGCGGCTGATCGCGGCGGCGTCCCAGACTGCGGTGGCGTCGTTCATGGTTCCTTTCCGGCCTCGCAGGACCGGTTTAAAGGGGGCGTCCGTCCCGGGGTGGGGGGCGGATCAGTGTTGGGTGGCGGGCTGGCGCTGCAAAGTGGCTTGGCGCTGGAGGCGCCAATTGGCACGATGTTTGACAATCCAATCCAAAAGGGCTTTTTCAAAGCCGATATCGTAACCGGCTTTTTCGCTCTCGATCCATTTGTGCTTCAGGATTTCCTCACGTTCGGCGAGGAACTCCCGGTAGAGGGCGGAGTTCTTGAAGTAGTTCTCCGTCTCGGGGGCTTCGTGAGTCATGAGACAGTCCTCATGTATGGGTAAGGTTGTGGAAGGTGTCAACATGATACGAACTTATGTTTGAACCGCTGCAACCTGTTTGTTTCCTTTTAGATACCATTACGGCATGAAGGGGGTGCGCGCAAATTTTGAGTAGGATTTTAGCGATTGGTGAGCGGGTTTGGGCGTGCAGGTTGCAAGCCTGAAAGGGAGAAAGCAGGATGGGGGCGCAAAAGGGGGCAAAGGCATGCGGGGGAGCCTGGGAAGGGAAGAGGCGTTGAGTTGGGGCGATGGGGGGGTATTCTGGGGGATGGCTTTGCGCAATCTGGTGGTGGACTTCAATTCGTACTTCGCTTCGGTGGAGCAGGAATTGAATCCGGCGCTGCGCGGGCAGCCGGTGGGGGTGGTGCCGATGCTGGCGGACAGCACCTGCTGCATTGCGGCCAGTTATGAGGCCAAGGCGTTCGGGGTGAAAACAGGGACGCGGGTGGGGGACGCCAAGGTGATGTGCCCGGGCATCCGGCTGGTGGAGGCCCGGCATGAGAAGTATGTGGATTTCCACCACCGGCTGGTGGAGGCGGTGGAATCCTGCATTCATGTGGACGAGGTGATGTCGATCGATGAAATGGCCTGCGGGCTGCCGGAGAACTGGCGGAGCCGGGAGAAGGCAGTGGAGGTGGCGCGGCGGATCAAGCAGGAGATTGCCCGGCAGGTGGGGCCGCGGCTGCGCTGCTCGATCGGAATTGCGCCGAACCGGTTTCTGGCCAAGACGGCGAGTGACATGCAGAAGCCGGACGGGCTGGTGGTGCTGGATGAAGGGGACCTGCCGGAGCGGCTGCACGGGCTGGAATTGCGTGATTTGTGCGGCATTGGGCGCAATATGGAAGTGAGGCTCCACCGGGCGGGCATCCGCACGGTGCGGCAGCTGTGTGCGGCGGGCAAGGACGAGCTGCGGCGGGTGTGGGGGGGGATCGAGGGCGAGCGGTTCCACGACCAGTTGAGGGGGCGGCTGGTGCATGAGGCGCCGACGTCCCACACCACGGTGGGCCATTCCCATGTGCTGCCTCCGCAGGAACGCCGTCCGGAGCAGGCGCTGGCGGTGCTGCACCGGCTGACCCAGAAGGCGGCGATGCGGCTGCGCAAGATGGGCTATTTTGCCGGCGGGCTGCACCTGGCGCTGAAATATCCGGACCGGGAGCGCTGGGGCATGGACCTGCGCTTCCAGGAAACGCAGGACAGCATCCATTTGGTGCGGGTGATGGGGGAACTCTGGGCGCGGAGGCCCGGGCCGGAGCGGAACATTTTGGCCGTGGGGGTCACATTGTTCCGCCTGACGGAGGCGGCCAACGTCACCCCTTGCCTCTTCGAGCATGCGGGACGCCGGGACCGCCTGGGCCATCTGATGGATTCGATCAACCGGAAATTCGGCAAAAATTCCGTCTTCCTCGGGGGATCCATGGAGGCCTTGCATGCGGCCCCGATGCGGATTGCCTTCCATCACATTCCCGACCTGGAAACGGAGGCGGATGGATAGAACAGGCGCTGCGTGGCAGGGTTGTTGCAATCTGCAAGATTGACAAGGCCGAGGGGTGGGGAGCAGGCTGGGTCTATGGCCGAAACCAACAAGGAAGCACTGCAAGCGTCGTTAAAAACCGCCAACATGCTGATGGGGGTGGGCATGCTGCTCTCGATCGTTCCCACGGGCCTGACCCTGGTGAGCATTGTGATCAGCGGGGACGAGGCCTTCTGGTCGCGCCTGGCCTCGCTGGGCTGGTCGTTTTTTGTCACCGCCCTGCTGCTGCCGGTGGGGATGGCGCTGCTTTTCTTCGGCTTTGGCAAGCTGGCGGCGACGAAGCGGACTTTGAAAGCGCTGGACGAGGCGGACGAGGATTGAGCGCGGGCTATTTGCCGAGGATGGCGGTCATTTCGTAGAGATCGGCCACCGTGTCCCCGCCCAGGCCCACGTAAATTTGATAGGTCGAGCCGAGTTTGGGCGGTTTTTCTTCCCCGGCCTGGAGAAGGGCGGTGCCGTTGAGCGAGGCGGCCAGGCGGATGGTTTTTTTGTCCGTGGTGTCCACGTTCAATTCCAGGGCCATGGGGGAGGCGGGCGCGGCCGGGGCTTCGGCCAGGACCTGGGAACTTTCCGCGTCTCCGCGCTGGAGGATGATTTTGCCCGCCGTTTTGTCCACGTAGAGGTAGTAGTAGATGCCGCTGGAAAAATCGATGAAGCCGAACCCGGCGGTGCCGCCGGACGAGGTGACATCGAACAGGCCGCGCAGGGTCATTCCGCCGCCATAAGGCAGGACGCCGACGGACTGCATGCGGGCGCCATCGGTAAGGCGGAGGGCGCGGCGCCCGCCGGCATCGACGATGGTGCCGCTGCTGGGTTCGGTCAGCCGGGACCAGTGGCGGAGGCCGTCGAGTGTCTGCCCGCGTTTTTCCTCGCGCCAGGTGTCCTGGCCCAGCTTGGCTGCGGGGAGGGGGAGGACGGAGGCGAGGAGCAGGGCGGGCAGAAGCAGGCGCATGGCCTGATGATGGCCGCCGCCGGGTGCGGCACAAGGGCGAAAGGTGGAGCAGGTCAAGGGCGGGGGTGGAGCCATTCTTCCAGCACGACAAAGGTGCCGGCGGTCCAGCCCAGCATGGGAGCTGCGGTGTATTCGCCTCCCGCCACTTCGCCCGTTTCGGCATCGGTTTTTTCCCAGAGCTGGCCGGTTTTTTCAAAAAGCCGGACGGTGGTGGCGATGAATTTCCGGGCGATGCGGCGGGCCTCCTCATCGAAGCCATAGCGGCGGAGCGCCTGGACGGCGATGAAGGTGAGCGGGGGCCAGGCATTGGGATAGGCCCATTGATAGCCCCGGCAGGAAGGTGAGGCTTCGGTTACGGCGAGTCCGTGCTCCCGTTCGAAGAGCGGAAGGGCGGCGCGGACACGGGCGGCCTGTTCCGGCGAGGCGGCCCCGGTGAAGAGGGGCAGGAAAGCGGCCAGGGAAGCGATGGGGGAGTGGCGCCCGTGGACGAAATCGAAGTCCAGGTAGAGGCCGCGTTCCTGGCTCCAGAGGTGGCGGTCGATGCGCTCGCGGCGGAGGGCGGCGAGCTTTCTCCAGCGGGGGGCGTCACCCCAGCCGAGGGTCTCGGAGGCCTCGGCCAGCCAGGTTTCGTGCCCGTAGAGGAGGCCGTTGAGGTCGCAGGGATTGTGGTCGAGGCAGCGGGTCTGGAAACGGGGGTTGAAGTCCCAGCCGGTTTCGGCCTCGGCCAGGAAGTGGCCGCCGATGCGGACTTTATCGGGCAGCGGAATGTCATTGGACCAGCCCATGCGCCGGGTGACGGCTCCGTCGTGAAAGAGGGCGCAGCCCTCGGCGGTGTCATGGTGGCCATGGCGGGTGAGGCCGGTGGGGGTGGAGCGGGCGGTGGTCCAGAAGTGGTGTTCGGCGCGGACTCCTTGGGCGGCCTCGCGGAGGAAAGCGGAATCCCCGGTGGCGGCGAGGTAGTCGCGCACCATCTGGCAGAGATAGGGAGGCTGGGAGCGGTTGGTGATGGCGACGTGGTTGGGCATGTAGCCCTGGCGCTCGACAAGCCAAAGGATGTTGCGGATGTTGTCCTTGGCGGCGGAGTGGCGTCCGTGGGCAAGGAGGCCGGCGTTGGTGAAATAAGTGTCCCAGTAGAAGAAGAAATAGAAGTGGCCCTGGCCTTTGATGCAGGGAGAGGTGTATGGATAGGGAAGGTCCTCGCCCTGGAAGCCGGAGCCATTGGCATCGCGATAGAGGGTGCGGTCCCAATGGGTGCGGATGTAGCCGAGCACGGGTGCGGTTTGCATGGGAGGCAGCCTAGCCGGACGGGTGGCGGTGGGAATGCGAATTTGCGCCCCGGATGCGCGGGTTCCGCCGGCAGGCTTCCGCCCGTGTCAGCGCGTGCGGGCGGATTGGGCCAGGGCGCGGTGGCGGGTGGGAGGATGGCCGATGACCCGGCGGAACTCGCGCGAGAAATGCAGGGGATCGGGGTAGCCGGCCTGGGCGGCGATTTCCTTGATGCTCAGGGTGTGATTTTCCAGGAGGCGCGCGGCGCGCTGGAGGCGCTGGCGGCGGAGGTAGGCCATGGGGGACATGCCGTGGGCGCGGCGGAAGTTGAAGGAAAACTGGGACACGGAGAGCCCGGCGGCGCGGGCGAGGTCGGCCAGGGAGAGGGGGTGGTGCATCCGGCGCTGGATGAGGTCACAGGCACGGGCCAGCGAGCCGGCGCTCCGGGGCTGGCGCAGGGGCAATGGAGCCAGCCGGCGGATGTGGGTGGCGATCAGCTCGACCAGGTTTTGGAGCATGTTGGGATCGGGCCGGGGGTGCTCGATGATTTCATGGTAGAGGGCCTCGATGAGGCGGTGGAATCCGGTGCCGTCCAGCAGGATGGGTTGTTCCTGGGGGAGGCTGGAGCAGGCAAGGTCCCAGGCCGGGCCGCTCCCGTAGAGCCAGGTGTGGGTCCAGCGTCCGGTGGCTTTGCCGAAGAAATGGCACCGGGCGGGGGGCCAAACGACCAGAGCAGCGGGGCCGATGGTGCGGATTTTTTCATCAAGCAGCACATCGGCGGGATGGTCGAAGGCGACGATGAGCCAATAGGGCATGCCTTCGGGGCGGTTGACGTGCTGGGGAGACATGGTCTCCCGGAGGCCGATGCCGCCGATGCGGCAGGCCGGGGGCCACCAGGGCTCGCTGCCAGAGAAGTAAATCCGCTTCATTCCGTAATAAAATCTATGGTTAGCAGGATTTTATCCATAGCCAATCGAATTGGCCGTCATAACCTCCATGAATGAAGCGAGTGGCGATATGGGGAAGCGGGTTCATGGGGCGGACGCATGCACGGCATGCGGAGGCTGGGGGACGGGCGCGGGTGGTGGGGGTGTGTGGACGGAGCCGGGAGGCGGCAGAGCGGATGATCTCGGAGGCAGGCTTGGCGCATGCGGCGGCTTTTGGTGATTTCCAGCGGATGCTGGACGAGGTGCGTCCGGAGGTGCTGGTGGCGGCCGTTCCGCCGGGCGTCCATGCGGGCGAGGTGGAGGAGGCGGCGGCGCGGGGGATTCATCTGTTTTTGGAAAAGCCGGTTGCCCGGACGGTGGAGCGGGCGGCGGCGCAGGTGGAGGCGATCGAGCGGGCCGGGGTGGTGGGACAGGTGGGCTATCATTTTCGCTTCAAGGATGCGGTGCGGCGTTTTGCCCGCGAGGAAGCCGGGCCAGGGACATTGTTTCAGGGGCGGTTTTGGTGCCGGTTTGACGGTCCCGCGTGGTGGAGGGACGGGCGGATGTCCGGTGGGCAGATGGCGGAGCAGGCGATCCATCTGCTGGATTTGGCCTGCCATTTTCTTGGGGAGCCGGTTTCGGTCTGCGGCCATTTGGCGAATTTAGAGCATGGCGGCGAAGCGGATTACTCGGTGGAGGACACAGGGGTGGCGCTGATCCGCTTCCGCAGCGGTGCCCTGGCAACGGTCAGCTGCAGCAATGCGGCGGTGCGCGGCCGATTTGTCGGGGATTTCCGGCTGGTGTTCCGGGACGGGGTGTTGGATTACGAGAGCAGCGGGGATGGGCGGGTGGCGGACCGCGCCCGGCTGCAGCACCAGGGGCGGGAGGAAGAGTGGGTTGAGGAAGGCAATCCCTACCGGGCGGAGATGGAGGCTTTTTTGGACGCGGTGGAGCAGGGGCGGCCCTCACCGGTGCCGGCGCGGGTGGGGCTGGAAACGCTGCGGCTGGCGCTGGCGGTGGGCGAATCTTCCCGGCAGGGTGGACGCCCGGTGGATTTGAATGGAGGCGGGCGATGAATATCCTTGTGAATCTGCCGCCGGATTTTTTCCGGCAGCCGGAATTGTCCGTTGTGTTCCAAAGGCTGGACCCATTGGGTGTGGTGCGCCGGACCTCGCACAACACGGCGGAAGAAATCCGGAAGGACCTGGCCTGGGCGGAAGCGGTGTTGATGTGGTCCTGGCCGGTGCTGGATGAGGCGCTGTTGGACGCGGCGCCCGGCCTGGTGTTCCGGGGGCATATTGATTTGCGGCGCCGGGATGCGCGGCTGGCGTTGGACCGGGGGATGGCGGTCTCGGTCTCCCGGGCGGGCTTTTCTCCAGCGGTGGCGGAGATGGCCTTGGCACTGGTGCTGAATCTGCTGCGGCGGGTCTCGGATTACCATGCGCAGATGCGCCTGGGGACGGAGTCCTGGGTGAAGGATTTCCCGCGGGACATTGATCCGCGGGAGCGGCAGTTGACGGGGCGGGAGGTGGCGGTGATCGGATTTGGGGCAGTGGGACGGAGGCTGGGGGAGCTGCTCCAGCCGTTCCATCCGCGGCTGCGGGTGGTGGACCCATTTGCGCCGGAAGAAGCCATCCGCAGCCTGGGTGGTGAGCGCAGGGAGCTGCGGGATGCGCTGCGGCAAAGTGATGTGGTGGTGTTGTGCGCGGCATCCAACCAGGGCACCTCCCATCTGCTGGGGCGGGAAGAAATCGCCCTCTTGCGGCAGGATGCGGTGCTGGTCAATGTCGCCCGTGCCGCGCTGGTGGATACAGCGGCACTGCTGGAGCGGGTGGGGCGCGGCGAGGTGATGGCCGCGTTGGATGTGTTCGACCGGGAGCCGCTGGCATCCGGGCATCCGCTGCGGAACCTGCCACAGGCTTACCTCACGCCGCATCGCGCCGGAGGAGTCATCGAATCGGTCCAGCGCAACATTGCCTGGCTGATCGATGACCTGGAGGCGCATGCCGCCGGTCGGAAGCTTTCCCGCCCGTTGACGGAGGCGATGCTGCCCGGATTGGACGACTGAGGCGGGCGGGCCTGGCTCAGGGCAGGGGGGGCAGGTCGAGATCGCGGGGGGCGTGGGCGGCGTCTTGAAAGACCGAGGAATCGGGATTGGGATTGCCGTGGGCCAGGACGTCACGGGCGTAGGCGTTGGGGATGGAGGAGACGAGGCGGGTCCTTGCCCGGGGCATAAATTCGGAAATCCACTGTTCCGGCTTGGCGCCCTGGACCCAGAGGGGTTTGCTGCGCAGGTTGTCCATGGCCCAGATGCGGTCCTGGTTGTCCCGGAAGACGACGATGGCGTGGCGGCCGCCTTTGCCGGAGGAGAGCTTCCAGTCGAAGATGACGATGTTGGCCTCGGTCTTGGTGAAGATGAAGCGGGAGCTCAGATCGAAGGCGAAGGGAAGGCAGCCCTGGGGTTCACCTTTGCCCTGGATATCGAATTTCTGGGCGATCACCCAAGGATCATCGCCGATGGCGGGAAGCGGTGCCGTGGAAAGGCAGAAAAGCAGAGGCAGCAAGGCAAGTCTCACCGGACGGTCACCATAACAAGTTCCGGGCATCTGGCAAGAAAGCTTTTCGTCCAGTGGAAGGAAAGCTCCGGCGTTCGTGCGTTTTGCATTATTTCTTCTTTTCTGGCGGCGGGGCCGGTGGGGGGATGCGGAAAACGGCGGCCAGGGGACGGTGGTCGCTGGCTTTGGCGTGGTTGAATTCCGGCCCGTCCCCCTGGTTGTGGCGATAGACAAAGGAACGGTCACGCTCCCATTCCGAGAAGAGCTGGCGGCTGGCGACCATGTAGTCGATGCGGGAGTATTCCTGTTCGGGCAGGTAAAAATGGGTCCACCAGTCGCCCAGCCAGTCCTGGAGCCAGAGGTCGAAGACGCGGTGGGCGTCGCTCTTGGAGCCGAGGAGGGTGGTGACGGTGCGGCTGCGGATGGTGTCGTTGAAGTCGCCCATGAGGAGAATGCGTTCATCGGGACGGGCCTGGAGGGCGCGGGTCATGGTGCCGCGGACGATGAGGGCCTCATTGCGCCGGATGAAGCCGTCGCCGGGTTCGTCGGGGAGGTCGCTGACGACTTCGGGGAAGGCGCGCTTGGATTTGAGGTGGATGAGGAGGGTGCGGAGTTCGAGGCCGGGGCGGATTTGGATGACGGCCTGGTTGATGCCGCGTTCCATGCGGCGCTGCTGCGTGGTGAGGGCGCCTGTTTTGGGGTCTTTCAATGTGGTGTTGTAGGCGGCGTCCGTGACGTGTTCCTGGCGGAGGATGGGAAAGCGGGAGAGGAGGAGGGTCTGGATGCGCTCATCGCCCCCGCGGCAGGTGGCGTAATGCGGGTAGTCGAGGCCGTTCTTTTTCAGGAGGTCGCGGATGCCGTGGACGTATTTGTCCTCGGGGTGCTGGAGGATTTCGACCAGGCCGAGGATGTCGGCATCGAGCCGCTTGAGGATGGCGGTCATCGCCTTCAATTCGCTGTCCGGCTTCATGGCGGCGGGGACGCGCTTGTTGTCGATGAAGCGGTCGGTCACTCCGTAGTTCTGCACGTTCCAAAGGACGACGGAGTAGGTGTCCTGGGCGTTGGCGGGGCCGGGTCCAAAAGCGGCCAGCAGCAGGAGGCCGGTGGAGAAGAAGTGGCGGATCGAAGGCATCGGGCAAACTGGACAGGCCCGGAGGATTTGTCATGTGACGATGCGGTGAAGGCGCGGGGATCGGCAGGGGTGGTCGCCTCCGGTGCCCGAAGCGGGGCTGACGCAGGGGCTGCCCCGGAGGGCGAAGCGCCAGGGGCGGAGTGCGTCGGGGCCGGCGTAGCCCACGCCCACGCGCGTGCCGGTGGTGATGGCGCCGGGAGGGAGGGGGCGGGGACGCGGTTCGAGCCACAGTTCCGGGCTGAGGACGAGGCTGCTGCGGTTATGGGCCAGGGTGATGGCGAGGGCGCGGGTGAGCACGCCTGGGCCGGAGGCCAGCCGCTGGGGGGAGCGGGCGGGCCGGCGGCGTTGCATTTCCCCCAGGCCTTCGACCGGCTCCAGGGCGCGGACCAGTACGGCGGCGGCTTCACCTTCCGGGCCGGTAACGATGTTGAAGAGGGCGTGCAAACCGTAGCAAAGGTAGATGTAGGCGTGGCCTCCGGCGGCGAACATGGCCTCCGTCCGCGGGGTGCGGCGCCCGCCGCTGGCGTGGGAGGCCCGGTCCGGGCCGCCGCCGTAGGCCTCTGTTTCGACGATGAGGCCGGCGGTGAGGATGCCGCCGATGCGGGTGCAGAGGCGGCAGCCAATGAGGCGCCGGGCGACATCCTCCACCCGGCGGCTGGAGAAAAAGCGGGCCGTCAGCCGTGGGGGCTTCATGGGGCGGGAGAAACAGGGGCGCGCGCGCCGAACAAGCCGGAGCCGATCCGCACCAGGGTCGCGCCTTCGGCAATGGCGGCGGCGTAGTCATGGGTCATGCCCATGGACAATTCCGGAAGCTTCCAGCCGTGGGCGTCCTCCAATTGGCCGCGCAGCGCGTTCAGGCGGGCGAAGTGCGGGCGGGTTTCCTCCGGGTCCTCATGATAGGGAGCCACGGTCATCAGGCCCTGGACTTCGACTGAGGGCAGGGAGTTGGCCCGGGCGATGAGGCTGGCGGCCTGCTCCGGCGCGCAGCCGTGCTTGCTGGACTCTCCGGCCACATTCACTTCGATGAGCACGGCCTGGATTTTGCCTGCGGTCCGGGCTTTGTGGTCGATTTCCTCGAGCAGGGGCAGGGAATCGACGGAATGGATGAGGTCAAACCAGGCCACGGCGTCACGGACTTTGTTGCGCTGCAGCCCGCCAATGAAGTGCCAGCGGCAGGCGGCAGGCAGAGCGGGAATTTTAGCCCGCGCCTCTTGGATGCGGTTTTCGCCAAAAACGTGCTGGCCGGCATCGAAGAATTCCCGGAGCCGTTCGGCCGGGACGGTCTTGCTGGCGGGGAGGAGGCGGACAGATCCGGGCGGGCGCCCGGCCGCGCTGGCGGCAGCGGCGATCCGATCCCGCCAATGCTGCAGTGCGGTTGCGGCATCCATCAGTTCATCTTTTGCTGAAATCGCGCCAAAGCAACCCAATTAGAGATGCTTTACAATGGACCCTTATTTCCTGGTTGACATCCAATTAGTGTGTCTTATTTATAAAAGTCATGCAGATTGAATCCTTCCGCGTCTTCCGGGACCTGGTCGAGTCCCAGAGCTTCAGCAAGTCGGCCCAAATGAACAACATCACCCAGTCCGCGGTGAGCCAGCAAATCCGGGCGATGGAGGACCGCTTCCGCATTCCGCTGATCGAGCGTTCGAGCAAGCGCTTCGCCCTGACGCGGGAAGGGGAGCTGTTGTATGAGACGAGCAAGGAAATCATCAGCCATTATGATGCGCTGACCCACCAGTTCAACGAGATGAGGAACATCATCTCCGGCAATATCCGCATCGCCACGGTCTATTCCATCGGCCTGCACGAACTGCCTCCCTACCTGAAGCGCTTCCTCAAGGAATTCCCCAACGTCAACGTCCATGTCGAATACCGCCGCTCCAACCAGGTCTATGAAGAAGTCCAGGCCGGCACCTGCGACCTGGGCCTGGTGGCCTTTGCCGTGCCGAAGAAGTCCCTGAAAACCGAGGCATTCAAGCGTGACCGGCTGGTGGCGATCTGTGCGCCGCAGCACCCGCTGCACGGAAAGACGGAGATCGATTTGAGCGAAATCGGCGCCTACAAATTCATCGGGTTTGAACCGGATATTCCGACGCGTCGTGCGGTGGATAAGATGTTCCGCGATTCGGGCTTTGAACCGAAGCCGGTGATGGAATTCGACAACATCGAGACGGTCAAGCGCGCGGTGGAAATCGATGCGGGCATTTCGATCGTGCCGCGGGCAACGATCGAACAGGAAGTGAAGGCGGGCAGCCTGGTGGCGATCGAGTTCAAGGGCAAGCCCTACCACCGTCCGCTGAGCATGATCTACAAAAGCGGACGGGTGCTGTCGCCCGCCCTGAAGCGGTTTCTCAAGGTTCTGAAAGAAGAGACCCCGGCGGCCTGATCCAGGAATCGCTTGCCAGCGGTGTTCCTGGCGCGATGGTTGCTTGCATGTCCGGCATGCAAGTCGCCACCCAGCTCGCCCTTTTCCTGGCCAACAAGCCCGGAGCACTGGCGCAAGTCTGTTCCGTCCTGGCCCGCGCCAAGATCAACATCTACGCCATCAGCACCTCCGACACCATCGACCACTCCGTGGTCCGGCTGGTGGTGGACGAGCCGCAAAAGGCGCTGCGCGTCTTCGAGCAGCATCACATGTTGGTGGTGGAAAATGAAGTGATCATGATTGATGGGGCGAACAAGCCCGGCAGCCTGGCCGAACTCGCGCGCAAGCTGGGCGATGCCCGGATCAACATTGAATATGCCTACTGCGCCACCAGCCCGAAGGCGGCCACCGGCCTGCTCATTCTGCGCCCTTCCCACGTGGCCAAGGCGCTCAAGGTGCTGAACACCAAGTAGCGCGGACGCGTTCAGCCGCCCGCAACGACGCGGAGGATTTCCAGGCGGTCGCCGTGCTGGAGGGAGACATCCGCCCACTCGCTGCGCAAAAGCGCCCGCCCGTTCCATTCCACCAGCACCATGCGCGGAGCCAGCTGCAGGGAGGCCACCAGGGTCTCCAGGGGCGTCCCGGGGCCGATCTGCCGGGCCTTGCCGTTGACGAAGACAACGATCTTGGACATGGCTCAGGCGGCCGGCGCCAGGGCCGGGTCCCAATCTTTCCAGACCGGGTCCAGGCCGCAGGCGCGGAGCCGGTCAGCGATCTCCGCGGGACCGCGGTCATCGGAAATGGTGAATTGCTCGGTCGCCTGCTCCCCCTCGGAGGCGATGACCGGGACCAGGCGCCCGCGCTCGGTGCGGTGCAGGGTTTCGCGTCCCGCGCCGGTGTAGCCGCCGGGTTCGGTGCGGGCTCCCGCGCTCATGTGGGTGATCCCCAAAGGCATGAGGGCATCGCGCAGGGGGGCGGGTTCCCGTGTGGAGAGGACCAGGCCCACCTGGGGAAAAGCCACGCGCAGGGCCAGGATCAGGCGGGTGAAGTCCCGGTCGGCCACCGGATGGCGGGGTTCATACTCTCCGGCGGCGGGCCGCAGGCGGGGCAGAGAAATGGTCAGGATCGACTTCCAGCAGCGGGCCAGAAGGTATTCGGTGTGGGCGGCCAGGGCCAGGGCCTCCTGGCGCCAGGGGGCCAGGCCGAGCAGTGCGCCGATGCCCAGACGGCGGAAGCCCGCCGCGTAGGCGCGCTCCGGGCACTCCAGCCGCCAGTCGAAATTTTTCTTCGGCCCGGCCGTGTGCAGGCCGTCATAAATCCCGCGGTCATAGGTCTCTTGATAGACCACGAGGCCCTCGGCGCCGGCGGCGGTGAGGGGCAGGTATTCCTCCGCCTCCATGGGGCCGACTTCCAGGGAAATGGAGGGAATGCGGCGGGCGAGGCGGCGGGTGCATTCCTCCAGATAGCCGCTGCTGACGAACTTGGGGTGTTCTCCGGCGACGAGGAGGATGCTGCGGAAGCCCAGGGCGGCAAGGTGGTCCGCTTCCGTCTCGACCTGTTCAGGAGTCAGGGTGGTCCGGAGGATGGGATTGTCGCGGGAGAAGCCGCAGTATTTGCAGTTGTTGATGCATTCATTGGAAAGGTAAAGGGGGGCGAAGAGGCGCATGGTGCGCCCGAAATGCTGGCGGGTCAGGCGCTGGGCGCGGGCGGCCAGCTCTTCCAGCGGCGTGGCGGGTTCCAGCAGGCGCTCGAACATCCGCAGGCGGCTGCTGCGCTGCCCGGGCAGGCGGTTGAAGGTTTCGACAAAGGACATGGCCAGGCAACCAGCTTAGCGGGCTGGACGCCGGAGGGCAACCGGGGGGATTGCCCGGGTCAGCGGGACAGTCGGTGCACCGTGGCGGCCAGGACCAGGGCTCCCACGGCCAGGCAGAGCCAGGCGGGAAGGCCGAAGCCCAGGGGGAGAAAACCCAGGAGCAGGGCCGCGGATGCGGCCGCCAGGGCGTAAGGCAATTGGGTGCGGACATGTTCCAAGGTGTCCACCCCGGAGGCGGCCGCGGAGACGATCGTGGTATCGCTCAAAGGCGAACAATGATCCCCAAAAACGGCCCCGCTGAAAACGGCCGCGGTCACGGCGGCGCCTGTGGAGAAGACCTCTCCAGGGCCTGCTCCTGCGGCCACGGCGAGGGTGAGTGCGCCCGGCAGAGCCAGGGGCATAACCACACCCATGGTCCCCCAGGACGTGCCGGTGCAGAAGGAAGTCAGCGCGGCGAAGGCAAAGACCACAGCCGGCAGCAGGGCCGGCGGCATCCGGCCTTGCAAGGCTCCGGCAATCCAGTCCGCGGCTTCCAGTTCCTTGACCACGGAGCCCAAAGCCCAGGCCCCGAGCAATATGGAAGCCGGCGCGACAAAGGAAAGCATGCCCTGCGCGAGGGCTGCCGGCGCCTCCTGCGGGCGGGGATGCAGTGCGCAAGCCAGTCCCGCGGCCAAAACCGAAGCCCAGAGCAGGACACGGGCGGCGTCCGCCGCGCCGAAGGCCCGGGCCACATCTTCCACGGAGCCGGGCAGGCTGCCCCCGGCACCGTCGAAATACAGGCCGGCGAAAATGGCGCCGACCAAAAAGACCACCGGCACGGCCCCCCGCCAGGCTGCGGACACCGGAGCGGGCGCCCCGCCCTCCGTTCCGGAGTCGGGCCGTGCCTCCGCCATGGGGCCGGGACGCCAGGAGCGGCGGATGGCCAGGAAGACCAGCAGCAGCGTGAACCAGCAGTAGAAATTCGCCGGAACCGAAGCGGTGAATACGGTGTAAGGATTCGCCTCCAGGCCGGCCGCGGCAAAGCCCGCTCCGATGAGGGAAAGCTGGAAGGCGATCCATGTGGAGATGAAGGCCACACAGGCCACTGGAGCGCTGGTGGAATCGACTATGTAGGCGAGCATGGCCCGGGGCACCCGCTCCCGGTCGAAGAGCGGGCGGAAAAGCCGCCCCACGAGCATGGAATTGGCCAGGCCATCGAAAAAGCAGGCCAGGCCGAAGGCGAAAGCCCCGTTCTGGACGCGGCGGGCGGGGTCGCGTCCCGGGCGTTCCAGCCAGCGCCGGGCCAGGGAGGACAGGCCGCCTCCGGAGTCGATGACGGCGACAAAGCCGCCCATCAAGAGGGTGAAGAGGAGGGCGGAGGAGTTCCAGGCGCTGTGCAGGCTGCCGGCCACATGGACGGAGAGAAATTCCGGCAGTGCCCGCCAGGGGTCAGCGGCATGCAAAGCCAGTGCTCCGGAGAATCCACCCAGGAGCAGCGCAGGCAGGGGCTGGCGCAGCAGCCAGACCAAAACCAGGGAGGCGATGGCCGGCCAGACTTTGGCCAGGCCCAAATCCAGCCGGGCCAGCGGCCAGGCCAGAGCCACCAGGACAATCACCGCCGCTGCTTTCATGCAGCCAGTTCGCGCAGCAGATGGCCGTTGAGCCGGATGCCCGCGGCGAAATTCTCCAGCAGGAAGTTCTCGTTGGGGGAGTGGCAGCGGCAGTCCGGCAGTGCCAGGCCGAGCAGCAGCGTGTCCACCCCGAGGATGGACTGGAAGCCATCGGTAACGATGGGAATCGAACCACCCTCACGGATCAAGGCGGGCTCCGCTCCGCCGAAAGTGGCGCGGAGGGCGTTCTGCGCGGCGCGTCCGAAACCGGCATGGGGATCGACGCAGTAAGGCGCGCCGCTGTGGCCGGTCTCGATTTCCAGGCGCACGCCGGGCGGGGCGTGGCGGCGCAGATGGGCGGTGATGAGGGCCTCGGCCCGCTTCGGGTCCTGGCCGGGAACAAGGCGGAAGCTGAGCTTGGCCGAGGCGGTGGCGGGCAGGACGGTTTTGGAGCCTTCGCCTTGATAGCCTCCGGTGATGCCGTTGAGTTCGGCGGTGGGCCGGGCCCAGGTGCGCTCGATGGCGGTGTATCCGGGCTCGCCGAAAAGTTCCGGAGCGCCGGAGAGGGTGAGCAGGTCGCCGTCTTTCAGAGGCAGGCGGCTCCAGGCTTCCCGCTCCCAGGCTTCCAGGGGGCGGACATCGTCGCAGTAGCCTTCGATGGCGATGCGTCCGTCGGCGTGGTGGAGGGTGGCGAGGAGGCGGGCCAGCTGGGTGATGGGATTGGCCACGGCCCCGCCGAAGATGCCGGAGTGCAGGTCCTTGTCCGGTCCATGCAGGCGGACCTCCATGCACGAGATGCCGCGCAGGCCGTAAGTGAAGGTGGGGATGCCGCGCCCGATCATGCCGGTGTCAGAAATCGCCACCACATCACAGGCCAGGGCGCTGCGGTGGGTAGCAAGGAAGCCGGGCAGGCTGGGGCTGCCGATTTCCTCCTCGCCCTCGACCAGAAAGATCAAATTGACCGGCAGCTCGCCGCCGCCGGCCAGGGCTTGTTCCACGCCGAGGATGTGGGCCAGAATCTGGCCCTTGTTGTCGGTGGCTCCGCGGGCGGTGATGACGCCGTTTTCGATCTGGGGTTCGAAAGGGTCGTGCTTCCAGAGTTCAAGAGGATCGGCGGGCTGGACATCGTAGTGCCCGTAGATCAGGACGGTGCGGCGGCCGGGGCGGTGGGTATTGCGGGCGGTCACCACCGGATGGCCGGGGGTAGGATGGACTTCGGTGGTGAGGCCCAGGGCACGGAAGCGGGCGGCCACCCAGTCCGCACAGGCCGCGGTCTGCGCGCGGCGGGTGGGATCGGTGGAGACGCTGGGGAAGCGGAGGAACTCGATCAGGGCGCGGAGCTGGGGGTCGGTCGGATGATCCATGTTTGCAAAATGCTCGGGGTGCGGAATATTGGCCACCGTAACGCATCCCATTGAAACCGAAAGGAGAAATCCCATGCACCAGTCCACCTTCCCTGAATTCAGCCTCCACCGCCTGCTCCACACCGTGTTCGAACCGGAGGGAGGCGAGCGGGTCTGCATCCTGATCGATCTGAAAGACCCCGCCCAAGTCAAAGATTTCGGCTTCCTCAAAGACCCCTCCCTCACCATCCAGCGCTATGCCCATAATGTGTTTTACCAGGGACTTCGCCAGGGCGTGCTGGACCAGCTGGGCCTCAAAGGGGGAGATTTCTACGCCTACGAGATCACCGGGGGAAGCAACCTGGACATGAAGGACGAGGTCTATGCCACCGACGGGCGCAAGCTCAGCTTTGACAAGGATATTTATCCCCACTACGACATCATCCTCTGCGTCAGCACCTACTCGGCCACGGCGCCGCTGACCGCGCACGCAAAGAAATTCGGCTTCCGCGGAGCCACCCTGCACGGGATCAACGAGACGATCCTGCGCAGCGGGCTGGCGGTGGATTACAACCAGGTCAGCGCCACGGCGGAGAAGCTCCGCCTGGGCATGACGCGGGCCGATTGGGTGGAAATCGATTACGAGGTGGCCGGACAAAAATACACCTTGAAGCTCATCCTTGACCGCCAAGAAGCGCAGAAGAGCCACGGCCTGTGCCGCGGCAAAAAGCCGGATGTGGCCAACTTGCCCGCCGGGGAAATTTACTACGTGCCCTCCGGCGCCGAAGGCGAGTTTCCGATGAAATACGAAGACGGCACCCTGGGCCTGATGCGGGTCAAGGGCGGGCGCATCGTCCATGCCAGCCTCCTCACCGGCAGCCTGCAAACCATCAGCGACCACCAGAACAAGATCATCAATGATCCCGTGACCGGAGAGATCGGAGAACTGGGCTTCGGCACCCAGCTGCTGCCTTTCAGCGGACGGGACATCCAGGATGAAAAAGTCCGCGGCACGATCCATGTGGCCACAGGCCGCAGCGATCATCTGGGCGGGCACCTCACTCCGGACAAATTCAAAGAAGCCAAGAATGCGACCCATGACGACATCCTCTTTGCCCCGCACAAGACGCCGGAAATCCGTGTGCCGCAGGTGAGGATGCACCGCGAAGGCCAGACCCACGTGCTGATCGAGGACTACAAGCCGGCGGCTTACATGAACGGCTTGCTTGCCGTTTGAGAAGTGTAACTGCAATCGGCAGCAGATGCGGGCACACAAAGGGGACAGCTCGCGAACGCCTTCGGAGTTGTTCCCCGGCTTGGCCGGCAGGGCCGGTATGCCACCGTCTATGTTCTCCTTCCCAGGCTGCCCAGTGCCACCAAACGTGATTACACCCTCTGTTTGAGCCTGACGGCAAATCCTGCTTGAGCCCCGGCATCCGCAGGGCAGTTTGAGGAGATGCCCTTGGAAGCATCTGCCGATACCCCCCTGTGGATGCTGGGGGCCGGAGGAGCTGTTTTGGTAGCCGTCGTGGCGGTGGCTTGGAACCTGACGCTGCGGCGCAAAGTGCGGACGCGGACCCAGGAATTGGCGCGCAGCGAGAGCCAATTCCGGGCGCTGACCGTCAATTCCCCCGACACGATCCTGCGGCTTTCCCAGGATGGGCGGATTTTGTTCGCCAACGCGGCGGTGTCCGACCTGCTGGGCCTGGACTCGGGCCAGGTGGAAGGCAAAAAGCTCTATGAGCTGGGCCTGGGCCAGGAGTGGGCGGAGAGCTGGCAGCGCAACATCGAGATGGTCATCCGCACCAGTGAAGCCCTGGATAGTGAGATGACCTCCGCGCAAGACCGGACGTTCAGCGGGCGCTGGTTCCCGGAGCCGGATGAAACGGGGCGTGCGCTCCATGCCCTGGTCGTCTGGCGGGATGTGACCGAACGGAAAGGCGTGGAAGACGAGCGCCGCCGGATCGAAACCCAGCTTTATGAAGCCCAGCGCTGGGAAAGCCTCGGCGTGCTGGCGGGATCGGTGGCGCATGATTTTAACAACCATCTGGCGGCCATTCTCGGCCAGGCGGAGGTGGGCCTGATGGACGACGAGGGCGGCAGCGGCCCCCGCACCTCCCTGCAGAATATCCGGGAGACAGCGCGCCAGGCGGCGGACCTGTGCCGGCAGCTGTCCGCCTTTTCCCGGCGGGGGGGCGAGGGGCCGGTGGTGCTAGATGTCTCCGGCTTGGTGGCGGAAATGACCGGGCTGCTGGCCGCCACTCTGCCCCGGGGAGTGGACTTGCAAATCGCCTGTGATGCGGGGCTGCCTCCGGTGGAGGGCGATGCTGGGCAAATCCGCCAGCTTTTGCTCAACATGATGCTGAATGCGGGCTCCATGCTCCAGGGCCGGGCGGGTGTGGTGCTGCTGCGGGCCAACGATGTGGAGCTGCAGGCGCAGATGCTGGCGCTGCGCGAGGATTCCCGCGGCCTGGAGCCGGGCACTTACATCCAAATCGAGGTAACGGACAACGGACCGGGCCTGGACGAGGCGGGACTCAGCCAGCTGTTTCAGCCGTTCTTCGCGCCGGACGCGACCGGGCGGGGACTGGGGCTGGCGGTGGCGCGGGCGATTGCGGTGGCGCACCGTGGATTTTTGCATGCCTCCAGCAGCCCTGGGGAGGGAACGACCGTGCAGGTCTTTCTGCCGGCCACCTCGCGCCCGGCTGCGGCGCCGGAAGCCGCGCCCTCGCCGCTGGGCACGGGGGGGAAAGTGCTGCTGGTTGATGACGATGCCATGGTGCTCAATGCCACCTCCCGCCTGCTGGAGAAAATCGGGATGACGCCAATCACCGCATCCGACGGGGTGCAGGGCATGGAAAAATTCCTGATCCACCGGGATGAAGTGGTCTGTGTGATCCTGGACCTGAACATGCCCTACATGAACGGGGCGGAGACACTGAAGAACCTGCGTGCTTCCGGCTGCAACTGCCCGGTCATCGTGGCCAGCGGCTTCTCCCAGCTCCTCATCACGCAGGAAATGCGGGCCCTGGGCATTGCCGCGTTCCTGGAAAAGCCTTACACCTTTGAGATGCTGGCCCGCACGCTGGAGCGGGTCATGGCCACGGCGGAGGCCTGACCGCGGATGAATGCGGCGACCTATGAGCAGCCGGCGCTGCTGGCCCAATACCTGCACTTCCACTATGCCTCCGCGCAGGACTATCTGCCCTGGGCGGGCGCACCTACCGGGGCACTGGACTTTCCCCGCAGATGTGCGGAGCTGCTGCTGGGTGAGCTGGGCGGCGGGAAGGGGGCACGCGTGGCTGAACTGGGCTGCGCGGTGGGGCGGGCGGCCTTCGAGCTTTCCGCAGCGGCCGAATTCGTGGAAGCGCTGGATTATTCCCATGCATTCATCGGCGCGTCCGTCCGGCTGCAGCAGGAGGGGGAGCTGGCCTATCGTTTCGGCCTGGAGGGGGGCCGGGCGGCGGATTTCACGGCCCGGCTCCCGGCAGCAGCGCGCCCCGGGCGGGTGCGCTTTGTGCAGGGCGATGCCTGTGCGCCGCCGGAGGCATGGGCTGGGTTTGACGGTGTCTTGCTGGCCAATCTGCTTTGCCGGCTTCCTGCACCCTCCGCCTGCCTGGGGGAGTTGTCCCGGCTGGTCCGTCCGGGCGGCGTCGCGCTGATCACCACGCCTTGCTCCTGGAGTGAGGACTACACGTCGCGGGAGGCCTGGCTCTGCCGCGAGGGGACGACCCTCGAGGGCATCGGCGCCCTGCTGGCGCGGGAGTTCAGCCTGAGGCGGGCTTTTGACATGCCGATGCTGATCCGCGAGCATGCGCGCAAATACCAATGGACCGTGGTCCAGGCCTCGGTTTGGGAACGGAGGGCCTGATGGGCCGGCGCCGGGACCAAGGGCGGGTGGATGTCTCCGGCGCGGCTTCCGGGGGCTTGAATGAGGCCTTCTCTGCCCTATCCGGTTTGGGCCTGCCCGCAGGGCCGGAGCCGGCACCGCCCGCCCCGGAGGAGGCCGCAGCCTCCCCGCGTGGACGCGTGGTCCTGCGGCGTGAAACCGCACAGCGCGGCGGCAAGACCGTGGTCGTGGTTTCCGGCTTTGATCCGGTGATTTCCCAGGAGGCCATCGAGCACTGGGGGCGTGCCGTGCGCAAGGCCTGCGGCTGCGGGGGCACGGTGCGCGGGCGGGAGATTGAAATCCAGGGCGACCAGCCGGCCCAGGTGGCGGCGTTTTTCAAAGCAGAAGGATTCCGCGTGGCCGGGGTGATGGCGTAGGCGGCTTCCATCGTCCCCCGCCACGCAGGGCGCTTCGCACTAACGTGGCTGGAAAGGCGGCGCTTTTAGGCATGGATTGGGTGGCCGCCTCTTGGTAAAAGGGCAAAAACGTGGGCTTTTTAACGCCAAGGCACAAGTCCTGTGCACGGACCGCAGAGACGCCATGCAGTCCATGGTTTCTGTGGCGAACGGCCATCTTTGCCTTTCATGCCGGTTGCGATGAATCATCAGCGCAAGCGTGTTGGTTCCATAGCCTGGAGGTGTAAAAGACCTAAATACGAGAACTGACCCGCGCCTCCGCGGTAGAATCAAAAAGGAGTGATGAACCCATGAAAGCGTGAACCGGATGTCGCGACCCATCTCTGGATCACTGACGAAGGATCAAAAACACTTAAATTGGAGGACTGACCCCGTGCACCGGGCACTAGAGACCCCGGAGACCCCGGGCACTAGACTTAACTTGGAGGACTGACCCTGGGCACTATACAGATTCTACAGATTCTATATAAGCCGTTGATAGAAAACGATTGGGATTTGAAATCGAGAAATAGGCTGCACAGGTTCTGAGAGGGGCGGCGGGCCCGGTTTGCGGCGGGGCTTTTGGCGCAGGGGTGGGGGCCGGATTTCATGAGGTTTGCCGGGAGGGGGAGGGTCAGAGCTGCCTGAAGACTATCAAGCTTAAGGAGGCGGAGGGAAGGAAATTTTGAGCAGAAAGGCAGGTTTCACGCGAAGGGCGTTTGGATGGAATTCGAAATTCGAAATGGGGAATGCGAAATTGGAGCAGCAAAAAGGCAAGGTCTCACGCGAAGGGCGCGAAGGGAAAGGCAGACGGCGGAATGCGGAAGACCCGATGGTCGGGCGGGGCGGCGAACAATCAACAATCAGAAATCAGCAATCAGAAGTCAGAAATCCGGAAAGGCATGTCTCACGCAACGGACGCAAAGGACGCGGAGTAGGGGGACAGGGATAATTTTAAATTTTGAATTCTTACTGAGCTTCGTACAGGAAGTTAATGTTGGTACAAACCCTGCTGCAAGAGCAGGGCATGAAGATACAACAGACCAAGCGTCAGGAAAAGATGGAAAAGCGGCGGCTGGAAGGCTGTCAAATGTTGGAGCAGGGCTATCGTCAGGCCGAGGTGGCGAAAAGGCTCAAAGTGAGCCCGGCGGCGGTCAGCAAGTGGGAAAAGCGACGGCAA
>Ga0209172_10001137_pt1 | contig 61228 bp, 56 predicted proteins | sample LarsenN4metaG_FD_184113 | JGI IMG/M metagenome (GOLD analysis project Ga0209172, IMG submission 184113) | Hot spring sediment bacterial and archeal communities from British Columbia, Canada, to study Microbial Dark Matter (Phase II) - Larsen... ...
TCAGCTTGCTCGCGATGCCGTATCGATTCCACTGGCTGATCATCCTCCACGCCCAACTCATCCTCGCCAGGCCAGCCTGCTATATCTTCTTGAGTAAGCCCATAGACGGGGGCGCGCGCCAGGGTTGACGTGTTGCTCTTGTGTCTTTGCAGATCGTCCGCCATTTGCTCTCCTCACGCGAATGATTTGCTTTCAGTCTATGCTCCCGACGTTCTTTTCGTCAATCGGCAGGTCCGATTATCCGCATCGTGGCTATTCCTTTGGGCAGCGGCAGAGGAGTATAGTCGAAGGCAGCGCGCGCTTTTTCGATGATCAATGACAGGTCGCGGGGCCGCTTGACAGGCGTTGGCGCTTCATCAACCGTAACCGGCTCGATCAAATCAGCGTTAAGACCGAACACCCGCGCAGCAATGCAGCAAAGCTCATAGCGGTTCACCTTGTCCGGCCCGGCAATATGGAAGATGCCCGTCACATCCTCACGGGCCAGAATGCTGCTTATCGCCTTTGCTATATCCGAAACAAGAACGGGGGTCCGAATCTGGTCTGTATATAATCGAATGCGCTTTCCGCTGGCAATCTTGTTGATCTCGTCTTCGAGCGCATTGGAGCTGAAACCTCGCGCCGCGCCGTAGACGTGGGCCACTCGCAGCACAACTGCTCTGTCGGTAGCCTCCTGCGCTTCCTGTTCTGCGCGCAGTTTGGTCAGACCGTAGTAGTTGATCGGGCGAGCTTCATCCGCCTCTGTGTACATCCCCTTTTCGCCGCCAAATACATTATCGGTTGAGATGTGAATCAAGCGGGCACCTACTCTGGCAGCAGCGCGAGCGACATAGCGGGTTGCCAGCACATTCAGCCTATCGGCCGCTTCTCTGTTCGACTCGCAGAAATCGATATTGCGAGCGGCAGCAGAGTGGATGACTGCTTGCGGCTTGACCTCATCCACTACGCGATTGACATCCGTCTCATCGGTGATGTCCATGGCGACGAAATGGCATCCGGCAATGCTGGTCGGATTATTATGAAAAGTGCCTGCTACGTTGTAGCTGTCTCGCAGCTCTCTGGCGATATAACTGCCGATGAATCCGCTCATCCCGGTGATGAGCACCGTTCCATTTTGCATGTTGGAAGACCCTTTCAGATGAAGTATAATGAAGCTTCAGTTTATCACAATCGGGGTTGCTGCCGATGTCCGAAAATGTATCTCGATCAAACTAACTTCTTCTATATTCAAATGAAAAGATATTCTACCGGCATGATTATTCGATTATCGCTCTACATCCTTTTTGCTGTGCTTCCGTTGGCGTTTACGTCTTGCTCTCTCACTGAACCCAAAATTGATGATGGAGTGATCACGTCGGAAAAAGAGCAGGTGCGCAGCTCGACTGCGCTGGTGGCAAACAAGCTCGCCGAGCTTCAACGAGGCGACAATGTCGAGATACTTGAGCGGCAAGAGAATTGGCTCCGCATCCGCGTTCCAGGCAATGATCCAATTGAAGGGTGGATCAACGCTCGCCACGTTGCCAGCAAACAGGTTGTCGATCAAGCGTGGGAGATTTTCAATCAGGCCAGAGATGTGCCAGCCCAGGCTGTAGGCGCGCTCAAGCGCGAGACAAAGCTGAGGCTCTCTCCCGATCGAACATCAGAAGAGAATGTGATTGCGCTGCTGCCTTCGGGCACCCGCTTTGAAATAATTGCCAAGACGCGCACCGAGCGGAAGCGAGAGGCCAGAGCAGATGCCGGAGAGGGCAATGACTCGACCGAAGAGGGGCCCATTCGGTATGACACCTGGTATCAGATACGATTGCCCCAGGAGTTCGTCATCCGCGCCGGCTGGGTTTATAGCTACTACGTCGAGCTGAAGATTCCCGACGAGATCTCTGCGCTTGAGAGCGCAGGCCGCAAGTTCGTAGCCTGGCAATCGTTCGGCAGCGTTCAAGACGAAGAATCGGGCGAGGTCCATCATTATGTCATCCTGGAGAAGACGATCTTCAAGCCCGACGCGGTCGCCGATTTCGACCGCATCTATACAGTTGTCTGGGACCCCATTGGCCACGCCTACAACTCGATCTATGTTGAATCGAACATTCGCGGCAAGCTGCCGATGAAGATCACCAAGCTGCAAGGTGGTAGAGCGTCGCTTGCGCTGACATTGCTTGACAAAGAGAATAATCCCTCGACGGTCAATTACACGATTCGGCTTGAGAATGGGCGCTACCGCATGGAGAAGGCAAGAAGCAAAAGGTGAAAAGTCAAGAGCCCGACCGGTGACTTCTGCAAAGCCTTTTCTCAGCTCGACACTGCTGTGCTACAATCCGTCCGGTATGGCGCAGACCAAGCTCTCAGAAACAGCCTGGCTCAAGCAACAGATCGTCAAGTTGCTGAAAGCATACAATCGCCCTGTGCCGATTGAGAAGATCGGACGCGAAGCTCTCTATCTTACCAATGCCGATAATGTCCTAATTGGCGCAATTCTGCAAGATTTGCTTGCCGGCGACGCTCGGTTTATCTTTCGCAGCGATAACACTCTGGAACTTGCGCCTGACACAGACGATAGCCGCTTGCTCAGTGAAGCTGCCTTCGTCGTCATCGACGTTGAGACGACAGGAGGGCACGCTTACCGGGATCGCATCACCGAGATCGGCGCTTACAGAGTTTATCGCGGCCAGATAGTCAATGAATTCAACACGCTGATCAATCCCGGCGTTCCCATCCCGTATTGGATTACTGCGCTGACCGGAATCGACGACCGAATGGTAGCAGGGGCCCCACGCTTTTCTCAGGTTGCAGACGCGCTGCTTGATTTTATCGGCGACAGCATCTTCGTCGCTCATAATGCGCCATTTGATAAGAGATTCATCAATGCCGAGCTGGAGCGCGACCGAGGGGTATGTCTTGGCAATGCTAATCTTTGCACCGTCAGCCTCTCGCGCCGCGTAGTACCCGGACTTGATAACTATCGACTTCACACAGTTGCCGACTATTTCAATATTGTCATAGATGGCCGCCACCGAGCGGGCGGGGATGCGCTGGCGACAGCCCGCGTATTTATCCGCTTGCTTGAGCGCATCAGCTTTTACGGCGTCTCGACTGTAGGCGGCGCGCGCCGATTCAGGCTCACCCAAAGCCACAATTTAATATGATGGTCTCAGGTTTCATTCAAGCAGGGGGACGCAGCTCGCGAATGGGCACAGATAAAGCCTGGCTACGGTTGGGAGAGCTGACTTTGATCGAGCGCATAATCAAAGCTATGGAACCGGCGGTTTCGTCCCTTGCCATAGTAGCTAATGACGCAGAGAAGTACTCGCGCTTGGGGCTTACAGTCTTCGCTGATGACTATCCCGGAATAGGGCCCCTGAGCGGCATATATACTGCGCTGAGAAACTGCGCGACCGAGTATGCGCTGGTGGTGGCCTGCGATCTGCCTTTCGTCACCGGCGAGCTTTTCTCCTTTCTGATAGCCAGCTCTGAAGATTACCAGGCGGTCGTACCGCTTGACCGCGATGGCCAGCTAGAACCGTTGTGCGCCGTCTATGCTCGCTCCTGCTTGAGCGTAGCCAGGGAATTGATTGAGCGAGGAGAGCGCCGCCCGCGCGCTTTATTTGAGCGTGTGCGGACTCGCTTCTTAGACTTTCAACTATTGGCTCACATGCCGAATGCCGATGACTTTTTTGTCAATCTAAATACGCCCGAAGATTACAGGCGAGCGTTACAAACCTTGATCAGTGAAGCCGAATGAAAAAGAAGAAGAGAACCTCCATCAAGATATTCAAATTGATTATTCCCGCGCTGATTGCATTTCTACTGGTCGTTGCTGCCGCAGACGCAATTGTTGTGTATCGGATTACTCATCCTGCCCGCATAGGACTTGACAGCACGCCTCAAGACTACCAGGACATCTGGGCCGGCCAGCCGTCCTGGTCAGAAGAGAGCTGGAAGAATCAAGATGGAACCGAGTCGAAGGGATGGCTGCTGCGCCGCCCGGCCGGTTCGCCGGCAGTTGTGCTCAGTCACGGCTACGGCTCGAATCGCTCTGAATTGCTCAATCTCGGAGTCGCTCTCTGGAAAGAGGGCTATTTCGTTCTGCTATATGATTTGCGAGGGCACGGGTTGAGCCCGGTTAAATGGACAAGCCTCGGCGAATACGAATCTGATGATCTGGTTGCAGGCATAAGGCATTTAAAAGGGCTGAAGGATAGCAGTGGCAAGCCGCTGATCGATGCTGATCGGATAGGGCTTTATGGTGTAAGTACGGGTGGGTACGCTTCTTTGATTGCCGCGACCAGAGAGAGATCGGTAAAGGCTGTAGCAGTAGACTCGGTTTATCCAACAGCAGATCGGTTTGCGCGCATGGAGATGAACCGTTTGCTGGGGATGAGCAACAGGCTGATAAACAATATCCTCTACCTGGGAATGCTCTGTTATTTCCCCGGCAAATTCGGCTCGACATCAGCCAATCAAGCAGTGAGAGAATATCAAAATGTGAAGTTGCTGTTTATCGCGGGAGCCGATTCAGGTGACCTGCGCCTTGCTACCGGTGAGGTGTTTACCCAATCTATTAGCAATAAAGAGATGCTTCAGGTGCAGCATACACGCCTGTCACGCCTCTACCTGAAGGATGGGACCCTCTATGATCAACAGGTGGTCAACTTCTTCCGGCGACCCGATGTGCTGCCGGTGGAAAAGCAGAAAACAGCAGGCCGAAGGCAGTAGGCAGTGAACGGCGGAAAGAACAGAGGAGTGGGAGAATGGGAGAAGTATATCGGCATTGGCAACGTCCGCGGCGCGAGTGGCGGAAAGAACGGAGGAATGGGGAAATGGGAGAGTGGGAGATGCACGCCACTCTCCCACTCTTTCTCTCTGCGTCTTCGCGTCCCCGCGTCGGAGGCGTCGCCGCGTCTTTCATTCCCCTACTCTCCCATTCTTAATTACTGTCCCGGTGAGCGAAATGCAATCTCTTCTCTGAAAGTTGAATAAATAGGTTTTCCATTAAGAGTAGCGGGTTTGAATCGGTAGCGGCGAAATGCGTCTATAGCTCTTTCATCTATTGCCGGATCAATTGAGCGCACGACACGGACGTTTATAACATTGCCTTCAGGCGTGACTATCCCTTCAAGTAAAACTGTATTCAGCAGCGGCCGCGAGCTGACTAGATTAGGAACAACTCTCTCGAGAACAACAGGGACGGTGAATTTGTCAGATTCGGACAGGCGCAGCGGCACGCCGAATTGATCTACTGGACGAGCAAGATCGCCGGGGCGATTGCGCAGGTTCTGCTCCAGCACTATCTCAGTGGTGATTGTCATATAAAGAGCCGTCTCTGTTTCAACCGTCTCTTGCTTGCCTCCGGGGCCGATGAATGTGCGCTGACCGAACGGGGCGCGACTGCCCTTGAGCCCCACTGTTTCAAAGTTGCTTGTTTGAAGCGATTTGGGTTCGAGAACGGTCTTGTTGCCGTAGCGCGCGCTGATTTCAAAGCGAGCCGAGCCGCGAATGACTTCGCGAGCTATAACAGTGACGGCCATCTCCTGAGAGCCCAGCATTTGAATATCGGTATGCGAGTCGCCGGTTGTCAATCCGACAGAACGATAGTAGCGCAACATCACATCTTCCAGTTTCAGGACGTTCTTGAGGTAGTTGAGCTCATCCTGGGCGGTCTGGAATGTCGCGCTGAATCGTTTGAACTCTTCGAGACCGCCTGTCTTCTTCTCATCGAATTGATAGACGGCGAATGTGAGATTGACTCCGTACTCTTTTGGATCGGATGTGCGCGTTGCGCCACGTTGGAACGCAGTTGCTGGAAAAGGCAGAGAAGTCAGAATTGCTGTGGCAATCAGGGTATAACGGATGGCTCTTTTCATGCTTTGCTTTTTACAACAACCCGCCTTGCCAAATCAAGATTGATAAAGCCCGTCGTACACTGCACTCCGTGCTTCACTTATGAAGAAGATGTATGGTCGTGAACTATCTTCCATCCTTCAGAAGTTTTGCGAAACAGAAGCGTGAACAGGCCGTTGGGACTATCCTGAGCCCGCGCCAGTCTCCATCTGCCCAGCACAAGCGCAGCATCAGAACCAAGCACAGTGATTTCAAGCTCGCTGAATGTTAACTGTCCCATATTGTCTTTGGAGTAAGTTCGACGGTAACGCTCCAGCACCGTCTCCCAGCCGCGAATGACATTGGCCCCTGAAGCGAAGGTTATCTCAGGCGATTTGTGATAGCCTTGCATGAAGGCTTCAATATCGGCGCGATTCCAGGCCGCCACCTGCTCCTCCAGCACGCGACGAACTGCTGCTTTAACCTGTTCAACTTGCATCTGACCGGATTCAATTGTGGGGCCCTCCACCGGCAAATAATTAATTTGAGATGCGAGTTGAAAGAGCAGACTTATCAAGATCAGGGCTATGGTATTCATGTCCTCTCCATTCTTGGATAGCGGATATAGTTTTTAAGATAAGTACTTTCTGGCTCGGGCACTGCGGCGCCCTCAAAACGAATTAAAATAAGCATGGTTTGAGGGCGCCGCAGCGCCCGAACTAACCTTGATCTTTTTCTTAAGGTCTATAGATCCGGGGCCCCCGCTGTGTTAGCGAGACGCCGAGCTTGCCCGTAATATCTATTTCCCTGCTGCGGCTGATTCAGCATTGCGCACAACTGTGCCATCTATCTTGACGGTTGTGCGCTGGGAGAGCGTCTTGCCCGGTATCTCGTCGCGGCTGAATTGAAGGAGCGTGTCATCGCTGATGAATAGCTCTGCCATCTCTTTGCGAACGGGCGCCTTTTGCAGCGTCGTGCCTCCGGCTAGATAGCTATCTTTTCTATGATCGCGCGACCAGACATCAATCTCGAAACAGACGCCTCGAATGCCGCTTATGCTGGAGAGCGATTCTGCCGCCGCTTTGATTCGCGGCAAACTCCACTCAATAGTCCTTTCAATTCGCTTATCCAGGTCCAGCCTGGAGCTATCAAGCTCATCATCAGCGGGCGAGTTGGGGTTCCTTTCAGGGAAGCGGCCAAGCGGATAGGCCAGATAGATTTCATCGCCCAGCCGCTCAAAGCGAAGACTCGAGACAGCCGAAACGCTCTTGATCTTATCAAGCAGAATCCTCTTCTCCGGCTGAGACAGGCGAGCCAGATCGGGAAAAGGAGTGAAGAATTTAGCAATCAGTTCTTTATCATGCCTGTCGATGAATGCGCGGCGATCAAACTCTTCCGCCTTTCTGGGAAAGAAGACTTTGCCGAGCATTGCCTCAAGCTCTTTGGCTACGCCTACTTTCTTCTTCAACAGCCCGCGAACAATAAGCTCCAGGCGAGGATACTGCCCTCTGGCCGTCAGCAGAATGGGAAAGCTGTCGGTCTTCTTGTTGAACTTCTTTTCATCAATCTCCGAGACGATATACTCAATATCAAAGATGAAGAATCCTCTGTCGAGATTGATGCTTGACAGTTCCTGCTCATCTATTGAAGCAATATCCACCGCCAGTTTGTTAGCGGTAGATTGTTTTTGATCGGCCCATTTCTGCAGCGCGCCGAGAGCGGTCTTGAGATAGAGCTTGCTGCCGCGCAAGCCGCGCAAATACTCTTTAAGCTCATCCGCTGCCGGCACCCGGCTACCCGGTAAATCTGGGGCCCCCAGGCAAGCGACAAGAATAAATGCTACGAGGAGAAATCTTTTTCTCGCCATAATCAACTCTCCGCCAGAGTAGCGCAGACTTCAACCTGCCTGCTCACCGTCACCCGCGCTTCCGGCCTGAGCCGCATCATCTATCTCCGGGCCAGAGTCTGGACCAGCTCGACGAGCGTGCGCACTCCTACGCCGGCAGGGCCCTTAGAGATATATGGCTTCGATTCATTGATCCAGGCTGTGCCCGCTATATCCAGATGCGCCCACGGCGTATCTTCAGCAAACTCTCTGATGAAATAGGCTCCGGTAATCGTCCCGGCATTGCGCCCGCCGGTGTTCTTGATGTCGGCAATATCGCTCTTGATCTGCTCGCGGTATTCTTTATCGAGCGGCAACTGCCACATCTTCTCGCCGCACAACTTTCCCGCTTCTATCAAGTCATCGACAAGCTGTTGATCATTGCCGAGCACTGCGATATTGACTGTGCCCAGGGCTATCAGACAGGCGCCGGTGAGAGTCGCCAGGTCCACAATCTTCGTCGCTCCCAGCTTGCGAGCGTAGCTGACGGCATCGGCCAGGATCAATCTCCCTTCGGCGTCGGTATTGATCACTTCGATTGTCTTGCCGTTCATCGCGCGCACGACATCGCCGGGATTCTGCGCCCGGCCTGAAGGCATATTCTCAACCGCCGGTACAATGCCAATGACATTGATCTCCGGCTTGAGCTGGGCAATGGCCTGCATCGCGCCGATGACCGCCGCGCCGCCTGCCATGTCATATTTCATCTTCTCCATGCCCTCGGCGGGTTTGAGGGAGATGCCCCCTGAGTCGAAGGTGATCCCTTTTCCGACAAGAGCTATCGTCTCTTTAGAGCGGCTCACCCCCGGATCTTCAGGGGTATAGGTAAGGACTATCAGCTTCGCCGGTTCGTCTGACCCGGCGGAGACCCCCAGCAGGGCCCCCATCCCCAACTCTTTCATCTGCGCCTCATCCAGGATATCGATCTCCAGGCCAAATCGCTCTGCCATGCGCTTGGCGCGCTCGGCCATCTCGGTAGGAGTCAGAATATTAGATGGCTCATTGATAAGCTCGCGGGCAAAGTTAGTGGCCTGGCCAAGGATGCGTCCGCGCTCAACGCCGCGAATCAGCTCTTCACTATCGCCCTCAACGGTAGCCAGCACCAGTTGCTCGATATGCCGCTCTTCTTTATCCTGCGTCTTGTAAGCATCCGGCTCATAGAGCCCGATCAGGGCGCCTTCAACTGCCGATTGCGCGCTCCGGCAAAGATCAAGCTGCGAGCGCCGCAAGATGGCCATCGACTTGACCCCCTTGCTGCGCAGAAAGCGCGCAGCAGCGCCGGCAACCTGCCGGATGGTGTCGAAAGAAAACTCTTCCCGTTTGCCGGCGCCGACAAGTAACAATCTTCTCGCCTTCATCCGGCCTGTGTTATGTATATAGACAAGCTCGCCGCTCTTGCCTCTCATCTCATCGGAGCCAATTACCGAAGCAATTGTTCCTCCAACCCGGTCGTCGATCTCTTTGAGTATCCCCTCCTCAGCCGTCTCACCCTCAAAGACGCTGACAACCAGCGCGTCTACATCAATTTCGTAAAACTTGCCCGTATCGGCCTTAACTTTCATCTGTTCTCCTTTAAAATTGCACAGCAGCCTGTCTGGTTGCTATACATCCTTTGAAAAATCTGGGCTTGATAGCAGACGCTTAGTTTATCCATAGCAATGGAGTTTTTCAATATCCGGTTTGCTCCGCAGCGCAACATCCCTCTTGAAAAAACCACAGGCATAGGGCTTGCTCCCGGATATACTTCTTTTCCATAATGACTGCTCAGGCAAGAAAAGCCGAGCCTATGCTTGCAGCCCTTCCCCACTTGATATAACAGGTAAGGAAGTAACGAACCGCGATCATGAGAATCGGAGCAAATTACTTAGGAAACGGATTATGTGAGTTCGTTGTCTGGGGCCCTTTGCTGCAAAAGGTGTCGCTGAAGATAGTTTCACCAGATCAAAGGAGCATCCCTATGATAAAAGATAGGGCGGGATATTGGAAGACGGCAGTCGGAGATGCCTTCCCCGGAACGCTCTATCTCTACAATCTCGAAGAAGCAAAAGAGCGGCCAGATCCTGCGTCACAGTTTCAGCCGCAGGGGGTTCACCGAGCTTCTCAAGTGGTCGATCACAGTTCATTCAACTGGGAGGACGGCAACTGGAAAGGCATTGATATTTCCCGGATGATAATCTACGAGCTGCATGTCTGCGCATTCACGCCCGCCGGAACGTTCGACGCAATAATCCCCAGACTGGGCGAGATCAAAGAGGTTGGAATAAATGCCATAGAGATAATGCCGGTTGCTCAATTCCCCGGAGAGAGGAACTGGGGATACGACGGAGTTTATCCATTTGCAGTGCAAAACTCTTACGGGGGCCCCGACGGCCTTAAACGATTGGTCAATGAATGCCACAAACAAGGCGTGTCGGTCATACTCGATGTCGTTTATAACCACCTGGGGCCTGAAGGCAATTATTTCGCGGATTATGGGCCATACTTCACCGAAAAGTATAAAACGCCCTGGGGCAGCGGATTGAACTTCGATGGCCCCTACAGCGATGATGTGCGAAATTTCTTCATTGAGAATGCTATCTACTGGTTCGATCACTATCACATAGACGCGCTCCGCCTTGATGCCGTTCACGCCATCTTTGATATGAGCGCCAGGCCATTCCTGCTGGAGCTTGCCGAGAGGACGCAGCAGTTCTCAAAGAAGCAGATGAGGAAGTTCTACCTGATCGCCGAGAACGACCTCAACGACACAAAGGTGATAAGGTCGAGAGAGCTGGGAGGATGTGGCATAGATGCTCAATGGTGTGACGATTTTCACCATTGCCTTCATACTCTGCTCACAGGAGAAGACCAGGGGTACTATTGCGATTTCGGCGCAATAGAACATCTGGTGAAATCTCTCAGAGAAGGATTCACCTATTCGGGACAGTATTCAAAGTACCGGAACAAGAGACAGGGGAACTCCTGTAAGGACAGGCAGGCAAGTCAATTTGTCGTCTTCTCGCAGAATCACGATCAAATAGGCAACCGGATGCTCGGCGAGCGATTGTCCAGCCTCGTCTCCTATGAATCGTTGAAGCTTGCGGCAAGCGCAGTTATTCTTTCGCCATTCATTCCGCTAATTTATATGGGAGAGGAGTACGGCGAGACGGCGGCATTTCTTTATTTCACCAGCCATTCCGATCCCGGTCTGATTGAAGGGGTGAGGGCTGGTAGAAGAGAGGAATTCAAAGAATTTGCCTGGCAAGGAGAGCCCCCAGATCCGCAAAGCGTAGAAACATTTCTGAAGTCAAAGCTAGACTGGGAAAAGAGAGAGAAAGGCAATCACAGGGTTCTGCTGAATTTCTACAAGGCGTTGATAAAGTTGAGAAGAGAGGTTCCGGCCATCTCCAACCTGGATAAAGACAGTCTTGACGCATTTGGATTTGAGCAGGAGAAGGTCATCTTCTTGAGGAGATGGAAAGACGCTAGTCAGGCCTTTTGTCTTTTGAATTTCAACGCTGAAGATGTCCGCATCAAAGCTCATCTGCCTGATGGAAACTGGGCAAAGGCGCTCGACTCTTCTGAAAAGATATGGAGCGGTCCGGGCACATTCCTTCCGAAAACAATAACGCCGGGTGTAGAGGTAATACTTAGAGGGCGAAGCTCGGCGATGTATATCAGACAGGACTAACGCGCTGCGCCAGCGCCGGTACCTGTTTAGCATCGTTGTAAGTATTGCGGCTGTGGCCGCTACGGATGTGTGGAAAGTCTCCGACTTTCCAGGCAGTCTGCTTCTTACATCGTTTGGCGGCTACGCCGCTGCTTCTGATCACGCTAACCGCATACCAGCGCCATGTATTAGTCCTGTTAGAGACGCTGATGTTAAATGCCATTAATCGCCGATGGCGGACCATCTAGCCATCACGCCCTGAACAATGGAGATGCGAGCCAGTATCTGCGCTTCATTGCGCTGAAATCTATTGGCTAAAGATCTGGCGCGATCAAAATCCGCTTGAGCCAGTGATGACGGCACAACTACATATTGCTGGATTATATTCATAACCATATTGCCGCCTTGCAGCATGAACTCTCCATCTTTGAAATGCCACTGGCGTTCATATCCATAGAGCACCTCAGCAGCGGCGCTGAGCGTGTTGAGCCGATCCACCATCGGCTCCAGGATCTCAAATCCTCGAATGGGATTGAGGGGGCCATAAGCGCGAGCTATTTGAAGTTGCGCGCCGAGCTGGCTGAAGCTCTCTGCTTGATTGCCAACCATTTCCCACGCATCATCGAGCAGTTGAGTTGCCGTCTTCTTATCGCCTCTCCCTGTTGCCGATGTAGCCAGTTGAACGAGCATTGACGCGCGCTCTTCATCAGCACGAATTCGCGAGAGCAACTGGCGAACTTCTTCCCATCGGTTCTGTCCTGCTGTGCGCCAGAGCTCCTGACGATCAATCTCTGTCAGCTTATGATTGCGCTGCATCGGATCTGAAACATTATCATTCACGATCTGGCGGGCGCGCTCCCTCCCACCTTGATTGAGCGCCTTCCAGGCCGCCTGTTGATAGAAATTATTGCGAATCTCCGGCGGGGCCAACGGCCGCCTCAAGCATCTCATCAACGGTCCCGTTCTGCGCCAGTTTGTTGTACTGCTCCTAGGCCCTGGTTCGAGGATCAACTGTTTTGTTGAATTCGGCGATCTTTTTGCGCAGCGCCACTCGCGTGTGATGGCGCATAGCTTTCAACCTCAGCTATTATGTGCTGAAGTCGCGTTAAAATATTTCCAGCAGCTTGCTCCCTAGAAGAGAGATTGTATCCCGGCGAGGCGCTCGACGCAGCAGTTGCAAGGCGGCTCAATCAATTCTCTGAGGGATTATTCATCTACAATCGGCGATGCATTCTCAGGGGTTCGGGACGTGGCCGAATGTGTCACCTGTACCCTCGCTTGCCGCTCCCCGATCAGGCTCAGCACAATACCCGCAGCCGCTGAGCGCTCTAGCAGGTCTTCAGATCGAAGCTTCCTTAAAATAGCGTTTACCAGCCTGGCTGCTCCCTCTCTATCTTTGGATCGGATTCGAGGCAATATATTGACCACCTGATGAGTGATCGCCTTCTCCAAGCTCTCTTCGGCGCGTCAGTCGCGCGCTTGCGGATCGGTTGCCGCCATCTGCCGTAGCGAGGTTCATTTCCATCTGAAGCTCGTTATCTGGCTGGCAGTAGTACCTGCGATAGTAGTGAGCGTTGGGAGGGGGCGGCGTCTCGCGTGGCGCGCAGGAAATCGCGCGCTAGTTCAACGTCGCGCCGCGACGATATTTGCAGAATCTCATAGCGCAACTGGCCGGGCGCTTGAATAGAGTTGCAGTATTATTGATCGCTGCTGTCGATGCTGCTCATGACCAGCGCCGAGACTGTTCATCACTTCATTGAAGAGATTGCGGGCGCGCTTCTCATCTTGATTCCAGAGCAGGTCCGCTGTCAGCGCCTGAATGCGTATTTTGTTTTTGGCAAGGGCGGAGCGATTGCGCATCGGTGAGTACTTCACTGAGCAGAGCCAGCGCCTTCTTTTCAAGCGCCTTGCGGGCCTTTTGTTGCTCCGATGTCTTTGCCGTCTATTGAACTCTCGACGATTGCGCGAGGGTTAAAGAGAAGATCAGAAGCGAGAGCGTCAGTGAAAAAACCGCATGTTTTATATTCATCTTATGATCTCCCTTGCAGAGGAGATAGGTTTTCATTCAATGCCTCCGACCTCATCGCCCGGAAGAGGTCAGGGGCCTTTTTCAATCTGTGAGGATTACCTCTATGACTTTGAAGCCAAAGAACGGACGGCTGCAAGAGAATCTTGCAAGAACTCTGGTCGGCCCCGTCTTGCTGTGCTTGCTATTTCGACGCTTCAGAGGTCGGATTGGTTCCAGACCCGCTTACCCTCTCTATTACTCTCTTTCAGGGACATTATCCTTTTTCCGCCAAAGCGCCCCTGGGGCGCAGCCTAATGGCTCAATTTCGCCAGCCTCTTTGAGCAATCGCAACACCCGTTTGATCATATCCCCGATTCACTCCTGGGCAAGTCCACTCCAGTTCAACCAGCGTGAAGCCGCCTGTAAACGACTCAATGGCTGATTTAATCATTTCCGTTTTAGCGCCTCCGGGAGAGACCACTTGAGCTACTCTCTGCTCAAGCTCTCGATAAGCAGTTTTCAAGATATACAGCAGGTAGTTCACATAAGGCTAGGGGTCGTGCTTACCCTTGTGCCAACCCTGAGAGCTGATTTCTAGAGTTTCGTAGTATCGCTCTTTATTTTGCTCGATCAATCGTTCCAGGCTGATGTAGCAGCCAACCTGATAGCCAAGATGGTAGCACTGGAGCAATAGCAAAAGCCGGGACACCCGGCTATTGCCATCTCGAAAAGGATGTATGCAGAGGAAATCAAGATTAAATGCAGCCAGAGTAATCAGCGGGTGAATCCATCTTTCGTTGATGCTTCGGTCCCACATCCGTGTAGTTTCTCGCATGCACTGAGGTGTATCTTCAGCGCGAACTGTTTTGAACCGGACTCTCTGACGGCCATCGGGGTACTTCCGGGGTATATCGCTATTGCGATCTTTGTGCTACCCCGCATCCCAGATTGCGCCATGCGCGCATGCGATGCAGCTTCAGTATCAACTCTTCTGAGACGCGCCGCCTTTTCACTTTGTTCGTGAATTAGTGTTAAGGCATCTCAATAGCTGCGCACCTCTTCTTCGCTTCTATCATGAAGCATTGACTCCCCGAAGGTGACTGTGCCGATGCGCGAGCGGATCAATTTCGACGCCCTCGATACGATTAGAAGAGACAGCGCTCTCTATGATTGCAGACTGGCGCAGCGCCTTCAGTTTCTGAGGCGATTGTTTGGTAAACAGCTCTTGCTTGCCACACGCCTCGCCCAGATCGGTCAGATACCAGACGGTCGTCGCCGGAATTGATTCAACTCTCCTCTCAAACAGTTTGAGGGTCATCATAACTTACTTCTCACTTTGATACTGAATCGTTACGCAATCCGGTAATCCTGTCAATATCGCTACCTTTTAGTCCTTCATCAAATGTCCAGTAGCAGAGCCGACATAGAGCCATGCCGTTACGTGGATCATCATTGTGAGTAAGACCCCATGGGACAATGCTACCGGTCAGAGTAGGATACGGCAAGGCATTTGTGGATATACAATGCAGGCAACGAGTTTGCTGTTTTGCTGCCAGACCTTGATATGGCATCACCGCCGCGCTGCCTCTACCACCGGCATTGCGATGTATGACGCATACTGGCCTGAGCGGAACACTCGCTGGGTCGCTCGCTGAAAGTCTGATTCTTGCGCCAGGAAGATATTCGGCACGAATCGCTGAGGATTGCGGTCGATCACCGGGAACCAGGTGCTCTGTACCTGCACCATGATACGGTGCCCCTTCAGAAAGACATGATCGTTGGCAGGAAAGCTGATCTCGTAATGCGCAACAGAATCCGGCACAATTGGCTCTGGCTTCTCGAAGCTGTTTCGGTAGCGCCCGCGCATTACATCGCCCGCAATCATCAGTTGGTAGCCCCCCATCTTCGGATCAGGCGCGTACTTCTCCGGGTAGACGTTGATAAGCTTCACAATCCAGTCGCTGTCTGTGCCCGTAGTCGATGCGAAGAGATTGGCCACGATCTTCCCCGACACTGTAATGTCATCCTTGAGTGGGTCGCTCTCCCACGCAAGCACGTCGGGCCGGCGATGTACGAATCGCTGATCTTCGACCAGCCATGTCGCCCAGCCTGAGCGAAGCTCAATCGGACGCGGACGATAGGGAACAGGACTGGCAGGATCCGAGATGTAGCTGTCGAATGCCGGTTCAGCGGTCGGCGGTGGCGGGTCGAATGACAGTTTCCCGTTCGCCTGAAAATAGAGCCGCCGCACGACCAAGTTGCGTTTCGGCGGCCACGTATCGTGCCGCACCCACTGGTTCGCGCCTGTCCTGAAGGTTAATGCTTCCGGCAGATTGAGGTCCCTTTTTCCCTTCAGGTGGTACGCCAGGAACCGCGCCAGCACTTCCTGCCGATAGTAGGCCGCAGTCGGGCTGCCGAAGTCAATGCGGCCCAGCTTCCGCCCTTCGCCTCTCGACCATCCGCCGTGATTCCACGGGCCAATGACGAGGAAGTTTTTGTTTGCTCTGTCGTGCCGCTCAAGCAGCTCATAAATTTTTAGCGGGCCATAGAAATCTTCCTGGTCCCACCATCCAGCCACATTCAGCGTCGGCACGGTAACGCGGTTCAGCCACGGCGCGAATGCTTGCCGTTTCCAGAACGCATCATAATCGGGGTGATTCACGAAGTCATTCCACGTAGGGAGCTGACCATGCAGGTACTTTGCATTCACGTTCGACAGCGGTCCGAGATTGAGATACCACTCATAAGTGTCATAGCGATCGATGACGGACGAAACGCCAGCGATCTCCTTCGATGATTCCATCGCATAGGCATATTCGAAGCCATAGCTCAACCGAAAGGCTCCATTGTGATGGAAGTCGTCGCCGATCCACATATCCGCCGGAGAGGCTTGCTGAACAGCGGCCTGGAGCGCCGGATGAGGATCGAGCATCCCCATCACAGTCAGCCACGCTCCATAGCTCGTCCCAGCCATCCCGACGTGCCCATTGTGGTTTGGAACATTTTTAAGCAGCCATTCAATTGTGTCATAAGTGTCAGTGCTTTCATCAATCGCCTTCTCGTCCTGGGGGTCGCGCGGTTGCCGGAGCATAACGAACACGCCTTCCGACTTGAACCGCCCGCGAATGTCTTGCAAAACGATGATGTACCCCTCTGATGTCAGCTCAGGGAGCAAAGTCACCAGGCGCTCCGGGTTAAGTTGGCCAATCCCATAAGGGGTCCTGAGCAGCAGGATCGGCAACCGTTCAGCAACCTGGGTCGGCGCATATATCTGCGTATAGAGACGCACACCATCGCGCATCGGGATCATCGTCTCGGTGCCGGTGAAGGATGAAGCAGTTTTCAGTTTGGAGTCTTCAGTTTTCAGTTGATCGGATGTACCCTCTGAAAACTGAAAACTGTCTACTGAAAACTTTTCTCTGAGTTGCTGCGCATTAAGGGACGCGATGACCGCAAGGCAAATCAGCGCAAGCGCGCGCCAAAATGGTGTTATGATGGCTTTAGTCATGGTCATCTGTCCTCTATAAGCAGAAGCAGCGGCGTAGCCGCTAAAGGAGATAAGGAGAAGGCCCCCGGCGAGTCGGAGACTCGCCGCACATCAGTAGCGGCCACAGCCGCATAACTTACAAACACGCTAAACACGTACAGAGTCCGCAGACTCGCCGCACACCGCCTAGCGGCCATAGCCGCGCAACCTACAAATACGCTAAAAAAGTACACTGACCGCTGGCCACTGACCATTGATAAATCTTAGTAACTGCTGCGGCCCCGGAGGGGCGACCTATTTATAGCAGACAGCTTGATGAAATCTTCACCAGCTCCGTAGGAGCGACCTATTGGCCAAAGATTTACCACCCCGCTCCTTATGGAGCTAGGGAGGTCTTTTATTCCTCAATTCTATAAATAGGTCGCTCCTATGGAGCTAGGTGCTGCCCCCGCTGAGCAGTTACAAATCCTATTTCCCCTGATCCTTCGACACCCGGTTGATCGGCGCGGGCCGCGGCGCCCGCCGCACCGGGTTCTGCTCAAGCAGTTTCAGAGCCTCCCGCACTGCCCGCTCAAGCTGCGGGTCGCGCCCTTTGATCACCTCAGCCGGTGTGTACTCCACTTCGATGTCCGGCGCTACGCCGATATTCTCGACATCCCATTCCCCCTTGAGATTATAGAACGCCAGGGTGGGCGCCGTAATGCCGCCCCCGTCAATTGTTGAGGGGACCCCAAGTGTGCCCACCAGCCCGCCCCAGGTCCGCGTCCCGACCAGCGGCCCGATCTTCCGCAGACGAAAGTAAAAAGGGAGCGCATCTCCGCCCGATCCGGCCGACTCGTTGATGATCATCACTTTGGGGCCGTAGATTCCCGCAATAGGCGAAGTTAATGGTTGGCCATCGCGCAAGGCGAAGTAACCCATGAGCTTCCGATCCAATTCGTTCACTATGTAGTCTGCTACCATCCCGCCGCGATTGTAGCGCACGTCAATGATCGCGCCTTCTTTGTCCTGCTGAGCGTAGTAGTAGCGAGTGAAGGATGCGTATCCGGGCCCGGCAGTATTAGGCAGCCATACATAAGCCAGGCGACCCCCTGAGAGCTTGTCTACCAGACGACGATTCTCCTCGACCCAGGCCCGCGTCCGAAGCGATTCTTCGCTGGCTACCGGGACAACGGTCACAAGCCGCGACCCTTCGAGCGAGGGGGACTTGTTTACTCGAATCAGCGTCTGCCGCCCCGCCGTTCCTTCAAACAGGCTGTAGAGGTTCGTTGGCGGCGCAAGCGGACGGCCGTTCACTTCCAGCAAATAGCCCCCTTCGGCTACATCGATTCCCGGCGCGCTGAGCGGCGCCCGCAGATCGGGGTTCCAGTTCTCGCCGGTATAGACGTGGCTGATGCGGTAACGCCCGTTCTCTACGGTGAAATCCGCTCCAAGCAAGCCGACCGATACAGGCTCCTCGCTCGGCACATCGCCAGCGCCTGTCAAATACGAGTGCCCCACTGCCAGCTCGCCGCCCACCATAGCGATGAGGTACCCCAGGTCGGCGCGGTGGCCTACGTGGGCGAGCAGCGGAAAGTACTTGTCGTAGATCGCCTGCCAATCGGCTCCGTGCATCCTGGGATCGTAGAAGTACTCGCGCTGGATTCGCCAGGTCTCTCGATATATCTGCGCCCATTCGGCGCGTGGATCGACGCGCATCTCAAGCTGCGATACATCAATTGCTCCATCGCCCACCTTGGCCGGGCGATCTGTGGCAACAATCCCCCAGCGGCTTCCAGACGCGCTGTCGCCGCCGGCTTGATAGAGGAGCTTCTTCTTGTCAGCCGAGAGCGTGTAAGAGCGGATGCCTTCGAGGAAGGGCGCGGCAGCGCGCTCCTTGAGTTGATAACGCTGCAAGCGCAATGACGCGGGGCTGCCCGGCACAGTCGGTTCGGTATAGAAGATCGTCGCGGCCGCTCCGGCCATAAGGTTGCTGTAGTCTCCAGGCGGAATGTTGAGAGCTAAGATCCGCTGCCCGATACGGTCGAAGTCGATGCGAACTGTGCTCGCCCCGCCTGCTCTTGCTGTGTCCGGCCTCGCTCGCGATGCTGGCTCATCACGCGATTCGTCACGCGGCGCAGGGCGCGGTTCATCGCCAGTCTCAGGCAAGAGCGGCGATGGCTCACTCGCGCTGAGCACGACCAAATAGATCGCCCGGCGCACAGGCCGGTCCAGAGAACTCATCTCCAGCCAACCTGTTCTGGGCCCATAGTCTGTGCTCGCCAGGAAGTAGAGATATTTGCCCCCTGTATCGAAGACTGGCGAGATCGCGTCTGCCAATCCGTCGGTGATCTGATAGGTCTTCTTCTCCGCCAGCGAGTAGACGAAGATTGCTCGCAGGTGGCTGGCCAGGCTCTTCGAGTAGGTGACCCACCGCGAGTCCGGCGACCAGGTGGCCCCGAACTGGCGTCCGGGATCGGTGTAGGTGTCGGTATCAATCTTCGTCGCCTGCCCGCTTGCTACTTCAATTGTCCAGAGATTCAAGTGATTATCCTGAAGCAGAATCTGTGTCCCGTCCGGCGACCAGGCGGGCGCGGAGAAAAATGCTGTTGATGGCAACCGCACTGCGCGTGGCTTTGTCGCGCCGGTCGGCTCGCCCAGCATGAGCTGATACTCTCCGCTTTCGTCCGAGAGCCAGGCAAGCTGACTGCCGTCGGGGGACCACACAGGGCTGCGGTCGTGCGCGCCGGCGCTCTGCGTGAGGTTGCGGTAGTCCCCCTTCTCTGTCGGCACGGTGAATATCTCGCCCCGCGCTTCAAAAGCGGCGCGAGTCCCGGTCGGCGAGAGCGTTGCGCTCCGAATCATGCTGGCCACCTTCTTGAACTGTGGGCGCGCCCAGGGGAGATCACCAGTAACTTCGATGTTGAGCTTGCGCGCTTGCCCTGTCCTGGTGTCAACCAAGTGAATATAGCCAGCTTGCTCATAGACTATGGCATCGGGGCCCGCCGACGCATTCATGATGTCGAAGTCGTCGTGATGGGTAAGTTGTGTGACTTGCCTTGCGCCAGCGCGACAGGAGAAGAGATTGACAGTGCGACTGCGGTCGGAGAGAAAGTAGATGGTATCTCCTACCCACATCGGGTAAGTATCGTTGCTGTTGCTCCAGGGGAGTTTTTCGATTGAATAGTCGGCCAGCTTCATGACCAGGATCGGATGCGTGCGTCCGCCCCGGTAATGCCGCCACTGGCTGATCTCGTGCCACTCTGGAATGAAGGCGGTCGAAAACTCCTCATAAGCCAGCTTGCTGCCATCGGGAGAGTAGACGCCGGCAAATGCGCGGGGCATCGGCAGCGGCTCCGGCAGGCCCCCTTCCAGGTCGATGCGGAAGAGGCGGAAATACGCCTGCTGGGGCGCGCTACTGCGAGCAGACGCAAAGACCACGCGCCTGCCGTCGGGGGTCCATCCGCGAACGCGGTCTATGCCCGGATGATAAGTCAGCCGCCTGGGGTCGCCGCCGCCGGCAGGCATCACGTACACATCGGTGTTGCCTGCGACCGTAGCGGTGAAGGCGATCTGCGAACCGTCCGGAGAGAAGCGCGGATCAATTTCGACGCCGGGTGTAGATGTGAGTCGGCGCGCCTGTCCACCGCTTCGTGAGACGATCCACAAGTCGCCTGCATACTCGAAGGCCACCGAATCGCGGCTCACCGTCGGATGACGGAGCAGCCGCGTTTCTTGCGCGGTCACGATGGCAGAGATAGGGGGACACACTGGCAGCAGGGTAAAAGCCAGGAAGTATAGCAAAAGAGCAAGTCTTTGCAGCTTCTCCATAACAGCAGCCTCCGTTGATGTGTTGAAAAGATGGTTGCGCTGCCTCCTTGCAATCGAGCGCATAAGTGAAGCCTGTGAATCGGCGCTGCCGCCAGCGGCGGCGAGCGGGAAGCAGCAGCGAGCATTCGCAAACGAACGTTCGCCGCTGCTGGCGGCGCCGATTAAAAATTCAGCTTCAATGCGAACTGGACAATCCGCGGATTGACCGCAGTTCCGGAAATTACGCCAAAGGTCGAAGATGAGACATTAGTCACCGGATTGCTCAGTTGCGTAGTATTGAAGGCATTGAAGAACTCCGCGCGGAATTCCAGGTTGGTCCCCTCGCGCAGCGCGTTGATCGGCGTCCGCTTGATGAACGCGATGTCGAAGTTTCGCTGATCGGGCCCAAAGACAATACCGACGCCGCTGTTGCCGAAGGCAGTGGCTCGCCCATCATCACCCACCACCGGCCAGATGGCCGTTCCCGCAGCATTGCGCAAAATGCAGTTTCGGTTGAAGTAGCCGCCTAACTTGCTATGCACCGAGCCAGAGGTCGTCAAGTCGGCGTGGGTGCAGCCCGGAGCCAGTTGCGCCCGGTCGGTCGTAATCCCAAAAACATTGTTGCTGTTTGTGCCGGTCAAACTCAACGGAACGCCCGATTGAATTGTAGTCACCCCTGACACTGCCCAACCGCCGAGCAAGCCATTGAAGAAAGCATGCAACCTTTTTGGGCCGGGCAGTTGATAGAGATAGCTCACCACCAGCCGGTGCTCGCGATTGAAATCGCTGCGACCGTAGTTGGCGCGGGGATTGTTCTGATCTCCAGCCACTCCTCCCCCTGCGGCGCTAGTGTTGGTGGCGCCGGTACTGTAGGCGTGGGAGAAAGTATAAGCGGCCAGAAATTGCAATCCCTTGCTTAATCGCCTGGTGAGACTGGCTTCCAGTCCGTGATACCAGGACGAGGCGGACGAATCTATATCATTAAGCCCGATTGCAGTGAAACCCTGGATTGGCACCCGCAGCGGGATATTGGCCACGGTGTTGGTCGTTTGTCCCCGAATCGGATTGGCAGGGCTGGCCAGCCGCGCCTGATTGAGCGAATGGGCCAGAACTTGATGCGTTCCGCGCGTGCCGACGTAGCCTACTTCGAGCAGGGAATTGTGCCCCAGGTCTGTTTGTAGGTTGAGGCTGAATTGCTGCGTTATGGGCGGACGATATGCCTGATCAATGAAGGCGATGGACCTCTGGGTGGTCGGCGAGTAGGCGGGGAACTGCGGGAAAGTGAGATCCGGTCCAAAGGGATTAGCGAAGCTCGCCGCGGCATTCGGTACACCGACCAGTTGCCGTGCCAGGGCGAAAGGCGGTCCCGCTGCCAGTTGGATAAACGGTTGTCCGGTGGCGCGAGTATGGTAAATCCCATATCCGCTGCGCAGCACCATCCGATAGGTGAAAGGTAAGACAGTACGGGGCAGTTGCCAGGCAAAACCGATGCGGGGGCCGACATTGCTCTGATGCTCCCCGCGAATGCCATAGGTATTGTCCAACTGCTTGACGCCCGCCGGGACACTGACGGGAATGTTCTTCGAGACAACGAAACCTTCGATAGTGCCAGCAGCGGGAGGATTGGGATTGGCCAGGGCGATGTCAAACCCGCTGTTGCGGCCCAGCCGATCGCCGAGGTTCCCCAGCCGCTCGTAGCGCACACCGAGGAATAAAGTGAAAGATGGAGTCAGCTTGATGTCGTCCTGGAGGTAAGCATTGACATCTGTCAGCCGCCAGGAGCGGTCGAGCAGGCCAGGGATGTCTATCGACGCGATGATATTACTCAGCGGAGTGCCATTGCCTCCTGATGCGACCGGCCCGGCTGGTAGGCCCAACAAAAAGTCCGGCCAACTCTGGAAGATCAATCCGCCTAAAAAGTGAAAGTCCGAGAGGTTGAGCTGGCTGCGTGTGATGCCGCCGCCGACACGGAAGGTCTGCCGCCCGTGGACATAAGTCAATGAGTCCTGAAAAGTGAAATGGTTCTGTATCAGATCCAGCCCCTGCCCATTGCCGCCGAGCGTGAGCGAACCAGCGACGGCAAGCGCCGGGAACTCGTTCGCAGTAGCCGGTGCTCTGACTCCCACATCCGACCATTTGAAGACCCCTTGCTGGATGGTCGGCACAGCAATGCGGTGGAAGCCGACATCCGCCTGATTGAGCAGCGTCGGGCTGAAGCTATAAGTGTGAGAGAGTGAGACATTCCGCAGCCGGTTGTCTGTCAGCACAGGGAAGCCGGGGGCAGGGGGCCCACCGATGTTTGTAGCCGGGAAAGGCACATTCTGATTACTGTTGGCCAGGAAGAAGCGGCCCGCGAATTTGCTCTTCGCAGCGTGTAAATAGTCCAGGTTGACGAGGAATTGGTCTTCGTCGAAGGTCGCCGGGACGCTGAAAGTCGAGAATCCACGAAGCGCGAAGGGCTGAGCCGGGTTAATCGTTTGCGGCGTCGGAATCACAAACTGGCCATTCGGCAGTTTGAGGTTGAGCAAGGCGAGCGCCTGCGGACTGATATTAGAGCCATCCGCAGCCACTGCCACTCCGCCGAAAGCGCCGCTCTGCCCGGCAAACAGCCTGCCCAGCGCGGCCCGCGAGCGATCATCGGTGAACGGCGGCGAAAAGAAACTGCTCGTCCCGCCGCCGCCCACGCCATTGATCTGGCGCATGCCCTGGTAGGAGAGGAAAAACAGCAATTTATCTTTCTTGATTGGCCCGCCCAGCGTGAAGCCGAATTGGTTTTGCTTGAGCACTCCTCTGCCCTGCCGGTTAGCATTGCGAAAGAAGCTGTTGGCATTTAGCACGTCGTTGCGGAAGTATTCAAAGACATTACCGTGAAGCTCGTTGGCGCCGCTCCTAGTCACAACATTGACATTGGCCCCGGCATTGCGCCCGTAGGAAGCATCATAGAGGCCGGTTTGCACTTTGAATTCCTGAATCGCATCCGGGTTGGGAATGGCCACCCCGCCGCTGAAGAAACCGCTTGCTTGCAGGTCGTTGATCTGAACGCCATTCATCTGGAAGTTGTTGTCTCGGCCGCTCGCGCCGTTGGCCCGGAAGTTCCCCTGAGACTCGCCGCCGCTTCCCCGCCCCAGTTCGGTGGCATTGGTCACGCTGGCGGCAATTCCGGGCGAGAGCGTGACAATCTGCGTGTAGTTGCGCGTCACCAGCGGCAGGCTGCTTACAAGCGCGCGATCGACGACGCGCCCCAGCGCAGCCGATTCTGTTTGCAGCAAGGCGGCCTCAGCGGTGACATTCACTTGCTCCTCGACTGTTCCGAGTTCGAGCTGAATATCCAGCCTCGCAGTTTCAGTGACATTGACGCGCAGCCCGCCCTTCACAGCTTTTTTGAAGCCGCTCTTGAGGAACTCCAGACGATAGGAGCCGGGCGGCAGCAGGGGGACCAGGTAATTCCCGTTCTGTTGCGACAGCGCCGTATGCGTCTCGCCTGTTACCTCGTTGGTTGCCGTAATCTGGACGGCGGCAACGACCGCGCCATTGGGATCGGTAACCGTGCCCGTCAACGCGCCAGTGCTCGCCGTCTGCGCAAGCGTCTCTGCAACACAAGCAGCCAGCAGAAAGACGACCAGAGAAATAGTTCGAGGGTTGATAGCATAACTTGTAAGCTTCATTTCAAATCCTCCAAAAGTGTGTGTGGGCGCGAATCAGATTCGGCCACTATATACATCAAATGTTGCGCAATGTCAATAAAACAACAAATGTTGCATCAATTCCTTGCCTGACGAGATTCGATATGTTATGTTACACTGGCTGTGAGAGGCAGCCTGGGCGTCTGAGCAGATCGACTGTTCCGCCGCCCGAACTGCTCATGTCCGACGGCGGACGTTTGACCGCTGTTTTTCTGAGGAGTCATTCAGACAGCTCGCGCGACGCCCGGAAATGATGAAAACGCGATGTACAGCAACCTGTCAGGTTGCTGTACATTTTCATTCAGACGGCTCGTGCGACGCGAGAGAAATGATGAAAAGCCTGGGGGGCTGGTTTCCTTGCCTGCTTACTTCCTAGGTAGTGCAACCTGAGCAGGCAGGGATGAGAGGCGCTCCCAGAGGAGTTTTTCATATCGTCAGCGACGACGCGAGAGAAATGATGAAAAGTCTGGGAGCGCCTCTCATCCTTGCCTGCCAGATGGCTATATATTGCAAGAGAGCAGGCAAGGAAACTAGCGCCCCTGGGGCATTTTCTGAGGGTCTTCCATGTCGTCAATAACGACGCGAGAGAAATAATGAGAACAGCGCAGTTGGAAGAAGCCTGCCTTTTGTCTTCTGCCTTCTGTTTTCTGAGGAGGAGCAAGCATGAGCAATTCTAGATCGCGCAACAGGCAGAGGCCCGATTTCGACCAGAATAGCATGAAGGCTGCGCCGACTGCGCTTGAGGCTCGCTTTGCCGAAGCGCAGTCTCAGTTGGGGCCATATCGCCAGCAGTTGATCCGCGCCATTCTCGATAATTGTGAAGAGACCTGCTTCCTCTCCTCTCACGAGCTGGCCAAACGGTTCAATGTCGACCCCGCTACGGTAGTGCGCGCCGTCCAGGCTCTGGGGTATAAAGGTTTTGGCGATTTCACCGTGGATTTGAGGCAGCACCTGATGACGCGGCTCACGCCGTATACTGCGCTCAAGGCAGCGACCCAGGAGAAGAAGAGTGTTGCCGACCATATTGATCACAGCCTGGACAAGGCGCTTGATAATCTCAACCTGCTGCGATCCAATCTGGATCGGAATCAGGTTGTCAAGCTGGCCAAGCTCATTCATCGTTCCCGGCGCATTCTGATAGTCGGTGTGGATTTCGCCGCTTCGCTAGCCTATTACTTCGCCTACGGCCTGACGGTGCTGGGCTTTGATGCTGAAGCGCCGGTCGGGAGCGAAGGCAATCTGCAACACAAAGTCAATCTGTTGACCAACAAAGACCTGCTGATTGCCATCAGCTTCGGACAATGCTTGAGGGTTACTGTCGAGGCTGTGCTGCAGGCCAGCAAGCAAGGTGTGGCAACATTCGGAATCACCGACAGCGACACAACGCCTATCGCGCGTTATTGTGACGCCCATTTTGTGACACCCGTCGTCAGTCCATCATTTCTCAATTCATATGTAGCCCCAATGGCGTTGATCAGCACAATTCATGTGGCGTGCGCTCATCTCGATCCCAAGCGCGCGCTCACTCTGCTTAAGCCGACTGATAAAGAATACCTCTCCGGTCCGCGATGGTACCGAGAGCACAAAAAGTAATAGATACTCTCGCGCTACCGGCGGGGCCCATCTGGGGCCCTCAAGTTGAGATATAATTGATCAAAATCGACAACGCTGCTGCCCGGAGCGCCGCATTCGATGCGTATGTAGCTGGCTTCGCCGGGAGCATCGAACTCGATCTCAAATTTTGTCCACCCCCGCTCCCTCCTCTCAAGCCACAATACCGGCTGCAAATTGGGCCTGTCAAAGTTGGGATAAAACGATAGACGAACGAAGCCGCCCTGCTCGGAACCGGTTCGATAGTAAGTAGAAAAGACATATCTCTTGCCGGCAGTAATTGGAATGAATTGAATAGTCCAGACGGTCTCGCCTCTGCCTCGTAGTCTCAAGAAATACTTGCCGGATTGCGGCGCGTCCGTCTCTATCGTCGAATTATCGCTGAGATTCCAGTGAAAGCTTTCATACTCGAATCCGGGATTCTCTATCAGGTTGTGCGTAGATGGGGCCCTTTCATCTCCCGTTTGAGCCTCGCCCGTGCTCTCTTTTATCGGAAACAGTTTTCGATCTTCAGAGCTTGTTTGCAGAATCCCATCGCTGGGGACCCGATAGACTTTGACTATTGGATAGATAATGGGGAAATAGAAAGCTGACGCCATAATGTATTCTCTGCCTGACGAGTGCACAAGCTCGAATGGCTGAAAATAGTCTTTCAATCTCTCTTCTCTATCCCAGCGAGTGAATCGGTAGCTCGGCGCTATTACATAAGCAAATCGCTCGTTTATGTAGTCCTGGGGCCCCTTTTCCAACTGGCGATGGATGGAGACGCGAAACTTTTTCTTCAAAATCTCTATTTCAATCGGATGGAAGCGCAGCTCGCTTATCAGAGCGATTCTGGCTCCAGGCTCAATGTTGGTTATCATCCAGTGAACTATCTCGGTGCGCGTGTCTACCTTCTGAAGCCCTAGATAAGGATTGTCATAGAGCATAGAGATTGGCCGAGCCAGGACTACAAGCGCGAGAATGCTCAATGCGACAATCTGAGCGGGCCGATTGAGGTTCAATCTTCGAGCTATCAGATCAACCATGTCGGTAATAAAGGCGGCTATGACTATGGCGACGAAAACAAATATTGGGATCAGGTTTCTATGAGCCACCGTCGATTGAAGCGACATCAAGGCATAGAGGGCCACAGGGAAGAGGAGCAACAGCGCCGCTCTTTTGAAGTAACGCGCCAGCCCCCAAACGCTTCCAGCCAGAAAGGCCAGAGCCGGCGCCGGTGTGATCCAATTCTTTGAGACGAAGTAGGCATAATCAGCCCACGTATTCAACCCCTGAGTTCTTTCAAGCTGGCCATAGTAATAGACATTGAGCGTATAGAGCAGCTTGTTGTAAAAGAAGCCAAAATCTATCAGCGAAAATGGATAGCCGATAAAGAAGCCGGCGGGAATGCAGGCCAGGCCGATGACAAGATTGCGGCTCAGGGGCCCTTCTCCTTCTGGCCGGGTAAGGTAGTGAATCAGGAGAAAAGGCAAGACTATGAGAAACGAGTTGTAGGCAGTTGCCGTAGCAAACCCTATCAGCAGACCGCTGAGCAGATAAATTCTCAACCTTCTCTGCTGGTACAGATACAAGAAGACAAAGAATGCAAGCGCGTCAACAAACGCAGCGGGAACATGAATCGAGATAACGCGCGAGTTCTCCACATGGCCGATGGTGAAAGCAAGTATGAGTGACGCAAGCAGCCCAACTCTTCTGTCAAACATCTTCGCGCCGATGCGATAAGCTAAGTAGACCGTCAGCGTTCCTAGAACAACCGTGAGGAACCTTCCCCAATAGTAGAATCCGGGGAAGTTGATCTCCCAAGGATAGAAGCGGTTGAATTGAACGTCGAAGATAGAGCTGAACAGACCGGCGAATTTTCCATAAGCCAGGTACAGCAGGTAGACGCCTGTTTGAAGATAGACGGCGACGGAAGGATAAGGCGAGTAAGGATTAAGGTCGCCCGTTTTTATGATTGTCAAACCTGAATTGACTATCTCGTGCTCATCCCAGTAAGCGCCAACATAAGGCAGGCCGAAATCGATGCCCCAGAATCTTACGATGAATGCGCAGAGCACTATGAGAAGTGCCAGGCATTTTGCTGCAATATCGTGGAATCGGGTCACTTGGACTCACCTACAATAAAGAGTCGCGCCGCCGCGAACATAGCTATAGAATACCGATTCCAGAAGGTCCTATTAGCTCTGACTTAACAATAATCAACCCCTGGTGTGAGTCGAAAGGGAAGCTTATAGCACAACAGCCGTATCTTTAGGAATCGTTCCCGTATATATCATAGCGAATCGTTTCGGGTGCAATTCCACAGCTTTTCGATATACCTCATCCCGATCTTTGCTGTGATAACGTACTTTGCCCTTCTGCACTTCAAGGAATTCATCTGTTTCCGGATCTTCTACTAACATCCATTCCGATTGGAATTGAGACCAGATCTCAGCAATAGTCATCATCTTATCCATACTCTCGTCTCTCCAGAGCTAGAATCAAGATATGCTCTACCAGGCTCGTCATACCACAGGCGCTATTGCTGTTTTAATTCGCGCCGTCCTCTTCTGCGCGCGCGGCGTCATATCTGTCTAACAGACAATCCTACCTTCTCATATCGCGCGCCGCAAGCAGCGCAGGCGGCCTGGCCATCTTCTTTGGCTGAAGCTGAAAGATTGAGCTTTACTCCACACTGGCACACCCATCCCGCCAATCTGGCAGGGTTCCCCACTACCAGAGCGTAATCGGGAACATCTCTGGTGACCACTGCTCCCGCGCCCACGAATGCATATCGTCCTATTGTGTTGCCGCACACGACAGTGGCATTTGCTCCTATCGAGGCCCCCTTCTTCACCAGCGTCTTTTTATATTCACTGCGCCTGCTGATATGGCTGCGAGGATTGGTGACGTTGGTGAAGACCATCGACGGGCCGCAGAAGACGTCATCTTCGAGGATGACCCCGGTGTAGACGGAGACGTTATTTTGAATCTTGACATTGTCGCCGATTATGACTTCAGGCGAGATGACTACATTCTGGCCGATATTGCATCGCTCTCCGATGCGGCAGTTCTGCATGATATGGCAGAAGTGCCAGATCTTAGTGCCCGCGCCTATCTGGCACGGCTCATCGACATAAGATGATTCATGAACAAAGTATTCTTTCATGAGAACAAGCGCCCATTCAAATCGCGGCTCGCTACGGATCACACTTTTAACGCAAAGCGTTGAACATCGAGCATATTACGCATCACACCGGTGCGCATTATGCTTCACATCCCCGCCACTTCAAAATTTGATAGCGTCAATTGCACCGGCTGGCCGTGAGTTTGCAGAGACCGCTGGCACGCCTGCAAGACCCGCAGCACTTGCAATCCGTTGATGCCATCGGTGCGAGGAGTTGCGCGAGTCTCTATGCAATCGAGAAAGTGCTGGCACTCGCTTCTCAGCGGCTCGATCGGTTCAAATTGCACCGGCTCTCCGGCGTTCTTGCGAGTCACAATCTCGCCATTTATCCAATCGACCCCTTGATCATAAACCACAAGATTATCCGTCGGCGCGACTGCATCGAAGACGGCCATCTTCTTCGAGCCGATGACAACCAAACGCTGCTCTTTGTAAGGGTGCAGCCAACTGACGAAGATATGGGCGCGAACTCCATTATCGAATAGCAGATTGGTCACCGTCACATCGGCGATGTTTGGTTGCAGATAGGCCCCACCTGTGGCGGTCACCTCGAAAGGCATATCGCCTATAAGCCGCAAGATCACTGCTATATCGTGCGGCGCGAAGCTCCACAGAATGTTCTCTTCGCGGCGAATGCGGCCCAGGTTCAGGCGATTTGAATAGATATACTGCACGCGGCCAAGCTCTTTGCTATCGACCAGCTCTTTCAATTTGAGCACCGCCGGATGATATTCGAGCAGGTGGCCGACCATCAGTATCCGCTCGCGCTGCCGGGCCAGCTCGACAAGCTTCACTCCATCGCTATAGCGCAAGCAGAGGGGCTTTTCAACCAGGACATCTTTCCCTGCGCGAATCGCCGCTTCCGCCATCCAGTAGTGTGACTGAGCCGGAGTGGCAATCGACACGGCATCAATCTCCGGGTCGGCAAGCAATCTGTCAAAATCCGCCTCCAGCCGCAAGCCGGGATAACGCTCTCTGATCTGTTGCAGCTTCGACTGACTCGTATCGCACACTGCTGCCAGCGCCCCAAGCTCATTGAAATTGCGCACATGATTGACGCCCCAGTATCCGCTTCCAATTACCGCTACTCTGTGTTTCATAAAGGTTATCCTCACCTCGATGCAAGGTGACTGGTTATTTTATGTCCATTGTCAGGCTTTACCAAACAGCAGACTACTCTGCCGGTGAAGAGTTCATTGAGAACGGGCAGTTCTGGCAGGAGTTTGATGAACCAGTAGTAGTACTTCATCTTGAATCTCTTGTACTTCCTGTTGTACGGTTCAAATAGCGGCCTGCACTCGAATCGTTCCGGCGCGAATCCGGTTCTGAGTACCATCTGTTTGAATGCGCGGATGGTCAAGCCATTCATGCCATAGAGCTTATCTTTAGGTCTGAGCACAAATGAGAGCTTCTCGTTACGCTCTTTCAGGATCTCATCAGCTGCTGATACTAAGACTCTGGTTGAAAACAGCAGATTGAGGTAAGGGAAATTTGAGACATAGCCTTCCAGGTGAGTCCCGAGCGGATGGAAATACGGAGGAAAGACGAGCAGCAATTGTCCGCCTTTGCGCAGCACCCGCTTGCATTCCTGCAAGCACTTTTCGGGATCTTCTACATGTTCGAAGACATCGTAGGCGGTTATTATATCGAAGCTCTCATCGGCAAATGGCATGTGTTCTCCCGCCGATTGAACGAATCGGGAGTTGTTGCTCTGCTTGAAGCGGCTGAGTTCAACTGCTTTTCTTACCGCCTGAAATTTAATGTCGATGCCGATAACCGATCTTGCTCCCAGCTCGCTATATCGCACGGCTCGCCCGCCGTATCCTGAGCCGAGATCCAGGACATCCTTTCCTGAGAGCAGATGCGCGGAGCGGCCAATCCAGCGAAAGAACCCGCCGTTAACTTCATCCTCGTATTCTATGAGCCCCCGCCTGATTACAGGAAGAGGATCGGGGCCCTCTACAGGGCCCTCTTCAATTGTCCTCTGGTAAATCGGCATCAGGCGCATCAGAGCTTTGGCAATTTTAACCTGAACTCTCTCTGACAGACTCAACTTAGACATCGCTTCGCTTGCCGGCCAGGGTATGTTCAACGAGGCGGCCGGCTTCTTCGGCGCGCGCGGCTCAGCTTGAATCTCAGGCTGCGGCTTGACAGCCAGGGCTTTCCTCTTAGGAGTCATTGTTTAAAGCCTTTCTCTGATACAGCCAATGAATGCGCCGGGTGCGCACATTGTCCGGGTTTTTAGAGCGCGCCCGAAAAGTAGCCGCCGCAGGCGCGGCAGCCACCGCAGATGTTGAAGAAGAGATTGGCAAAAAAGCCGACTCTCTTCAGCTCCGCGTCTGCGGCTGCGCCCCCTGTGGCTATAATTTAGCCTCTTTTAGACGCGCTCTCAGAAATCATCTAATGTGTTCGCCTTTCGAAGAAGCATTATATTAGAAGTTGAGACTATAGCGAACGGCAATTGTTCCTTTGCTGGTTGAGGGTATGTTCGATGAGCCGACTGACCTCTTCTGCGCGCGCGGCCCAGGTCGAATCTCTGACTGCCGCCTGGCGAGCCTGCTTCTTTTCCTGAGAGTCATCTGTCAATGATTCTTCAATCAAAGCAATGAAATGGTCATAACTTCGGGCTATGCGCACGAGCCCATCCATGTGTTCATACTCATAAAGCGGCGTAATGACTACCGGCTTGCCGGTAGCCAGATACTCGCGAACTTTGATGGCGCTTCCATAATTGACCCACTCGTTATGTGTCACCCAGGGCAGCACACAAACATCGAACTGAGCAGCATAAGCGGGCAGATCAAAGTAGTTTTTAGGACCGAGGAACTTCACATTGGGCAAGCTCTCTATCTCAAGCTCGCGCGCTTTGTTGCCGATAAAGACCCAGTTCCAGTGCGGCCTCCGCTCGCTCACATACTTAATCAGATCTTGATCGACGAGCCAGGATTCTATTGCGCCGAAGTACCCCAGGATCGGCTTCTTTATGTTGCCGATGTCATCGGGGGCCCCAAACGAGCGTTCGGTTGTCGAAGCGAAATGCTCGAAATCGACTGCCTGCTCAAGCAAGTGAGATTTATCGCGGTGCTCTACGGCTTCAGCAAACAGTTTGCGCCCGGAATAGTAGATAATATCGGCGCGCTCTTTTATCTGCTCGCTGAGCTGCTTTATCAGCTCGGCGCTTGTGCTGTGATCCATGTGGTTCAATTCGTACTTATCTGAGATTTGATAAATAATCAGCGATTCACCCAGCTTGCCAATAACATCTTTGGCAGTAGGGATAGCCAGCCAGAGTATTGGATCTTTGAAGCCGAACAGGAGCATCAGCAGGCGGATTTGAAAGATCAACAACAAACGATTTATCGCGCGGCCCCAGCGACCCCAAAAAGGCAACACTATTGGACTGACCACAATAATGCCTTCGGTCGAGCGACGAACAAATCGGGCATAACTGCGCAGCTTGCGGCGAATCTTCAAGAAGAAATCTGCGCTGCGCACGCTCGGCAACCCCATCGAGATCGAGTTGATGAACATCACCCGGTTCTGCTTCGCCAGCCGCTTCATGATGTGGTTCTTCGAATGGGGGTGATGATACCACCAGTCTTCTCCGGCAAAGCAGATTATCGACTTACCTTTTAACACGACTCCCCTCAATCCATAATGCGCACCGGCGTGATGCGTAATGAGCAATAGGACATGTATTATGCGATGCACATAGACTTTAAGAAAAGGATTGCGACCGGCTCGGGCGCCCGCGCGCCCTCAAAACAAGTTTATTTTTGAATTGTTTTGAGGGCAAACTGTCCAGCGCCCTTCCTGCGCTGCCGGCAGCGCCTCAAAACAAGTTTATTCTTGAATTGTTTTGAGGGCGCGCGGGCGCCCGAGCCGAAAATCACCTTTCTTAAGAGCTTAGTAGAATATAGATGTTATTTGAATCTTCTTTGCTGATCACACGTCACGCATTACTTTTTCATGCATCATGAATCTTTTACCGGTCGCGCATCACGCACCACCTTATTACGCATTACGTGTTAACTCTTCAAATGCATCAAAAACCCGGCGCGCGTTCTGTTCCCAGGTGTAGTTATCAATAACGTCTTTCCTTGCTTGCTGCCCCAATCGCTTGCGTAGCTCTGCGTCCCGGGCGAGGCGGAGCACCCCTGCTACTATTCCACTGACATCTCCAGGCTCTATAAGCAGACCATTCTCGTTGTGGCGGATGACCTGTCCGATCTGGCCCAGGCGACTGGCGACAATTCCCTTGCCCATCGCCATATACTCGAATAGCTTGGTAGGCGAGCCGAAGAACTCGCTGCCATCAACCATAGGCACATGCGGCGAGACGAGAATATCGCAGGCATCGAGGTATGCCGGGACGCGCACGTGGCCGATGCGCCCGGTGAAGGTGACTCGATGAGTACATTTAGCGCGCTCGATGATGCTCTCAACATCCTGCTTGAGCGTGCCGTCGCCTATGATCAGAAAATGGCAGTTACTGTCGGCAGGCATCTTGGCTATCGCTTCAGCCAGCGCCAGCACGCCATGCCAGGGGCCAAAGGTCCCTACGAAGCCGACTACAACGCGATCATCAATGCCAAGCGAGCGGCGAATCAATTTCCCGCTCCCATCAGGGCAGAAGCAATCCACATCAACGCCGTTAGGATTGACGTGAATTTTGTCTTCGGGAATCCCCAGAGTGATCAGGTTCTTGCGCTCAGCTTCAGAGACAACGAAGATTGCGTTTGCCCCCGCCAGGTTAACCTCCTCAAATCGCTTGAGCAGTCCCAGCATCCTCACATTGTCCCAATGCTTGCCTATCCAGACTTCAGAGCCGTTGTATTCCAGAATGAGCGGCAGCCCGGTCAACAGCGAGATGACAACGCCCGCCCAGGTGAAGCGGCTGTAGCGTTGATAAATGAAATCGGGCTGCGTTTCGCGCACGGCGATATAGGCCCCCCAGGTGAATACCAGGTTATTCCACAGCTCGAACGTAGTCCTGGTAGTGGAAAAGAGCGTGGAAGGTCTTATCACATCGACCGGGGTCTTCTCTTTCTTCACTCCGGGTATGACATCGTTTGATACGAAGCGCACGCGGTGCCCCAGCGCCACGGCTCCATCGGTGAATCCCAGTATATGGCTGGTCGAGCCTCCTATTTGAGTGCCGCTGATCGGCGTAGACCTTATAAAGACGATGCTGCGACGTCCTGCGCCCGGCTTGAACCTGGGCTTTCTGTCGCCTCGCAGCCACAGCGCGATCTTGATTACCCAGGTCAGCAACCAGGAGATAAAGATGACCAATGCTCCACAGCTCATCTCGAAGGCGAGGCGCGGGATCTCTTTGAATATGCCCCCCAGGATCGAGCGTTCGATGAAATTGCCGTGGCCATCGGCTATGATCGAATGGCGCGCGCCGCTCAAAAGCCCGTAGAGCAACATCAACGAGCGCCCCGCTTGCCATTCCAGTCGATCACAAAAGACGACAAACAGATCGCGCTTGCGCTTGCGCAGCTTTCTCAGGTAAGCGAGTTTGGACTGCTCCTTGAGATCGTTCTTTCGGATCGGTTCTATGCTCACCGAGGGATAGCGCGAAAGCACCCACCGCCGCGCCTGATCGATGTCCCCTGATAGACTGAGCAGCGACGCTTTCACTTGACGGCGGTCATTATCAGGTTCCATCCCACTTTGCGCGCCAGCTTCTCCAACCATCGGTCTGGCAGCGCCCATTCCGGCAGATGAACCTCTCCTCGCGTCAACTGGTTTATCTCGATTCTGCATGTGGTAAACCTCTCAAAGAGTTTGCGCGCCTGAGCGCGAGTGAAGACCTTGACCAGCGGACGGGCATCCACTTCGCTGTATTCTACGTAGCGGCTCATGATCTCTTCCGGGGTCAAATCAAGCAACTGCCCTTGAAGTATCCCCCGCTTGATGATGATGTGTTTCCAGTAATTGAGCGAGTGTTTGTAATAGAGCATCACTTTAGCGATGCCGCCCTTCTTCAAAACGCGATAGATCTCATTGACTGCCCGCTGAGTGTCAGGCGTATGGTGCAACACACCATTCGAATATACGACGTCAAAATAGTTATCGGGGAAGCTCAAATTCTCGGCATCCCCGATAACAAAGTCTCCTTTGCAACCGTAGAGCTCCAGGTGATGGCGCGCGGTTGAGACCGAGCGCGGAGTTAAATCAAGCCCGGTGACAATGGCACCGCCTCTGGCAAATTGCAATAGGTCCGTCCCCATGCCGCAGCCGACTTCCAGCAACCTCTTGCCCGCGAATTGATCGAATCCCATCGCCTCTCTCATCCAGGGCGCGTACTGGCCGTAGCGATAATCCGCGACCGACTGGAAAAACTCGCGGGTCCCCAGCTCGGCTTTCCCATGTTCAGCGCCGCAAGGGTTGGCCGTCCATTGCTCTACTGCACGCTTCTTTATCTCATCTGATATTGCGCTCATCCGATCAACTCCTCTGCTACGACTGCATCGGCCTGAGTAAGCGGCCGGTCGCCGAGACGGCGCTTCACCTTCCGGTAAGAGTGGAGATGAAACAGATAATCTATGCTCATTGCAATGACCCCTACCCAGGCTGCTCCTCGTATGCCATAACGCGGGATGAAGATGAGATTGCCAACCAGGCTTGTCGCCCCTACTATCACAGAGATATTGCGCAGCTCGCTCCCACGTCCATGAGCATAGAGGAAAGAGTTATAAGGCTGAAATAGCCCATTGAAGAAATTGATCATAGCAAAAGGCAAGATCAAAGGGATAGCAGCTTCAAATTTGCCCGGCAATAACAGTCGAATAGCATAAGGGCCAATAAAAACAAAGCCTATTGACATCGACGCAAGCAGGAACAGGTTCCAATTGATTATCTTCGGACTTATGCTCCTCACATTGGCAAACGTGCGAAAGCGACTGATGGCAATCGACCGCGCCAGTCCCAGGATAGGCTGGGAAATCCTCTGCGCCACTGCATAAGATCCGAATGCTACCGTGCCGGCAAAATAAGGGATCAGCAGGCCATCGAGTCGGGAAGAGACCATAGTAGTCACCCGCCCAATGTAGATATCCCATCCATATTTGCGCGTCTCGCTCAAGATCATTCTCACGTTGGCCCCCAGGTTCTTAACCGATGGGCGAAGGATACGAATGATAGCAAGACAGGCCAGCAAGATCCCTGATAGATAAGCCAGCAGCGCAGGCAGCGGCGTGAGCGCGTGAAAGCGCATAGCGAACCCGATTGCCAGCAAGCCCCACGCCGGCAAAGATGCTTGGAAGAATGAAAATAGACTGATCCTGTTTGTCCCCTGACAGCTCAGCTCGATTAGCAATTGAAGGGGCACGGCCAGAGATAGCCCCGATGCAATCAGCAAGATCCACCTGGCCTGCGACCAGGGGACCTGAGAGTGCTTGAATATAACTCCTCCAAAGAGACTGAAGAGAGCTATGAAAGCAGCCAGACAGGCCCCGATGAGGAGCCCGGTGACAAGCAGCGCGCCGAACACGCGGCGTTCTTCTTCTCTATCCTTCTGCACTGCCAGCAGCCGTGCCCCGGCAGAGAATGCGCCGAACTCGAAGAAATAGCCGATGAACTGTATAACCGAAACCAGGCAGAACGAGAAGATGCCGTAGCCAGCTTCGCCCATCCAATTAGCCAGGATGATATGCACCAGCGCATTGAGCGCAGTCCCGGTCAACTGCGCGCCGTAGAGCAATCCCGTCTGGCGCGAAGTCTCAGTCCAGGCATTTTTCCATCTGAGGATTGAGACTGACATTTAAAGCCCTAAAGAGTAATGCGTAATCGGTAATGCGTAAAAAACATCATCCCTAATTTGTAACTATAGACCTTAAGAAAAAGATTGCGGCCGGTTCGGGCGCCAAGCGCCCTCAAAACAGGTTATTTTTAGAACTGTTTTGAGGGCGCTTGGCGCCCGAACAGAGAAACTATTTTTCTTAAAAACTATAGTTAGAGTCTGTACGAAGACTCCCCGGAGCACTCGAAGGCAGGGCGTTCGCCAGGGGTTTTCGTACAGACTCTTAGCGGGGGCAAAGCTTAGCTCCGTAGGAGCGGCCTGTTTATAACAATGACAGGCCGCTCCTACGGAGCTAGAGAAATTTCATTCACTACCTACTATAGATAAGTCGCCCCTCCGGGGCTGTGCAGTTACCCTAATTTACGCATCACGCATCACGCACTATTCATCACAAATTGCACATCACACACCGCTCTTAATTTACGCATTACGCATCACGCATTACGTATTATGCATCACGCATCACGCATTCATTCACAACTTGCGCTCGCTGAGCGCCTTCAATCCAGTGCTCATACCAGAGGCTGAGATTCAACAGGCACCACAGGTGAAAACTATAATTTATCCGCCCGCTCCGGTGAGCCGCTAAAAGCTCTTTGATATATTCGTAGTTGAAGTACCCGCGCTTGCGAATGGGCGAGGCCAGGATCGCAGCTTCGACAAAATCGCCCATCCCGCTTATGAACCATTCATTAATCGGCAAACCGAAGCCCTTCTTCTGCCGGTAGATGATGTTGTGCGGCAGCGTGCCTTCGAGCGCCTTCTTCAAAATGTACTTGCCCTGCCCATTGCGATATTTGAAATGGCGCGGCAAACTCATCGCATACTCAACCAGCTTGTGATCGAGAAACGGCACACGCGCTTCAATCGAAGTTGCCATCGTTATCTTATCAACCCGCATCAAGAGCAGCTCTGCCAGCCGCAGCTTCAATTCAAGATAGATCATTCGCTCAAGAAAATCTGCGCCCGGCTTTTCCCTATCGATCTCATCGAGGTAACCCTTGACCACGCCGTATGACGAAAGCGCCCCCAGACGACGGCGAAAATCAGTCGAGATGAGATTTCTCTTGCTCACTTCGTCATAGACCACTGCGCCGCCCCAGAACAGCTCTTCTCCAGACGAGAACCGCCGAAGCAGGTCGGGCAAAATCTTTTTGCCTCGCGGCAAGAAAGCATCGGCAAAGAGAGGGGCCAGCGGGGCCCCCACGGCAACAACTGCCTTTTTCATCAAACCAGGGGCAAGCGAAGCGTATCGCCAGAACTTCTCGTGAATGCGGAGAAAGTCTATGTAATTAGAATAGCCGGAAAATATCTCATCTGAACCTTCGCCGACCTGGACAACTATCGTTCCACTATCGCGCGCGAGCTGGGAGACATAATAGAGGGGCACGCAAACAGGATCGGCAATCGGCTCGTCCTGGTGAAAGATCAGTTGCGGGAGGAAATCTATGACCTCTTCTCGTCCGATGATGACTTCATGATGATCGGTCTGGAACCGTTGTGCGACCTGGCGCGCATAATCAAGCTCGTTGTAAGCAGGCGCGTCTCGGAATCCAACGGTAAAGGTGCGCGCGGGGGCGCTCATGCATTCGGCCATCAATGCTACATTGGCGCTCGAATCTATCCCTCCGCTCAAGAAGACTCCGAACGGCACATCGGCCATCATGCGCTTCTCAATCGCTTCTTTCAATAATCGGCGAATCGTCTCAATCGCTTCCTGCTCGGTCGGCTCTTTCTCCCGTCGCGGGACAATCGCATTCCAGTAGCGTTTGACCGTCAGATTGCCCTGCCGGTCGCAGATCATCAGGTGGCCGGGCGGCAGCTTTTCAATCCCGCGAAAGAGCGTCTGCGGCGAAGGCGTGGTGAGAAAAGTCAAATAGTGATAGAGGGCCGTCTCATCTACATCGCGTTCGATTGATGGATGCTGCAAGATGGCTTTGATCTCGGAGCCGAAGATTATCTGCCCATTCTGCCGAGCATAATAGAGAGGCTTCACTCCTATGCGGTCGCGCGCGAGTATGAGCTGGCGCTTGATTGAATCCCAGATGGCGATGGCGAACATCCCTTCGAGATCATTGACAAAGTCCAGCCCCTTCTCTTCATACAGGTGAATGATAGTCTCGCTATCCGTCTCCGACCGATAGCGGTGGCCCCTCTCGATCAGGCCCGGGCGCAACTTGCGATGATTGTATATCTCGCCGTTGAAGACCATCCAGATGGAGCCATCTTCATTTGACATCGGCTGATTGCCTGCCGGCGAGAGGTCGACAATGGCCAGCCGCCTGAAGCCCAATCCCACTCGCCTGTCATCAGAGATATAGATGCCTGCTGCGTCGGGGCCCCTGTGCAGCATCGTATCTCGCATAGAGATGATCAACGCCTCATCTATTTCCGATCCGGAGTTGCTATGGTTATATATCCCGCAAATTCCGCACATATTTATTCAGTTGCAACACTGAAGTCTGTGCTGCATATACGTTCAAGCTTGCCCTCATCGCCCCTCTTATAAGGGATAAGCAAAAAGGAATTTTCAAAAGGCACAGCCGCTTCTATTGAAAAGACCACGCCTTGCGACCTCTCTTTGCAGCCGTAAACTCTGGAGACAAATCGCTCAACAATCTCTCTCTTCAACTGCGCTCTCTGCAGCGGTATGAGCGCAAGTGCAGTTGCCCCCTCATCACCGGCAATTACTACGCCATCGGAAAAGAGCTGAACATCGAGCCCGACATCAAAATTAAAGAAGAAATCAAAGCGATGCGCTCCTCTGCCACTGAACTTATCGGTCAGAAGCCAGAAACCCTCCAGCGCATCGAATCTCATTACTCGCCTGTGAACAACCGGGTTGCTCAGCCGCGCATAAGCATTATGCTCGCCGTCAAACAGATCATATCTCGTGTTTGACTGCCAGACATTGACTTTCGCCTCCGCATCCGCTGCCAGCGCAAAGATCGCCCTCTCATCAATGTGATTGATCTCTTCGCCGTCTACCATCACACCGTTATGGTAGCAGGTAGAGCGAAACCGGTTGCGCCAATCACGATCAGCAGTATAAACATAAGTTCCCGGATCTATCAGGAACGTCCGATGATCCGCGTAAAGCTCGAAACTGAGCAGATCATTGTGCCCATGCGATCCGCGCCCATAAATGCCGTTATCGCCGCAGTCGATAATAGCATAAAGATCCCGCTCGCGCTGAATGTAGATGCCGCCGCGAGGGAACGCTTGCGAACGCGCTTGCTTGTTTGTTCTGGGCAAATCATTGAAGATTTCGATTCCACTCTCTCCGAATAACCAGAGCCCCTCTTCGCATAGCCAGCTCTCGCGCTTGAAATCTTCATCTTCAAACAGGACTGCGGCAATAGGGAGCAAATAAGAATGGTCTATCGGCAGGCGCGTCTTCCATATTATCACTCTGCCATCATCGGAATCGCCAATGAGCGGCGCCGTTCCATCAGGCTTCAAATAGCAGCGCACAAATTCAAACATCCGGCGCAATCGCTCCCAGTAGCGATCGGGCAGGGCGATACCGTTGACTTTGCAGAGCACAAAGCAATGAAGCAGAAGCTCAAGCACAAACCGATGATATGAGATGGAAGCCTCATAATCCGTCCCGTCCTCATTGATCTGTTTATCCATCTCGCGCAAGAGTTCGCGCAGCGCAAATTGCGCCCACCTGCGCGATTGTTTGAACTCGGGGAACAGCACCCCGATAAATAGCAATCCCGCCAGATCCGAGAGGTAGTGGTTGCTTGTAGCTCGATAGGAGAATTCAAGGTTCCGACGAATGAATCGCCCATGCTCAAGCAGCAATTTGAGCAGAGTGCGAAGCAGCTTTTCATCAAAAGTTTCGGACCCGCGAAAGAGAAAGAACGACATTGCCAGGTTGATCGCCCGCAAAGCCGCTTCCATAGCACAAGTCCAGTTGACGCCGAACTCGACCGGATTAGATTGCGCCCAGGAATTTAACTGGCGAGAGAAATCTTCCGCGTACTTCTCCATCTGCGTCACATTGTAAGCGATGCCTAGAGCCGAGAAGTGTTGCAACCGATTAAGCTCCCAAGGGACTTTGACATCGGCTCCCGCTTGCCGGTGGATGATGGGGACCCTTGTATAGTGTTCGAGCGGCCAGCGCGCTCCGGTAGAAAAATCCCTGTGCCAGTCTATCTCGCCGTCAAGCTGGTACTCGCGGCCAAAGATAAAGAATCGGCGCTTCTCAATCTCATCCGCCTCCCACACTACCTGTGAGGCAGTATGAGGAAATAGCTCAATAAGAAGCTCCGATGATCGACCGATCTCCGCCAGCCCGCCGCAGAAGCGAGGATAGACGCGCTTTTTGAAATAGGCGAGCAGATCGACCCGCCGCCCAATATTTAGGTGACTATCAAGCTCTGCATCTGAAATGGAAGGCGAAGAGTATTTAACCGTCAGGGGCCTGATCGTGCGGCGCGCTCTTCTTGATAGCCTCAGCCAGGCCTCGCCCAGCACTTCGAGCGGCGTCATCCCATTAACTTTTTCTGCTACACCCATAACTCTTGCATCCGACGTCCTACGTCCGATGTCCGATATTAACCGCAGCAGGTAGAACATCAGACATCGGGCGCTGGGCGCTGGGCGCTTGCGCCCTCGCTCGATTGATGAGAAATCCCAGCAAGAAGAAGAAGTATAGATTCAAATCCGAGTAATAACCGCTTGTCAAAGTAAGGCCAGGAATCCAATACGCGAGATAAAGGACTACGAAACACACTCCGATCCAGTGCTGCGCTTTAGTAGTAGCCGATTTAATTAGAGAGATACCTATCTTCAGCAGGTAGATGTTGGCTGCCAGGTAGAGCAGAAGCCCGATTAAGCCTAGCTCAGATAGCACTGCGAATATATTGCTGTGAGGATTCTCTATTGCCACTACTCCTTCAACCGTTACCTCCGCATCCGGCTCGGAGTCTTTTCCATAGAACTTCTCAAGGAAATAAGGGGTGTAGTTCTCCAATCCAATTCCGGTAATCGGGCTATCGGCAGCGATCTTGAGCGCAGCGATGTATGTTGCCATACGGCCATAGATGTTGTCCGGATTGGCCACTCTATCCTGAAAGATGTCTGTTGCCGTCAGCAATCCGGCGACCGGGAGCAAGATGATGGCCCCCAGCGCAAAAACAACGCCCAGGAAAGTTATCACCCATTTTCTGCCATAAGCGATTGCCAGCGGCAGCAGCAGCCCTACAATGAGCGCGATTATTATCACTCTGAAGAGCGGGATGAGCGTGGCTGCGCCGATCATCGCCAGCGTTATGCGCCGCAAGGTCTCTGATGCTCTATCTAACTGGAATTCCCCCAGGCGCGGCAAAAAGTAGATCAAGAAGAATAGGAGCAGGCAGATGATAGCGTAAGAATTGTCGGTGGTGAACGGCCCATTGGCGCGGACAAATCCTTCGCGGATGAAGGCAGCGTCTTTTATGGGGAACAGATCCTCTTCAAAGATGAATTCATAGAGGCCAAGAACAAACAGGTAGATGCCCACCAGCGAAGAGGCCAGCATCAAGCTCTTTGAGTGAGCGCGCGAGTCGAAATAGTTTTTGGTGACAAAAAACAGCGCCAGAGGCAACAGGAAACCGTCCACTGCCGTGCGCAGAGCGTACCCAGCTGAATATTCCGGATCGAACGACATACGAGCAACGCTCACAAGCGCAACCACAGTGAATAGCCCCCAGAAGATTTCAAACAGCGAAATAGTCGGCAGCTTGCGCTTGCTGCTGACAGCGCGGAAGATCAGCGCAATGACAATCAGGCTTATACTGACCCGATCAAAAGTTACTATGGACTTTTGCGCCGGATAGCGAAAGTAATAAGAGGCGATAGGAGTGAGCGCAAACCACAGGAGCGCGAGCCGCTCGGCTTTAATGGTAACCAGACACAATCCCAGAGCGATGCCGCCCACAGCGATCATAACTTCGTATTGCTCAAGCGAGCTGAGGGCGGCGACGAGCAGAAGCACTGCGCTGGTCGCCGCCACAACCATCAGCGAATAGCGCGACTGTCCGGCCAGATTAAAGTCTTGCGTTCGAGTTCGCTCCATAAGCTTTCACACAATCGGTTGCAAAACGCTATCGGGCAAAGGATGAAAGGATGCCAGGCCAATGCGAAACCATCGGTCGCCAATCCGCTTTCGCCGCTCAGATCAAGGCAAACACTAATCCCGCTCCACCACTTTAGGCACCTTGAAGAATCCTGCTTCCGGATCAGGAGCATTGCTGAGGGCCCTCTCTTGCCCTATTGACGGGCGCACCTCATCATCGCGCATCGCATAGTCGGGCTCCTCAGCCGACGCGCCGCAATGCGACATTGGCTCCACATCGGAGGTATCAAGCTCGTTGAGCTTATCCATGTAGGTCACTATTGATGATAACTGTATGGTGAATGCTCGCTTCTCTTCGCCGGTAAGCTCAAGATTGGCGAGCGCGGCGATCTTCTCAACTTCCTGTTCACTTATCGGCATTGCTTCTGTTCCATTCGGCACAAACTTTTGCTTGCGGCGCGCAAGAAACTCTCACGCAGATTTTCATCGGAAATCTTCTGCGCCTGCGGACGCAACTGGGCGGCGCTGGCCGCAAGGTTTTTGAACTCTACTGTCTCGCCCGACTTGCTGCGCATCCTGGCGATAAACTTCTGATCGACTCGAAATTCAAGCGCAGTCACAAGCGGCACGCACAGATTGGAATTTAACTTGAAGAGTATCTGGCCGCTCATCCTCTCAAGCTGGCGCTTCCAGGTCTGATCAATTGTGGCGACAATCAAAGTCTTTCGATAGAGCCGGGCAGGCGCGCTGTTGGCGGCAACTAGCTCGCCTACGGTTGGGCCCCAGGCGGCAAAGACCGCCTTTTCGCAAACATCTTCCTGATTGCCCGATAACCGCAATATCTCAGGAAGAAGTTTGAAGACATCATTCATCGGCCAGCTCCCAAATTGAATCAGTGCCTTATCTTGGGCCAGTAAGTTTCAAAGTTAAAGTCAGGGCTGTTGAGCTTGTCGTGACAGGTGTAGCACATAGCCGGGGCCCCAACTTTGCTGTATGTCCCCCTGGGATTCTGTATATGCGCTTTGCCCGGCCCGTGACACGCTTCGCACTGCACATTGGCAAATTGCGGAGTCTCCAGTATCCCCATAAAGCCGCCTTTGCCGAACCCGGTGGAGTGGCACGAGATGCAGCGCGGATCGTATTGTTGCTGCCGCTTCTCAAGCGTGGCGAATGCATGCGAATGAGCGGTTTGAGTCCAGGTCTTGTATTGAGCTATGTGGCACTCACCGCACTTGGCCGAGGTGACGTACTGCGAATTGGCCACTGCAACCTGGCGCGCCGTCAAGAGCGCCTGCTGCTGCTGAACCTTGGTGAACGCATCATGGGCTTCGGCTACGATCTTGGCCGCCGCCGGATCGTCCTGGATAACGTGATCGAGCGTGACGTAGCGATTGTTGTAGCTTATCTTGCCTTGCTTGTCTATGTAGGCGCGCAGCTCGCCCAGCCACTTAGTCTGATGACCGGAGAAGAGCACAAGCGTGTTCTGCTCAACCTTCGGCTGAGGGTTCGCCTGAAGCTCTGAATTCGAGATGATAACGTCGATCTCTCGATTCTCATAAGCGAGCTTATAAGTGTCAGGCATGCTCAGGTAAGCGAGCACTACAACAATATCTGCCTGTTTGCGCACTTCGGGAAGGACGCGCTTGATAGCGACAAACGGATCTTCAAAGACGAAATTTGAACCTTTGATCACCGCTCGCTGAGTGAGGCCAATTATGCCGACCCGAATCGCTTGCCCGCTGCCCTCACGAATGGGAAGGCGCGGCCCAGAAATTGTCTTGATCACATAAGGGCGCGGAGCAATTACATCAGGTCTGGCCGGCTTGAGATTGGCAGAGATGAAATTGCTGATGAGCGGGAACTCGGATGTCTTGCGCTGATAGACCTGGCTATCAAAAAGGCCCTGAGCAAAAGGGACATCGCGGTTGCTCAGATTGCATACATCATGGCCTACGCTGCTGTAGCCGCGAATGACCCATTCGTTCCTGACTATCGCTTCAGGATTGACTTTGCCGGGCTCCGGGCCAGCATCGGCGAAGAAATGTCCTGCGTCCAGTTGCAGAATAGGCACCTGGGATTTATGGCGCTCGCGAAAGGCATTGATATAACCGGCACGCCGTGCCAGTCCCCCAAGCGGGTGCGCCGGTCAGCCACAGGGCTCAAGGCTGCCGTCGATGCCTCCGCTATAGAAGATCACAAACGAGTAGCCATCATCTGCGCCCAGGTACTCATCCATCTTCTGCTTGTGGATGGCAGCGACTTCCGCGTCGTTGTGCGCGTCTGCCTTCTTGGCCTCTTTCTTGACTTCTGTGTCGCCTGTCACGACATCTGTCTTGGGCCGCGTCAGCGACCGCGCAATGATGATAGATCCTACAACTGTCAAAGCTGCGATCAATGCCGCCCCAATAGTGAAAATCCAGGTCTTTCTCATCAGCATTGCCCTCGAAATAAAAAAGCTTGAGTTGAACAAGCTCTTCAGAAAAAGATGATCGAAAAAAATAGAGAACAATATTAAGCTAAAATGGCTCCTGCTACAAGACTTGAGTCGCCTCATTTCAGTTGCTGTATCCGCCATCCAGCTTGCTCTTGAGTAGAATCTTTACTACATTTACCTGCACAATGTCGCTGAACGGTTCAGACAAAACAGACAAACTAGAGGAAGTAACGGTTGAAAAGGTTATCTACGGCGGCAGCGGACTGGCGCGCTCAGACGGTGGGACTATCTTTATTCCACTGAGCGCCCCCGGCGAGCGAGTGCTGGTGCGCCAGACGGAAGAACATAGAAACTACCGGCGCGCCACCATAGAAGAGATCCTTGAGCCCTCGCCAGCTCGCCGCCAGCCTCCCTGCCGCTACTACGGCGTCTGCGGCGGTTGCCAGTTGCAGCATATCGATTACGCCGCGCAATTGAAGATCAAATCCGAGTTCATCCGAGAATCGCTCTATCGCATTGGCCGAATCAATTGGGACAAGGAGATTCCAATCAAGCATGCGGCTGAATTCGGCTATCGCTCCCGCGCTCAGCTCAAAATCGAGCCGGGGCCCCTCGGAGCTAAAATAGGTTTCTACAAAGCCTCTTCTCATGACATCTGCGAGATCGAGGAGTGCCCTTTGCTCTTGCCGCAACTGAACGAAGGGCTGGCGCAACTGCGCGCTCTGGGAAATGAACCTCCTCTTGCTTCAGAGGTTGAGATAGTTGCCGGAGACAATTCAATTTCGTTCGCGCCTGCGCCTGCCGGACTGCCTGCCGATGCGGTTGAGCAGCGGATAATGGGCGCGCGATACCGCTTCAGCGCCGGGGTCTTCTTCCAAATCAATCGACTCCTTGTCGATGAGCTGGTGCAAACGGTTGTCGAAGGCGAGCAGGGAGAGCGCGCAGTCGAGCTTTATGCAGGAGTCGGGCTGTTTACCGTTCAATTGGCCAGGCGATTTGCTCAAGTATTTGCAGTCGAAAGCAGCGAGCTTGCCTCACAATTCGCAGTTGAAAATCTGGCCGAGAACCATATCGGCAATGTCTCTTTCTTCGTCGAATCGGTCGAGGAGTGGCTTGTCAACAAAGATAGAGAAAGGCTTGAGCAGGTAGACTTGCTTCTGCTCGATCCGCCGCGAGCAGGGGCTGCGCCGGAACTCGTTGAAGCAATCAACCGCTGGCAACCCAGGCGAGTCGTCTATGTCTCTTGCGATCCTACTACGCTGGCGCGCGACCTTCACCGTCTGGTAGCCGGTAAATATGTTCTCGATTCCATCGTCGCTCTGGATATGTTCCCTCAGACATACCATGTGGAAACAGTAGCCAGATTGAAATTACAGAAGGCAGAAGGCAGTAAGCAGCCAGCCTGTATTGAGCATTGAGCTTTTCTATAGCTCTTCGGGAAAAATACTTTCTATAGAGCTTAAGAAAAATACTCTTCCGTTCGGGCGCCAAGCGCCCTCAAAACAATTTTATTTTTGAACCGTTTTGAGGGCTAGCAAATGCATGCTTGGAGTTACCCAAGCAAGGGACTCAAAACAATTTTATTTTTGAACCGTTTTGAGGGCGCTTGGCGCCCGAACCAGCCGCAATCTTTTTCTTAAGCTCTATAGTAACGGCTGAGGGAACCTCAGTAGAACCGCTTACTGTTTACTGCCTTTTACGAGGTGTGATTCATGCTGCGCCGCCTCCCCTACCTTTCCATTTCCGCCGCCTTTCAGCCCTGCTTCTTCATTTGCCTGGCTTTCGTCGGCGGAATATCTACAGCGCACTGGCTGGCGGCAAAGCACACGACGCTGATCGCGTTCTCTCTAGTCGCTTATGTGACGGCGATCATCCTGGTCTCTATCAGAAAGGAACTATGGGCCACGATTGCGATATTTGCCGCGTTCTTTCTACTCGGCGGTTTGCTTCTAAGGCTCGAAGATTCCGGCAAGGCTCCAACGCGGCTTCAGAGATTGTACGAAGAAGGCAAGATACTGCCAGCCGAGTCAGCAGAAGTTTTCGGGACGCTGGTGCGCGAGCCGGAGCCTGCGCCTGAGCGCGTCTATCTAGAAATGGAAGCAGAGATGATTCGGACGCTCAAGCGAGAATTCGCGGCAAGCGGTCGGTTGCGATTGATGCTCACTCTCAATGCCGACAATAAGGACGAATATGAGAGTTTGAAACTGGAATATGGCAAGCGCCTGCGCGTCCTTGTGGCGCTCAATCGAGCTGAGCAGTACAAGAATCCAGGCTGTGTGGATTTCAATGAATATCTTGAGCGCAAGGGATACGACTTTGTAGCCGTTTTGAAGAGCCCCTTGCTCATCGAAGTAGTGGGCGCAGGCAAGCGCAATCGGCTGCTGGCGGCGCTTTATCGGTTCAGACTGCGCATGTTGGAGAGCACCGATGCAGCATTCAATCGCTCTGTGGCGGGAGTGTTGAAAGCGGCTATCTGGGCCAATCGCTACTTCCTCGATTTCGACACAGCAGAGAAACTTAGAGCAGGGGGCACATTTCATGTGCTGGTCATTTCCGGGATGAATGTCGGCTTCATTGCCGTGGCAATGATCTTAATCTTATCGAAGTTGATCAGGTGGCGACTTGTGAGGATTCTACTGATAATGATTGCGCTCTGGGCCTACACGCTGATGATCGGCGCCGATATGGCCGTCCTGCGGGCTACTGTGATGATCGGCATCGCGCTATTTGCCAAAACTATTTTCCGCACCTCTCCAGCAATTAACACAGTTGGGCTCTCGGCGCTGATACTGCTCGTCTACCAACCGGGCCAGCTCTTCGATCCGGGATTTCAACTGACCTATCTGACTGTGTTGATGATTGTGCTGGTATCGCTACCGTTAACCGAGAAACTGCGCGCCATCGGTCAGTGGCAGCCTACAGCCGATACGCCTTATCCGCCCAATTGCTCGCGGGCAACCAGGTGGATCGCCGAAGTCACCTTCTGGCGACAATCGCAGTTTGATAAAGACATGAAGACCTCTCCGATCAAATATCGTCTCGACAAAGCCCGCGCTGCCCTCCTGGTTGATCGCCTGCGATTGTCGCCCATTCTCCCGCCTGCGATTATGCTTGTTGTAACATCGGTCTCAATTCAAGTGGGGCTCCTCCCGGTGATGGTTATATTCTTCAATCGCGTCACGCCCATTGCAGTCTTGCTCAACATCGTCATCGGCCTGTTTATGGTGGCGCTCATCTTCAGCAGCTTCGCCGTGCTCATTATCAAACCGCTGAGCGCGCATCTTGCGGCGAAGCTCAGTTGGATTGTTAACCTCTCTCACTATCTTCTGGTAAATAGCTCCTCGCCTTTTCTTGAAAATCCCATCGCTACCTTCCGCGTGCCCAACTACACCGGCTGGCCCGCTCTCTTCTATGCGATATACTTTTTGCCCATTCTGTATTTCATTTACTTGATCCACTGCTGGCAGCCGCTTGAGCTTACCGGCCATTCCTCACAAGCCCGAAGAGGCGCGCCGTTGCGACGGATATTTAACCAGCGTCGCTTGCAGAGATCATCGGCCTTCTCGCTCGTGGCCCTCTTTTTTATCATCGCTTTTCATCCTTTCTCTTACCAGGTAAATGAAGGAAAACTTCAAGTCTCTTTTCTCGACGTAGGGCAAGGCGATTGCATCTTTGTGCGATTTCCCAGGGGGGCCACTATGCTGATCGACAGCGGCGGCCGCGTCAGGCGCTACAACTCCGACGAGAACGAGGAGCAGTTTGAAGAAGATGTGTTTCGCATCGGAGAGTCGGTCGTATCAAGGTATCTCTGGAATCAGGGAATAAGTCGCCTCGACTATATCGCCATCACCCACGCTCACGCGGATCACATACAGGGGTTTGCCGATGTAATCAAGAATTTTCAGATTGGCCGCGCTCTGACAGGGATCATTCCCGCCGCCAGGGAAGAGTTTGCCGCCCTTAAGAGCCAGCTTGACAAGAAAGGGGTCCCACTGCAAGAGCTGCGCCGCGGAGAGAGTTTGTCGATTGATGGCGTCAAGGTAGAGATCATCTGGCCGCCTGGCCGGTGGCCGCAGGCGATCTCCAGCAATAACGAGTCGCTGGTTATGCGCCTCAGCTACGGCAAGCGCGCGATCTTGCTTACGGGCGACATCGAGCACGAAGTGGAGAAGGCTATTGAAGATTCGGGCCAGTTCATTCGCAGCGATGTTATCAAGGCGCCTCATCACGGCAGCCGCACATCTTCAAGTCCAGGATTTTTACAGATGGTTCGCCCTGAGTGGGCAATCATCTCTGTTGGGCAGCACAGTGTATTCAATCATCCGCATGTTGAAGTGCTTAGAAACTACCGGCAGGTTGGCAGCAAGGTAATTTTGACCGGGCGCTCAGGGACGGTGACAGTAATAACAGATGGAGAGCAACTGGAGGTTTCTACTTATTCTGAATGAGGGATATAACGGAGGCGCAGGATGTTATTAAGAAACTATAGGTCTTCGGGAAAAATCCTTCTTCAGTTCGGGCGCCAAGCGCCCTCAAAACAATTCTAAAAATAGACTTGTTTTGAGAGCATCTAAAACAACGATGGGGCTAAGTGAAGCTATCCACTCAAAACAATTCTAAAAATAGACTTGTTTTGAGAGCATCTAAAACAACGATGGGGCTAAGTGAAGCTATCCACTCAAAACAATTCTAAAAATAGACTTGTTTTGAGAGCGGTGTCACCAATCGGCTCCGATGCGGATCCGCCATTGCAATAGTATTCTAAAAATAGACTTGTTTTGAGAGCGGTGTCACAGTTGTGGCCGTATCGATGCCTGCTGCAATCTTTTTCTTAAGGTCTACAGAAGCGGATGGCTGGTATCTTGCCGGAACTAAGGGTGACCATCGCCAGTTCAAACACCCTACCAAGCCAAGTGTTGTTACCGTGCGTTAAAGTACAGCGAGCAGCAGATGAAGTGGAGTTCAAACACCCTACCAAGCCAAATGTTGTTACCGTGGCTGGCAAACCAGGCGTAGATGTGCCGATTGGCACACTCAAGAATATCTGGAAACAAGCTCAGATCGAGGAGAAAGATTAATGCGTTATGCTGTTATTATTGAAGAAAGGTGAAACGAGTTACGGAGCTTATGTGCCCGATCTGCCCGGTTGTGTTGCTGTTGGTGAAACTCTGCAAGAGGTCGAGGCGCTGATCCGCGAAGCTATTCAGTTTCACCTTGAGGGCCTGCGTGAAAGCGGTCTTCCTGTCCCTGAACCAACTACTGTTTGTGAATATGTAGAAGCTTAGTAGGAATGGACCAATAGCAGTATGCTAATTACCGCCAGCTCACATTCACTGCTATTCCGAGTCCAATCCTGCTACCTGCAAACCCAATCTTTCTTGAGCAAAGTTATCTCTTCAAGATTGGGCAAGTGACGGCCCCTTCCGATGCTGATGAGACTAAGCTTGCATACTTGGCAAACACTCCACTCTTATAGCGCGGTTCAGGCGCTTGCCATCGGCTGAGCCTCTCTTTTATCTCATCCTCGCTCAGCTCTACGTCCAGCCTTCTGGCTTCAACATCAAAGATTATATAGTCGCCTTCCCGGACTATCGCTATCGGGCCGCCGCTGGCCGCCTCTGGGGCCACGTGCCCGGCCATTAATCCTTTAGTCGCTCCGCTGAAGCGTCCGTCGGTCAGCAGCGCAACTTCCTCTCCCAATCCTTCTCCTACTATCGCCGCCGTCACCCCCAGCATCTCTCTCATTCCGGGGCCCCCTTTTGGCCCCTCGTAGCGAATCACCACGACATCGCCCGGTTTGATCTCTCTTCTTGTCACCGCTTCCATTGCGTCTTCTTCTCGATCAAACACGCGCGCTGGCCCCCGATGATAGGTGCGCTCGTGACCGGCCACTTTCACCACACATCCTTCTGGAGCCAGATTGCCTCTCAATATCACCAGCCCTCCGGTCGGTTTCAGGGGATTGTCCAGCGTCCTCACTACCTGCTGCCCCTCTTTCTCTCCGGCCAGCAGCGCCTCTTCCGCCAGAGACCTGCCGCTGGCAGTCAATTGGGTTCCATCCACCATGCCGGCTTCGACCAATCTTCTGGCCACAAGCTCTATGCCCCCGGCATGGTAGAGGTCTACTGCTACGAATCTGCCTCCCGGTTTGAGGTCTGCAATGAGCGGAGTGCGCCGGCTCACATGATCAAAATCATCTATGCTCAGCTCCACGCCCGCCTCTCGCGCCATTGCCAGAAGGTGAAGCACGGCATTAGTCGAGCCCCCCGTGGCTGCCACCGCAGCAATAGCGTTATCAAATGCTTTGCGACTGAGTATCTGGCTCGGCCGTATATCTTTTCGCAAAAGATCCATCACCTGCTGCCCGCAGCGGTAGGCAACTTCATCTTTTCGCGGATCGGTCGCAGGCACGCTGGCCGTCCCCATAGGCGAGAGGCCGATGAACTCCAGCACCGTCGCCATAGTGTTGGCGGTGTACTGGCCGCCGCAGGCCCCTGCTCCGGGGCAGGCTACATCTTCCAGCTCTTTCAAATCCTGTTCCGTCATTCTGCCCGCTGCCGTTGCGCCGACGGCTTCAAACACATCTTGAATGGTGACATCGCGGCCGCGGAAGCGACCGGGTTGTATTGACCCCCCATAGAGCACAAGGCTTGGGATATTGAGGCGGATGAGCGCCATTGCCGCTCCCGGAATTGTCTTGTCACAGCCGACCAGCGCCACCATAGCATCGAACATATAGCCGCGGCCAACCAGTTCAATCGAATCGGCAATAATTTCGCGGCTGACAAGAGATGCCTTCATCCCTTCAGTGCCCATAGTCTCGGCATCGCTGATGGCGATGGTATTGAACTCCATAGGGGTCCCCCCGGCAGCGCGCACGCCGGCTTTGACTCTCTCCGCAAGCCGTCGCAAGTGATAATTGCAGGGCATAGTCTCGATCCAGGTGTTGGCGATCCCTATGATTGGCCGCGCCAGGTCCTCATCGGTGAATCCTACCGCCTTAAAGAAAGAGCGAGCGGGCGCCCGATTGCGCCCATCAGTCATAATATGGCTCCAATGTTTCCCGTTAGATGACATATTCGATCTCCATAACCAACATTAACCAACACAAGTTTGACGTAAAAGATAATCTGATACAAGGAGATAAAGAAGATCAGTGGGAACCCCTATAATTCGATTAAGCCAAAGTCGAATCACCAGCTACAGGAGCTCCCACATGATTGACAAAGCTCATTTATATCATGATTGCGATGAGTTTTGGAAAGCATTTGAGCCACTGCTTATACTGATTCGAGATTCAGACAGACAAATGCTCTACAGAGTTAAGACCACAGCCCAAGTAGTCTCCACCAGATAAATCCTACAATAAGCCAGATCGGTATATTCACAATAGAAATCAGCAGCCCCAATCGCCACCAGGTGCCCTGGCCGATATAGCCTGAGCCGAAATAGATCGGCGCGGGAGTCGTCCCATAGTGTGTCAGCCCGGCGTCAAGATTTGACAGGAACGCAAATGACAGTACTGCCAGATAGGGCGGGGCCCCGGCAGCAATAGCGACCGCTACGAATGGCATGAACATCGCCGTAGCATGGGCAGTGATGCTGGCAAATCCATAGTGCGCGTAGAAATATATCAACAGAAGAACGATCAACGCCGCAAGCCACGGCCACCCCGATATTATGTTTGATGATGCTTCGGCAAATCGCTTCGTCAATCCATACTCGTTGATCGCCTCTGCCATCTTGATCAGACCGCCATACCATATAAACACATCCCAGGCCCCTCGCTCTGCCAGGATGTCTTCCCAGTGGAGGACGCCGCTCACAAGCAGCACGCAGATGCCCAGCAGCGCTACCAGTGCATAATGGATCGAAAGCCACGAAGAACTCATCCACAGCCCGGCGACCAGGGCGAAGACCGCAAGCATGATCTTCTCCGAACCTTTCATCGGTCCCATTCGCTTGAGTTCCTCCGAAGCGAACTCTGCCGCGGCGGGGGTCTTCTTGATCTCAGGCGGAAATATGCGATAGAGCAATGGCGGAACAACCGCCAGAGAAACCAGGCCGGGCACGAAGGCTGCCAGTATCCAGCGACTGTAACTCAGATCGATATTCGCTACCTGTTTGGCGAAACCTGCAATCAGCGCATTCGAAGCCTGCCCGGTGAGAAACATTGCGCAGATGATAACATCTGACTGGTAGATCAGCTTGAGCAGGAAAGCGCCCAGCCGACCGGCAGTTGGCCCGGGCTTTGAATCGTAAGCTTGCGCGAGGCTCGTTGCTATGGGGAAGATTATTCCGCCAGACCGGGCGGCATTTGATGGAATGAATGAAGCCAGCACAAAATCGGTTGATATAAGCGCGTAGCCGAGCCCTAATGAATTATGGCCGATGGCTCTGATGAACAAGAAAGCAATTCGCCGTCCCAGCCCGGTCTTGATCATGCCTCGCGACATAAAGAATGCTGCCAGCACCAGCCAGACTATCGGATCGGCATAGCCTGTTAACGCTCTGTTGAGAGGCAATGCTTGAGTGAAGATTGCCGTTGAGAGCCCGATCAACACTACTGCGCCGCCCGGCAGCGGGTGGACTATTGAGCCGACTATGGTGGCGACGAAGATTGCCAGCATTCGCCACGCTTGAGGTGTGATGCCGTCCGGGACGGGGATCAAGAGTATGATCACTGCTGAGAGCAACACGGCCCCCCACCTGGTCAGCCGGTTCGCATGAGGGATATTTGAGGCTTTGGCGGAGTCAGCAGGCAGCGCATCTGATGAGAGTCGATCACCATTTATCATGTGGTTAGGTCCCCTCAGAGAATGTCCGACAAAGTTTGTCGTGTGATCACGAACGATGTTTGATGCATACTCTCAATCTCGAAGCAATCGGCTTTAGCCGCATGGAGATTCAGCTTCAACCTAACATCAGTAGCTCGATCCGGATACCATCGGCTTTAGCCGCATGGAGATTCAGCTTCAACCTGCCAATGGCTGAAACTGAATCTCCACTCGACCGCAAGTCGGTGGTGTCTGAATGCTAGGCTGAAATTGAGCTACCACGCGACTAAAGTCGGCAGTCGTTATTATACTGGCTCATATTCAAAACACCGGCTCGGCGAGCTTTTCCAGCATCAGCGCAGACGCTTTCTCTACATCGGCATGAAGCGAATTGCCATGAGCATCCATAGTGACTATTGCAGGAAACTCTTTGACTTTCAAATGCCACATTGCTTCAGGGATGCCAAACTCCATCAAATGCACTCCGAGAACGTCTTCAATGCATCGGGCATAATACTGGGCCGCGCCTCCAATCGCATTCAGATAGACTGCGCCGAACTCTCTCATTCCTTCCAGAGTCTTCTTGCCCATGCCGCCTTTTCCTATCACTGCGCGAACGCCGTATCGCTTGATGATGTCCGCCTGATATGGCTCCTCACGAATGCTCGTAGTCGGGCCAGCAGCAGTGATCTTCCAGCGGCCATTGTTCTTGAGCACTACTGGGCCGCAGTGATAGAGCACCTGCCCGCTGAGGTTGACCGGCGGCTCGTGCTTCATCAGGTAAGAATGGACGGCATCGCGGCCGGTGTACATCTCGCCGGTGATGAGCACCACATCGCCTACTTTCAGGCTGCGAATCTGCTCCTCTGGAATCGGAGGTTGAAGCAAGACCTCTTTGCCTGTGCGCGGGAACCCTTCACCGATGGCCATCGGCTCAGGCTTATTCTCGTCTCTATAAAGCCATCGCTTAATCTCGCCTGTTGCTGCATCCAGTATCACGCCTAATCGCCTGAATGCCCAGCAATCATAAGCGACGGAGACGAAGAAACTGGCGGGCAAGCGATTGAGGGCCCCAATCTTGCACCCGATCAAAGTCACTCCACCGCCAAAGCCCATTGTGCCTATCCCCAGCGTGTTGGCCGCTTGCATTATGTACTCTTCCAGTTTCGCCAGTTGCGGATCGGGATTTGTGTCATCGAGTGTGCGGAAGAGCTGCATCTTGGCATGGGAATAGCCTGAAGTGCGGTCGCCGCCGATGCATACTCCAATGGCCCCTGCGCTGCACCCTTGCCCTTGCGCTTGCCAGACGGCGTGCAAGATGCATTTGCGCACGCCATCAAGCGTTCGGTCGGCGCGCCCCAGATGAGGCAGCTCGCAGGGCAGAGAATACTGAATGTTCTTGTTCTCGCAGCCGCCGCCTTTCAGAAGCAGCTTAACTTCTACTTCGTCCGCGTTCTCCCACTGCTCGAAATGGATAATGGGTGTGCCCGGGCCCAGGTTGTTGCCGCTGTTCTTGCCCGTGATTGAATCGACGGAATTGGGCCTGAGCTTTCCTCGCCGCGTCGCTTCGTCGATTGCTTCAAGGATCTGGCGCTTCATAATGATCTGATTAGCGCCGATGGGCGTCTTGATTTCAAATGTTGGCATGCCGGTATCCTGGCAGATGGGGCCCTCATCGTCGCACGCCATGTCGATGTTCTTGGCGATGACGGCCAGCGCCTGTGAAGATTGCGTGCCCGGCGTCTCCTGCCCCAGGGCCTGCGCCATCGCTTGTCTTACATCAGGCGGCAGATTAGTAGAGGTCTGAGTTATCAGCTCAAGCATACTATTTTTGAAAGATTCCATGTCTTTGGTCTCCTGATCTTGAGGACTCTGGGCGAGCGTTGATAATCAGTCTCAGCCCGGCTCGCGCGTCTAGCTTATCGCCAAAGATCGATTTTAACAAGATGGTTGGGCAGGATAGTTGTGATAAAATAGCAGTCGATCATCCTGGACACTCGTATCTCGGTTGATTACATTGCTGGCTATTTCAAGGAGGGTTGGGGCGTCGTTGATATTGAGCGGGATCTGTTACTGCTGACCGGTTCAGAGATTGAAGCAGCCATCCGGTACTATCTCGATCATCGCGCCCAAATCGAAGAACAAATCAGGCGTAGCGAAGAAATCTATCATGAGCAAGTAATATCGCAGGAGATTGCTTGCCTATGAGCGCAGACAGTAACCTGAATGTAGGTAGTTCCCTTTTTGCCAGGTTACTTTTCGATGTCATGATCCCTCCAGAACCGGCAGCGGCTATTCGATCTCAGGGATATGATGTATTGGGAGCAGGCAAATTACCTACCGAGGTGTTTCGGGATGACCAGAGGTTGCTGGAAGTAGCAACCGAGCAGAGGCGAGTTTTGATAACTTGCAATTATAGTGACCAGCAGAGTAACTTTGTTTTGATACATGAAGAATGGCAAGCGCAAAGGCGAGAGCATGCAGGGACGCTACTTTGCCCGCAGTCTCAGATCAGTAGCCGTTATCGTCGCCGGGAAGCGCGCGACCGTTTACCGAGATTTTTGAATGAGCATACGTGGAGTGATCTCTATAATCGCCTTTTCTGGTTGCCTTTAAAATAGAGTGTAGATCAAGGAGGGATACATGAGATTCGGCATAGTATTACCGCATTCTGGCACCAAAGCGAGCAAAGCAGCTTTGGTTGATGTAGCTCAGTTAACTGAAGACCTCGGCTTCGATTCGCTCTGGGTCTTTGATCGGTTGTTATATCCTCTTGAACCGAAGACCCCATATCCTGGCTCGCAAGATGGCCGTTTGCCTGAGCCGATGCAGATCGTCTTCGAGCCTCTGACAACGCTCGCTTTTGTTGCCGCTCATACCGGCCAGGTGCAACTTGGCACAGGGGTGCTGGTCCTTCCCTTCCGCCCGCCGGTAGTTGCCGCCAGGATGATTGCCACGTTGGACGTTCTCTCGGAAGGGCGCCTCATACTGGGAGTAGGCGCAGGCTGGAGCAGCGATGAATATGAAGCGTCGGGCATGCGGATGGAGAATCGTGGAGCGCGGCTCGATGAATATCTGCGCTTGCTCAAGACACTGTGGAGCGAAGATGAGCCGTCTTTCCAGGGGCGCTTTTATACTGTGCCGCGCAATCACTTCGAGCCTCGACCGGTGCAAAAACCGCATCCGCCTATCTGGATTGGAGGCGATAGCTTGCCCGCAGTTCGCCGCGCAGCAGAGCTGGGCGACGGCTGGTACCCTTCCGGTTATATGTCGCCGGATCTCCTCGCCGAGCGAATAAAATTGCTCCACCAACTGGCCGAAGAGCGTGGCCGCAATCCGCAGGAGTTGACCGTCGGTACCTGGGTGCCTCTGCTCTTCACAGATGAAGAGCACAGCGGCCACTATCCATTCATAGGGACATCAGAAAAGATAATTGAAAACCTCCGACTGTACCAGCGCATCGGCGTCGGGCATATCGCGTTTGAACTGAGCTTTGCTTATCCGACCATGAAGGCAATGATTGAAGCAATAGAGCGCTTTGCCAACGAGGTTATGCCAGTATTCGAAGATTAATAGTAACTTTCACTGCATCGGCCTAAATTCAACCAGCCGCTATGCGGCAAAGGAATCGACTGGCCGCGTTATCCATCTTTGCTCGATCTCTTATGCAACCTCATTCGACAGTAGAACAGATTGAAGATAATCGACAGATTGTATCTCACCTCAAACAGCACGCCACGCTTGAGTCTCTCTATCGCTCAGACTTTTACCACAAGCACGGAGCAGCGGTAGAAGAGCTGCTCAACCGTCCGCGCATCTATATGGCCCCCTCGCCTGAGCCGCAGCTTGCTTCGTTCCTGCGCGTAGTAGCGTGGAACATAGAACGGGGAGCGCAATTCGACCGAATTGCCGCTGCTCTTACGACCCATCCGGTCATGCGATTTGCCGATGTTATATTGCTCAATGAAGTTGATATAGGAATGGCGCGTTCGGGCAATCGCAATGTGGCGCGCGATCTCGCGCAGGCGCTGGGAATGCACGCAATCTACGGAGCCGAATTCCTGGAGATGACCAAAGGCGTTGGCAAAGAATTGGAGCTGGACGGCGAGAATATCGGGGCCTTGCATGGAAACTGCATACTTACCCGGCGGAGATTCTCCAACCCGCGCATCATTCCGCTTCCTGCCTGCTGCAATCAGTTTGAGTTCGCCGAGAAACGCTACGGTCGCCGCGTCGCCGTTTCCATAGATGTCGATCTGGGTGGGGCCACTCTCATGGCAGTGACTGCCCATCTTGAAGTGTATAATTCGCCTGCTTGTCGGGCGCGACAGATGAAGGCAGTTCTCGATGAGATTGACGCGCGAAAGATTAACAATCCGGTTTTGATCGGCGGCGATTTCAATACCAACACGTTTCCGCGCGGCACTAGGCTGCGCACAATAAGGAACCTGGCGAGATTGCTGCTGACGCCCAGAGAGCGATTGGACGGTCAGCTTAAATGGCCCCACAGCCGCGAACCGTTATTTCGCCTGCTCAATCGCCGTGGTTACATTGTCGATGATTTCAACACCGACGAGACCACCTGTTCGGTTCAGATCAATCTGCTGGGCGATTCGGCCTATCTTCCACGACCGGCGCGCAATTGGGCGCAAAAGAGGCTGGGCGGCAACCAGTTTATTCTCCATTTTCGGCTCGACTGGTTCGCCGCGCGGGGACTACGCGCACTCAGCGATGGCAAAGTTGTAGATGAGCTGACAGGCCAATCGAGTATTGGCCCGCGCACGATAAGCGGCCTGGGGCTCTCTGACCACGATCCTATCGTCGTCGATATAACGCCGGATTGAGCTGTCATCTGCTCTGGCCGGTTGCTTCGCCGCGCTCTGATTTCGGTTCCACCGGATAGCCCGATTGTTGCCAGGCGGCGAAGCCGCCGTAGAGCGGATGCACATTCTTGAAGCCGCGTTCCAGGAGTTCCTGCGCCACACTGGCGCTTGAAGCTTCGCGCGGTCAGGTGCAGTATGTGATGATCGCGCGATCGCGGGGAATCTCATCGAGATGTTTACTGACTTCATTTGCCGGCACGCGAATCGCCCCCGGCAATTTGACATCAGATTCTCCCCAGGCATTGGGGTTGCGCGCGTCGATGAATGTTAGTATCTCGCCGCGATCTATTCTTTCTTTAACCTCATCAACTGTGACTCTGGTTGCTTCCATAACTCTTTACCTCCTTACTCGGTTTGATCATCCCTGCAACGCTGCGCTCTTTTAGGACTTGAAGTTTGGCATAGGTGTCAAATATTAATGAGCGCAATTGGGATACCGCTCTTATCGCCAGCCGTCGCGCAGCCACCGCAATGCGAACCAACCGAGCGCGCCCGCGCCTGCAACGGCAAGCGCGATTTTAGTCAACTCCTTTGCTGTCTGTGCTGGTGGCACATAGAATAGGCAAGCCTCGCCTGCGCGCATCAGTTCCTGACCCCGTTTAGTGAGATTGCCGGGCACAGTCAGCCCCAGACCTTTGAACAATTCAGGCAGCATATTGTGCAAGACCGGATGGCCGGGAATGAAATGGACGCGCGGGTCCAGCCGGTAACGTGCCGGCGCGGCCGCATCTATGACGAAGTAGGGCCCCTGCGCGACATGCCGCTCAAATTCCGGGTCCTCCGCATTGCCAATCAAGAATGTGGGAATGCCGCGCGCTGCCATGACCTTGACCCAGGTGCCATCTTTCAAAAACGAGTCGGCAATAGATTTCCAGTGGCCCAGGGTCCCCGAATAGGTGACATCTTTGCCGACAATCACATTGAAGGGAAAGTAATCCCACCCCTGCCTGGGACGGCGCGCCTCGATGCGCGCTTCGTCAAGCGATGCGCCCACAATAGCAATCTCTTCCGGATCATTGGTCCCCAATCCTCGCTCTGCGCCTTCAGCAGCAAATTTATGCTCGGTGTGATCGAGCGAGAAGAGCCGGCAAATGGTTACATCCATCGCAACCGGATCGGTGGAAGCAAGCACACAGCCGCACCAGCGAGGCGTGTTAGCGACCGGGCCATCACCCTCGCCGACTATTATCGCGTCGCATACATTCAATGCCGGCTTAGTGACCGTCATAATGTCCACGTATTCGGCAAAGGTGTGAATGTCATGATGTTTCTGCCTTAGATCAGACCCGATGACCCCTACCCAGTTCTTGATTGCGCCGCTGATAGGGTCCATGTGATGCGTCTTGCCTTTGCAAGCATTGATGATTACGTCTGCTTCAACGAGCGGAACGGGAAGCGCAATCCGGCGAATGGCCTTGCCGTCGGGAATGTCTACATCACGATACCGGCAGTTATCGAAATAGACGACCTCGGCGCCAGCAGCACGAGCCGTTGACGCCATGCCGGTAGCCTGCATAACTATTCTGGTATCGTCCATTCCCGATGATTCGCCGACAAGGACACGGCCGGCGCCGGCTTCTTTGCAAAGCTGAATCAATGCTGCGACCAGGCACGGATCGGTTGTCATGCCTTCATCGGCAAGGAAGTAGCCGGTCTGGTTCGGCTTGATCAATACAGCTTAGCCGGGCTTGACGAATGTCTGGATGCCGCCGAGATAATCATTTGCCTCTTTAGTGAGCGCGTATATAGTCTTGTGATCGCGGTAACGCTCGACTGTGCGCGCAATGGCGACAGTTGCTTTGGTCCTCAATGGAATGATTCTCTCTTCTTCGATCTGCGAGAAGAATCGCTCGCCCGGTTCATCTTCATCTGATGGAGCGCCACGAAAGTATGGAACTTCGCTGATCATCTTGTCAGATATTGGGGCTATTCCTCCAAAGGTATCCCAGTCTTACATGATTTAGAGCGCCTAACAAAACCTTTTTTGGCGAGATATAATAGTCATCGAGGAGGTGATGACAAACATGGCCAAGGAGATTGTCTCAGATGAGCTATGGGCCGTGACAAGGCCGCTTCTTCCCCCGCCCAAGCCAAAACCGAAAGGCGGGCGACCGCCCCTGCCTGACCGCAAGGTGCTGACTTGTGTCTTGTTTGTCTTGATG
>Ga0209172_10001138_pt1 | contig 61163 bp, 59 predicted proteins | sample LarsenN4metaG_FD_184113 | JGI IMG/M metagenome (GOLD analysis project Ga0209172, IMG submission 184113) | Hot spring sediment bacterial and archeal communities from British Columbia, Canada, to study Microbial Dark Matter (Phase II) - Larsen... ...
ATGTCGCGTTCGAAGGTCCACTTTTCGCGCGCGTCCCGAACGCCGTGCGCGCCCTCGGCCAACTCGGCTTCGAATCGCACTGTGACGCGCGCCATCTCACCATGGAGACTGGCCTCGACAACCTCTGCATTACGCAAACGCACGAGCTCTGGCCCCGCCTCACCCTTCTCCTCGCGCGCCTTGATCGCGGCGACGTAGGAGTCGAATACGCGCGGGGTAAGCAGGCCGCGCAGCGTTTCCTGATCGCCCTTCGCGAACGCGTTGACGATGAGTTCGTATGCGCCCCGCGCGCCCTCGATAAAGTGCTCCGTGTCGAAACTCGGGTCGGCCCGCACGATCGCCATAAGACCTTCGCTCGCCGGACCGTTCGCGACCGGGCTGGGGACAGGGGTCTGGAGAGGGCGCTCCGGCGGCAACGCGCCCTGAGCGGGCGCGGGGCGAGGCTCGGCCGGCCGCTCGGCGCCAGTGCGGCGTCCTAGCGTCACATAGAGCCGAAACAGCACGATACCGGCGATCAGCGCCAGCACGAAGATTTGCAGAAGCTCGCCGTCCACCTCTTACTCCGAATGTGCAGGCATCGGCTGATGGGATCCAGTCTGTTAAGATAGTGCCAAAGCCGCCCGTTCGCCACTCCGGTTGCGTTGCCGCGGGCTGAGCAACATGATAGCGCCTCCCTCCCCCCAGTTCAGCCTTTGAGATGGCGCATGAATCCCCAGCCAGCGCCGGATGGCGCTCAAATGCCAGCCGATTCCCCGCATCTGCGTGTGCTCGCGCAGTACGTGAAAGAACTGTCATTTCGCAACATAGGGGCGACCGCCCAGGGTCAAGACGTGCAACCGACGATCGACATGGGCGTGGAGGTAAAATCTCGGCCCATGGGGGAACGGGGCGACGCGTTTGAGGTCGATCTTTGCGTCAACGTCGCCGCAAAGCGGGGCGACACGGTCATGTTTTCGGTCAACCTAGTCTACGCTGGGCTCTTCCAGTTCGTGAACGTGCGGCCCGACGACGTCGAGCCGCTGATCTGGATCGAGTGTCCGCGGCTCCTGTTTCCCTTTAGCCGCCAGATTCTGGCCGAGATCACGCGCGAGGGGGGGTATCCCCCCTTGCTCATCAACCCGATCGACTTCACGCCGCTCTACTGGGCCGAGCTGCGCGAGCGCCAGAGCCGCGGCGAAGGCAGCGCAGACCAACCGTCCGCCCCGCCGGCGTTCTGACGCTAGCCGGTTTTGAGCCAGAGCGCGTTCGGCCCCAGCCCGGCCACAAACGCGGCGTGCGCGGCCTTCTCGTGGTCGGTCAAGCGCGGCGCAAGCGGCTGCGGCCGAGGTTGACGGCGCACGAACTGAATCGGCCGAAGCGCCGCCGCGTCTGCAACTGCCGCTTCGCCGCCGTCAAATGCGAGTCTTTGCTCGCGGCCGCCTTTCAGCTGCAGATAGACTTCCGCGAGAATCCTCGCGTCGATCAGCGCACCGTGGCCGCCTGGTCCCTTGCGGGCCGCCAGATCGAAGCCGTAGCGATCGAGCTGGTAGCGCTTTGCCAAAGCATCCAGCGAGCACGACGCGCCGGGAAACTTCTTGCGTGCGATAAGCAAGGTGTCGACAAAGCGTCCCGGCGCCGGCGCAACGCGTCCGCAGCGCGCGAACTCCGCGGTGATGAAGCCCTGGTCGAAGCCTGCGTTGTGCGCCACCAGCGGCGCATCGCCGATGAACTCCAGAAATTCGTCAACGATATCGGCAAAACGGCGATGCTGTGCCAGAAATTCGCGGGTCAGGCCGTGCACGCGAACGACCTCTTCCGGTACGGCGCGCTCTGGATTGATATAGGCGTGGAATTCACGGCCGGTGCGCTCGAGATTGACGATTTCCACGCAGCCAATCTCGACGATGCGATCGCAGAGCTCCGCCTCTGAATGCTCGGCGAACACGCCAGTGGTTTCCGTGTCGAACACGATCTCCCGCATGAAAACTGCGCTACTCTGCTTCGCGCAGCGCGTCCAGCACCGCCCTGACCTGCGCCCGCGTCGCCTCGAACGAGCCCCCGGTGTCGATCACAAAATCGGCGCGTGCCCGCTTCTCGGCGTCAGGAATCTGGCGCGCCAGCAACTGCTCGAACTTTTCTTGCGTCATGCCGGGACGGGCGAGCACGCGCTCGCGCTGCACGTCCGGCGGGGCCGAGACCACAACGATCTTGTCGACGACCTGGGCCCCCGTCGATTCGAACAGTAAGGGTATGTCGAGGACGACCACGGGAGCTCCGGCGGCGCGATGCCTGGCGAGAAAACTCGCCTGAGCCTGTCGCACCAGCGGATGCACAATTGCTTCGAGCCGCCCAATCGCATCGGCGTCGCCCACGACTTTAGCCGACAAAGCGGCGCGATCGATGGCGCCGTTACGCGTAACGCCGGGAAACGCCGCTTCCACCGGAGCGATCGCAGCCCCGCCCGCCGCGTACAAGGCGTGCACGGCCGCATCGGAATCGAACGTCGGCGCCCCCTCGTCGGCGAACATTTTCGCCACGGTGGATTTGCCCATGCCAATCGAACCGGTGAGGCCGACGACAATCATGCAAGGGCTGCCTCAAGCCGCGTGCGAGCGGCGACCGTGCTCGGTCTGACGCCGAACCAAATCTCAAAAGCGCGCGCGCCCTGGTGGATCAACATGCCGAGGCCATCGACTGTCCTGAGCCCTTTTTCTCGCGCCGCGGCCAGTAGCGGGGTCTCCAATGGACGATAGACGATATCGGCGACGATTGCCTGAGCCTTGCACGCCTCGACCGGCCAGTCTGGGCTCGTCCTACCCGTCATGCCAAGTGTGGTGGTCTGAACGATGAGGTCGGCTTCCGAGAAAGCCCGGCGCAGCCCGGTCCAGTCCAGCGATTGTGCGCGGGGCGTGGCCGCAGCCAACGCATCGGCGTGAGCGCGGGTGCGGTTCACGACAATCAGGGTTTCTACGTGCGGCGAAAGCGCAGACACGATGCCGCGCGCAGCCCCGCCCGCGCCCACAATCAACGCGCACCGCACACGCTCGCGCCATTCCGGCTCGGCCTCGTCGAGCGAATCGAGGAAACCTAGGCCGTCGGTGTTAAAGGCAGACAGCGATCCATCGGCTTCCCAGCGCAGCACATTGGCGGTTGCGTCTTCGCTGCGATCAGCGGCTCGGGCCGCGGCGTCCTTGTACGGCACAGTGACGTTCATACCGGCAAATTGCGTCAGCCCTCGAATGGCAGCGACAGGATCATCGCTCTTCAGCTGCATCGTCTCGTAAGTAGCGTCGAGGGCGTGGTCGGCGATCCAGCCGTTCTGCAACACTGGCGACAAGGAATGGTCGACGGGATCTCCAATCAAGGCGTAGCGGCGCGTCATGCCGGAACGATCCCGTGCTCCCGCAGAAACGCAAGCAGCGGCAGAAGCGGAAGCCCAAGGACTGAAAAATAGTCGCCAGCCACCCGTTCGAACAATTGCGCGCCTAATCCTTCGAGCTGGTAAGCGCCGACGGACGTGAGGACACCCCGCCCCGCTCTCGCTAGGTAGTCGTCGAGAAACGCGTCGCTGAAGTTGCGCATCGTGAGGCGCGGCACGTCAATGTGCCGCCAGATCACGGCTCCATCTCGCACCACCACCGCAGCGGTAATCAGTTCATGCGTTCGGCCGCGCAGCCGCAACAGGTGTTCGCGCGCCGCGGCGGCGCTTCCCGGCTTATCGAAAATCTCCCCTTCCAGTGCGAGCATCTGATCGGCGCCAATCACCAAACCATCGGCGCGGCGCGAGACAGAGAGTGCTTTCAGCTCAGCCAGCGCGTCAGCTTGATCGCGCGGCTTCAGGCCTCCGGCGCGGAGACTCGCTTTGGCTGCCTCTTCGTCGATGGAAGGGCGCTCGATGCTGAAGCTTAGCCCCACCGCCTCAAGCATGCGGCGACGCGCGGGGCTCGTGGAAGCAAGGATCAGGTTCACGCGGTGCGGTGCTCCCCGCGATGCTCAGCAAGCAGATTAAGAATAGCGGCGGCTGTTTCCTCGATCGAGCGGCGCGTCACGTCGATCGTCGGCCAGCCTTCGCGCTCGAACAGCTTTTGCGCCTCCATCACTTCGCGGCGCACCGCGTCCTCATCGGTGTAGGAGCCGGCGCGGGTTTCTTTCATCGCGACTAGCCGATTGCGACGGATATGGATCAAACGGTCTGCGGAGATGAGCAGGCCAACGATCAGAGGCCGTTGTTCGGCAAACAGCTCCGGGGGCAATGGCACGCCCGGCACGAATGGCACGTTGGCCGCCTTCACCCCACGGTGGGCGAGATAGACGCTGGTCGGGGTTTTGGAGGTGCGGCTGACGCCAACCAGAATCACGTCGGCATCGGCCAGTTCGACGACTTGTTGACCATCGTCGTGGTCCATCGCGAAGTCCAACGCATCGATGCGTTTGAAGTATTCCGCATTGAGTTTCCGCGCCGCTCCGACCCGATGGTTGAGCTCTTGGCCGAGGTAGCGGGAGGTGACGTCCAGCACCGGATCGAGTACCGCGACGCAGGGCATGCCCATTTCGTGGCAACGCTGCTCCAGCAGCGCCCGGTGCTCGAGGTTCGAGAGCGTGAACATAACAACGCCGGGTGCCGCCTCGATCTCCTTGATCACCCTCTCAAGCTGGCGAACCGACCGAACCAGGAAATAGGAGTGCTCCACTGGCAGGATGTTGTCGAACTGGGCGCAGGTGGCGCGCATGACGCCAGCCAAGGTCTCCCCAGTGGAATCGGAGACCAAGTGGACATTGAAATAGGTCGCCAGCCGTTCAGGCATTGTCAGCACATATCACCCCGGCGTCCCCTGTGGACAAGCTGTGAGGCAGCGCTCGCCGAAGCCCGCGGCGGCGGCTGCAAGCTGCGCCCGGCCCCACTCCCTCTCTCCTCATGGACGATTCCTCCCCTTCATTTCCACAGCGCGACATTATGTGCACAAACGAATCACGGGCGAATCGATCCGGTCTCAACGCCTTGGCAGCACGCGATTTCCTTAAATCCTGCCGAACGAACTGATCTGTGGACAGGTTGTGAAGATCGCGGTTCTCCCGCTTGCCGTATCGCCACAACAATGAGTCTTCCCTAATCAGGATTAAGATTCTTAGGTTTGGACGGGAAATGGCCGGTCGGGAAAGCCTGCCTCTTTTGCGTGTCCTAGCGGGCGAGAGGCTCGATCCTCCGCCGATCTGGATCATGCGTCAGGCAGGACGTTACTTGCCCGAATACCGGGACCTCCGGTCTCGTGCGAAGAGCTTTCTGGATTTCTGTTACTCCCCTGCCCTCGCGACTGAAGCGGTCATGCAGCCACTTCGGCGTTTCCCCCTCGATGCAGCGATCTTGTTTTCCGACATTCTGGTTGTGCCCGATGCACTCGGACGGCAGGTGGCGTTTCTGGAAGGCGAAGGTCCCCGGCTCGATCCGTTGATTGGGTCCGAGACATGGCGGTTGGGCGATGTTGAAAAAGCCATTCAGCGTTTGGCGCCGGTGTACGAAGCGGCTGAGCGCATCCGCGCGGCAATCTCAAGCCACACGGCGCTGATCGGTTTCGCTGGGGGTCCGTGGACTGTCGCCACATACATGCTGCAAGGCCGCGGCGGCGAGAAAACAGATGCGCTGCGCTGCGCCTACCAGCGCGCCGATGAAGTGGATGCGCTGCTTGCCATTCTTGTTGAGACGACGGCGCAACACCTGGCTGCTCAAGTCAAAGCCGGCGCTGATTGCGTTCAGATATTCGAGAGTTGGGCTGACGGGCTTGCGCCAGCGCTTTTCCAGCGACTCGTGATTTCACCGACCAGAGACCTTATAAACCGCGTGCGCGAACTCGGCATCACCGCGCCGATCATCGGTTTTCCCCGCGGCGCGGGCGCCCAGTTCCAGGCGTACGCAAGCCAGACTGGCGTTACCGCACTTGGCGTCGATACGCAGACGCCGGCGGATTACGCTGTGGAAGTCACGCCAGAACGCATGCCGCTCCAAGGCAATCTCGATCCGCAAACACTCGTGGTCGGCGGAGAGACCTTGGAACGCGCCGCACGCGATGTGCTGATCGCGTTCCGGTCCGCGCCGCATATTTTCAATCTGGGTCACGGCATCACGCCCGACGCAACGCCTGAGAATGTCGCGCAGTTAGTTCAAATTGTAAGAGGCGCAGCATGAGCGCTGTCGCTCACGCGGAAGATGCTGGTGAGCTTAAACGGCCCGACCTCCGCATCATGACCGCGCGCCGCGTCGCGATCATCCTGTTTAACCTCGGCGGCCCTGACTCGCTTGGCGCGGTGCGCCCGTTTCTCTTCAATCTGTTCAACGATCGCGCTATCATCGGCGCGCCGCAGCCGCTCCGGTTTCTCCTCGCTCAGCTGATTTCGCGCAGCCGCGAAGAGCTGGCGAAGAAGAACTATGCGCTGATGGGCGGACGGTCGCCAATCCTGGTGGAGACTCAGAAGCAGGCGGAGGCCCTTGAGGCAGTCATCGCAAAACGCATCGGGAACGTGACATTCAAATGCTTTCCGGCGATGCGATATTGGCGCCCCTTCGTGAAAGACGCAGCCAAGGCGGCAGAAAAATGGGAGGCAACGGATGCGATCCTGTTGCCGCTCTATCCGCAATATTCTTCGACGACGACTGCATCGTCGCTGGCTGCTTGGCGCAGAGCATCGAAGCTGCCCTGCTCCGCTATATGTTGTTATCCGGCCGGCGCGCGGTTTGCGGAGGCGCATGCTTCGGCCGTCTTGGAGGCCTGGCGCAAGGCTGGCTCTCCGCCCAATCCGCGGCTGCTTTTCTCCGCCCACGGTTTGCCCCAGCGCGTGGTGGATCGTGGGGACCCCTATCAGTGGCAGATCGAGCAAAGCTTCTCGGCAGTGCGCAGATTGTTGCCGGCCGAATGGGACGCGCGCATTTGCTACCAGTCGCGCGTGGGTCCATTGAAGTGGCTAGGGCCATCCACCGAGGACGAAATACGCGCCGCCGGCCAAGAGGGGGCGGGCGTCATCGTCTGCCCCATTGCCTTCGTGTCGGAGCACATCGAGACGCTGGTGGAGCTTGACATTGAATATGCGCATCTCGCCGAGCGGCTCGATCTTCCCTTTTATCTGCGGGCCCCTGCCCTTGGCGCGACTCCGCAGTTCATTGACGCGCTCGCGGATCTGGTCGAGCGTGCGCTCGCGGCGCCGGGGAAGCTGCAGTCGGAAACTGGCAGTCGATTGTGCCCAGCGAAGTACGGGCTGTGTCCGCAGAGGGGATGATGGAGCACTATATCGGCTACGATCTAGCGCGTGGTCTTCACATCATCGCGGTGATCGCTTGGATCGCCGGGCTGCTGATGCTGCCGCGTTTCTACGCTTACATCACGGCGTCCCAATCTGGCGGCGAACTGGAAACGGCGATGCTCAAGGCGGCGCGCAGCCTGCGTCTCATCATCTTAACGCCGAGCATCATCCTGGCTTGGGCGTTCGGCGTTTTCCTGCTAGGCGCCTATCTCGCCCCCGACTGGTCGCAAGGATTCGCCGCCGCCGCTGCCAACGTGCCGCGCTGGTTCTGGCTCAAACTGATTCTCGTGGCGGGCTTGAGCGGCTACCACGGATTCCTATCCGCCGAGGGCCGCAAGCTGGCGGCGGGCCGGCGAACGCGTTCTGAGCGATTCTGGCGGCTCATGAGCGAAGTCCCGTTTCTGGTCGCCATAGCAGCGGTTCTGCTGGCCACTCTGGAACCCTAACCGCCCGATCCCGCTTGACGGTTGGGGTCAAGGTGTGATCTTGCTCCGCACGCGCGCTTCGGCGCGCGCGCGACGGCGGCGCCGCACACCCCTCCTAACCGCCGGCTTTTCCTTCCAACTGACGGCTCTGCCCGAGCGGCTTTACGCCCGCAGGCCGTCTTCCCGAGACGACAATGACCGAAACACAAGCGATCGAAGAGCTCACCTCGCTCACGCTGCAGGAGCTCAAGCGCAAACCTCCGCACGAAATTCTGGAGCTGGCCGAATCGCTCGAAATCGAGGGCGCCAACACGCTGCGCACGCAGGACATGCTGTTCGCCATCCTAAAGCAGATGGCCGAGCGCGGCGTCGAGATTGGCGGGGGCGGCGTCATCGAGATTTTGCCCGACGGTTTTGGGTTCCTACGCTCGCCGCAATCGAATTATCTGCCTGGTCCCGACGACATTTACGTCTCGCCGCAACAGATCAGGAAGTTCGGGCTGCGCACGGGCGATACGGTCGACGGCCAGATCCGCGCGCCGAAGGACGGCGAACGCTACTTTTCGCTCGTGAAGGTCAATGAGATCAATTTCGAGGATCCCGAGCGCGTTCGCCACAAGGTCCATTTCGACAACCTGACGCCGCTCTACCCGACCGAGCGGCTGAAAATGGAAATCGACGACCCGACGCTCAAAGACAAAACCGGGCGCGTCATCGACATCGTCTCGCCCGTCGGCAAGGGCCAGCGCCAGCTGATTGTCGCCCAGCCTCGCACGGGCAAGACGGTCATCCTGCAGAATATCGCTAAGGCCATCGAGACCAATCACCCGGAGGTCTTCCTCATCGTTTTGCTGATCGATGAACGCCCGGAGGAAGTCACCGACATGCAGCGCACGGTGAAGGGCGAGGTCATCTCTTCAACATTCGACGAGCCCGCGACGCGCCACGTCGCGGTGGCGGAGATGGTGATCGAGAAAGCCAAGCGCCTGGCCGAGCACGGCAAGGACGTCGTTATCCTCCTCGATTCCATCACGCGCCTCGGGCGCGCCTACAACACCGTAGTGCCCTCCTCCGGCAAAGTGCTGACGGGCGGTGTCGATGCTAATGCGCTGCAGCGTCCGAAGCGCTTCTTTGGCGCTGCGCGCAATCTCGAGGAAGGCGGCTCGCTGACCATCATCGCGACGGCGTTGATCGACACCGGTTCGCGCATGGACGAAGTCATCTTCGAAGAGTTCAAGGGCACCGGCAATTCGGAAATCGTGCTCGACCGCAAAGTGGCCGACCGGCGCATCTTCCCGGCCATCGACATTCTGAAGTCTGGCACGCGCAAGGACGAGCTCATCACGCCGAAGGAGCACTTGCAGAAGACGTACGTCCTGCGCCGCATCCTTTCGCCCATGGGCACGCAGGACGCCATTGAGTTCCTCTTGGACAAGCTTAAGAGCGCCAAGAACAACGACGACTTCTTCCAGTCCATGAACGCATAGGCGGAAGTTGGAGCACTGCGCTCCGCGCCACCTGCGCGGCTGAGCTGCGCGCTACGCTTAGGAGGCCGCGATGCTGAAGATCTACCACTCGCAAGGCGCGCGCTCGTTGCGCGTCCTGTGGCTCTGCGAAGAGATGGGCGTGCCGTACGAGACGGCGGAGGCCTCGTTCTTCAAGCCGAGTGATGACTTCAAGAGGGTCAATCCATTGCGAACAGTGCCGGCGTTGGTCGACGGCGATGTGCGCATGATCGAGTCGGTGGCGATGATGATCTACATCATGGCTAAGTATGGCCCGACCGATCTCGAGGTGAAGCCGAACGAGCCGGGCTACGCCGACTATCTGCAATTCCTGCTGTTCGGCGAAGCAGGCGTCGCCGCCTACGGCAATCCCCTCGTGGCCACCCGCTTCATGGCGCCGGAGGACCAGAAGCAAAACTGGACCGCGGGTTATCTCAGGAACGCGATCATCAAGCGGCTCGAATTTGTGGGCGAGCGCCTCGCCGGCAGGGATTATCTTGCTGCCGATCGCTTCACCGCAGCGGACATCTCCGTCGCCTACATCGTCACGGGCGCCAAGTTCGCGGGGATCGAGAATGACATCCCGGCGTCGGTGAAAGACTACGTGACGGAGCTGCACAAGCGCCCGGCGTATCCGCGCGCTGCGGCTGTGAAGTAAAGGGCCGCCGTCGGACCCGCGCCTTAGCGTCAAAGGCGGACCTGGAGGTTCGCGCTCCTTTATAGGATCAAAACCAAACTCCCCGTCGTTTTCCGCGCTTCCAAATCGCGATGCGCTTGCGCCGCATCCGCCAGCGCGTAGCGCTTCGGCGGCGCGATTTTCACCGCGCCCTGCTCGATGACGTCGAATAGATCCTGCGCCGTTTCATCGAGCAGCGCCGGCGTTGCGACGTAATGGCCGAGCGTCGGGCGCGTCAGGAACAGCGAGCCCTTCTGCGCCAACACGAGCGGACTGATCGGCGGCACGGCGCCCGATGCATTGCCATAGCTGACCATCGTGCCGAGTGGCTTCAGGCTGTCGAGCGATGCATCCCAGGTGTCTTTACCGACGCCGTCGTACACGACATCGGCGCCAACTCCGGTGATCTCACGCACGCGCTTTCCGATGTCATCGCGGCCCTGCACCAGCACGTCATCAGCGCCGAGGGCATGAACGATCTCGGCTTTCGCATCGCTGCCGACAGTCGCAATCACACGCGCGCCAAGATGCTTGCCCCATTGCACCAGGATTTGCCCGACGCCGCCCGCCGCTGCATGCACGACGATCGCGTGTCCACGTTCCACGCGAAACGTCTTGCGCAGAAGATAACGCGCAGTCATGCCTTTTAGCAGCGAGGCGGCAGCGACATCGAACGAAATCGAATCCGGCAAGTGCACGGCGCGATTTTCGTGTACGACATGCGCCTCCGCGTATGCGCCCAAGGCGCCAAGCGCATAAGCCACGCGGTCCCCGATCTTGAATCGCGTCACGCCTTCGCCGACCGCATCGACAAAGCCGGCCGCTTCTTGCCCAAGCCCGCTCGGCAATGCGATCTTGTACAATCCGGTGCGATGATAGGTGTCGATGAAGTTCACGCCAACCGCGATGTGGTGCACGCGAATCTCATGCGCGCCGGGCGATGGCGCATCGACATCCACAAGCCGTATCACTTCCGGCCCGCCGTGCTGCTCGATGCGGATGGCTTTCATCGTCATCCCTCGCTGATCCAAAGAGAGCCATCGGAGCCGTGCGAAGCGCCGACACAAGTCAGGGCGCCGTAGCCCTCGACGCCGTCATTCGCATCGAGATCGGCGACCACTGCGGCGGGCTCATCGGTCGAGATGATCTGCAGCCCCGTCTCCGCGAACGCCGCCGCCTGGTTCGCTGGCGCATTGCGTCCGAACGGGCCGAACCGCGCCTCGACGCCCCGCTGCGCCAGCGCGGTATTGAGTTCGGTGTTGGGCTCCTCGTCCCCGGTCCAGGCGACGACGTGCGCCAGGTTCACCCCCCGCCGTTCCAACTCGTCCAGATCGCGAGTGCTCGTGATCGTGACGTACAGCATCGCCTCCGGCGCCAGCCGCGCCAGACGCCCGGCTGCGCCGACGCTGTAGGTGATGAACACCACGCGCCCCATCGCGTTCGCGTCGCGGACTTCCGCGATCACATCCTCAAACCGCACGTCTTGCTTGATGTCGAGCTCAAGCACCGTGCGCCCGTTCGCCCAGTCCAACGCTTCGCGCAAGCTGGGCGGATGAGCGTCGCCATTGTCGAGCGGCAGCGCTTGCACTTCCGACACCGTCATTTCGGCGACCGCACCTTCACCGTTCGTAGTGCGCTCAACCGTCTCGTCGTGCATGACAACGAGGCCGTCGCGCGCTGCGCGCACGTCGATCTCCAGAAACACAGGCGCTTCGCGCACCGCCGCTTCAAACGTCGAGAGCGCGTTCTCCGGTAAGCCGTCGCGCGCCCCGCCGCGATGCGCTGAAACCGCTGTTCCTTCAGTTTGCCGAAGACAATCGAAAAATGCCGGCAAATCTGCTGGAACGAGGCGTGCGGCTTGCCCACTCGGGTCAACAGCCGGCGGCGCAGAAGTGAGGCGCGTGTCACACCCGGCTAGCGCCAGCGCCGCCGCAATCAGCGCCCACCTCACGCCAGCTTCTCATTTAGCCACGCAATCGTCCGCCCGTCCGCGAGCTGCTTGGCCGCTTCGTCGTAGTGCTTGCCGCCTTCGCGCGTGAAGGCGTGATCCTGTTCGGCGTATTCGTAGATCGTCACCATCGGATTGTCCTTCAGCGTCTCGCGGATCGTGTTGAGCGCCTCGACGGGGATGAAGCTGTCCTTCATCGGGTTGTGCAGCAGCACCGGCTTCTTGATCCCGCCGGCCTCGTCCAGCGCCGTGTGGATGCCGCCGCCATGGTATGCGACGGATGCGTCCGTATCGGTCCTGCATGCGGCCAGGAAAGCGATGTAGCCGCCCATGCAATAGCCGAGGCACCCGGCCTTACGGACGCCCAGCGCGCTGCGCGCATGCGTCAGCGTCGCCTGCACGTCGCGAACGGACGCGCTCTTGTCGAGTCGGTTCATGTAATCGAGCGCCTGCTTCCACTCGTTGTCGGTCTGGTCGGTCAGCTCGATGCCCGGCTCGATGCGCCAGAAGAGATCGGGCGCGATCGCCAGGAAGCCCTCGCGCGCCAGCCAGTCGGCCTTGCCGCGCATCACCGCGTTGACGCCGAAAATCTCCTGGATCACGACGACCGCCGCCTTCGGGCTTCCGCTCGGCCGCGTGACGTACGCTTTGAACGACCCGTCCGGCCCTTGGACTTCGACCCAATCACCCATCGCTCGCTCCTTGGCTTTACGCGCGTTATAGACCCGCTAGCGCGCTAGGCGCGAAGGAATTGGATCAATGAAGTTCACCGTCAATGTCGAATGCTCGCCGGAGGAAGCGCGCCGCTTCATGGGCCTGCCGGACGTCACGCCGATCAACGAAAAGCTGGTCGAGGAAATGGGCAAGCGCATGGAGCAGAACCTCCAGCTGATGAGCCCCGACACAATGATGCAAGCCTGGATGAGCGTCGGCACGCAGGCGCAGGACGCATTCGTGAAGCTGATGACTTCGGCCGCAGGTGCCGCCGCCGGCCCCGCTTCACGTGAAAAGCCCTAAGCCAAGCTTAGATATTTTCACATGAAAACGGACACCATCGTTGCGCTGGCCTCGGGCGCTGGCCGCGCTGGCGTGGCGGTGATCCGGCTGTCGGGCCCTGCCGCAGGCGCCACGTTGCAGGCGCTGACGGCGCGGGATTTGCCCAAACCGCGCTGCGCCACGCGCCAAGCCTTTTGCGATCCGCGCACGGGCCTTTCGCTCGATGACGGCTTGGCGCTGTGGTTCCCTGGCCCGCACAGCTTCACCGGCGAAGACGTCGCCGAACTCCACGTTCATGGGGGCTCGGCGGTCATCGCCGCTGTCATCGATGCCTGCCTCAGCCAGCCCGGCGTCCGCGTCGCCGAACCCGGCGAATACACGCGCCGCGCCTTCGAGAACGGCAAGCTGGACCTCGCGGAGGCCGAGGGCCTCGCGGACCTCGTGGACGCCGAAACGGAAGGCCAGCGGCGACAGGCGCTGCGCCAACGCCGCGGCGCGCTCTCGAGCGTGTACGAGAGCTGGCGATCCCGCCTGATCGAAGCCGAGGGTTTGATCGAAGCCGAGATCGATTTCCCGGACGAAGGCCTGCCCGGCGAACTCTCGCGCCGCGCCGGACCGCTACTACACGCGCTGGCCGCCGACATGGACGCGCACCTCAACGACGCCCACCGCGGCGAGCGCATCCGCGACGGCTATCGCATCGCCATCATCGGCCCGCCCAACGCCGGCAAGTCGAGCTTGCTGAACGCGCTGGCCAAGCGCGAGGCCGCGATCGTCAGCGACATTCCCGGCACTACGCGGGACGTTGTGGAGGTGCGCCTGGTGCTGGCGGGCTACCCGGTCTGGATCGCCGACACGGCAGGGCTTCGCGAAGCCGCCGACGCCATCGAAGCCGAAGGTGTCCGCCGCGCGCTGGCGCGGGCCGAGGAGGCGGATCTGCGGATCGCCGTCTCTGAGCCAGGCGCTCCTTATCCGGGTGCGGTCGGAGCAAGCCTAAAGCCGGGTGACATCATGGTCGGCTCAAAGTGCGATCTGCCGGGCGCCTCGTTTGGGTTCAATGTCGGCGGCGTCACAACGATTGCGACTTCGGCGCGGACCGGGGAAGGCATCAGCGAGCTCGCGGCGATGCTTGAGGACCGCGTCGCCGAAGCCCTCGGCCGCGAGGAGGCGCCGGCGCTGACGCGGGCGCGTCACCGGCGGCTGGTGGAGGAGGCGCGCGATGCGCTGAGCCGCGCGCTTGCGGCGATGGATCGAGGGCCTGAATTGGCCGCCGAAGACGTGCGCGTTGCCGCTACCGCAATCGGCCGTCTGACAGGGCGCATCGATGTCGAGGATGTGCTCGACGAGATCTTCTCAAGCTTCTGCATCGGCAAATGAAATCGCACGAAAACCCGCACTTTATGCGGCGTTTCACGCGAAACTGGTGAACCGAAATTAGCGGGTTGCACGTGAAATTGCGCGACGAGACAAGAGCCCCGCGCTATGATCGCTCAGCATGCCACTAGGCTCAAATCTCTCCGCACAAACGCTCGGCCGCATCGCTTGGATGGGCGTTGTCGCCGGAGGATTGCTGGCTGTCCTCGGTCAGGTCCTGCGCGCGCCCTTGTTGGGATGGATGGCGCTTGGCTTGATTGCCGTGGCCTTCGTCGCGGCGTGCTGGCTTGGCGGCTATGCGCTTCAGGACTTGCGAGCCGACCAAAAGGACGACACGGAAGCCAAGTGAGCACTGAGCGCTCCTACGACGTCATCGTGATCGGCGGCGGCCACGCGGGCTGCGAGGCCGCGGCTGCGGCTGCGCGTCTGGGCGCGCGCACCCTGCTGCTGACGCACAAGCTCGAGACCATCGGCGAGATGAGCTGCAATCCGGCCATCGGCGGCCTCGGGAAGGGCCACCTGGTCCGTGAGATCGACGCGCTCGACGGCGTCATGGGTCGGGTGGCCGACGCCGCCGGCATCCAGTTCCGCCTGCTCAACCGCTCGAAGGGCCCCGCCGTACGCGGCCCCCGCGCGCAGTCCGATCGCAAGCTCTACCGCCAAGCCATGCAGTCGGCGCTGGGGGCTCAGGAGGGGCTGACGATCGAGGCGGCGTCGGTCGAGGACCTTGTTCTGGGACCGCCGGCGTCCTCGCCGGCGGGGACGCCGGTGGTCCAAGGGGTCACGACCGCGGACGGCCGGGAATTTCGCGCCCCACGCATCGTCCTCACCACCGGCACGTTCCTGAAGGGCGTCATCCATATCGGCGACAGCCGCATCCCCGCAGGTCGCCACGGCGACGCCCCCGCGATCGGGCTTTCGGATCGCTTGTACGGCGTGGGTTTCGCGATGGGCCGCCTCAAGACCGGCACACCGGCGCGGCTCGATACCAACAGCATCGACTGGGCTTCGCTGGAGCTGCAGCACGGCGACGAAGAGCCCTCTCCATTTTCGTTCCTGACCGAGCGCATCACCAACGAGCAGGTGGCCTGCGGCATCACTTACACGAACGCGGAAACGCATCGGATCATCGAAGAATCGCTGTCGAAGTCCGCCGTCTATTCCGGCGCGATCAGCGGGCGAGGGCCGCGCTATTGTCCGTCGATCGAGGACAAGGTCGTGCGCTTTGCCGAGAAGCAGTCGCACCAGATCTTCCTCGAACCCGAAGGCCTCGACGACGACACCGTCTACCCAAACGGCATCAGCACCTCGCTGCCGGAGGACGTGCAGGAGCGTTTCATCCGCACCATCGCGGGGCTCGAGAACGTCGTCATCAAGCGCCACGCCTATGCGATCGAGTACGACTACGTCGATCCGCGCGAGCTGATGCCGACGCTGGAGACCAAGCGCATCAAGGGCCTCTACCTCGCCGGTCAGATCAACGGCACGACCGGCTACGAAGAGGCTGCCGCGCAGGGGCTTGTCGCCGGGCTGAATGCAGCGCGCGCCGCGTCCGGAGCAGGGCCGTTCGAGATCACGCGCGCCGAGGGGTATATCGGCGTGATGATCGATGACCTCGTCACGCGCGGCGTCACCGAGCCCTATCGCATGTTCACCTCGCGCGCCGAATATCGGTTGAGCTTGCGCGCCGATAATGCCGATCAAAGACTCACCCCCAAAGGCATCGAGCTGGGTTGCGTGGGCGCTGAGCGGGCGCGCGTTTTTGCCGATAAAATGCGGGAAATCGAGAAAGCCCGCGAACTTGCGCGCGCGCTTAATCTGACGCCCGCGCAAGCCGAAGCGCGGGGCCTCAAGGTCAATCAGGACGGCCAGCGCCGCAACGCGCTGCAGTTACTGGCGTATCCGTCGATTGAGTTCGAACAGCTCGCCGCGATCTGGCCAGAGCTTGGCTCGCTGTCGCGCCAAGCACGCGAGCAGCTTGAGATCGATGCGATGTATGCGGGCTATCTCGAACGCCAGGCGCTCGATGTCGAAGCGTTCAAGCGCGACGAAGATTTGCGCCTCGATCCTGCGCTCGACTACGCCAGCGTGGGCGGGCTCTCCAACGAAGTGCGCGAGAAGCTCGCCATTGCGCGTCCGGTCACGCTCGGCCAAGCCTCGCGCATCGAAGGCGTCACCGCCGGCGCGCTCACCGCATTGCTCGCGCATGTGAAGCGCGAAAACAGGAAACGCGCATGAAGCTCGAGCGCGACACGCTCTTCATTCTCCGGGCGCCGTTCGACGATCCGGCGCTGGAGGGGACCTGGTTTTGCACCTCATGCGCGACCATGGAGGGCGTGCTCCTGGCCAACCCTCATTGGGCGCGCGCGATAGAGGTTAAGCGCATGCCGTATCCACGGCCGCGCGCGGAGATGATCGCGCTGATCGGCGAAGAGAACCAGAGCATGCCGGCCTTGGTGCTCGCGGATGCGGCCAGGCCGCCTGAGGATGCGAAGGAATATCGAGGCCGCTACTTTCTGGATCAGCCCAAGCCCATCGCCCGTTATCTCGCCGCGGCCTACGGCGGAGCAGGGCCGCACCCGTGATGCGTTCGGTCCTTAATGCGCCCCCGCCTGTGGTGGAGCCGCCAAGTTTAGCGAGGAGCAATCGGGGGACGCGGCCAACTTGCCCCTTCGTCGCCTTCGGCGACACCTCCCCTGCAACCGGAGGAGGATGGCCGTGAGCTACGGCCAAGCGGAGTTCCAGGCCCACTTCCCCGTTTCACAGGAAACAATGGAACGCTTGGTTACCTACCGCCAGCTCCTAGCCGAGGCCTCAGAAAGTATGAACCTGATTGGCCCCAAGGAGTTGGACCTTTTCTGGTCCAGGCATGTGCTGGACAGCGCACAGCTCCTGAAATTCGCGCCCGAGGCGAAACGCTGGGTGGATCTTGGCGCTGGAGCTGGCTTCCCGGGATTGGTGCTCGCAAGCGTGCTGACTGACGTCGCTGGCGCCATCGTGCATCTGGTTGAAGCGACGGCAAAAAAAGCCAGGTTCCTTGAGACGGTTACGCGGGAACTCCAGCTGCCCGCCAAGGTGTTCAACTGCCGCATCGAGGCGTTCCGGGCCGGCGAGGGGCCGTATGACGTGGTGACCGCCCGCGCCCTGGCGCCCTTGCCGCGACTCATAGCCTATGCGAAGCCGATTCTGGATCGCGGCGCGATCGGGCTCTTCCTAAAAGGCGCGAACCTAGACGCCGAGCTGGCCGCCGCCTCAGACGTCCTAAATGGTGGGGCGTATCGGGCAGACGTGCTGGAGAGCTTGAGCGATCCGCGCGGCCGCATTGTTCGCGTCAGCAAGGCCGCCTGAGCGCTCCGGCATCCGTCAGAGGAGTGGGACATGCGCGTATTGGCGATCGCCAACCAAAAGGGCGGGGTAGGCAAGACCACGACGGCCATCAATCTCGGCACCGCGCTCGCGGCGGCTGGCCAGAAGGTGCTGATCTTCGATACCGACCCCCAAGGCAACGCCTCGACCGGCATCGACATCCATCCGCACGACCGCACCGTCACCAGTTACGACGTGCTCGTTGGTCATCAGCCTTTGGCGAAAGCCATCCTGCCGACGAAAGTGCCCAATCTCTACATCACGCCAGGCGATGCGAACTTGTCGGGCGTCGAAACCGAGCTGATGCAAGGGCAAAACGCGCAATTCCGATTGCGCGACGCCGTCACGCAATTTCGCGCGGGCTCCGAGCTCGGCGTCGACTACATGCTCATCGATTGCCCGCCGTCCCTGAACGTATTGACCGTCAATGCGCTTACTGCTGCGGACGGCGTCCTCGTGCCGCTGCAAACGGAATACTTCGCGCTCGAAGGTTTGGCGCAATTGCTGGCCACGATCAACGCCGTGAAGACGAACCTCAATCCCGCACTTGAGATTCAAGGCGTCGTGCTGACCATGTTCGACAAGCGCACGACATTGTCCGATCAAGTTGCGCAAGAGGTGAGGGCGCACTTCCCAGACAAAGTCTATGAAACGGTGATTCCGCGCAACGTGCGCATCAGCGAGGCGCCCAGCCACGGCCTGCCTGCGATCATCTACGACCAGAACGCAGCCGGCAGCAAAGCCTACATCAAGCTTGCGAAAGAACTGATCGAACGCGAGCGAAACCTGAAAGCAGCGTGAGTTGCGGCCGGAAATTTTTACCCATGGGCAAGGATTGCCCAAGCAAGTTGTTAAGCACAGCGAATCGGCACGGGTACGGAGACAGCAATGAGTGAGTTTGCGAAACGGGGACTTGGCCGCGGACTCTCGGCGCTGCTCGGCGAGCCGGTGCGCACCGATGCGCCCCCGCCCAAGCCCGCCAATGCGCCCGCGTGGGCCGCGCCCCAACCTGAACTGCCGCGTCCCGCGCCCGCGCCGATTGACCCGCCGCGCAACGTGTTCGAGTTGCCTGTCACCAACGTACAGCCGCCGGCGCCGCAACAGCCGGCGGCCGTTGCGCCTTCGCCCGTGCCGCACACTGCGCCGCGCACGACGGACGCGAGCGACGGCCCGCGCTCGATTCCGATCGATCTGGTGCAGCGCAATCCGCAGCAACCGCGCAAGCATTTCGACGAAGCCGAGTTGAACGAGCTTGCGAGTTCGATCCGCACCCACGGCGTTCTGCAGCCGATCCTTGTGCGTCCGATCGCCGATGGGCGCTACGAGATCGTCGCCGGCGAACGCCGCTGGCGCGCCGCGCAGCGCGCGGGCCTACACTCCATTCCGGCGGTAATCCGCGAGCTCAACGAAGTCGAAGTGCTCGAGATCGCCATCGTTGAAAACGTGCAACGCACGGACCTCAATCCGATCGAAGAAGCACAAGGCTTCCAGGCGCTGATCGACCGCTTCGGCCGCACACAGGAAGAGATCGCCGAAGCCGTCGGCAAGTCGCGGCCGCACATCGCCAACATGCTGCGGCTGCTGAAGCTGCCGGAGGATCTACAGGAAATGGTGCGTGACGGCCGCCTCAGCGCCGGCCACGCGCGCGCCATCCTCACCGCGCCCGACCCGCGCGGTCTGGCGCAGCGCGCGATCAGCGAAGGGCTCAACGTCCGCGACGTCGAGCGCCTGGCGCAGCAGGCGAAGGACGAAAAGCACGGCCCGCGGGTGACGCCCGGCGGCGGCGATGGCAAGAGCGCCGACACGCGCGCGCTCGAGCAATCGCTCTCCAATGCCCTTGGGCTCGAAGTTACGATCACCGAGAAGGGATCGGCCGGCGAGGTGAAGATTGCCTACAAGACGCTGGAACAGCTTGACGACGTGATCCGGCGCCTGCGCGGCGGGTTCTAAAGCTCGCCCCCATCCCCGGATTGCGCGTGGCGCAATTCCGGGGCCCATAGCCATAGGATTGAGTTTATGGGCTCCGGGCTCGTCGCTCGCGCCGACCCGGAGATGGGTGAAGATGAACGGCGTCTACGCGTCCCTCGGCACGACCGTTTTCGAAGTCATGTCGCGCCTCGCCGCCGAACGCGGCGCGGTGAATTTGGGGCAGGGTTTTCCGGAAGAAGACGGCCCGCGCGACATCCTGGAAGCCGCGGCGCGCGCAACGCTCGACGGTCCCAACCAATATCCGCCGATGCGTGGTTTGCCCGAGCTGCGTCGGGCGGTGGCGGCGCACTATCGCGAGCATCAGCGCCTTGATCTCGATTGGCAGCGCGAGATCACCATCACATCCGGCGCCACCGAAGCCATTGCCGCGGCGCTGCTAGCCTTCATCGAACCGGGGGATGAGGTCGTCCTCTTCGAGCCGCTTTACGACGCTTATTTGCCAATGGTCAGAAGGGCGGGCGGGATCCCACGCATCGTGCGCCTTCACCCTCCGCACTGGCGTCTCGAACGCGAAGCGCTCGTCTCCGCGTTCAATGACAAGACTCAGGTCGTCATGCTCAACACGCCGCTCAATCCGAGCGCCAGCGTCATGAGCCGCGCGGAGCTTGCGATGCTCGCCGAGCTTGCGCGCGCGCACGACTCGATCGTCGTCAGCGATGAGGTGTGGGAGCACATCACCTTCGACGGCGTTGAGCACGTCTCGGTGTTGGAGGTGCTGCGGGACCGGACGTTGAAGATCGGCTCGGCCGGAAAGATGTTCTCGCTCACCGGTTGGAAAGTGGGCTTCGCCTGCGGCGCGCCGGCGCTGATGGATCAGTTCGCCAAGGCGCACCAATTCCTCACCTTCACCACGCCGCCCAATCTCCAGCGCGCCGTGACTTACGCGCTCGGAAAACCGCGCTCCTATTTCGAAACTATGCGCGCCGATTTCCAGCGCTCACGCGACCGGCTCGACAAAGCGCTGAAGGGGGAGGGGTTCGTCACTCTTCCCGCGAAAGGCGCCTACTTCCTCTGCATCGATCTGGCCGCCTCAGGCGTCGAGATGAGTGACGAAGCCTTCGCCGGGCACGCCATCGAGCACGGTGTGGCAACGATACCCTTCTCGGCTTTCTACGCGACGCCTAAACCGCCGCCGTTGCTGCGCCTCTGCTTTGCGAAGAAGGACGACACGCTCGACCGCGGCGCCGAAGCCCTGGCCCGCGCCAAGCGCGCCCGGTGATCAATCCGCCGGCGCCACCGGCGCCACGCGCGGCTCGCCGACCGGGTCCGTTTCGCCGCGCGACACCACCGTCGCTACCACGAGGTCGCCCGTCACATTAAGCGTGGTGCGGCACATGTCGAGGAAGCGGTCCACGCCCAGAATAAGGCCAATCCCTTCGGCCGGGACGCCAACCATGACCAGGATCATGGCGATCACTGGCAGCGAGCCCGCTGGCACGCCGGCCGTGCCGATGCCCCCCAGGATGCAGACCAGCATCACCATGACTTGCTGGTCGATGCTGAGCGGCACGCCGAAGAACTGCGCCAGGAACAGTACCGTGACGCCCTCGAATAGCGCAGTGCCGTTCTGATTGGCCGTGGCGCCGACAGTCAGCACAAAGCGCGAGATTTTCTTCGGCAGCTCGAGTTCGGTCTCCGCCGCGCGCAGCGAGACGGGCAGGGTGGCGTTCGAAGACGCGGTCGAGAACGCGACTACCATCGGATCGCGGGCTTGGGCGAAGAATGCGAAGGGGTTCCTGCCCCCGAGGATCAGCACGAAGATCGGATAGACGACAAACATGTGGATCGCCATCGCGCCGACGGCGACGCCGACATAGGCCGCGAGCCGCGCGAGCAGATCCCAACCGAATAACGCGGCGAGATTGAACATGAGACAGGCGATAGCGATGGGCGCCACTCTGATCACGATATTGAGGAGCTTCATCATCACTTCGAACAGGCCAGTGATGACGCGTTGCAGCTGATCGCTTGCAGCGCTGCGCACTAGGACAAGCCCGATGCCGAAGAACACCGCGAACACCATGAACGGCAGCACCTGGTTCTCGGCGGCGGCGTTGAACACGTTGCGCGGCACCAGATCGAGGAAGAATTGCGCAAGGTCGACTCGTTCGGGCGCGTTTTCGACAATGCCACGCGCGCTGTCGGCATATTGCGTGAGCAATTGCTGCGCGAGCGCTGTGTCGACGCCGGCGCCGGGGCGGAAGTAGTTCACAAGCCCGAGCCCGATCAGTACGGCGATGGTGGACACGATGACCGTCATCGCCAGCGTCTTCCACCCGACGCGTCCCAGGGCGCCGAGGTCGCCCATCTCCGCGACGCCCACGACAATCGCCGAGAAGAGCAGGGGCAGCACGAGCATGAACAGGAGGCCAAGGAAAAGCTGTCCGATCGGCCCAGTGATGTTGGTCGTCACCCAGACGACGCCGGGATCGTCGGCGCCGATGTTGAGGTTGACGTAAAGACCCGCGCCAAGGCCGACCGCGAAGCCGAGCAGCATCAACCAGTGAAATGCGATGCCGCCGCGCTTGCTCGTGGCCATGATCCTCTCCCTTGCGCTTGTCGCTAGCGGCGCCGGAGCGAGGGATCAACCGAAACGAGGTGCGCGGCTTAGGGCGACCATTCAAGGCCCAGCCGGACCTGACGGTCGGCCTGCGCTTCGTCGACGCCGACGAGATAGCCGACACCGAGCGTGGCGTCGCCGATACGGAATGTAGCGCGGGGGCCAGCGGCGTGCGCGTCCGCGTCGATCTCGCCGAACGCTTCCACGCCAAGCGCGAATGCATCGCTGGCGCGCCACATGAAGCGCGCGGCGTAGCCGTTCTCCCAGTCCGCGCCATCACCTAACGCGCGCTCGGTGATAAGATTGAGCCGGGCGCTGAACGGGCCCGACTGGTGCTCCATGAGCAGCTTCAGCTCCACCTCATCGTCGGCGCCATTGACGCCCCATTTGTATTCGCCCTGCGCGCCGAAATGCACCGGCCAGTCGCGCGTGGCCGTAAAATCGATGCGGTTTTCGAGTCCGATGGAGCGCAGTTCGGCGTCATCGCCGTCGGGCTGCGAGGCGCGCGCGATCAATGTCGCCTGCCACCAGTCGGTAAAGGAGTGGCCGGCCTGCGCGCGGTGCGCCCAGGTGCCGTCGAGCGCGCCGCCGTCGTACGCCACAGTGCGCGCTTCGATGCGCGTTTCGCCGTCGCGTACTGTCGGACCGCTCACGCTGGAAACGCCGCCCGGCTCGGCATGGGCGACGCCGGCGCACGCGACCATGGCGATGACCGACGCTGTTCTTTTCACCGCTCGCCCCCGACCAATCGCGCCACGCTGCGATAAGCATCGGCAGCGATCAAGTTCTGAGGCGCTCCTGCCGTCTTGCAGCGCAATTCTGCGGCCCAGAGTGTCTCGTAGGCCGCATTGAGCCTCTTGTTCGTCCACAGGCGCGCTTGAGCAATCACGGCGTCCCGTTCTTTCCAGAACACCGGCGGGCGCAGCTTGGCCACGGCGTCTGCGGCGCTCATGCCGCCGTCCATCATGGCGCGCGCGTCGCGCAGCTGGTGCAGGCGCCGCAAGAGGGCGCGCAGCGCAGACACGCCGGAGACGTTGTCGATGCGCGCCAGACCTTCTACGGCCTGGGCGGCGCGCCCTTCGGCGGCGGCGAGACTGGCTGCGTCAAGCGCGCTTTCGCCTTCGCTAGCGAGCAGCATCTCGACATCTTCGGGGTTCAAGGGGCGTTCCAGACCGCTGGCGTAGAGCGCCAGCTTTTCGATTTCTTGCTTGGCCAGTCCGCGGTCGGAGGGGAGGGCGGCAAGAAAGGCCTCTTCTCCATCACGCTCGAACATTATGCCGCGCTCTTTTGCCAACGCTTTGGCGTGCTGCGCGCGCTCAGCCTCGGTTTCGTCATAGAATGCGATCGACGCGGCGCGGTTGGCGGACGTGAAGGCCTTCACCAGGTCGGATGCCCCGCTCAGTTCACCGGCTTCGACGATCAGATAGCCGGCGGCTTCTCCGCGTTCGATGGCTTCGATCGCATCTACGATGGCGGCGTCGGCGCCTTTGCCATCGATGCGCGCCCAAACGATCGTCGGCCCCCCGAGCAACGATTGCGCCGCCAGCGCGTCGGCCAAGCGCGAGCCGTCCTTCTTGATTTCGTCCTCGCCCAGTTTGGTAATTGCGTAGGGATCGTCCGACTTGCCCAAAGCCCACGCCGCCAGCTTCTGCGCCGCCTCGTGCGCGAAGCTTGCGTTCGGCCCGTAAAGCAGAACGGCGCGAACGTCCTTGTCTGGCTTGTCGAGAAAGCGCCGGAGCGCGGCGCCCTGAATCTTCACCGGAGCGTGCCCGCCTCACGCGCCTGCGCCACCCGCAGCGCCAGTTCAGCGCGGAAGCGTTGCGCCATCGTTTCGGCGGCGCGCTCGCGCGCGTCGTCCTGCGCGGCGATCTCGCCGAACGCGGCGGTGGGGATATCGTAGTTCACCACCGTAAACACCGAGCCGCGCATGATCTCGCCGCGATTGGCGGGCGGGGTCAGCACGTAGTTGGCGATGAGGCGCAACTCGGCCCGCGTGGCCGACTCATCGACGCGAATGCCCAGCGGCGTCACCTGTTCGGAGAGCGTGATTTCCAGGATCATGGGTTCGGCGGCGCCGTTCTCGACAGCCAGAATGCGGTCGAGTTCGCGCTTCAGCACGTGGCCAGCTTTGCCGTCGATCTGCCGCACCTGCACGGGGCCGATCGCGGAGCCGCCCCCAGCGGGCGCGTACATCGGCTGGAAGCCGCAGGCGGCCAGAAACAGGGCAAGACTGGCGATCAGCACACGCATCAGGGGTTTCTCCGCCCGCTAACCTGCCACGATATTCACGATCCTGTCCGGCACGACAATCACCTTGCGGACAGTTTGCCCAGCGATGAACTGCGCCACGGCCGGGTGCGCGAGCGCCTGCTCCCGCACATCGGCCTCCGCAGCGCCCTTTGCCGCCTCAATCTCCGCGCGCTTCTTGCCGTTGACCTGGATAGGCAACGTCACCGTGGTGCGCGCCGCCAGTTTCGGGTCCGCCACCGGCCAAGACGCCGTGGCGACGAATGGCTCAAAGCCAAGCCGCTCCCAGCACTCTTCCGCGAGGTGCGGCATGAAAGGGGAAATGAGCTGCGTCAGGATGCGCAGCGCTTCGCCGCGCGCGAACACCGCACCGTCGTCCTCCCCTTTGAGCCGCGCGATGGCATTCACCAGCTCGTAGCACTTCGCCACGGCGACGTTGAAGCGGAAGCCTTCGATGTCGTCCGTCACATGCTGTACAGTTCGATGCGTGAGCTGGCGCAGGGCGAAGGCCTCTCCAGCATCAGCTCCTGCCGGCGGTCCGGCGCCGAAATCGCGTGCGCCGAATTGCTCAACGTGCGTATCGACCAGCAACCAGACGCGCTGCACGAAGCCCCACGCGCCTTTCACGCCTGCAGCCGTCCATTCCACGTCGCGCTCGGGCGGTGAGTCCGAGAGCACGAACCATCGCGCAACATCCGCGCCGAAATCGGTGACGAACGCATCGAGGTCGACGACGTTTTTTTTCGACTTCGACATCTTTTCCACCGCGCCGATTTCGACGGGTTTGCCAGTCGAAAGCTCCAGGCGTTGCCCGTCCCTCACTTCGGTCTCTTCGGGCAGCAGCCACTGGCCCGACGCGGAACGATACGTCTCGTGCACGACCATTCCTTGCGTGAAGAGGCTGGCGAAAGGTTCGCCGCTCGGCAGCCCCTCGAGCATGCCGCAGTCGCGCAGCGCGCGGCAGAAGAAGCGGGCGTAGAGCAGATGCAGCACCGCATGTTCGACGCCGCCCACATACTGATCAACCGGCATCCAGTATGCCGCAAGCTTATTGTCGAACGGTGCGTTGACGTTCTGCGGATCGGCGAAGCGCAGGAAGTACCAGCTCGAATCCACGAAGGTGTCGAGCGTGTCGGTCTCGCGTTCTGCCTCGCCGCCGCATTGCGGGCAGGACGTATGTTTCCAGGTCGGGTGATGCGCGAGCGGATTGCCTGGTTTGTCGAAGCTCACGTCCTCGGGCAGCGTGATCGGCAGATCCTCTTCGCGCGCCGGCACGACGCCGCACTTTGCGCAATGGATCGCCGGGATCGGGCAGCCCCAATAGCGCTGGCGCGATACGCCCCAATCGCGCAAGCGCCATTGCGTCGTCGCTTCGCCGACGCCCAGCTTCTCCAATTCGGCGATCGCGCGCGCAATCGCCTCGCGAGAGGGAAGGCCGTCCAGGAACTTGGAATTGTATGCAACGCCTTCGCCCACGAACGGCTCGGTCCGAACGTCGAACGTCGCAGGGTCCGCGCCGGTCGGAAGCACCACTGGCAGGATCGGCAGCTTGTATTTGCCCGCGAACGCATGGTCGCGTTCGTCATGACCGGGACAGCCATACAGCGCGCCCGTGCCGTACTGCGACAATACGAAATTCGCGCCCCAGACTGGCAATTCCCAGTTCGGATCGAACGGATGCCTCACCTTGAGGCCGAGGTCGACGCCGAACTTCTCGGCCTTTTCGATGTCCGCCTCGCTTGTGCCGAGATGGGCGCAATCTTCGATGAACTTCGCGACCTCCGGTCTGCGCAGCGCGATCTCCTTCGTCAGCGGATGATCGGGCGCCAACGCCAGGAAACTCGCGCCGAACAGCGTGTCAGGCCGCGTCGTGAACACCTCGATCTTGCGATCTTGGCCAACAACGTCGAAGTGAAAGCGCGCACCCTGGCTCTTGCCGATCCAGTTGGTCTGCATGAGCCGCACTTTGTCGGGCCACCTCTCCAGCTTGGCGATGGCGCTGAGCAGATCGTCGGCATAAGCAGTGACGCGGAACATCCACTGTTCAAGTTCGCGCGTCTCCACCGGCGCGCCGGAGCGCCAGCCGCGGCCGTCCACCACCTGCTCATTGGCGAGCACAGTGTTGTCGACCGGATCCCAGTTGACCTTCTGCTTCTTGCGATAGACGAGGCCTCGTCTCCAGAACGCCAGGAAGATAGCCTGCTGGTGCCTGTAGTATTCGGGATCGCACGTCGCGATTTCGCGCGACCAGTCGATGGCCAAACCCAGCAGCTTTAGTTGGCTGCGCATCGCGGCGATATTGTCGTACGTCCAGCGCTTGGGATGGACGCCCTTCTCGATGGCTGCGTTTTCCGCCGGCAAGCCGAACGCATCCCAGCCCATCGGGTGGAGGACGTTGTAGCCGTTCGCGCGCCGAAAGCGCGCGATTACGTCCCCCATCGTGTAATTGCGCGAATGGCCGACATGGATGCGCCCCGAAGGGTAGGGGAACATCTCCAGGACGTATGCCTTGAGCTTGCTCTTCGCTTGGTCCGGCGCAAGCGCGCGGTCGATGCCGGCGTCGGCCCAGCGGGCGCGCCATTTCGGCTCGACTTCGCGGTGATTGTACCTGGACGACATCGCTCACACGCCCCTGTTGGGGCGTTTGGTGGCGGCAAACGCCCCGCCTGTCTAGTCGCGAACCATGCTCAGCCGAAGCTGACGGGCGCGCGTAAGAATCGCATTCTCGATTTGAACTTCGGTCTCAGGATCCACCGCCGCATCCTGCCAAGCGCCATTCACCTGCTGCTGGCGGAAGATCGACACGTTGAGCGCATCGGCGCGCAGGCGAGTGTCGAGAATGTACACGGTCGCTTTGAAACGCTCGTTTGGGGTGGTGGGGTCGGAGTACCAGTCCGTGATGATGACGCCTCCGAAGGGATCGGCTGAGGCCAGCGGCATGAAGTTCAGCGTGTCGAGGGATGCGCGCCACAGATAAGAATTGACGCCAATGCCGGCTTCTCCGCCGCGGCCCGAATCGCCGCCGCCAAACAGCGAAATGCCGCCGCGCTCGCGGTCGGCGTCAGCGCGCGACTGCCCAGCGGAATCGTCGCCGCGGAACAGCGAACAGGCCGATAGCGCCAGGGCCGCGATCATGAACAGCGCGCCCTTCGCCATCGTGCGCCCAGCCTGCCTCATGGATGTTCCTCCGCCTTAATGATTTTCGCACCGCCCCCGGGGCGCGCCGCCCATATATCACGGGGCTACGGGCGAACTAGGGGTTCACTGCGATGCTGGCGATGTTGTGGCGTGGGCCTGGGGTGGCAGGGAACTCGCTGCTGCTGTCGCAGTTTTGCCCCAAACTGGAGAACTCCGGCTGAAATTATGGCTCGGGCTGTGTCCTAAAGTTCACTGCGGAGCAAGCCGAACTGGGCTATAGTGTTCAATCAGGGCCAGTGCGAGGGGTCAGTCGCGTGTTCAAGCCATCCACATGGGTGATAGCAGGGGCCGCCGTCTTGGCGACCGCCGGCGTCGCGCATGCCCAGGATCGGCCCGTGACCCCTGCCCCCGGCGCATCGGCGCCTAGCGCGGCTGCGGTACCATGGTACCAGCGCTTCACGACATCCAGCGGCGTGACCGAAACCATCACTGGAGATAGCGAAAACGACCGTTTGCCGGCCCCGGCCTGGACCCTCAATCAGCGATGGGGCGTCACCTTGGACGTCCGCGAGGCGCAGCGGATCGAGCGCTCACCCGAGCGCGGCCACGGCGATCAGGCCTCAGTTGGCGCGTATTATCAGTTCACGCCGCGTCTTAGGGTCGGCGGCGAGGTCAGCGTCGAAGACCAGACGCCCCTCTCGCCAGTGACGCGGGAAAACGACGAACCACGCGCGGGCGTTCGCATCGAGTCGGCGTTCCGCTTCTAGCCCTCGGCGAGCGCGTCCACAGCTGCAATTCCGGCAAAGCCTCGCCCAACTAGGCGACGCGCCGTCTCTGTGTTGACGCCTCCAAGCGCAATGACCGGCAATGTAGCGACCCGTGCAATCTGGCTCGCGCGAAAAAGGCCGAGCGGAGACCGCCGCGATGCGCTGCGCGTTGGGAATACGGGGGCCAGGATGCAAACGTCAGCGCCGAAGGCTGTGGCGCGAGCCGCGCCGGCCGCGGAATGCGCTGCGGCGCTGACCAGGCGCCAGGAATGATCGCGCCGCTCGGGCAGGCGTCTCTCCGGCCAATGCACGCCATCGGCAGTCACGCGCGCCGCGAGTTCGGGATCGGCGGCGATCAGCAAGAGCAGGCTGCGAGCATGGCAAATCTGTGCGAGCTCCCGCGCGCGCGCCAGGCGATCTCGGGCGCCGAAATGGCGGTACACCACCGCCGCGCCACGCGGCAGACGCCGCGCCGCTCGCCCAGGATCGGGCGTGCGTTCGGGGTCGGTGAAGAAATAAAGATAGGGCACGGGCGGGCCGCCCGCAGCTGTGTTGAGACGGCGCGCCAGGCTCGCTAGCAGGTGAAGCGAGCTCATGAGCGAATCCTCCTTCGACGTTGCGGCTGCGCGCGCCGCCATCCTGGCGCGCATCGCGGTCGCGGCCAAGGCGGCGGGTCGCGACTCAACTGGCGTCATTTTGGTTGGCGCGTCGAAGCGCCAGCCCGATAACCGCATCGAGGCGGCGCTCAGTGCAGGCCAGCGGGTGTTTGGCGAAAACCGCGTGCAGGAGGGCATGGCGCGCTGGGGCGAGCGGCGCCGCGCTGTGCCCGAGCTACAGTTGCGTCTGATTGGGCCGCTGCAGACGAACAAGACCGAAGACGCGGTGGCCTTTTTCGACGCCATCGATGTGCTTGACCGCGAGAGGCTGGCGCGGGCGATCGCCGATGCGGCTCAGAAACTCGGCCGATGCCCCGAGATTCTTGTGCAGGTAAACACCGGCGAGGAGCCTCAAAAGGCAGGCGTCACGCCCGCCGGCGCAGACGCCTTTATTGAAGATGCGCGCAAGGTGTTTGGCCTGCCCATCAGAGGTCTAATGTGCATTCCCCCGGTCGATGAGCCGCCCGCGATGCATTTCGCGCTTCTGGCAAAAATCGCCGCACGCAACGGGCTGGCCGTGCTCAGCATGGGGATGAGCGAGGATTTCGAAACCGCCATTCGCTTCGGCGCCACGCACGTTCGGGTCGGCTCGGCGCTGTTCGGGCCGCGCTCCTAGGGAACCGCCTTGGCGAACGTTGCGATGGACGGCAAAAACAAGCAGGATTGCCGCCGACATCATATGAGGCGGTGGCCTCGGGACAGCCGATGACACGCGAAACTACAGTTCTGGTCATCGATGACGATGCGGACTTGCGTCAGGCGCTGCTCGAGCAGTTCGATCTGGAGCAGGGCTTTTCCGCCGTCGGCGCGAGCACAGCGGCCGAGGGGTTTCAGGCCGCCGCCGCCGCCAGGCCGTCGGCGATCGTGCTGGATGTCAGTCTGCCCGACATGGACGGCATCGAGGCATGCCGAAAACTGCGGGAGCAGGGTGTCAAGGCGCCGATCATCCTGCTTACCGGCGTGTCGCGCGAAGAGCAGGATCAGGTGCAAGGCTTGGACGCCGGCGCCAACGACTACGTGCTTAAGCCTTTCAAGTTCTCGGTGCTGCTGGCGCGCATTCGGGCGCACTTACGCAGCCACGAAGCCAGTGAAGACGCCGTTTATCGCGTCGGGCCCTACGAGTTCCGCCCGGCCATGCGCCTGCTTTTGGACGAGACGCAGAAGAAGATAAGGCTCACAGACAAGGAGACCTCGATCCTGCGCTACCTCTACCGCTCCGGCGAGAAGCCGGTGGCGCGCGACGAGTTATTGCGGGAGGTGTGGGGTTATAACGCCAACGTCACCACCCACACGCTGGAAACCCACATCTATCGTCTCCGGCAGAAAATCGAGCCGGATGCGCAGAGCCCGAAACTGCTGATCACCGAGACCGGCGGCTATCGTCTGCAAGTGTGAAGGGAACTCACGAGCGCTGCGCGTTCCGGCTTGTTCAATGCCGACGAGAGGGCAAGCTGCAGCGCCGGCATGAGTGACAACCGCCCGCCTTCGACGACGCCCGACGCGCCCAGCGATCCGGACCGCGCACAGCGGCGCTTCGCGGCTGCAATCAACGCAGTTTCCGACGCATTCTACGCCATGGATCCTGACTGGCGCATCGTGGTCTTTAACGCTGCGGCCGAGCGGTATTTTGGCTTTCCCGCGTCGGAGGTGCTTGACCGCAATTTGTGGGACGTCTTTCCGCAGGGGCGCGGGGGCAAATACGAGGAAGTGTGTCTGAGGGCGAAAGAAGGCGTTCGATCAACGCTCATAATGCCCTCGGTGCTGCGTCCGGGCCGGTCAGTCGAGATCACGGTGGCGCCTTGGGACGGCGGAGTCTGCGTCGCCATCACCGACATCACGGACCGCAAGAGCAGGGAAGCGCAGGTCAGCCAACTGATGCGCGAAGTGAATCACCGCTCGAAAAACCTGCTTGCTGTCGTCCAGGCGGTTGCGCGCCAGACCGCTGCGAAGAGCCCGAGGGAGTTTGTTGCCAGCTTCGAACAGCGCCTGCTTGCGCTCGCCAAGGCGCAAGACCTCCTGGTGCAGGGGCAGTGGCGCCACGTCGGGTTCGAAGATCTGGTTCGCGCCGAGCTTGGCCACTTTGCCTCGCTTATCGGCAGACGCATAATTCTCGACGGCCCAGATATCGCCGTCAGCGCCGCAGCCGCGCAGTCGTTCGGCATGGCTTTTCACGAGTTGGCCACCAACGCAGCCAAGTACGGCGCGCTGTCAAATGACGTCGGCGCCGTCACCATTACTTGGCGCCTGGAAGAACCGTCCGGCGCGGCGCGGCATCTTTTCGTCGAGTGGCGCGAAATCGGGGGGCCGACAGTTTCGCCCCCGATCAGCAAGGGGTTTGGCGCGACCGTCATAGGGCCGATGGTGCGCAGCGGCCTGAGCGCTGAGGTCGACGTGATGTTCGAGCCCGCCGGCCTCATCTGGCGCGTGCGTAGCGAAGCCAATAGCATCGTAATGCCGAGGCCGCCCCAGCAAAATCGGACGAGCCAACCGGGCGCCGCGTCGCGAATGGAGCCGGCGGGTCAGCGCGGCCGCATCCTCATCGTCGAGGACGAGCCTTTGGTCGGCATGGAGATCGCCGAAGCGTTGGAGCAAGCCGGCTTCACCGTAGTGGGGCCCGCTGCCTCTACCCGCGACGCGCTCGCGCTCCTCGCCTCGCACGGCTGCGACGGCGCGGTGCTCGATGTCAACCTGGGCAGCGAAACTTCAGAGCCGCTGGCGCTCAAGTTCTCCTCAGAAGGAGTGCCGTTCGTCACGCTGACCGGCTATGCGCCCGATCAAACGCCGGCCGCGTTCGTTGGCGCCCCGCTGCTGACAAAGCCAATCGTGACCGAGCTGCTGGTCGCAGAACTGGCTGGGCGTCTCGCCGATTTGCAGCCGCCGGCTTAGGAGGCGGCGGGCTGGTCGCCGGATGCAGTCGCGCGCGAGGCGTGCGCGCGCGTAGCGGCGGGCTTCTGTTTGCCGCTTCGCGCATCTCTCAAGCGCGCGAGCAGCGCCTTGTGTTCGTCCCAAAGCCGCTTCGGCAAACGATCCCCGAACTTCTCATAATGGGGCGCAACGAGCGCGGCCTCCTCGTCCCATACATCCAGATTCACACCGAGTAGCGTGTCGAGCGCGTCATCGCTCAAACTGAGGCCCGTGAGGTCGAGCGACTCCTTGGTTGGCACGAGCCCGATCGGCGTCTCGCGCGCTTCGGCTTTGCCGTCGAGGCGCTCTGCGATCCACTTGAGCACGCGCGCATTGTCGCCAAAGCCCGGCCAGAGGAATCTGCCGTCTTTGTCCTTGCGGAACCAGTTGACGAAGAAAATCTTCGGCAACTTTGCGCCCTTGCGCTCGCCGATCTTCAGCCAATGAGCGAAGTAATCCCCCATGTGATAGCCACAGAAGGGGAGCATCGCGAAAGGATCGCGGCGCAGCTCACCAACTTTGTTTTCAGCAGCCGCTGTACCTTCAGACGCCACGTTGGACGCGAGAAAGACGCCATGCTGCCAGTCGAATGCTTCCGTCACCAGGGGCACCGCGCTCGCGCGCCGGCCGCCGAACAGGATCGCATCGATCGGCACGCCCCTTGGATCTTCCCATTCAGGCGCGATCACCGGGCATTGGCCCGCCGGCACCGCAAAGCGCGCGTTGGGGTGTGCTGCTGGCTCGCCGAGGTCCTTCGACCATTTGCGGCCCTTCCAGTCGGTGAGGTTCGGCGGCGGTTCTTTGGTCATGCCCTCCCACCAGACGTCGCCGTCTTCGGTGAGCGCGACGTTGGTGAAGATCGTATTGGCATGCAGCGTGTCGAGCGCGGACTTGTTCGTCTTTGCGCTGGTGCCTGGCGCGACGCCGAAAAAGCCCGCCTCCGGATTGATCGCGTACAGACGCCCGTCGTCGCCAAAGCGCATCCAGGCGATATCATCGCCGATCGTCTCGGCCTTCCAGCCAGGGATAGTCGGCTGCAGCATGGCCAGATTGGTCTTGCCGCACGCGGAAGGGAAGGCGGCTGCGATGTACTTCGCCTGACCCTGAGGATCGGTCAGCTTCAGGATCAGCATGTGCTCTGCGAGCCAGCCCTCGTCGCGGGCCATCACGGAAGCGATGCGCAAGGCGTAGCACTTCTTGCCCAGCAGCGCATTGCCGCCGTAACCCGATCCGTAGCTCCAGATCTCACGCGTTTCTGGGAAGTGGACAATCCACTTCTCGTCGTTGCAGGGCCACGGCACATCCTTCTGACCGGGCGCGAGCGGCGCGCCGACGGAATGCACTGCCGGCACGAAAAACCCATCTTCACCAAGCTGCTCTAACGCACCTTTGCCCATGCGCGTCATGATGCGCATCGAGGCGGCGACGTAACCCGAGTCGGTGATCTCGACGCCGAGCTGGGCGATCCTCGAGCCAAGCGGACCCATGCAGAAGGGCACAACGTACATCGTGCGCCCGCGCATCGCGCCGTCAAACAGCGTGTTGAGCCGCGCGCGCATTTGCGCGGGCGGCTCCCAATTGTTGGTTGGTCCAGCGTCGTCCTTGCCTTCTGAACAGATGAACGTGCGACTTTCGACGCGCGCCACATCTTTCGGGTCAGAAGCTGCATAGAAGGAGTTCGGCCGCTTCTGCGCGTTGAGCTTCTTCAGCGTCCCGGCCGCCACCAACTCGCCCGTCAGCCGCTCCCATTCCTCGTCCGACCCGTCGCACCAATACACGCGGTCGGGTTTGGTCAGAGCCGCGATGCTCTCGACCCACTGAACCAGCTTCTTGTGACGGGTCGGCGCCGGGTGAAGACCCGGAATGGCTAAAGTCACGGAATCCCTCCAGGCGCCTCGTCATCTCGCGCGGCGCTCGTTCTCAATCCCAAACACTCCAAAGTGCGGGCCGGCCGACTTATGTCAAACCGCTTCTCTCGGCCACTGTGACGAACCGGCACGTTAGCCCGTTGCTACCGGTTGCGCCAAGGATTGCAATGCAGCAATCCGCCAGCGCCGCCTTGGACGCCGGGAGGCGCGCTGAACGGGACCGCCCCATCAAGCTTGCTGCTGGGCGCCTATCCAGTCGTTCACGATCCTTTCCAGAACGGAGAGGGGAACGGCCCCGTTTGCGAGCATGGTGTCGTGGAAGCCCTTGAGGTCGAAGCGCGCGCCAAGGCGCTGCTGCGCCTGGGCCCGCATCTGGTTGATGGCCTGACGGCCGACCATGTAGCTGCACGCCTGACCCGGCCAGACGCAATAGCGTTCGATCTCGGTTGTCACCGACGACTCAAGGTCGCCCGTCGCTTCCACCATGGACTGGATGGCCTGCTCACGACTCCAGCGCAGGTGATGAATGCCCGTATCGCAGACGAGGCGTGATGCGCGGAATGTGGCCGATTGCAGATAGCCGAGCCGGCCAAGCGGATCGTCCTCATAGACACCGAGTTCGTCCGCGAGCTGCTCAGCATAAAGCCCCCAGCCCTCGCTGAATGCGGAGAAGCCGAGCATCGCGCTGCGGATGAAGGGGATCGAGCCGGATTCCTGCTGAATGGAGATTTGCCAGTGATGGCCCGGGACGCCTTCGTGGTAATTGAGCGTGGGCAGAGTGAACTTGGGCCATTCGCTCGTGTCGCGCAGGTTGATGTAGTACGCGCCCGGGCGTGAGCCATCGAGCGCGGCGCGCTGATAGTAGCCGCCGGGAGAACCGGCTTCGATAGCCGGCGGTACGCGGCGGATTTCGAGCTGCGCCCGCGCAAGTATGTTGAACGCTCGCGGCATCAGCGATTCGATGTGGCGCGTTTGCTGGTTGAGGTCGGCGAGAATCTGCGCGCGCCCCTCATCAGTGTTGGGATAGAGCTGGTCGGGCCGCCGCGAGAGCGCCTGGATGCGCTCGGCGACGCTGCCCCGCGTCATGCCCTGGCTGCGCAGGATGGCGTCCATCTCACCGTTGAATTGGGCGATCAGCTCGTTGCCCATGCGGTGAATGTCGTCTGGCGACATTGTTGTCGTGGTGCGGCCGCGCAGAGCTGCAGCATACATTTCCGCGCCCTGAGGCAGCCGCCAGACGCCGGCGTCGTGCACAGCGCGCGGGCGGATTGCGCGCAGCGCTTCAATTTGCCGACGGTAGGCCGGAAACACGACGTCGCGGACCAGCGACTCGGCTTGCGCGACGTAGGTCGCGCGGTCCGCTTCCGAGACGCCCTCGGTGTTAGGCAGGCGCCGGACGAGAGTTTGCACGAGCGAAGTCTCGCTCGGTTGACGCGACGAAAATCCTTCCAGCGAACGGATAGCGCCGTCGATGGCGAAATCGGGCGGGATGACGCCGGCGGCGGCGTCTTCGGCTATGATCGCCGTCTCCTGATCCAATTGACCGGCAAATCCGCTGAGGCGCGCAATAAAACCGTCCGCCTCGTCGCGCGTGCGCAGCGGGTGTTGTTGATCGAGAAAGTCGGGGCCGTTGCGATACGTGCCGGTGAGCTGCGTGACCACATAGGGCGCTTGCGCGCCGCCGCCGACTTCGAACGCGGAATTCGCGAGGCTGTTTTCCCAGGCCGTCGCGACGACGTCGTAGGTCACCTGATCGCGCAACGGCAGGGCGTTGCGATCGATGGCACGCAAGTCGTTCAGCGCCGCCTGCGTCAGCGCCCGGCTTTCCCGGCTTGCCGCCTTCGAGCGGTCGCTGACCTTGTCGATAAAGCGGTAACCCGCGCGCTCTTCGCTTATGCCGAGGCTAGTGCAGAATTCGGGCGAGCGCCGGAAAGCGGTATTGACCGCGCGCTCCAGAACGGCGGCGAGCTGGGCGCTGGCGTCGCCGTGGGTCGACCGCGCAGTGCTGGCGCATCCGCTCAGTAGCGCAACGCCGGCCGCGCCGGCGCCGAGAATGACGCGTCGATTGAATTGCATGGATCCCCTCAAAGTGATGGCCTCATCCTACGGGCCCGTCGCCGTCCAGCTCAATCCCGCAGCGACAGACGCCTCAGAGTTTGAGGCCGGCGACGACGGGAACGTGGTCGCTCGGCCGCTCCCAGGAGCGGCAGGGAATATGGATGGCGAAGGCCTCGGCGCGCGACACCGCTGCAATGTCGGCCGTGGCCCAGATATGATCTAGCCGGCGGCCCCGGTTGTTCTTGGTCCAATCGGGGCTGCGGTAGCTCCACCAAGTAAACAGCTTTTCCGGATCGGGCCGGTGTGCGCGGGCTAGATCGACGAAGCCGCCCAATTCGCGCACGGCCTCAAGGCGAGAGGTCTCTGCCGGCGTGTGGCTGACCACTTTGAGCAGCTGTTTGTGGCTCCACACGTCAAACTCGCCCGGCGCCACATTGAGGTCGCCGACCAGAACGGTCGGCGCAGCGCCTTTGCGTTTTTTGTAGAGGCGCTTCATGCGGTCGAGCACGTCGAGCTTGTGCTTGAATTTCGGATTGATTGCAGGATCCGGTTCGTCGGCGCCGGCGGGCACATAGAGATTGTGCACCTCGATCCCGTCGATCTTCGCCGCGGCGATCCGCGCTTCGCTCTTTGGACAAATCGCGGGCGCCTCGATCGGCTCAAACTGCAGCTTCGAGACGATGGCCACCCCGTGCCAGCCCTTTTGCCCCACGACATGCAGGTGCCGATATCCCGCCTGCTTGAAGGCTCTGGCCGGAAATTCCCCGTCCCGGCACTTGATCTCCTGCAGGCACAGCACATGCGGCTGTGCTTCTCGGAGGAAGCGGCAAACCATCTCTATCCGCAGGCGCACGGAGTTGATGTTCCAAGTCGCGATTCGCAGCATCGAGGCGTGTTTGGCTCGGACGCGTCGTAAAATGAAGGAGGCCCGAGCTGCATTCAGCAGCCGGGCCTCCAAGCGCCTTGAGGGGGGCGCATCTCGCCGGCAGGGGATGTCCGGCTTCGACGGCCGCCGCGCTGGATCCGTCAGCGGGGGGGACGACGCCATCCAGGGGGATGAGCGGCGACCGCCCGTTGTATGTACGCCACAGGGGCGAAAAATTCAAGGCAGAGGCGGCGAAATCGCTTGCCTCACGCGAACTTTACGTTCCGCGCCTCAGCGGCCCCGGCGGCCACTGTCGATCACGTCCGGCAGCCGAAAGAGATCTCGGTCCAGGCTGGCAGGTTCGGTAATGTTGCTGAGCGTAATGCGGGTCCGCGCGCCAGTTGCGTCAATCACGTCCCACGAGCGCAGCGCGCCACCGTTGAACTGGAGCGTGATTTGCCCGTCCATTTGCCCGCCGCGATCGCGCAGCGTGATCATCTGCCACGGGCCCGACTGCGAAACACGAAGGACGCGGGCCTGGCGCTCGAGATCGATGTTCGCGCCCAGGATCAGGTTGAGCGGCGTCGAGCGCAGCGGGGTGCGCTCGGTAGTGCGTAGTTCGTTGTCGCGCACCGCGACGACGCTGCCGTCGGAGACCACGAGCAGTTGCGCCGGCGGATCGTACTGGAAACGCATGCGGCCGGGCTTCTGGATATAGAGGGTGCCACTCGCGCGCCCGCCGCCCGGCGAGCTCTGCGTAAAGCGCGCCTGCAGACGCGAGAAGGAATTCAGATAGCGGTTGGCCATGGCAATGGCCTGCTCACGCTCTGCGCCTTGTAGTGCGACCGGGGTTTGCGCGTACGCGGCGGGCGCCAGCGCGAGGGCGGCGATCCCGAAAAGGGCGGTGCGTCTCAACATGTGGGTCATGTGCCGCAAACGCGTGGCGGAAAAAAGGGTTCGCCTTGCCAAGAAATGGCCTTTTCGCTTCAGGTTGCATTCATGCAGGGCCCCGAATTCGCTTGCAGCGAAGCGGTGCAACGGCTTGATCTGGTAGAAATTGTCGCGGGGGCGAGGCCGGTGTTTGCCGACATTACCAAGGAACTGCCATCGGTCGGTTGGGCGGGGTTTTTCGACAGCGAGGCGCTGATCCAGTCTTTCGGCGCCCTTGTGCTCGCCACGTTCCTGGGCGCCGTCATCGGCTTTCACCCCACCACGGTGCGGTCGATCGACACGCGCGAAGAAGCCGAACTGCCGAAAGTCTCGATCATGTACGCGCTCGTCGGCGCGATCATTGGCGAGATCGTGCTGCTTTACGGTTTGGTCGTCGGCTTCGTGATCTTCGGCCTTGGCGGTCTCATGCGGTTTCGCACGGACACCTCGTCCACGCGCGACACCGGCCGGCTCATCATCGTCACGCTGATTGGGCTTATTGCGGGCCTCAACCTGCCCCACGTCGCCGTGCTTTCGACAGCCTTCGCGTGGGTGCTGATTTATATGTTGGAGGGGCGTCCGGTCTGTCAGCTCGAAGTTCACGAAATTCCGGAAGGGCGCGTGAAGCAAGCCTCCGAGGCCTATCGGCGCGTGCTGGCCGAACTCGGCTGCACCCTGATCAAGGAAGACAAGGCCTTTAAGAAAGGCCGGATCGACTACGTTTTCCGCGCACCGCGCAATTCCACCCAGGAGAGGCTGCACAAGGAATTGTGCGAGCGCGTGCCGGCGGACGTGCGGGGCGAGATCGACTGGGAAGTAGAGTAGGGCCGCACAGCGGCGCACGCGATTGCGTGAATTTATGTGGCGCATTTTCCTTGAAAGGCGCAGTTTTGCCCCAGCAGGCGCCCTGACAGGCGAATCTGGTACGCCCTTAAGCACAAAAATTGTCTCGTGCCATCGCCGTTCTGACGCTTCGAATCCGGGAGGGGATCGATGGCCGCCAAATATACGCTTCGCTTCGTTGCTTTTGCGGTCGCGCTGGCCGCGGCGGCGCCGGCCTTGGCGCAAGACGAAGAAGATATCATCGTCACAGGCACCCGTGCGGAGGGCACATCGCCGACCGAGTCGCTCTCGCCAGTCGATTTGGTGCCGGCGGAACGCCTTACTGAGCAGGGCTCGCTCGAGCTCACCGATCAGCTCACCAGCATCGCGCCCTCCATCAACACCCAGCGCTTCCCGATCGCGGACGGCACGGCGATCATCCGTCCCGTCAACCTGCGCAACCTGCCGCCGGATTCGACGCTTGTTCTGATCAATGGCGTACGCCGTCATCGCTCGGCGCTCGTCAACATCCAGTCCGAACCGTTCGGCACCGTGAATCAGGGCGCGCAGGCGGTCGACTTCGGCATCATTCCTTCCAGTGCAATCGAGCGCATCGAAGTGCTGCGCGACGGCGCCTCGGCGCAATATGGCTCGGACGCCATCGCCGGCGTCATCAACGTCATCCTGCGCGACGATCCGCAAGGCCTTCGCCTCAACGCCCAGTACGGGGAATTCTATGAAGGCGATGGCGAGAACTACACAGTCGGCGCCAATTTGGGCCTGCCGCTCGGCGCCGGCGGGTTCGTCAACCTGACGCTTGAGTATTTGTCGTCGGAAATCACTTCGCGCGGAAGCGCGCGGCCGGACGCGGCAGCGGTGGCTGCTTTTTTGGGAAATCCGAGCCTGGTGCCCTTCAACGGGCTCGGCCAACGCTGGGGCGATCCGGACGTCGAGAGCACGCGCTTCTTCCTCAACAGCGCGCTGCCCCTCGGCGGCGGCGTCGAACTCTATGGCCACGCCAGTTACGTCGATCAGACGACATTCTCGGGCTTCTTCTACCGCGCTCCCTTCGGCGTGCCGGGCGTTGCGCCGCGCAACACGCTTTGCGTCTGCGTGGGCAACACCCCGCAGAACACGCCGATAGGAATCGTCAATGCGATCATCGGCGCGGGTGGCAACCCCGCGGATTACCTGACGCCAAACGGAGGGAGTCCGAGCGGCTACGTCTCGCTCAATCCGATCTGGACCATGTTCCCCGGCGGGTACAATCCGACCTTTGGCGCGGATATTATCGACTACGCGGCGGTGATCGGCGTCCGTGGCGAAATGGGCGCGCTGGACTGGGATCTGAGCGGGCGGTTTGCGCGCAACGAGCTCAGCTATTTCCTGGAGAACTCGATAAATCCCAGCCTCGGCATCAATTCGCCGACCAACTTCCGGCCCGGCGATCTGGCGCAGGAAGAATCCGGCGTGAACCTCGGTTTCGTGATGCCCTGGAACGCAGGTCTGGCCGAGCCGATCAACGTCGCGTTCGGCGCCGAGTGGCGCAACGAGACCTATGAGATCGAGGCGGGCGATCCGGCCTCCTTCGCGCAGGGCCCGACGGCGACACTGTTCACGTTCGGCTCGGACGGCTTCCAGGGCGATAGCCCCGCGGCCGCCGGCGAATTCGCCCGCGACTCTTGGGGCGTTTACGTCGACCTTGAAACAACGATCGCCGAACGGCTCGATCTCGGCCTGGCGGGTCGCTACGAAGAGTACGACGACTTCGGCGACAACTTCAGCTGGAAGCTCTCGGGCCGATTCCAGATGACGGATGCGCTGGCTGCGCGCGCCACAGCCTCCACCGGGTTCCGCGCGCCCACGCCGGGGCAGATCAATACGCTCGACGTGACGACCACCGCGGATCCGACCGGCGCGCTGATCCTGCAGGGCACGTTCCCGTCGAACGGCCCAGTCGCTGCGGTGCTCGGCGGCGAGCCGCTGGAGCCGGAAGAGTCGTTCAACCTGACGGCGGGCCTCATCTTCGCGCCAAACCGCGATTTCCAAGCCACGCTCGATTTCTATCACATCGAAGTGGACAACCGCATCGCGCTCTTGACCCAATCGGTGACGGCCGGCTCGCCAGAGGATCTGGCGCTCATCGGCGCGGGCTTTCCCGGCATCCGATCGGCCGGCTTCTTCGCCAACGCCTTCGACACCGAAGTGCAAGGCTGGGAGCTTTCGATCACCAAGCAGATCGAACTGGGCGCTATGGGCGATCTCACGCTCGACCTGCGGCACACATACCAGGAGCAGAGCATTCGCAGCGTGATTTTCCCGAACGTCAATCCCGAGCTCCTCTATGACTTCGAGAACCAGTTGCCCGCGCACCGTTCGGTCATCACGGCGAATTACGACTACAACGATCGCTGGGGCGGCTTCGTGCGCGCCAACTACTACGACCAGTGGAAGGACCTGACGTTCGGCGAGTTCGGCGAGTTCGACGGCCGTTGGCTGTTCGATGCAGAGGTGCAGTTCCAGGTCACCGACAATGTCGAACTGGCGCTCGGCGGGGAGAACATCTTCGACGAGTATCCGGATGACGAAACCAACTCGGTCCTCCGTTTCCTTGGCGCCACGCGTCCGATCTCGTCGCCGTTCGGCTTCAACGGCGGGCAGTATTACGTGCGCGTGCGCGCGGAGTTCTGAGCGGGTCAGCGACAGCGTATCGAGCAGCTCGCGGCGTTTGTCGTGTGCGAGCTGTGTGCGCCAGGTGCGTTTGTTCAAGTTGGATTAGCTCCCATCAATCTGTGACTCCCCTCCCCTGGAGGGGGAGGGGGCAGGGGGAGGGGTGAGCAAGAAGACGGCGCCGCTCCAGATTGCCCGCGAACAAATCACCCCCACCCCCGACCCCTCCCCCCTCCAGGGGGAGGGGCGCTTGAGTCGTGCGCCGTCCTTGTTGATCCCAAGGGATCGAAAACCTTTGCTCCTTGGCGGTCCCGGATCGCGCTCAGCGTCCGGATAAAGGAGGCGGGGCGCGTCGGACGCGCCGAGGTAGTCTCTAGGGTGCGCTGCGGATCGCTCCACAGCGCCGCGCGTCGAACGCGCCCCGAGATCGGCCGTTTGTCCCGGATTGGCGAGCCAGGAGTTTTTGGCTCAGCTGCATGGTGTTCGCACGCAGCGGCCTTAGCTCCTTATGACCACGAGCCGGTTCAGCGCGTCAGAGTCTTCCGAGAAACTCTGGACCCTGCGGTTTCATGCCCCGCAGGCAGTGCAAGCGCCGTTCGCTTCGCCTGGCGGAGTGTAGGTCCCGCCCGACTTCCTCAACGATGTCGGAGATCGCGTTGGCTTTCTCTTTCATCGAAGCGACGCCTGCCGCGCCGGCCGATGTCCCCACATTCCAAAGGTTCGGAGCTCTTCGAAATCCTCCCGTGTGGAGACAGGGAGCATGATAGGGGCGCGGGAAAGGGGGGCGGATACGAAATTTTCGTAAGGGTCAGGCTGAGTCTTCGGTCGTCGCGTCGTTGAAAGTTTGGGCGCAAGCGCGCGGCGACGCGCGTTCATCGAAGGCGGGATCGCGGTCCAGCGCGCAGAGCCGGCCGCCGTCCCTGGCCCAGTTGGCGACCGGGGCGTAGTGGAACGATGAGCACCCGCTCGCCAGCGCGAGCGATGCCAGAGCGAGCAATCTGATCGTCGTCATCGCACGCGAGCTTCTCACGATCTTGTTTAAGACCAGCTTGCGGGCGGGGAGGCCGGGCGCGGTCATTGTCAAAACCGCCGCGTGATGGAGACCACAAGGCCCGCTTCGCCGCGGTGGTCGTCGAGATCGTTGTCGACATAGGCGAGGCCAAATTCCGCGCCTTCAATCTCGGCCGTCACGCCAACGGACCAGTCGAGTTTGGTCCCCGCGCCCATGGCGAATTCGGCTTCGGACCACCCAACGCTCGCCCCGCCCGTGAGCGCGACTCCGTTGAGACGCCCGAGCGGCGTGCGTGCGCGCAAACCGACATTAAGACCGTGCTGGTCGTCGATAGCGTCCTGTGGCGGGGCGTAGTTCACGGAGAGCGTCGCATCGATGGGTCCGAGCGGACGAGCGACGCTGGCTTGAACGACGCCAAATGGGTCTGCGTCGCCGCCGATGAAGATGATCGCGGCGGCGCCCAGATTGACGTCGGTTTCGCCGAATTCGAACCGGCGCGAGCCGTACAGGGAGACCTGCGCGTTCGAGCCGCGCCGGCCGTGCATGCTGGTGGCGAACGCGCCAACGCCCCAGCCGCTGTCATGACGGACATCGACGCGGCCCTGCAGGGCGGGGTTGTGGTCTGACTGCGTGACGCCGTTGCGGCGATAATCCGAGACGACGGTGAGTTCAGAGACGACGCGAACGTGCGGCGCACGCTGCGCGGGCTTGTCCTCGCCGGCTTGCTTGGGCGCGGCGGCGCAGGCGCTTATCCCGCTCAGGATGATGGATTCCAGCGCCAAGGCGTCCCCCGACGGCCTTGGCGAAGCCTAGCGCAAATCCCTGGCCGGACCTAAGGAAAACTGGGGAACGGAATGGAAAGGCCTCGCGGCACGCTAGCGCGCAGGGCCGTCGGCAACAGTTTCGAAGAATTTCTTCACGCTGTCGAAGAAGCCTTTGCTCTGCGGATGAGCCTCTTCTCCGCAGGATTTGGCGAATTCCTCGAGCAGCTTCTTCTGCTTGGCGGAAAGATTCACCGGCGTTTCCACCAGCAGCTCGACATGCAGATCGCCGCGCTCTTTGCCACGCAGGTGCGTCATGCCTTTGCCCTTGATGCGGAAGCGCCGGCCCGTTTGCGCGCCGGGCGGGATCGTCACGCGCGCGCGCTCGCCGTCGATCGTGGGAATTTCGATCTCCCCGCCGAGCGCGGCTTTGCACATGGGCGTGGGCGCGCGGCAGTAAAGATCGGCGCCGTCCCGTTCGAACAACGGGTGAGGCTTGACTGAAAGGAAGAGGTAGAGATCGCCGGGCGGACCGCCGCGCGCGCCCATGTCGCCTTCGCCGGCCAAGCGGATGCGCGTGCCGTCCTCGACGCCGGCGGGGATTTTCACGGCGAGCGTGCGTTCCTTTTGCACGAGGCCGCGCCCGCCGCATGCCCGGCACGGCGTCTTGATGGCCTGGCCGCGCCCATGACAGGCGGGGCATGTGCGCACAATGCGAAACATGCCCTGGCTGGCGCGCACCTGGCCAGCGCCGCCGCAGCTGCGGCAAGTTTCAAGCGGCGCAATTCCTTCCGAGCCCGAGCCGCTGCACGGCGCACACGCCTGCGCGCGCGGCACGACGATCTCGCGCTCCATGCCGCGGAACGCCTGTTCGAGGGTGATCTCGACATCGTAGCGTAAGTCCGCGCCGCGCGCGGGGCCGTTGCGGTGCGCGCCCGCGCTTTGCGCGAAAATGTCTTCGAAACCGCGGCCGAAGATCTCGCTGAAGATGTCGTTGATGTCGGAAAACCCGGCAGAGCCCGGGCCGAACGGGCCAGCCCCGGCCCCGCCGTTGAAGGCGGCTTTGCCGTAGCGGTCGTAGGCGGCGCGCTTCTGCGGATCGGAGAGAACCGAATAGGCTTCGCCCAATTCCTTGAACTTCTCTTCGGAAATTTTGCAGCCTGGATTCTGGTCCGGATGCAGTTTGATGGCGAGTTTGCGGAACGCGGATTTGATCGTCGCCTGGTCCGCATCGCGCGGCACGCCCAGGATTTCGTAATAGTCGCGGCCCGTACTCATGGCGCCACCGACATGAGAAAGAGGCGGCCTCCTCGCAAGGAGGAGAACCGCCTCAGCCTATTCAAAACACAGCGCCGCCGCATCGCTGAACCTCAGGTTCGATCGCTTAAGCGCTCTTCTTGTTCTTGCCGTCGACTTCCTCGAACTCGGCGTCGACCACGCCTTCCTGGCCCGGCTGGCCGGCCCCGGCGCCGCCCTGCGGCGCGCCGCCGTACAGCGCTTCGCCGATCTTCATCGAGGCCTGGACGAGCGCCTGCGTCTTGGAGGCGATCTCCGCCGTGTTGTCGGTCGTCAGCGCCTGCTTCAGCGCGGCGATCGCCGATTCGATGCTGGACTTGTCAGAAGCCGGGATCTTGTCGCCGTTTTCCTGCAATTGCTTTTCGGTCGCGTGGACCAGCGCCTCGCCCTGGTTCTTCGCTTCCGCCAGTTCGCGCCGGGCCTTGTCTTCGCCCGCGTGCTCCTCGGCTTCTTTGACCATGCGCTGAATGTCGGCCTCCGAGAGACCGCCCGACGGCTGAATGCGCATGGACTGTTCTTTGTTGGTCGCCTTGTCCTTGGCGCTGACCGAGACGATGCCGTTGGCGTCGATGTCGAAAGTGACTTCGATCTGCGGCATGCCGCGCGGCGCCGGGGGAATGCCGACCAAGTCGAACTGGCCGAGCGGACGGTTGTCCGCCGCCATTTCGCGCTCGCCCTGGAAGACGCGGATGGTGACCGCGCTCTGATTGTCTTCGGCGGTGGAGAAGATCTGGCTCTTCTTGGTGGGGATCGTCGTGTTGCGCTCGATAAGGCGGGTGAACACCCCGCCCAGCGTTTCGATGCCGAGCGAAAGCGGCGTCACGTCCAACAGCACGACGTTCTTCACATCGCCCTGCAGCACGCCGGCCTGGATGGCGGCGCCGACGGCCACGACTTCGTCCGGGTTGACGCCCTTGTGCGGCTCGCGGCCGAAGAATTCCTTCACCACCTGCTGGATCTTCGGCATGCGCGTCATGCCGCCGACGAGCACCACTTCCTTGATGTCGTTCGGGGTGAGACCCGCGTCCTTGAGCGCGGCCTTGCACGGGCCGATGGTTTTCTGCACGAGGTCTTCGACCAGGCTCTCGTACTTGGCGCGCGTCAGCTTCATGTTGAGGTGAAGCGGATTTCTATTGGCGTCCATGCTGATGAACGGCACGGAGACGTCGAACTCGGTGCGCGAGGACAGCTCTTTCTTGGCCTGCTCGGAAACTTCTTTCAGGCGCTGCAGCGCCAGCTTGTCCTGGCGAAGATCGACGCCGTTCTGCTTTTTGAACTCGTCGGCGAGGTAGTTGAGGATGCGGACGTCAAAGTCTTCGCCGCCGAGGAAGGTATCGCCGTTGGTGGAGCGCACCTCGAACACGCCGTCGCCGATCTCGAGAATCGAAATATCGAACGTGCCGCCGCCCAGATCGTAGACGGCGATCGTCTTGTTCTGCGTCTTGTCGAGGCCGTAGGCGAGCGCCGCCGCGGTGGGCTCGTTGATGATGCGCAGCACCTCAAGGCCGGCGATACGGCCGGCGTCCTTGGTGGCTTGGCGCTGGGCGTCGTTGAAATAGGCCGGAACGGTGATGACAGCCTGAGTCACCGGCTCGCCCAGATAATCTTCGGCCGTCTGCTTCATCTTCTGCAGTACGAAAGCCGAGATTTCCGAGGGTGCGTATTGTTTATCGCGGCCCTGAATCCATGCGTCGCCATTGGGGCCTTTGACGATCTTGTACGGCACAAGCTCCATATCGCGCTTGGTGATCGGATCGTCGAACGAGCGGCCGATCAGGCGCTTGACGGCGTAATAGGTGTGTGTGGGGTTGGTGATGGCCTGGCGGGCAGCCTGGATGCCGATGAGCCGCTCGCCGCTTTCGGTGAACGCCACGACCGATGGGGTGGTGTTCGAGCCTTCGGCGTTGACGATGACCTTCGGATTTCCGCCTTCCATGACGGCGACGCACGAGTTGGTCGTGCCCAGGTCGATGCCGATCACTTTGCCCATGGTTTTGTCCTCGTTTTTCAGCGGCGCGGCCCTCGGCAGTCCGGACCCATGTCTGGCGTCCCCGAAGCGCGCGTCCTGTCCTCGTTTCAAATGGTTGAGCGGCCCGGCGCCCCCGTCCAAGCTCCGGCCCGCAAGTTCAGGGGTTCATGTGGTGTATCGCCTACGCCGTACAAGGCTTTTGCGCGACCTCTTCCCGCATTCGGGGCAGGGGTTTGTTGAAGCGGCGCTCTTCGAGCGCGCCGGTGGGGAACAAAAAAGAAACCGAATGCAAGGATAGGCCGCGGCATGACCCTCGCCGCCGATCTGGATGGCTTTCGCCTGTGGCCCGGTCTGCTCGGCAGACGCGAGCAGGAGGCCTTGCGCGAGGACGTTTTCGCCCGGCTCAAGGCCAGCCCCTTATACATTCCGCGCATGCCGAAGACCGGCCAGCCAATGCGCGTCCGGATGACGAATTTCGGACCGCTTGGCTGGGTGACGGACAAGGAGCGCGGGTACCGCTACCAGGAAACGCATCCAGAGACGGGCGCGCCATGGGCGGACATGCCCGCTCGCGTGTTGGAGCTATGGGACAAGCTAACCGGCTATCCGGCGCCGCCGGAGGCGTGTCTGGTCAACCTCTACGAAGGCGATGCGCGTATGGGTCTGCACATCGACGCCGACGAAGAAGCCTGGGACGCGCCGGTGCTTTCCGTTTCGCTCGGCGACACCGCCATCTTTCGCATCGGCGGCGCGTTGCGCTCCGATCCCACGCGCAGCGTGCGCTTGGCTTCGGGCGATGTGTGCATGCTCGCGGGGCCCAGCCGGCGCGCCTATCACGGCGTCGACCGCATCCTGCCAGGCACGTCGCGCCTCTTGCCGAAGGGCGGGCGCATCAATCTGACGCTGCGGCGGGTGACGGCGCCGGAGTAGCGCCAGGCGCCGGTCTGTTCTCGCCGCGCTCGCGCGCGAAATCCGGGCGCCAGCCGGCGGGCGGGCCGCCGGCCGATGGCGGCAGGCGTCCGGCGGCGATTTCGTGCGCTTTCCAGACCATGGCGTTATGCACGCGATTCCAGCCCGAAGGATGGGTGTAGAACCACCACTCCTCGAACGGCGCAGGCTCCATCTTGCGATACTCGCTGAGCAGCACGGCCGCTTCGGCCGCGCCGTCGGGCTCGCGCGCGGCATTGAGCGCGAACATGTCGGCCTGCTGTTCGTTGAAGCGCGTCAGATTGCGCTGCAGCGGCGCCGTGACGAGGCCGATGACGGCAAGCAGGATCATGATGAGCGGCAGGCCGGCCGGATCGGAAATGTCGCGTATGCCCCATCGCTCGTTTTTGGCGAGCGCGCGGAAGCCGAAATGCACCGCGGCGAACGTGAAGAGGATCAGAAGCGTGTTCATGATGAGCCCGGAATAAGGGTGCCCGAGCACGTAATGGCCGATCTCATGGCCCATGACGTGGCGCACCGCCGCCGGGCTCGCCCGCTCGAGCAAAGTGTCGGCGAGTGAAATGCGTGTGGTCGGGCCGAATCCCGAGACATTGGCGCTGATCGAATTGGTCTGCCGCGAACGGTCATAGACCATGACGTCGGTGGCTGGCACGCCGTTGGCCTGCGCCAGAGCGAGAATGTCGTCGCGCAATTCGCTCTCTTGCATTGGCGTGTAAGTGTTGAACAGCGGCGCGACATAGACCGGAAACAGCATGCCCATCACGGCGCCGAAGGCGATCGTCACCGCTGAGCCCCACACCCACCATGTGTTTCTGGCGGCGCGAATGATGACGTAGATGATGGCGATGAAGATCGAGCCGAGGACGAGGCCAATGCCCATGCCGATCAGCTGCTCGCTGAACCATTCGGGAAATGTCTGCGTCGAGAGATTGTAGCGGTGCTGCCGGACGAAACCGACATAGTAGGAGAACGGGAACGTGAGCAGCGTTGAAATGAGATTGACGACGAACGCAACGCCGAGAGCCGCCAGCGGAAACCATTTTACAGTGCGTTCGAGCCAGCTGCGCACGCCGCGCGCCCAACCGAGAAAGAGGATGAGGCCGGCGATGAGGATCGAAAGCGCCGTGCTAGCGAAATCGATAATGTAGCCGCCTTCGAAATAGGCGTTGGAGCGCGCCGTGGCTTCAGGCCCCATCGTGTCGAGCCAAGCGCGCGTCGCCGCTTCCGGGTCGAAGGGAAGGCCATTGCCGGTCTGCGCCGCAGCCGCGCCCGCTAGACCCATTGCCGCCGCGAACGCAGCCCAACCGATCAACCGCATTTTCTATTCCCCCGCGATAAGTCTGGCACCAAACCTGACGTGGAAACGCCGTGCTCGCAAGCGGGCTTGCGACGACGGTGCGAAGCGAAGGGGACGAACGCATGAGCCTGGATAATTTTGCTGCGACGCGTCGCAGCATCGCCGCGTCGCTTTTTTTCGCCGGCTATGCGCCGGCTGCGCTCTCCTCATGCGCGAACCCTGTGTCGACGCCGGGCGATGAATTGATCGAGGAAGACGTGCATGTGATGGGCGCCGGCGGCTACAGCCTGCCGGCTTTCGTCGCGCGTCCGCGCGCGCGGGGAAGACGCGCCTCCGTTATTGTGGTCAACGAGATTTTCGGCATCCACGATTACATCAAGGATGTCTGCCGGCGCTTTGCGCGTGAAGGTTACGTCGCGATTGCGCCGGATTATTTCGATCGCGCTGGCGATCCCGCGCCGCTCACGGACTTCGCGCAGATCCGAGAAATCGTGGCCACGGCCGGCCACGAGCAGGTCATGGTCGACACGCGCGGCGCGGTGGCGTGGCTGCGCGCCCAGCCTTTCGTGAAGGGCGATGCGATCGGCATCACCGGCTTTTGCTGGGGCGGCACGGTGGTCTGGATGGCTGCCGCTCTGATCCCGGAGGTGAGCGCCGGCGTCGCTTGGTACGGGCGGTTGGCGCGCCCGCAGCCCGGCAGCTGGGGTGCGGAGGAGGAGCGGCCGTGGCCCTACGACATCGCCGCGCAGGTTCACGCGCCGGTGCTCGGCCTCTACGCGGAAAACGACCGCGGCATTCCGCTCGAAAGCGTCGAACAGATGCGCGCCGCGCTCTCCGCCGCAGACAATCCCACCAATTCTGAGATCATCATCTATCCGGGCGTCGGACACGGCTTCCACGCGGACTACCGCGAGAGCTACAATGCCGAGGCCGCAGCCGACGGTTGGCGGCGCGCGCTCGCCTGGTTCCGCCGACACGGCGTCGCCTGAGAGAAAGGCTCATCATATGCGCTATCGCAAACTCGGCCGCTCGGGCCTCGTCGTTTCCGAGATCTGCCTCGGCACCATGACGTTCGGCGGCGACGGCTTCTGGAAAGTGATCGGCGCGCAGGACCAGAACGCCGCCACTGCGTTGGTGAAAGGCGCGTTCGACAAGGGCGTCACCTTCATCGACACGGCCGACATCTACGCCAATGGCACATCGGAGAGGATGCTGGGCAAGGCGATCAAAAGCTCCGGCATTCCGCGCGACGAATTGGCGATCGCGACCAAACTGTACGGCAAGCCGCTCATTGCGCCGCCGGGCGTGAAGGTGGACGCGTCGGCGGAGGCGCTGCGGCGCAACGCCAACGCAAACCTCTGGGGTCTGTCGCGCAAGCACGTGTTCGATGCGATCGACGCGAGCCTGAAGCGTCTCGAGCTCGATTACGTCGACCTCTATCAGGTGCACGCGTTCGATCCGGTGACGCCGCTGGAAGAGACGCTGCAGGCGCTTGACGATGTCGTCCGGTCGGGGCGCGTCAGGTATATTGGCCTCTGCAATTTCGCCGCCTGGCAGATCGCCAAAGCCCTGGGCATTTCCGAGCGCAAAGGGCTGGCGCGCTTTGAATCGCTGCAGATGTATTATTCAATCGCCGGACGCGATCTCGAACGCGAGATCGTGCCGCTGGCCAAGGACGAACAGCTCGCCATACTTCCCTGGAGCCCGCTTGCCGGCGGTTTCCTCTCCGGCAAGTTCACGCGCGATGGCGGGCCCAACGATGCGCGCCGCGCGGTGTTCGACTTCCCGCCGGTCGACAAGGACAAGGCGTTCGACATTATCGATGTGATGAAGGGCATTGCCGATGCGCGCGGCGTCTCTGTTGCGCAGATCGCGCTCGCGTGGTTGCTGCATCAAAAGCACGTCACCAGCGTCATCATTGGCGCCAAGACGGAAGCGCAGCTCGCCGACAACATCGCCGCGACAAGCGTCGAACTTTCAAGCGACGATCTCGCCAAGCTCAACGAAGTGTCGAAGCTGAAGCCCGAATATCCCGGCTGGATGCTGGAGCGGCAAGGCGGGGAGCGGCGCGCAGGGATTTCGTAGGCGACTAATTTAACAGGAGCGCGGGTCTTCAGACCCGCTTGCCAGCGCCTTGAATTGCGGACCTGAAGGTCCGCGTTTCTTGAGAAAAAGCGGCGGCGCCCTTGCCGGCGCCGCCGCCCCACGTGCATCCCCCGGCGTTCTGCCTACTGACGCACGATCGAAATTTGATACCAGCCGATAGAGCCGCCAAGTCCGCTCGCCTGGATGTAGTATGTGCCGGACTGTTCGGGCGTGAAGCGCAGCCGCGCATCGAGCCCGGGCCCGCTGTCATCGTCCGACGCGACTGTCTCATCGCTTTCGTTTCTGATCGAGAGGAACGGATCGGCGAGGGGATTGTCCCCCGACCCGCTGACCGAGATGGTGTAGGTCTGACCCCCTTCCAGCGTGACGCGATAATTGTCGAGATCCCCGCTCATATCGATGCGGCTCGTCCGGTCGTCGCCCGCGGCGTCGAGATTTTCGTCGGTGCCGACGTGACCGGGAACATCGGTGTCGACCGCATTCAGCCAGTAACGGCCAGTTCCGACGCCGCCATAGGATGACACAGCCGCGAAATAAGTGCCGCCAGTAGGCGTGAGGAACGTCAAGTACGAGTTCGTGCCGGCGCCGCCGTCATCGTCCACGGCGACCTGTTGTCCATTCGAATCGTAGAGCGTGAGCACGGGATCGGCCAAGCCGCCTTCATCGAAGCCCATGAGATTAAAGCGATAGGGGCGTCCCTCGACGAGTTCGATCATGAACCAGTCGACGTCGCCATCAGCGCCAATGACGCTAGCGCGCCCTTCGCTGTTGGGGGCGAGGTAGTCGGCATAATCCGGCGACTCCCCAATCTCGCCGGCGATCAGCCCGATGACATAGGCGCCCTGGGCGTCCTCGGTGAAGCCGCGCGCCTCGATGTAGTGCGGCCCGCTTTGCGTAGCTTGATATTCGAGGAAAGCGCTCAGCCCCTCGCCGCCATCGTCATCGCGCGCGAGCTCAGCGCCGTCGGGACCGTAAACCACGAGATAAGGATCGCCGAGCGCGTCGGCGGTCTGCGCGCTTTCCATACCGATGCGAATGGATTGTCCTTCCTCAAGGGTCACCTGGTACCAGTCGCGATCGCCCGCGGGCGACAGCACGCCCTGGCGATAGTCGCCCTCGGGGCTGAGCGCCGCATCCGTGCTTTGGTCAGCGGGAATGTCGCCGGCCATCGCCGCCAGGCTATAGCCGCCTGTGCCGCTGTCCGCGAATGCGCTGGCTTCGACATAGTACGCGCCCGTCGCCGGCGCTGTGTATTCGAGGTACGAATTGAGCCCGTCGCCGCCATCGTCATCGGCGGCGACTTCCTGGCCGGCCGGTCCATACAACCGAAGATAAGGGTCCGAGAGCGCCGACTCGCCATCGCTGCGGAGCGTGAAACGGTAGGATTGGCCTTCGCTCAATCGCACGCGGTACCAGTCGCGGTCGCCGTCAAAATCGATGGATTGCTGAAGGTTGCCGTCGATGTTGATCCGGCCGCGCGTGTTGCGCTCGGCGGAAATGGCGTCCGTCGGCGCGCGCTCGGCCGTTACGGTGAGAACGTAGTCGCCGACATAGGCGTCGGCGTAGCCACGGGCCTCAATAAACACGTCGCCTGAACGTTGCGGTGTGAAATCGAGCGCCGAATTAAGGCCCAGTTCGCTGTCATCGTTCATCGCAAGCTCGTTGCCCTCGCGGTCGAGTACGCGCAGCAACGGATCGCCAAGCGGCTCGCCGCCTTCGGCGCCTTCAAGGGTAATGCGATAGCGCTGCCCGGTCCGTGCGGAGAAACGATACCAGTCGGCGTCGCCCTCGAACTCCAGCTGTCCGCTTACCGGGCGGCCCGCCGCGATGCGCGCGCGCGTATTCACATCGTTGCCGACGGAATCCGGCGGGGTCGGCGCAGACGTCGCCGCAAGCGTGTAGCGCCCTGTTTCCTGTTCGCCATAGGCGCGGGCTTCGACAAACACTTCGCCGCTCTGCTGGGGACTGAACCGCAGCGCAGCATTGAGCGAGGCGTTGGCATCGTCGTTGAAGGCGAGTTGATTACCCTCTGCGTCGTAGATGGTCAGCACAGGGTCGACTGCATTGCCGTCCGCGGCCGGCACGCCATCGAGCGTGACGCTGTACCGCTGGCCCTGTTCGACACGCATGCGATACCAGTCGACATCGCCGGCGGGCGAAAATTCACCCTCGACCGCAGCGCCGGTAAACTCCGCCGTCGTGCTCGCATCGCCCGGCTGGTCCCCGTCCTGGGCGCCAGCCCCGGGCGCGCACAACAGAAAGGCCGCTGTCGCCGCGCCGAAAAACAATCTTCCCCGCATGTCCCGCCTCCGAAAATCCGCAACGCGTGCATTGAGCACGAACCCGCGCGGCCGTCGCCATGGTTAACGATCATTCATGTTCCTGGTAAAGCCAAAACCGGGGCAACACGGCGCCGTCGCGCCCCATAGCCGCAGGGCGCGTAACGTAAAGCGGATGGCTTTACCGTCAGACTTTGATGTCGACCGTCTTGGTGTCGGCTTGAGCGCCGGCGCTTGGGCCGAGCGACACCAGCACCATGGCCGGGCGCAAAGTGCGGTCGTTCAATACGTAACCCGGCTGCATCACCTCGGCGATCTTGCCGGCAGGCAGCTCGGATGGCGCCTGCGCAACCGCCTGATGCAGATTGGGGTCGAATTGATCGCCCTTCTCGCCGATTCGTTTGAGGCCATGGCGCGCGAACGCGTCGAGCATGGCGCGCTCGGTCATCTCCACGCCGGTCAGCAAGTTGCGGAACCCCTCGTCGAGATCGTCGCGCGGCGCGCTCGCCAGCGCGCGGCCCAGCGTGTCGGCGACCGAGAGAAGATCGGCGGCGAAGCGATCGATGGCGTAGGCGCGCGCTTCCTGAGCGGTGCGCTCGGCGCGCCGGCGGGTATTTTCCACCTCGGCCAGCGCGCGCAACATTTCATCGCGCGCTTTTGCCAGCTCGGCCTCCAGCGCCGCGACATCGGGCGCTGCGCCGGCCTCCGGCGCTTGCGTCTGAGCGTTGGCTTCTTCCGTCATCACTGTCGTCCCTCAGCGCTCTTGCCCGCGTCCGTCCAGCACGCGGCCGACGACCCGGGCGGTATAATCCACCACGGGGATTACACGGGCGTAGTTCAAACGGGTAGGGCCGATGACGCCCAGCGCCCCGACCACCCTTCGTTCGGCGTTCATATAGGGCGCAACGATCAGGCTGGAGCCGGACAGCGAAAAAAGCGGGTTCTCGGAGCCGATGAAGACGCGCACCGCGTCTCCGGCCTTCGCCAGGTCGAGCACCTGGATCAACTCGCGGGTCTTTTCCAAGTCGTCGAACAGGCGCTGGGCGCGCTCCAGATCGGCGATGGCCTGTTGATCTTTCAAGAGATTGCCGCGGCCGCGCACGATGAGCGAGCGGCCGTGGGTCGGGTCCTCGCCCGACCATTCCGCGAGGCCGCTTTCCACCAGCTTGGCGGTGGCTTCGTCGAGCGCGGCGCGGTCGTGCGCAAGCGCCTCCGCGGCGGCGGCGCGCGCTTGGCTCAGGGTTTTCCCCTTGAAGCGGGCGTTGAGATAGTTCGCCGCTTCGATCAGCGCGCTTTGCGGCAGGTCCGCCGTCGTGTTGAGAATCCTGTTCTCGATCTGGTTGTCTTCGAACACCAGCACGAGAAGCGCCTGACCCGGCCCGATCGACACGATTTCGGCATGGCGAACCGGGGCGTCGCGCTCGGGGGTGACCACAAGCCCCGCGCCGCCAGCCAGACCGGAGAGCAGTTCGGACGCGGCGCCAAGCACGTCCTGCGGATTGGAGCCGGCGTTGGCGATGCGCGCGTCGATCTCGCGCTTTTCTTCATCGGGCACGTCGCCGAGCTGCAAAAGGCTGTCGACGAAGAAGCGCAGCCCCGCCTGCGTCGGCATTCGACCGGCCATGGCGTGGGGCGCCTGCAAGAGGCCGAGGGACACCAAGTCGGCCATCGTGTTGCGGATTGAGGCCGCCGAGAGCCCAACGCCGCCGAGCCGCGAGAGCGCGCGCGAACCCACGGGTTCGCCCGTGCTCAGATACGCCTCGACGATTTCGCGGAAAATCTCCCGCGCCCGCGCATCCAGCGTGGATAGGTCGGGGGAGGGTGGATGGGCCATGGGCCCTTTAGGTAGCGAAGCCCGACGTTCGCGCAAATCCGGACCATGCCCTTATTCCGCCGCACGCCGCTTCGAAGTAGCGGCGGGGAGAAATTCCGATGCGATCTGGATTGGTTGCAGCCGTCCTCGTGGTGGCATTGGCCGGGCAGGCGCGGGCGCAGTCCAGCATCACTCTCGACGCCCGCGCCGGCAATCCGATCGTCGAGGCCACGATTAACGACCGCCCGGTGCGGCTCGAAGTCGATCTGCGCATGGGCGACTACGTTGCGCTCTCCAATGGGGCGGCCGAGCGCTTGCGTTTGCGCCGTGTGCCGCTGGCCGGCGTCCGTGTCGGCATAGACGGCAGCGACGCCGCCATTCGCGGCCGCATCGCGCGACCGAGAATCGAGTTTGGCGGCCGGGCGTCGCGCGCCTTCGCCGGCATCTTCCCCGCGCCCGTCACGACGCGCGCCGAGGGCCTGATCGGCCCGGGGGTGCTGCCGTACGACGTCATCACGGTGCTGGTCGGCCCCGAACTGGAAGGCGCGCGCGACATTGTTTTTCAGCTGGAGGATCCAGATCAATGGCGCGGCAGCGCGGTCGTCGGAGGCCATACTGTGCAGGTTCTGGTTCACACGGGCGCTCAGGAGACGGTGTTCAACCGAACCGCCGTGCGCCGGTTCGATAGCGAAGGCGCCATCCCGGCCAGCGGCGCCTTGGCCGAAGTCCACCTTATTCTCGGTTTGCGCACGCTAATGCAGCCGGTGACGACCGCGCTCACCGTCGAAGGACTTCCGCTGGCGCCGGCCATGGCGCGCACCAATGCGCCGCTCTTGGGCGCCGACGAAGAGGCCGACATCGTCGTCACGGGCAATGCCGATCCGCCGCCGCCTTCGATTGCGCTCGGGCGCGCGGCCCTCTCGCGCTGCGCGCATGTTCGCGTCGACCGGAGCGCGCGCACAATGACGTTGCGGTGCGCGTGAGCTTTACCTGAGCGGCCGGATCGGCCATGCCGCGCCAATCATCGAGGAGTGTTCTTATGCGCCCATCAGGCCGCGCGCCCGATCAATTGCGCGAAATAGCGCTCGAGACGCAGGTCTCGCGCTACGCGGAAGGTTCGTGCCTGGCGAAGTTCGGGCAGACGCACGTCCTTTGCACCGCCACGGTGGAGCAGGGCGTGCCAGGCTGGCTGAAAGGGCAGGGGCGCGGATGGGTGACAGCGGAATACGGCATGTTGCCGCGCGCAACGCACACGCGCGGCAAACGCGAGGCGGCGCAAGGCAGGCAATCGGGGCGCACGCAGGAAATCCAGCGGCTGATCGGCCGCGCGCTGCGCTCAGTGGTCGAGCTGAAGGCGCTGGGCGACCGCACGATCACGCTCGACTGCGACGTGATTCAGGCCGATGGCGGGACGCGCACCGCGGCGATCACCGGCGCCTGGGTCGCGCTGGCGCGGGCATGCAAATACCTGATCGAGGAAAAGGAGCTGAAGGCGAGCCCGGTGACGGGCCAAGTCGCCGCCGTTTCCTGCGGCGTGATCGAGCGCGTTCCGATGCTCGATCTCGACTACGCGGAAGACTCCACTGCCGAAGTCGATGCCAACTTCGTGCTCTCGGGAGACGGGCGCATGATCGAAGTCCAGGCCACAGGCGAGCAGCGGCCGTTCACCGACGAAGAGTTCGCCGAGCTTATGCGTTTGTCCAAGCTCGGCTGCGGGCGCCTGTTCGAGATGCAAGCCAAGGCCGTCGGCTGATCACTCCGCTGCGGCGTCAGCGCGCTCAAGTTCGGCGTCGTTCTCGCTCGGTTCGTAGCTAAGTAATTCGCCAGGCTGGCAATCGAGCACGCGGCACAGCGCGTTCAGCGTCGAGAAACGTATCGCCTTGGCTTTGCCGGTCTTGAGAATCGAGAGGTTGGCTAGCGTGACCCCCACTTTTTCGCTGAGCTCGGTCAGCGACATGCGCCGCTCGAGCAGGATGCGATCGAGGGTGACGCGGATCGCCATCAGATCGTCAGCTCCTGCTCTTCCTTGAGGCGCGCGCCTTCGCGGAAGACTTCAGCCAGCACGATCAGGATGAGGATCGAGCCCCAGGTCGAAAGATCGACGCTGAACGTGTAATTGGCGCGCACGCCCTCGCCGTAAACGGCAAGCAGCGCGCCAGTGAGGCCCATCAGCGCATACCGCGCAATCTCGATCGCGATCATCGTCATCCAGATCACGCGCAGGTGCTGGGCGTTTTCGCGCCGGAACGGCTCGCCCGAGGAAAAGCTGTCGAACAGTCTCTTGAGGCGCCAGACGATGACGAGCGAACCGGCGATGGCGACCGCGCCAATGAGCAGGGCTGGGACAACGACGGGCCAGGTGGCGGCGCCCGGATTGTCATAGGTGACGGAGAACGTCCCGCCGCCGTCCTCGCCGACGCGGATTTGCCCGTCCCCGCCCTGCAGTATCGTGGCGTCGACCGCGCCGCTATTGATCATCGCCAGCAGCACGCCGTAGCCGAGGGCGCCGAGGCCGAGGCACACCGCGAGCACCCAAAGCACGACCCAGGCGATCTGCAGCCCGATCCGGACGATCGAGGCGATGGAGCCTTTGCCGAGGGCCTTCATTTGCGCTTCAAACCTCGCCTGGTCCGCAATCGTAGCCGGGGTTTATTGATAAACGATATAGACCCGACGGTCCGACGTCAAACGAGTGTTGCAAGCCATGCCCCGACTGAGCGGCCGACTGGTCGTCGCTTCCCATAACCAGGGCAAAGTGCGCGAGATTTCCGCGCTGCTCGCTCCGCTTGGGGTGGAGGCCGTGTCGGCGGCCGAGCTCGGGCTGCCGGAGCCGGAGGAGACCGAAGTCACCTTCGCCGGCAACGCGGCGCTCAAGGCTAAGGCGGCGGCGGAAGGGGCCCAACTACCCGCGCTCGCGGACGATTCTGGGCTCGAAGTCTTTGCTCTTGGCGGCGCCCCGGGCGTGTATTCGGCGCGCTGGGCCGGGCCGGACAAGGATTTCCGCGCCGCGATGGAGCGCGTGTGGCGTGAACTGCAGGAGATGAACGCGACAGACCTCTCCGCCCGCTTCGTGTGCGTGTTGGCGCTGGCGCAACCGGACGGTTCGGTCGAGACGTTCGAAGGCGAAGCGCGCGGACGTATCGTCTGGCCGCCGCGCGGCGAGCACGGCTTCGGCTACGATCCGATCTTCGCGCCTGAGGGCCACACGCGCACGTTCGGCGAGATGCGCCACGAGGAAAAGCTGCCGCTGACGCATCGCGCGCGCGCATTCGAAAAACTGCTTGCGGCGCTGGAATGAGCGGCCTCGGCATCTATGTGCATTGGCCCTATTGCGCGCGCATCTGCCCGTATTGCGACTTCAACGTCTATCGCGCCCGCGGCCAGGGCAGTGAGCCGCTGATCGCGGCCATCGCGCAGGACATGGCTGCGCATGCGGCCCGTTTCGGCAAACGCGAGGCGCAAAGTCTTTTCTTCGGCGGCGGAACGCCCTCCTTGTTGCGGGGCGCCGAGATCGCGCGGCTGATCGATGCGGCGGCGCGCGCGTTCACGCTCGCGCCGGACTGCGAGATCACGCTGGAAGCCAATCCCGAGGACCATGCACTGTTTGCCGAGCACGCCGCCGCAGGCGTGAGGCGCTTTTCGCTGGGGGTGCAGGCGCTCGACGATGCGGCGCTTCGCGCGCTTGGCCGAAGGCACGACGCCGCCACAGCATTGCGCGCGATCGAAAGCGCGGCCGCGACCGGACAGCGCGTTTCTCTCGATTTGATCTACGCGCGCGAGGGCCAGAGCGTGAAGGCGTGGAGCGAGGAGCTCAATCGCGCGCTGGCGCTGCCGGTCGAGCATGTTTCGCTCTACCAGCTGACGATCGAGCCGGAGACCGCGTTCGCGCGTCGCGTGGCGCGCGGCCAGCTCGCGCCGCCCGATGTCGACGCAGCGGCGGCGTTGTACGAAGCGACCCAGGACATTTGCGAGACTGCCGGTTTTGTGGCTTACGAAATTTCCAATCACGCCCGCGGCCAGGCGGCGCGCTCGCGACACAACCTCATTTACTGGCGGGGCGGCGACTGGGTCGGCGTGGGCCCGGGCGCGCATGGGCGCGTCACGCACGACGGGGTCCGCTATGCGCTCGAAGCGCAGCGTCCGCCCGCCGATTACATCGACGCCGTGGCCGAGCATGGCATGGGATGGATCGGCGAAACGACGCTGACGAGAGAAGAGTGCGCCGACGAAATGCTGATCATGGGCCTGCGCATCAGCGAAGGCGTTGACTTGGCGCGCGTGGAGGCAATGCGTGGACGCCCGCTCAACCCGGACGCGTTGGCCTGGCTCGAAGGACAGGAACTTGTCGCGATTGACGAGGGGCGCTTACGGCTTACGCGCGAAGGCCGGCTGCTCGGGAACAAGATCGCGGCTGAGTTGGCGGTTTGAGTTACGTCCCGCTTTGCGGGAAGCGCCTCGGCGCGGGGTCGAGCACGGTCACTTCGTTGGGTCGAACTTCGATGATGGCGAGGCCGCGTTCGACCGCGCCATTCGAGCGGAAGCGGAAGAGACCGTCCGAGCCGGCGAAGCCCTCGCTGTTTTCCAAGGCGCCGCGGCTCAGGCCCTGCGCGCCGCGTTCCCGCGACAGGAGCGCTGCGAGCGCAACCGCGTCGTACCCAAGGCTGGCGAGCCGCGTAGGCGCCGTTCCGAACGCCTGTTGGTAGCGGGTCTCGAAATCGCTGCGCGCGCTGGGGTCGGGCGCCACGTAAAACCCGCCGGCGAGCGTGGGCTCGCGCTGCGCATCGCCCGCCCACACGCTTGTGCCCATGAAGCGCACGCGCGCGCGATCGACGCCGGCTGTCACCAATGCCGTGCCGATCGCGCGCAGCGGCGTGCCGCTTTCGGCGATCAGGATGGCCTGCGCAGGCGCCCCGCGCAGCGATGTGGCGAGCGCCGTGGCCGCTGCGGATGCGTCGGCGTCGGTGCGGTTGTAAAGCTGCGAGGCGACGATACTAACCCCGCGCTGCGCCGCTTCGGCGCGCAGCGCGCTTTCGACGCGACGGCCGTATTCGTTCGCCGGCGCCAGCAGCGCGATGGTGCGAATGTTCTGCGCGGCTGCGTATTGCACCAGCCGAGCAATCTCGTCTTCGAGCTGGAAGCTCAGCAGATACACCCCGTCGCCGCCGATGGTGCGATCCGACGAAAAGCCGATCACCGGGATGCGTTGGCTCTCGGCGGCGCGGCCCGCGCCGATGACGCCTTCGCGCAGCACCGGGCCGATGATGATGTCGGCCCCGTCATTGACCAGCGCGCGCGCCGCAGCGGTTGCCGATGCTTCGTCCGCGCCTGCGTCGCGCGGGATGAGCAGCGTGTTCTGATTGCCGTGGTCGAACAGGGCCAGTTCGGCCGCATTGTAGAGTGCCGTCGCTTCCTGCGGCCGGAGCGAGAAGGGCAATAGCAGGCCCACGCGCACGATCTGCCGACCGCGCATGAAGGGCGGGGTGACGCCCTCGCGGGTCTGCACCTGAGCTTCAGGCGGCGCGATCGGCCCCGGCGGCGGGGGCGTCGGGCCAGGCGTAGGCGCGGTGGCGCAGGCGGCCATCAGAGCGGCGAGGCTCGCCGCAGCGCCCATCTTCACGCTTGGCGCAAGCCGCAGCCGCGACGATGATTTGCCGAAGCTCATGGACAACCCCAAAACAACCGGGCCGGACCGTATCGGCGCCCGCCAGGCCAGTCCACCGCTGGAAGCTGGCCTTTATGTGGTCGCGACGCCGATCGGCAACCTGCGCGACATAACCTTGCGGGCGCTCGATGTGCTTGGGGCGGCCGATCGGGTCTATGCCGAAGACACGCGCGTGGCGCGCAAGCTGTTGGATGCGTATGGCCTGAGGCCCCGCCTGGGTTCGTACCATGAGCACAATGCGGAAACGGCGCGCGGCGAAATCTTGGCCGCCTTGGACGCGGGCGAAAGCATTGCGCTGATTTCCGACGCCGGAACGCCATTGGTTTCCGACCCCGGCTTCAAGCTGGTCCGCGCCGCGATCGAAGCGGGCCATCGCGCATTTCCGATCCCCGGCGCCTCTGCGCTGCTTGCCGGATTGGTGGCGTCCGGTCTGCCCACGGACCGGTTCCTGTTCGCAGGATTTCTGCCAGCGAAACAGTCGACGCGCCGTCAGGCGCTGGAAGACCTCGCCGATGTCGACGCGACGCTCATCTTCTACGAGACGGGTCCGCGGCTGGCGGAGTCGCTGGCCGATATGGCCGACGCGCTCGGCGCACGGCAGGCAGTTGTTGCGCGAGAGCTGACGAAGCTGTTCGAGGAAACGCGGCGCGATGAGCTCGTTGCGCTCGCCGCACGCTATGCGCAAGCGGGGGCGCCCAAGGGCGAGATCGTTGTGGTGGTCGCGCCGCCGGTGGCAAAAAGCCAGGCCAGCGATGAAGAGCTGGACGCAGTTTTGCGGCGGGAGCTGACGCATGGCGTGAAGGAGGCGTCGGCGCGCGCAGCGCAAGAGCTGGGCGTGCCGCGCAAGCGCGCTTACGCCCGCGCGCTCGTATTGAAGGACGGCGCATGAGGCGCCAGCGCGCCGAGCGTCGCGGGCGTATCGCCGAATGGGCGGCGATTCTCTATCTCATCTGCAAGGGCTATCGCATTCTCGCCCATCGTGCGCGC